>Ga0307979_1001852_pt1 | contig 14881 bp, 19 predicted proteins | sample OrgLakmetage1058_FD_201833 | JGI IMG/M metagenome (GOLD analysis project Ga0307979, IMG submission 201833) | Saline water microbial communities from Organic Lake, Antarctica - #1058 | ecosystem: Environmental > Aquatic > Non-marine Saline and Alkaline > Saline | place: Antarctica: Organic Lake...
CCCGGCACTCCAGAGCTCGACGTGACGACGCGCCTTCAGTCCTTGCCACGGCCAGTAGTTCTCGGATTTTCGCGCCGTGGTCTAGATTTCACATCCGCCCTCAGAGAAGAAGACGTAAACGTTCCTGTGATTTAGGAACATCTTAACCGTTTTGTATAATAGCTATCTCTGGCTTGATCTGAAACTGAATCCTCGATACTCCGCCAGAGAAAATTTAAGAACGATGTTGCGCGTGGCCATAAATCCGTAGCAGAACTCCATCATGGTATCATGGTCCAACAATTCTCCAATCAAGCCTCATATTGCTTTGATGGCAGTTACAAAACTTGGGACGTGGGACACTCCGGGCACTCAACGCCGACCTGCGGCCTGTTCGGAGGGGAGATGCCACATGAAGCCTTTTGGAGCTCGTGCACACACATCCTATTCCAAAATAACATATAAAAATTAAGAATTCCAGTATTATTGACTTCCTCCCATGTTTTCCTGTATACTGGGGGGTTATAATCCAGCATTATAATACCGTAGGGGATATGGTCAAAGTAAAGCAAAAAGGCGTTTTGTAGGAGGAAGTTATCGGGAATCACCGGGAAATGATCAAAAATTGACCTGGAATCGGGATCTGGAAATCGTCTTTTTCGACCAGGAAATGGCTCCCTATCACATTCGTACAGTAAATTGGCTTTGCCCTATTAGGTTAGGTTAAGTGTTGATACGGCGCAAAACAACAGGCTCCGACCGTCCGCGTGGTATACGGGTCACGTACGCTCTTATAAACAAGAGGGAACAGCGGCCTCGTTTCCTACAGCATTATTTCTGGCCGACTTGCCAGGCGTGCCACCAAAATATACGACCCCACGTTCAGCGTATCTTTCCTGAGCTTCTCTAAATTGCTTTAGGATTTTCCACACAATGAACGAATCTGAGGTGGGCACAAAGCCGAAGCTAATTCTGCACTTTGACGTGAATGAAACTATTATGATTGGAGATCCTGCCGGCGGAGATACTCTAGAGGATTGTCTCAACAAAATTATATGTAAGAGTGCTTACGTACGCGGAAAAGATCAAGCAATGTCATCCAGCCAAGCAACCTTACCCACCCATTGGTACGATGGCACTCATGTTAGCGACACTCCTCCGTCTCTGTACACGGAGTGGGAGATCCCTGATGGCGCTGTTTCCTACTACCGATCAGGACGTGCAGTTCGACGCTACCAAAAAAAAACTTCACTGAACCTGGATCTCCTGGTGCAGCATATCGGGATTCCTACGACGAGATGAAAGCAGCACTTCTCTGGCCCTCGAACGAGGACTCTCCACCCCCAGATCCCAGGCTTTCTCATGATGGAGTGCACCACTTTCTTATCCCCGCTTTTTTTCGTACAATTTCGACATTAGCGCAGCAAGGACGTTCATTTTCAATAGTGATTCGCACCTTTGGCTCCGATGCGGATGATGTGGCACATGCACTGAATGCATTTGCAGAAGGCAAACACCTTCCTTACAGCCCGTGCCTGAGATGAAGATGAATGTTGAAACGAATGTGTGGCATGGATCGTATAATGAGGATGGTGTGTTCCAGCTACGAGGAAGTGGTAGCACCGAGCTCGGTGAAGTTGAAGCACTCAGTTTGTTGGAAGCGCGCGACCAGAAGGTTAGTTGCGTGGTGTGTACCGATGACTACAAGTGGTGGAGTCAACATGGATGCCACCCGGCAGCTGGCAAGCCTGTGTGGATCACTCAAGACGAAATGACCTGCCACCACATCTTCTTCGATGACAACATTCACAACAACACCGACGATTCCATTGTGTCTGTTCGAGTACGCGAGAGTAGTGACCAATCCTTTCGTGCAATGAGTGGAGAAGACATTCTACTGCAGCAGGGAGTGCACTTAGTCCGCACTCCTACATATGAGCCAATACTCAACCCTTCCTGGTTTCTTGAACAGATCGCCAAGTGCGAGGTGGCTTATGCAGAACGATAATTTTGAATTCGAAATGCATTTTCCACTGATAATTATCTTCTCGTCAATTGATTACGACAAGCACAACAGTCCTTACTAGGACAAATTTATCTGTTTACTGTTTGATAAGCAAGAACTAAAAGAAATCGCGCTGCGAATTCAATCTGATGTCGATATCAGAAATCCCACCCACACGAAATAGGATATATAATAAACGATATAATGCAAGTGCAAGGGCAAAGGCAAGGGCTATTCGAGCATGAATAAGATGAACGTATTCACATAAATGCAAATATGGTTTAATAATATGCCCTGGGGTCCTCCAGGGTATATGCAGTTTCTCTCAGGAGCACCTGATTTGCTGACCTGAGTATCCGAAGTTCCTAATTCCTAAGTCCGTTGTCGTAGAACACGTTTATATTTAAGTAAATACTGAGACGCGGCCGCTGTCATAGACCACGGCGGCCTCTCAATTACGCCCATATGCCTGGTCGGATTGTATCCAGGACGAGGGAATGAATAACCATTATTGATTCAGGTATAGTAATTTGGAAGAACATGCTTTTAATAAGTAGTCTGCGGAGGACTTGCCATTACTTTAAAAAGATGCCAATACTCTGCTACCTATAATGAACAGTAACAATGGGATTGTTGACTGCAATCGTCACTACAGGTATCATATCTGTCTATGCGGGAGATACATTTCTTTAAGTGCAATCGTTTTGATAATCTTCAATCTTAGGTCTTTGAGTCTTTGAGGTCTGAGATCTGAGCTTAGAGATCTATTGTTTGAGTTCTGAGTTCTGAATTTGTAGGTATTCGTTGATTTGCAACAAGGCAATGATGAGATTGGTTGCCATAAAGTAGAGATACAACTTCGCACATTTGGAGAAGTTGACTGCGTCCGTTAGCATGCTCACAATATCGGAGAAATAGCTGAGGACTTCCGTGAAGCCGTGATATCAAATGACTGCGCATAGTTTGATAATACCACTGGAGTAAGTGTTGAATATTTCATCCAGTAGAGAGCTATAATGAACTGTCCACACGTCAAGCAAATGCTGCCCATGAAAGATTGAAAAGCGCCGTCCTTAGAATTACTACTGATTTTACAGTTTGCTGGCCAAACATCTTCTTCTGCTTCTCCTAATGTGCCTCCTGCTTCCTCTTCAATCATTGACGAAGAAGTCCACTTATGAGTTTCATTGAGAAGTGTCGCAATGGCATCGTTTCCAGTACTGCAAATAATATTTAGCGCGAACATGATAAGGAAATGCGCTTCAAATATAATAATACAACCCACGGCAACGGCGCAGCTCAGGAACACCGCAGTTTGAAGAGCTGATTTCCAAGTAAAGTTGAAGCACACCACGCAGAAGTTCTGTTGGCGAACCCTCAAATTAAATTGCATCCGACACTTCTTTCGTAAACCTAATACGCCATAGTGGAGTTAATGGAAATATCTAATCAACAAGCAAGATTTATACACAACATGTGCTTACCGTACGCAACAATCATTATATTCATCGGGATTATAGCGATTGGGATGAGATCAATTGCATAATTTATAGTTACAGTACTGATATCAACCCCTAACTCCCGAAAAGCATGCATGCTGCTGGTTAATTGCTGTCCTTTTATTATTTCCTCAAATCCTAACAAAGAAAGTAATAATCCTACGACGCCCCCGAGAGGCCAGACATGTGTAAGAGAAAAGCATAATTTATAAATAGAAGATGTTTCTTTAATAGCCATTCCTCTCCTCGCACGGCTGAGTGACTAAATGCTCGAAGCAGCCATGGTAAGCACAAGCTTTAGAACGGATGGGCCCCGTCAGTGTTCGTTGCAGAATGACTGGAATAATGAACCAATTTTTGTATTGGCACATGTAATGAGTACTTCCTGCTACCGACTAACAATAGAAATCCTCTGTTGTGATGAAAAGCTCAAAAGTAAACAATTTGCAGTACCTGATATGAGACTCTCAAACAATAACATGAACATAACGAATACCATCAAAATAAAGCGCGTTTCACATTATGCATACTACTGAACAAGTGTAAACTTCATAAAAATATTGCGTTCACACTGGTTACTTCCTGCAGAAACTACGTAGCAATATTCTGAATGAAGATAAGGAGATAAGAAAGCCTCTGAAATGCATAATGCCCTATTGCAGTAACAATAATATTTACTTCGACGCTGGGGTGCTTTACTCGGCTGCCGAAGAGGACGTGCGCCCAGGCATCAAGCCATTGGAAATGCACGAACTAAATGCGTGTGCTTCGCAACAAAAGAGCAACCTTTACAAAAACGCATTGCTAATGCGTTTGCTCATCGACATACAGAGCGCAAATCGACTTGAGGTGGCGGGCTGCTTGTGATTTGTTAGTGATAGGCGAGAAATAGGAACTTTTTAAGCCATTGAAATATTTAGAAAGAAATTATTGATAACTGGGGGCCCTTTTTCTTTTTAGTGTACGTGTCAGCGTGTCCGTGTCCAATCGGCAATCGATAATTTTCTTCTCTTATCAAGGTTGCGTTTTCACGCGTGGAGTCTGAAAATTTCCTTTCCGCGTGATTTACGCGTGATTTACGCGGAATTCCTAACCCAGTCTCTTATTGATCAAAGCTCAGAGCTGAATTCCCATGCGCAATGTTTTATTGGATTGGATTAGGTTTGATTATACTCCCCAGTCATAAAGAAATAACAACAAATAGCAGAAAGCTGCGTCTTGATGAATCTTCCAGATGCATTAAATTGCTTGTAGTGCATGCACTTGGAGTCTGGAATACATTTTCATAACCCGGTAGTGTGCCCCCCTCGTGATAAAACGATGAGCTTACTGAATTGGAGATCGGAGTTGAGCTCTTCTATCTCAAAGAGTTGAGAAAAGAAATCCCATGAGGGTAAGTTTGCGTGCACTATTATAAAGCTATCTCGCTTCTCACAGCTCATGGGGCTCTTCAAACATTGCAGCACTTAATGGAGGATGCGAATCAGCTGCTGTAGAATTTCCGATGTCACCTGGCCCCCACGTGCGCGCATTTGCTGCGCGCTGCCAGGAAGCGGTTGCTTCGTCAGCATCTTCATCAGCACCTCTGCCTCGAGCAGGATTGGAGCCACCAGTATTGCTTGTGCCTCTGTTGCTGCTGAGGCGCGTGACAGAGCGACTTCTTGGGGACTGTGCGCTTGACCGGCGCCGCCGCTGGTAGTAGAAACTGGCCATTTGTCCCGTGGACGCAGCGATGCGCTCTTCGGCTTGGCCTCGCGGCGGTGGTGTCGCATCATCGTCGTCGTCGTTATCGTCCTTATCACTGTTCCTGCCCCTGGCCGCAGCGGCGCGGCTGTCGGCACGGCCACCCCGGCTGCCATCGCTTCCGCCGGTGTCCGTCGTGGCGCCTCGGTACCAGAGGCCGAAGTCACTGGCGTCGGCCGAGTCGGCCGAATTGGACCGAGACCGCGGCTTGGCAGCTCTGCTGTTCTTGAACGGTGGCAGCAGGCTCGACGCGTCACCAACGCCCTGAATGCCCAAATCACTGGCGCTGCGGCCGCGGCCGCGCAAACTCCTTGCTCCGTCCACTGAGGCGTCTAGCGAAGCTGCTGCTGTCTCGTCTTCGTCGTCGGAGGCGTCGTTGACATCGAGCCCAACGCCATAGTCATCGTCGTTGTTATCGGCGTCGCCCTCGTTGTCATCGTCATCGAGCCCGAACCCAAAGGACGGCATAGCGTCGCTCGCTCGCCGATCGGCGACGCTGAACCCAGCTTGCAGCGTCAATGCAACACGCGCCAACTCCCCTGGGGTCGCCCGAGAGCCCGGTAATCCCGTCGGTGTCGTCGAAGATGCCGACGGCACAGATGATGGTGATTCTGACGGCCCGTTAGGACCTCGTCCCATAGCTTGCCCATTCTGGTAGGCGGTGGTTGCCTGGGCAAAGTTGTTTCCCCGCACATCTGGAGCTTCTTGGACGGGCTGCGCTGCAGGACCCCAAGTTTCTTGCCCTCCGCAGCTGCCGCTGGTTCCCATGTTTGCAGAGGCCGCAGCGGATGCTGCTGGAACTGGCGTCGAAGGAAATGGTGCAGGAGGAGGAATCAGCGACGTCGGAGGCAGCTGCGCGGTATCGTTGGATTGATGGTTGTTGGCGTTGGCAGCAGTAGCTGTATTCGAGTCCTGAGCCAAGGCCAGAGCTCTTGCTTGTGCGTGCGCGTGCAGTCGAGCAGCCTCTTGGTCGAGAGCTGCTTCCCGCAAGCGAAAGGCTTCTTGCGCCGCGGCGGCAGATTCAGCGGCCAAACGATGACGTAAGCGCTGCACGCAACGCTCGAGCGCCACCTGAAGAAGAAGGAGAAAGCGCACAGGGGTTTCATAGTATTGAGTGACACAGTTCCTAGCACTTAAGTAAGTGACAGCAAGGTTGGATAAACCCGACTGCTAATGTGACCATTGGGACTGCAATCGAAGTACAACTCCGCAAATACATAATTATCATGGCCGCAAAGGCGGCTAAACCTTTCAAGTGCATAAAGATGGCCCAAACCTCCACATCGCAGTGGGCGTGAATTCGAGGCAGTTTTGGCCAAGTGTTCCTTTCCGATACCATTGCCATCCGGCGCACATCTTCAACCTAGTAATGCATATCCCAACACCAAACGATGACAGAACACTGGATACGAACACAAAGACCACTAAGCTTAAGCACGTAGCGATGGGTACTGTAGACTTGTTGGAGTAAACACGCCTCTATATCTCTCTTATACACTTCGCAAGATATTCATGTTACCTTGGGAGAGTCCATGAGGCGCAAAGAAGCGCTCAAAAGGCTCAACTCTCCATTCCAAGGCAAAATCGACACGTCCAATCCGGCGCGCCCCTCGTACTGCTGCGTGATGAACGAGGTTGCCGCACCAATCGCTCGACTAGGCCGCGAAGATGCATGGCCCATAAACAAGCCCACCTTTCGACACAAAAAGATTGATCGCAAGACAACATAAGCATATGCGTTAACTCACCCCACGCATATCGATCTTAAGTTTCTATGAACTTCTGAAAACCATCCAAACTCCCTCTGGTCGAATCAAAATTATACGAATCCAAGTCCAGAAGAAAAAGAAAACGTACGATTGAAGTTCTTCTATCAATATACAGTCACTCACCAGCCGAAGCACGCCCAAGCCCCAGGCGCGAAGCTGAGCTTGCAAAAACACGGCCAGGGCAGCCACTCCCTTGTGCAGCACCGAAAACTCGCTGGTGCGTAAAACCACGGTGCCCCACACCCCCACGCGCGAGGACATGGACGACAGCGCAACTCCGTGCGGGTTGACCTTGAGGAGTAATCACATTGAAAGGAGAACGAAATTGCTTAGAAAGGAAGGCATAACCATACGAAGTGAGCGCGAAATGCATTCGTATGAAGTAAGGTGATCGCGAGTGAAAGCTGAGAAGCACCACGCAAAAGAAAAACAATGAGCACACGTGGCTTGTGAATAAGCGCCAATAGCATGGCAGTACCTGGGACACGATGAAGTGGTTCACGTTGAACAGCTCCGACAGTTGGGCCATGGGCAAGTCGGCTTCCACTGATCCGTCGCTGTGGTAGCCCCCGCTCGACCCCACACGCACCTTTTGATTGATATCATGTCAGAGAATGTGCAAATTTCGGACGAAGCATGAGGGCATTGCATAGAATTGTGTCTACTAGTATGTATATTCTTTTCTGCGCAAATTGAGCAAGATTAGATGAGACGTAGAGGAGAGTTCTTTATAAGATAATGGAGCACTAGAGTGCGCTTAAAACAGGTGGAGAAATACAAAAAAGCACGGTGCATAATATGCTCTATATCAGTCGTAGTACCGTGCCGTCTAAGTCTTTCACGAGCAAGGCTTGAGGTTCGAAGACGCCAGGAACCGCTGAACTGGCGGTAGCCGCTGACCACACCACCTGAGTGGGCGCATATCATTAACAACAGCAACGACATCACGTTTTGACAGAGATCACGCAGCTCCACCGGGAGTCCCATCGGACGGCGCATGCGTGAATATGCACCAATGAAAGTTCGTTTTAATTCCACCAAGAAATGTGTGCAAAAAAGCATCCCTCCGTCCCTTTCATTGAGCAAATGCTGCATAAGTGCATGCAAGCAGAAACTTTTACCACGTGCGGCGCGGTCAGGTAGTTGAGGAGTCTAGGTGGGTCGGTGCGGTTGGTAGGGCTCACCACAATGTTGATGATGCGGCCCGTGCGGTCGAACGCCTCTGATATATACACATATATTGGGAATAGACCACCCACATATGAGGAAGGGCGGTGTGAGAGATAAGTTTTTTTGCCAGTTCTGATGCACGGCGTAAAAGAGGCATGCCGACACACATGCAGTACAACCCCAACAAAAAGTTGCCGCACCTTGGAACGTGAGGTCGCCGCCGCAGTTGTGCCGCAAGCTGCCAGCGAGGTGTTGGGTGTCGCACACCATGCCGCGCATCGGCGTTAAAGGGTGCTTGAACAACCCAAACAGGAACATGCCCACCAGAGGAGGCCACAGCTTTTGCTGCGCGGCTTTTTCCGCTTCGGAAAAGTCTTCCAAGGAGGAGGAGGTGCTCTCTGGTTGAGATGATGGTGAAGACGGTGAAGGAGAATACGGAGGTGATGCACTCATGCTGCCAAACCCTTGCCAGAAGAAGCTCCGACGACCGGGCTGGTTGCTGCTGCTGCCAGAAGCTTGCTGTTGTGCGAATTTCCGAGGGCGATAGAAGCCCTCAATGCCCCGGGTGGTGTAAACTCCGGAGGCCCACTGAAAGAGCGCGGAGCGAATGGCAGGGCCGTTGGGTTTGATCATGTCCGTGCGCATGTCCTCCTAAGCATTCGTGAAATGAGCTCGAGTGAGGAGACCGCGTATAGAGGAGAGAGTGAAAAGTAAATGATGTCAGGTCTAGAAGAAGAGAAAGATGAAGGCTAAAAAGGGGAAAAGATCGCTCTTTTGTATTGGAGGCGTACAAAGATTCGCGGTTTTGCCAAGCTCTGCTTTATTTCCCATAAGAAAGAAATCAATGACGTTCAAAATGGTACAGATCAGATGAGCCAGTGGTGCAGACCCATGTAGAGGTATCAATGATTCCCCCATGTAGTTGACAGCCCCCGACACAGATTCGGGTGCGCCCACGTTAGGGTTTTGAAATGGATAGTAACAAGCACCATTCGTAGCGAGACACATATGCCGATGACGAGATGACGCACAACATGTGTCACAACGCACGAAATTTGGACACTCAAGGCGATTAGAACGCTCAGTAAAAGGCCATAAGAGGCAACAAGAAGGTAGACTTTATGTATATCATTGTTCTCTCCCGCTGCCTCTCTCTCCTCTTTGCTCAACCTCTCTTCCTCGCGCACTAATCAAAAGAAAATGCAGCCACGCACCTGATCTTCGAGGATGCGCCGCAGTTCCGTGTCGGTGTGCGTACCCACCACCACGGCCATGATCGAGCCGGCCGAAGACCCGCTCACCACTCGAGGCAAGAGACGCTCTTGGAGCAAGCAACTAAGGAGTTGCCGACAAAGAAAAAAAGATGGGGAAATCAAATATGTTCGCGTGCCACGAACTCGATTGTAAACATGCTCACATGAGGCGAAAACAAATACAATGAAAACAGAAGTCAGGGAACTATGGAAAGGCAAAGAGCCATGTGTGATGCAGAATAACTACAAAATCACTACGCGTACACTACCATCAAATCTCCATAAAATCCCCATAGAGATACTACTGAGAAACGCGGGGATTTTCTGCAACAATGTGAAGGGCAGAACAACTAGATATCCTAGTAGAAACGAGGAAGCGCATGTTTACCGAATGAGGCCAATGTGGTAAAACCCGAGGGCGGCGCCACCTGAGAGCATGAGCGCTGTGCGACCATAAGTGTGGCGCGTCTCATTGAAGAACGCCAACTTAAGCCATGAGAAAGACAAAGAGGGAAAAACGAGGCAGGGCAACAACAGCAACGTCAGCAGAGCATAAAGAGAGAGGAAGTGAACCCAAATTTCGCTGCAATATCATTCAAAAGACGAAAAAGGTCAACATACTTCGCAGTTGTGCTCTCAAGCTTGGGATATAATTATTCTATCATGCTACATTAGTACCTTGACGTCGGTTGGGATGGGTTCTTCTTCTCCGTCTTCCTCCTCGCCTTCGTGCTCCCTTGTAACACCTGCAGTGGCATCAATGGCAGTGTTCTCGCTCCTGGTTTCCTCTAGCGCGTCGCTCTGCAATTGGTGTGCCAAATTTTCTTCTGCTTCTCTCTGTTTGCTGCTGTCCGGTGACGCAACCTCGGCGGAATCGCTCGAAGATGATATTGACCGACTCGTGCGGGGAACTCCTCCGTGCGTCAACGCACCATCTGCAGCAGCACCAAGTCCTGCCATGGGAGTACCTGGAGGAGCAGGCAAGGGTGCTCCCCCCAAAGGACGAGGATCTGGCCCACAAATGGCGTCGAGAGCTCGCACCACTGCTCGCTGGTAGTCCCGAGCCAACACCTGAAGGAGAGTACCACAGTGGAAGAAATAGAGCAACCAAGGTCAACAAATGCTGCCAAATTAGTTCTTGCTTCAAATCGTAGGCAAGCCTCAAATAGGCGTGAAATAAAAATAAGTTGACAGAGGAAGTATACTTTTGTTTGTTTCCTTCTTTCACAATACTGATATATTGTTCTTGCTCAAATATAGCAACATAATAACCTACCTTGGTGCCGGAGAACGCCTGGTTGAACAGCCCTTCGTGGCAGAGCCCAAATTGCGTGCGGCTCAGGCCTCCGCGAAGCCTAAAGATGAGCGAAAAAGTGTCGCCTTGCGCCACCAAACGATCCAAGTCCTTGATGCGCCGCTGTATAAGGATAACGGATAAAGGTATTCACAAGTTTCGAAAATCACGCAAAAAACGACGATATTGAAACAGCATATGTCAATACGAAGTAGATCACAAGTGAATAAAGTCAACAGTACTTGTAAATCTATTGATTGCGGCCACATTGATGCATGGCAACTAAGTACCTGTAAACTAATGGCATCATAATAGGGGCTCTGCTCATCGTGCCTCCACAAATGTGTGCCCTCGTGCCGATCTAATTCTGCTGCCGCACGCCGCCTGAAAACGCCCAGGAGACAAAGTGAATTCACCAACACGACAATAAATCAATTGATTTTATTAGTTTCTACATCGCTTTCGTTAGCACAATTTTTTAAGACGCTAATAAGTTTACCATTCGCTGTAGGAAGGTGCTTCAACCATTTGCTGCCGGAGTGCGCGCCGCCGTCGGCCATGAGGGGTGATCCGCTCCACCAGGGTGCGCCACGCCCCGTGCATTACCTAAAGAAACCATCATAGAAAACATCAAACGCCCATTTAACTGCCGCAATAGCGGCATTTTGTTGCCTGGAGAGGTCAGTGCGATGCGATTGCGGGCATTCAGAACCAACCAAGTCTAGTAGGCCACTACCTCGTACAAGAAACACTCTCAATCGGCTGCTAAGCACATGTGTACTCAGAATAATCAAATTGTCAATCGATGCATTAAATTTTCTCGATAATGGACTTACTCCTATAGCCATTAGCCCAGAACGCAGGGCTGCTAAGCACAGCAGCTGTTGCATTGCAATCTGTGGCACGGCTACAACCTCCAACAGCGCTCCCACTAGCCACCGCTCTAGCTTAGGAAACCATCTCTCAAGTTTATCGACCGCATTTACAGACCAGGTGCTGAGGCGCCCCACTGGCCACGCGCCCAGGCTCCAGTTCTGCCAGGAAAGCGCCATGTCGTGTCAAGCAAGTGTCAAGCCAGCCGGCCAGCCGAGAGAAATAATAAACAACCCTGTACTTTTTATACGTATTATATTAGGTGAACAGAGCAGCACTTTCTGCTCACAAACTGTGCTGTACTGCCCAAAAATGGTGACTACAACGCGAAAATCGCCACGAGAAACTTGCTGCTCCTAACCTCCTTGTCTTTATTATATTGTAGGTCTTCACTGATCCCAAGTTCCCAGTTACGAATCCGTCGCCAGGCCTCAATGACTGCGTAGCGGACCTCCGGTACGTGTGTACACGAGTGTGTGTCTTCACCCCTCCGCTTTCACCACCAACTACACCGACACAACTGTGCTCTCCTGAGCATTAGGACGCAAATATACTCTTTTGTGCAAGGAGCTCAGAAGAATTCCGCAAGATTACGATATTACTTTGTGGTGCCGTAAGGCAATCACATAAACCACTTCTCAACGAAACATCACATCCGGCCCTTGTTGCGTTTGCTCTTGACGTGTCGGAATATTATTTCGTTGCGCTGACGCGTGCAGAGTGTCGGACTATCTCACTCTCGGAGCATTCACATTTGGCTCGTCGTGCTTCGGCTGGTTCACTGGTGCGCCCTTATCAACACAGTCGCTCCTTCATTAAACACATGGGACATATACGCTAGTCCCGCACCATTTTGTCTCTTTGTCCCTGCTTTCTCGCCAAATCCCGTCGTTGCGACGTGTTTCGTGACATTATTTTTTCTGAATCCGCCGTTGAGATATTCGGATTGCGCCTAGGGCTCGTGCACTCTACTGTGTCTCCATGATCGTTGATGTCATTTTGGCCGTTTCGTGTGTGCGTGTTCATATAGGCCATCCAGTGCGACCCAAGTCAGCAGGAGTAGCGAGCATTATTGGCTTCACCGGCGGCTTCATGTACATCTACCAAAATGCGTCGGCTCGCTTGATGGGTTTCACTGACCCGAATTAAGTGGATGTTCAGCCAAATCTATGCCTAGATACAGTGGTGCTTCTTCATTTTACCTCGAAGTGGGAAGGTTACATTTTAGCGCTAGAGATGGCAAGGTGAAGGGCTCTTCGAACATATCATTAGGGAGTGTTATCGATAGAGGTCGCGTAGAAGCAGTTCAGTCGATGAAATGGATTTTTGCGTATCTCCGTTCCGTAGAAAGCCGATTTCTTACGAAGTTAAAATAAAATCTTTTGAGCGGCACTCTTAGAGGTTAGAGCATGGAGGAGCGTGCCACTTTGGACCGCTACCATCACTTCCATGGCCACTCGGGCATGTGCGCCTGATTAGCTTCTTAGGTCTAGTTTCCGCTGCTTTGCTTTTCTTCTCTACCTGTTAGTCTTCTAGTTCCGGCCCTTCGGGGCCCTTGGCTGAGAATTACGCCCGTTTTTCGTAAACGATACGAGATTTCGTTTCGATTTCGCCAAAAGAGAGCACGCAATAACGCCGAAATAACGCGAAATCGGGCGTTATTCAGCGAAATAACGAAAAATACGGCAAATTTTGACGATACGATTTATCGTAATACCCAGCCGAGTCGGGGCCTGTCTCATAAACGAAAAAACGGAACTTACAAAAACGGAAAAACGGTGACCATATTATCCTATTCTCATTACTCTTAGAAAACAAATAACTTACTTGAACTCGGATCTTTGGGCATCGCTCCATTTGGTTTCCAGTCCAATTAACATATGCCGGATATGTCGGTGCCGTTTTTTGAATTATATTTTTAACTTCAAACTTAAGTTAATCTTAAGATACTACCTACTACCACTAGCCACTACCACGACAAATCCAGGGCACCTGCGGCTTGCGGCTAATGCACAACAGAAGCCCATAAAATTCCCGAGTTCCTCTCAATTAGTTTGACCACTGAAGAATTGAAGTTTTCTTCAAGTGGCAAACCATTTGTCCTTAATGGACGAGCATAAAGGGTTTTTTTCATGCAGGTGGGACAATAGTTTTATAGTTTTCGTCCGTTCCGCTCTCTTTCGCATCTCTCCTTTGTGTCTCTCTTTCGTTTCTCTCTCTGTGTCTCTCTTTTTACGGAGTCTTTCGTACTTAGCTCGTTCTTTCATTCATGTTTTCAGCTGCCAGCACCTCACTTGAAGTCGTCTTCATTCAGGACGCTCAATTCAGCTGGTCGCAGAGTGGCCTGGTCTTCTGCGAGGCGCAACGCCTGATTTCTCATGGCGTGCTCCATCATGTTCCGTACCGCGCGGCCGTTGCCGTTCTGATGCAGCAAAATAAGCAAGCAAATTAAGCAGACAACAAAGAATGAGAACAAGCGGAAGCGTTGCCAAGAAGGTAAGGTAGATAAATTGGAAGTTCATCTTTAATGCAAAGTAGCATCCAATATTCAGGATGGGCATCAAAGAATAGTTTTCAATAGCTTCCGCTACCATATCCTGTCAAAGCTTTTACCTGCACGTCGGGGGCGTCTACCATGGTCTGCAGCTTTGCGCGCAGGGCTGCGAGCCCCCCTTCAGTGGCCGTTAAGTGTTGCTTCTTCAAAATACCCTCAGCAATCGCCATGAGCTCGTCGGGGTTGTAGTCCTCGAACAAAATCACCGTGGGGAAGCGGGAGCGCACCCCCGGGTTGTGGGCCATCAACTCGTCCATCTCCACCGGGTAGCTGTGGTGGTTTGACGATGGTGGTGGTTGAAAAGAAAACAAGGTGAAGATGGCACGAAAAGGGCAGGTGCAAAGACACCAGACTCTAACCATGAACATGAGCACATATAAGTGCCTCTTGAAAGCTTTCCTTGAAATGCACCAGCGACTATAACAGGAGCTTAAGAACTGATAAACACAAAAGCATTTTAAAGGTGTATCATCAGTTGCCGTCTGTAGCTTTAACATACCCGGCCAGCACCACTACTAGCTCATCGCGCTTGTCTTCTACCAGCTTGATGAGCGTATCCAATGCTTCTTTCCCGAAACTGTCCTTCGAGTCCTTCACGAGCGCGTAAGCCTCGTCCACAAACAGCATGCCACCTACTGCGGACTCCACCACCTTTTGATGAAAAGAGGCGTTTAAAAGATGAAACGAAGGTGAGGAAGGGTAAGGACAACGCATTTGCTCTTGTCGGGGTGTGAGAGAGAAA
>Ga0307979_1001856_pt1 | contig 14871 bp, 10 predicted proteins | sample OrgLakmetage1058_FD_201833 | JGI IMG/M metagenome (GOLD analysis project Ga0307979, IMG submission 201833) | Saline water microbial communities from Organic Lake, Antarctica - #1058 | ecosystem: Environmental > Aquatic > Non-marine Saline and Alkaline > Saline | place: Antarctica: Organic Lake...
CGAACTTGCAAGCTGACTTGCGGCGATTTCAGGTCTCCTAAATAGAGAGAGAGAGAGAGAGAAGAGAAAGATGAGGAACCTAATGAGTGTTATAAGCGAGTAAAACAAAACTTCTAGTCCCCGTAATAAATTCTCTTTCTCTTTCTTTTTCGTTACCTACATCATTTGTCTAATCTTTACTTGTAGGCATCTGTGGTTGCCGTACAACGCGACACTCAATCGTTAGTGGAAGAAAAGACCACAGCTTTGAGTGCCGCGACGCAGCAAGCACACAACTTCTCGGCCAAAGTCACCTTGCTTGAGGCTGCTCTGAGCCGTGAGAAAGAATCGACACAGGAAGCATTTGCCAAGCAAGAAGAAGCAGAAGCAAGGACAGTCCAACTCGAGGCCCAATTGCGAGCGCTGGAAAGCGAATTGGCACATTTCAATGTCAGACAACCGGAGCTGGAGCAACAATTACGAGAAGCGCAAGAAAGCGCAGACAGCGCTACGCGAGAGGTGCAGGAAGTGATGGAACAATTGGCAACTAGTGAATCAAATTGTCGGGACGCGGAAAGCGCTAGAATGAGCCTGTTAGGAGAGCTAGAAGTCGCTGCAGCAGGGCTGGCATCTAGCGAAGAGCAATTGATGGAAGCCAACCGTGACTTGTTGTCAGAGCAGCAGAAGTTGGTCGAATTGGAAGCTAATGCCAAGGCTACGCAAGAAAAAGATCGCGCTGCGAATGCGCAAGCGTTGCACGAATTAGAGCAAAAGCGCGCGCATGAAGTGGAGGCCTTGGCGAAACAGCACGCATGTGCTCTGGAAGCAATGGCGAGCGAAGTACGTAGTAGTTTTTGAATGATGCAGGCTAATTCTATAATATCAAAGTACCACTGAATGCTAATTCTCAAATTAAATCATTTTTATTGCGCAGGCAAAAGTTGAGCTGGAGCGATGCACACAGCAAGCAGCACACGAAGCAACAAAAAGAGCATTCGCAGAGGCGCAATTGGAGAGGCAGCAGTTGCTCTTAGGCTTTGAAGCCGCCTCCAAAGAAGATGACGAGGCCCGTTATACCCTAGAGCAGAAGCTACGCCAATCCCAAGAGGCTGCCGTGGAAGCGAGGCAAGCTGCTGAGGTGGCAAATGCCAAGGCCAGTGAGGAAACTGTCGCAAGAGAAATAGCAGAGCAGCGTTGTAAGGATGCTGAGACCGCAGCGGCAGAGTCCGCAGCTGCCGCCAACCGTACCAAGGAAGTGGAAGAAGCTCTGCAAGAGTGCGCACAGGAACTTGACGCAGTGCGAGCTCAGATGAGGGACCAAGGCGAAGAGCGCTTGAGCTTGGAGGAAGAGCTGAGGGCGATGCAGGAAGCGTACAGGGAGCAAGGCGAAGTGGCGGGGCAGTTGCGCGGCGAGGTTCGATACTACTCTGATGAGTCCCTTCTTTTTATTGCGTTTTGCTGTCTTCTTCTTTTTAAGTACATGATGCTAGAGACGAAGAGATGTGTATAAGCACCTCTTGCACATGTAGGACGATTGCCATCACCCATTGACTCCACCCTGCTTCACACTCCCTGTCTTCACTCTCCCTCTGTCTCTTTAACTTTTATAGGTGGGCCAGCTCACGCACGCGTTAACGTCTGCCAAAGCCGACCTCACCTTGAGAACCCGAGGCCAGGTAGAGGCCGAAGAGGCAGTGGCGCAACTTGACGCGCTCTGCTCGAAAGCGCACGCGGACCTCGCGGAACAGAAACGCAAACTCATTGAACTGGTAAGTGTATTGGAGAGCTTTAGGTTGCGTTTACGTACAAAAGAATCCCGAGGCCTTTAGTTTGTTCAATTGTTCTTCTTTTGAGGTAATCCTCAGATAAGTGGCCTGTCTTAACATCGTGTGTTCGGTGTTCTCGCTGTTGTTCCCGTTGCCATTCTTCTTCAGGTGCAGGAAGGTGAGCGAGCGCGCGGCGTGACCCAGAGCCTTGAGCGCGAGCGGAACGACTTTTTGCAGCAGGTGCAATTGAGAGACGAAGCGGCAGGGGAAGCCGCCAAACAGCACGCGTCGACGAACAGCGAGCTAGAGAAAGCGAAATCTCGAGCCGAGTCGTCGATGAAGGAGGCGGCCGAAGCCCGAGCGCATGCTTCGAGTGCTGCCGCGGACTTGACGCAAACTCTAGAACAGCACGCGTTGCAACGGCAACAGCTGCAGGAGGAGCTCGCGGTTGCCCGAGATAAGGTTGACAACAGCGCGCGTGGGCGCAAGGACGCAGAACAACGCGCCATTCATGCAGACGCTCGTGCGGAGCACGCTGAAGGAGCACTCTCCGACGTCGAGGCGCGCGCAGTGGCGGCAGAAGCGACGTGTCAGAAGTTGAATGAAGAGGCCGCTGCAGGGCTGCAGGAACGCAACGTGTTGGTGAAGCTGCTAGAAGCGTCGGGGCATGACTTAACCAGCCGTGTGAGCGAATTGAAAGGGTTGCTGGCCCTTGCAGAAGACGAACATGCTACGGTATGAAATTAAGCGCCGTATACACATATGTATTTATAAACCGTGAATCGATAAAGCGCACATGCTTTATCCTGAATTTATTTCACTCTTTTTCTTTCCTCTTTTCTTTCTCTACTTTTAGAACCGCGCTGAGCTTGAGCGCCGACTTGAGTCAATGACTAAGGAACAAACTCTCAAAGAACAACAACACAACGAAGCCTTGGCAAAGGTACAGGCGGAAGCAGCTCAAGAATTAGAGAATCACAAGGCTAACATGGCGCTTATGGAGCAGCACGCTAATGACACCAACGAACAACTGAAGGAAGCCCTGCTAACCATCGAGGCTCAAAAGCACGAAGTAGATGAAGCAAATCGTACAACGGTCGAAGCGACAAATGCGGCTGCGGAGGCGCATGCAAGGGCAGAAGCCAGCGCCGCCGCAGCTGCTCAAGCAGTGCAAGAGGCTACCAACAGCGCTCGTTCCTCGTTCGACGATGCTGCCGCTCGCGCCACTGCCAAAGCTGCGGAGGCATTTGCACAAGTAGAACGAGAGGTCCAGCGCCGCTCATATGCAGAGGCCTGCCTCCAAGCAGCCAATGAGCGCGCTGATGTGGCCGAAGACGCTGCCAGTGCTGCGGAGCAACGAGCCAATGAAACAAGCGCGCGCGCTGAGGACGTAGCGATAGAAGCTGAAGCACTTAAAAGCCAAGTGCAAGAGTTGGAGGAGGCACACGCTGAGGTTGTTAAGGCCTTAAACGAAGCTCAAACACAAACACTAGCGCACGATGAACAGAACACAGCAGCAGTGGAGGCAGCAACAGCTGCAAGAATATCAGCTGAAGCAGCCTTAGAAGCATCAAAGAAGGAGTGGGCAGAAGAGTCCGCGCAGCTGCGATTGACACTACAGCAGAGCGAGGCAGCTTTGGTGACAGCCAAAGAAGAAGCAGCGACCTTAGCGGCAGATAAGAATTCGGAAGTGCAGAAAGCAGAAGCCGCTCGACTTGCAGCTGTAGCGCTCGCTACCGATACACAGGTTCTTTGTCTTCTTTTTTGCTTTTGATTTTTTTTTTAAACCCGAGTATCATCAAAAATTATTTTCTCCTTCTGTACATATCACCGTTGGTGTTTTTTTTATGCATATGTACGGAAGGGAAACGTAAAGAGCAATACATATAGAACACGCATGACCCAACGAAATGTGAATTTACTGTATGCTACTGCGCGGTACTTTACTTGCTAAAAAAATGCCGTCCTTACTTGCTCAAACCTGCCATCAGACTCGCGTGCTAGAATTGACGTCAGCTCTGAGCGAGTCCAAAGAAGAAGCTGAAAAACTGCAAGCTCAATGCGATGAACTTCAGGAGCAAGCGCAAGCGAGTGATGATTCTTTAAAAGTTCAACTAGCAGAAGCTCAAAACGAGCGACATCGCCTTGAAGAAGCGTTGTCTGAGCAAACCAAGTGTGCCGAAGAGGCAATGGCAAACGCTACGAAGAACGCAAAGGAAGCGCAAGAGTCAGCGGCAGCCACCACTGCTGCTGAAGTTGCGGGTGCAGAGGCGACAGCTGCTGCGGCTGCTGCGGAGAAGGCACGCGCAGAGTGCGAAGCAACATGGGTTGCCAAGCTCAAACAGGCTGAATCTTCATTAGAGGAAGCACAGCAGAGGGCGGCTGCAGCGGACATTCAAGTGGAGGAAGCTGCTGCGAGACACGCAGAGGCTGAAGAAACCTTGCAAGAAAAGTTAGTGGCAGCAATGACAGAGGTTGCCGAACTCAAAGAAACAGAGCGTAGCTTGCAAGAAAAGCTTGAGCAAACAGTAGCGGAGGTTACGCAGCAGTGTGATGAGAAGGCCGAGCGCGCCAAGAGCAATGCTGGAGCAGCAGAAGAAGTTGCCAAAGAAGCTCGATCAGCCCTAGAAGCCTTGAAGCAAGAACGAGAGGCGCTTATTGAAGAGAAGCAGCAGCTTGAGGAAGCGCTTCAAAAGCAGCACAAGGAAGCTAGTGAGGCTGCCGCTGAGGCTGCAGCAACAGCAGCCGCAGCCGCAGCAGAAGCTGAAAAGGCAGCACAAGAACGCATCGATAATTTAGAGATGCAGGCGGCGGCTGTGGAGGAGTCTTTGCGTGCTGACGTCGCTCGATTAGAGGCAGCACTTGTAGACGCCAATGCCCGTGCAGACGCTGCCGCTGCTGAGGTTGCTGCTGCTGCTGAGGTGGCTGCCGCACAAAAAGCACAAGAAGAACAGGAAGCAGCAACAGCAGCTGCAGCTGCAGCAGCTGCCTCTGAGATTGAGCAGGCTGAGAATGGTGCTGGAGATGCTGCGTCGCTTGATGCGAGTGCGCTCTCAGAGCAGTCGCGAAGTGACGTGGCCACACTCAAAGGGCAACTAGAGCGAGAAACGCGGCAGCGGAAGGTAAACGAGTAATGTGGTTTCCTCTAGGACTCACTTTATATATTGTTTGACATAATGTAGTCTGATTGGGTAATTTTTATTTGTTCTCTTTATTTGTGGTATTTTTGGTGTCAATGACTTTCCGTTTTACTTGTGTCATAAATATTTTTTTGGTGCATCTAACGCACATCTGCTTGAACCCTGCGCAGGAGCTTCTTTCTCGCGCAGCTCAAAGGTGGGTCCCCGACCCATCTTTCAGTCGCCGCCGCCCATCATCGACTTCGTCATCAAGTTCTCTTCGAGGTGGGTATGCACCGCCACCACTTCCGCCGCATCTGTCGATGCTCGGTGGGTTCGGGCCAAGATCATCGGACGCTACCTCTGCGTCCGCCAAGGCCCAACTCGCAGCCAGCGATCCCGAAGCTACGGTCTTGGCTGCTTGCTTGGAAGGAGACGCGGACGCGATTACAGCTGCGCTTGCACCCCTCGGGTCTCAGTCGGCAGCTCAATCTCCTGTGCGCCCTACTAATAGAGCAAACCAAGATCCCACCGCACAGCCGCCGCCTCCTTCGCCTGCTTTGTCCTCAATTGGTGCGCCGATGGCTTCAGCCACCTCGCCACCGTTCGTACCTCCTTCCTCATTAGTAGTAGGAGCAGCAGCGGCCTCTCTGTCCCATGAAGATGCAGGCGCACTTCAAGCACGGTTCCTTCCTGAAGCCCTACAGAGCAATGGAGCACGAGCGTGGCTCCCGCTGCACCGGGCGGTGTCGGGGTTTCACTTCCACGGCAACCAGCGCTTTCTGCTCCGCACGCTGGCGGTGCTCTTGGACCTAGGGGCCAGCGTGAATGCGCGAGACCCCAACGGAGGCGCTACCTGCCTGCACAAGGCCATTCAAGTGTGCTCGTCAGCGGCCGTCTTGCCCGTCGCCAGGCTCTTGCTCTCCCGTGGTGCAGACCCAAACCTGCGGACGGCTTCATCGTCCCAACCCAACGGCGACACGTGCATTGCCACTGAGTTGAGGCGATTGCGGTCCAAATCCCCGGAAGTGATTGATCTCTTGGTGGCTCACGGCGCAGACGTGAATGCTTTACTTGGGCCCAGCGGTGACACTGCGCTCTCACTGGTGCTCAGCTGTGCGCAGAGGAGAGCGCTGCAGCTGGCGCCGACCACGAGCAACGAAGCAGCTTCACTAGGCCGTGAAGTCAACAGCAGCAGCAGTAGCAGCAGGAGTGTTCGAAACAGCTTAAACGACTCCAGGGATTCGGTGCTGTCTTCGCATTCCACGGCGAGCAGCGTCACCTCGGCCAGCCACAGTGGGCGTTGCTTTTGGGTGCCCGTAGCGCATGTCTTGGTCGAGCGAGGCGCGACCTGGGGCCCACCCTCCCGAACGGATCCGTTGAATCGCACCATGCTTCACTTGCTCTTCACGGGGCCCGCGCCACCTCCCAAGGACGCTCCCCTCTTCAACCGGCTGGTAGCGTCGGCTTTGCAGACCAGCCTCCGGTCTTGCGTCCACCAGCCAGATGCCCAGGGGGAAACGCCACTGAGCTTGGCGATGCGCCAAGCGAGAGGCCAAGCCGAAAGATTAGCACTTCAAGAGATGTTTGCCAAGCACGGCGTGAAGCTTCCCCCAAACAGCGGCGTCTCCTTGGCTAGATAGTACGACAGAGAATTCTGTGTGGAGCTACTTGACTACTGAAGCACCTGTTTGAGTTTTTTTTGGGATTAGTAGAAGCGCGATGGCTATAAGTCCACTCGGTTTCTTTGTATAGCTCGGTTGTTGTGGCGTAAGGTTTATCTAACCAATGTCGTATGATGTTTCACTAGTTCGCCTCTACGCCTCTACCAGTCGCTGCTTCAATGGCAATTCCATATCAATACCTCTAAACTCTAAAATCTAAAATTGCACAGTGCATAAGAACTACTCGCATATATCATGTTCGTGCTCGGTAGTAATGGCTACTTGGAGAAATGTAGTAGCTATAGTAAACGATGGCAACATCAACACGCATTATAAAAGTGCAGGATGGTATTGGACCTCGGTCAGGAGAGGGAGAGGAGGGGGTCGTGATTTAGCCGAGTAAAAAGCGCAAAATTTCGGGGAAAGAGAGAGCCTCTAATCCTCTGGCCGCGCGACATCTGGTTTGAAAAGCACGAAGTTTTCTCATCAAGCAATTTTAGTCATGTCTGGCTGAACTAACCCAGTTGACTGTGAGATTACTTCGGAGCTTAAAAGCGACGTAACCGGCTGCGATATCAAAAATATAGCGCTGCGCGAAGAGGAAAGATGGAGCTTGGGGTGCGCATATCAAGAAATTCAACAGGAGGGCCACGATAAATATGGATAAGCCCACAGGAGAAGAGTCTAGAGCGGAGAGGGCGCCCCAGGTTGAAATGGACAAGGCGATTAGAAGATGCAACCAAGCCAAGCCCGCGTAAGTCACATGCGCGAAGGGGGAAGTCGGCGGAGAGTCCACATCTACTTGACTGACTTCAGGAATAGCTCCTAAAACTACGAAGGTGGTGAATAACACGCTTGCCGCGAGCAACACAAGTAGATATTTCGAAAGGAGCCTGTTCTCGCCTTCGTCTTGCTCGCTACCCCACGAAACTACTACGTAGCTTTCTGCGAAATCAAAAGTACAAACATTCAGTTTTAACTGAACAAGAGGTATAATATGTTGTAAAATGAATAAAAACTAGTCGACACACACGATAAAACCCACCATCACTCTGCGGCGCCGTAGAATGTTGACTCCTGGCACCTCCATACGTGGTGCCTATTTGTACTTCTCCTGTATCACTAATAATTTGTGTTGGCACATTTTCCTCGTAGCTTTCTAGTCCAATCCGCGGAGCAGAAAAGTATATCAAAGCGGCCGGTTTCTTAGGTGACTGCGCCGCCATACTGCACTTGAGTTAAGCTCCTGGGTTAGTACATAAGCTACGCCGGCATCATTCTAGTCCTAGTCGATTTCTTTGATATCGTTCCCTAGCTAGCGAGCTAGAAATGGCTTTTTAAATTTATCTTTAACATTAAATCGGTGAGGACGTTCTATGTTTTACAGTGCCACGAATACAATCGCTCGACGTGCATAGAATTCACCTATTACCAACAAAAGTGAAGCCCAAACTACTTACTATCTTAGCAGGAGGCCCGAGGAGGCCTGTCTCAAGCTCAAAGCAATCAAAGTCTCAAAAGAAATCAAGATATTAGAGAAAAAAGAAAAAAAATGCACTATCTGTACAGTAGTTACTACAGATACAGAGTAGTAGTATGGTACAAAAAGGAAAAAGAGGGAAAAACTCAGAAAAACTACTCTCAGTCTCTCAGTAAATCCGAGAGACAAACTGTGCTGCTTCTAGCTAGCTTTATCCCGAGTTGAATGGGAGTAAAAGAAAGAAGTAGACTAATAAAGGGTGGTATTGATAATATGCTGGGATAATAATATGCTGGACAAAGTGGTACCAGGGTACCAGGGTGTCCTCTGGTGGTACTGTGTTACTGTCCATCTTTTCGGCACGGGTCATGGGCCAGTTGCGGGCCACGGGCCCCGACAAGGGGCCATATTTAAAGAATAAGGAAGAAAGGACCAATCGAATAAGTCGCAGTTGTCTTCAACTGGCTTAGTACACACATGCACGGGCGGTCAATACTTTTTTTGCACTGTAGGCACGGCCGGACCCCCGTAGTGTGGACAGGTAGAAGAAACGATGGAAGCATAGAGGGCAGAGCGGTAATTACGTTACATCGTAGGAATCACTTCGATCATTTGTTCATAAATCTGCAGATGTACGACAGAGAAATAACCAAATGTGGGCAATCCATCTAGAAAACAGGAAAATTGGTGAGATCTGGATTTTGGCTCTAGCTTGCACACGTTGTAGCCAACGCCGAGCTCCGTCATTAAGGCTTTTCAGCCCATTGAAATGGAGAAGATTTACACGCAAGTGCGCTCTGAGAGCGCCGCTGAGGCCGCCTCGTTGTCAGACTTCGACAGGTTGGCGTGGGCCGCGACGACGACGTGGGCATACACAGCTTCGACGTACTAGACCGCCGGTGCCTCGCGTATGCGCTAGCGCCGCTATTCGCTCAAAAAAGTTTCAACAGAAACGCTCAGATCAATAGTTCTGCGGCATCTTGTGAAGGTTGGGCCATACCCAATTCGGACAGTCTACACTAAAACCTAAAAGTCGATTATCTCGAAAACGGTCTTTCCCTAGAAATACCGGTTTTCTAGATGGGCTGCCCAAAAATAAGCGGCAGTACATGAATTGGATACAGGCACATATGAGATATAATTCGTAAACGAAACACCTGACTTTACGCGCAATTCCGTCGGTGGTGGTGGTGATTGTGTTGGATTTAGAGAAAATAATGCTACATGAAAAAGGCGGAAAGTAAAGAGTTTGGAGGCATTATTTACGAGAAGGAAGGGTTAAAATACTCCAGAAATTCTACTGAGTATGGCCATTCTAAGCTTTTTGTGAATTGCTTTTTGCGTGCTTCTCACAGCCGGTGCGAGATTGGCTAGGCCAAAGTAGTGAAGTCGACTTCATTGAAAAAGACACTGATTTGCAGGAGACTATTTTTATCTCTCGAAAGCTGCAAAATTCTAAAACGAGGAGTTACTTTTCTTTGCGCTGACTTAGTGTCTTGTTTGCAACTTTTACAAATCCTACGGTGAGCTTGTATGCCCAGAATAACTGCAGCGCTGAGCCCACGGTCCATGCAACCACAATGGGGATATCTCGTGGTACACTGAGGGTCATGACATAATAAAGCTTGTAGCCGAAAAATCCAACGTAAAGGAAGACTCTTAATACCCACCACATGATGAGGATAAGTAAACCATTGATAACGTATAATGGGCCAGTTTTCAAATCGAAGAGTGCCATAAACCATCGCACTGCAAGCAAGGGGGTTGATATTTCCACCATGCACGCAACACAGGCAATATCTCGCCCAAAATCAACCATTAAAAGATACATCCACCCACCAGCCGTAATAATGTGATGAATTAGCATTGGAGCATCACCTTTTCTGTGGTCAAATTGTGATATCACTGAGATTGTGTCCGACAAAGCATAACCTAAGAACACGTACAGCGGCTGCTCGACTGCAGTACCTTTAATTCCACCATCAAAGGAATCGAATTCAAATACTTTAGGCCAGTATAGCCATACAACAGGATATATCTTTGCGCATACTAGCGTGCCCTTCACGAACGAGCAGACAAATTGGGCCCATTGGTTTTGATCGTACGGTGTCAATGTGCGGTACTTCTTTGAGAAACGAAACGCCAACATTTTTGAGGCCCAGAATAGAGATTGAAACCCGACGAATGCTGAAATTGCGCATGAGAGGCTAAAGTGAGACATGATGGGAGCTCCGAGGTGAATTGTCTTGGGCAGAACGATTGTTCGGCCGAGAGGTGTAGGTCATCGAGGAGGGATCGATCGATAGAGAAACAAAAAGCGAGGAATAATCTTGTTCTAGATATTTTTCGTATGTTTTTAAATTAGCACAAGTTTCGAGAAGAAAAAGATGGGAAAAAAAAGCGAGTCGCAGACGACGACAGTACGTGCATCGTAGCACGTAAATTATTAGCACGTAGCCTGGAACCGCTAATTGATAGCACAATATAGTGAGATGCGAAAACCAATGATAGTATGATGACATTGATGACCGTCACGATTTAGTGAATCTTTTATCGCGTGGATGTGCCGTATTTATTATATCTTCCCCGCTACAGTGCGCTTCTCTCCTCTATTGAAACTAAGCTTTCGTTCACTCCACAAGTAGGCTTGGGTTCAACATGTTTGTTCAAGCCGTTAGTCTTCTCTTGCTACTTCTCAAAGCCAGGGCGACGATCAATCACGAACACAGTGACCATCATGGGTGTGATAACTCTAACAACCTGCCGATTCACGTCTATGCCTTCACAACCTTGAAAGGGATGCAGCGTTACAGGACTTGGGTTGATTGGATGAATTCTATGATTGAGCACGATCCCTGTGCTGAGTACGTCATTCAGGGAACGAAGGCGGCAGGGGATGATGTGAAGGCAAAGGCCTCAAGCATTTACCGTTCTGGTCCCACACTTCATATGAAGGTTGCTTGGATTGCCCGAACCATCGAAAGAGCGCGCTTGAACCCGGAGGGAGCAAAAATGCTTGTGCTCACTGACACTGACGTAATGCCTTTCCATCCTTATTCAAAGATCAGAGTAGAGCACGACATAACGTTCATGGCGGAGCCTAAGTTCTCAGGAAGTGGCGCAATCAACACGGGCTTCATTGTCGTGAGAAATCCTGGAGCTCCCGGTCTTCAAGAGTTTCTTCAGCAATGGATGGAATTTTCGAATGCCACCGCGAATGATCAGATAGTCGCAAACTGGCTTTTGGGGCAGGCTAGCCACACAGGGGTGTTGGTAAGTTCTAGGCAAGCGAATGGCAGTTTCCATCAGTACGGTATCGATCTACCAGCGGTGCCACCGAAGCCAGCGAAAAAGCTTGATTGGGGAACATTCCATGACACAACTATCACAGGAAAACCTGACCGAATAATCCAGTCAACAATTGCATTTCATGCAATATTTGCTGTTGGCGCTCGCAAAGATGAGAAATTTGCTCAGGCATTTGATCATGGGAGATGTCACACTCCGTCGAAGAAACAATGTCCAACGCACATAAAATTAGCTCGACCCGACGACTCATCAAAGAAATCTGCGTTTACTTCACCTGAGTGTCGCGACGAGCTTCATAAGCGGGGAATATTGTGGTTACGAGAAGAAAATTTCGTATGTGAAGCTTCAACAGCTGCAACAGACCCCTTCACGCGAATCTACATTGGGCCAGGCCTGGGTGACACCGGAACGCGCTCTCTTGCAGAGGCGACGTCGCAACTCGGAGTCAAGTCTTGCCATAGTCCGGGCCAGGTCATGAATATGCTCCTTAGCCCCCAAGTGCGAATTCACAGGGACTTCACAGTGTTCAATATATCCCAAGCATGGTTCGATAATCCAATTTCGACGATATGGAAGCGCTTAAGATGCGCATTTCCGCGAAGCAAAGTTATCTATTCCACGCGCCGCCCCTACAAGAGAGACTTTTATCGCGATAGAAAGGGCGGAGCAGGAACTGTGTTCCCTCTAAACTGGTGCGATGGTAGTTTTAAGAATGATCAATCCCACCGTTTACTCATGATGTGCCTAGTTTATGGTCAGAAGTGTGCTGACGGCGAACGCTGCAAGGCCACGTTTGAGTCTACCGAAAGTTCCGTGCTTCGTGAGACAAGCAGCGAGGATTTACTGGTGATGAATTTGACAGAAGGCTTCAAAACAGCTCCCCTCGCCAACTTCCTAGGGAAATCTGACCCGGCACGAGACTTCCCGCATGGAAAGAATTTTTTCTGCGAAAAAGATGCCCACTCGGTGTACCATTAAATTTGAAGCCCCCCACCACCACCACCACAACTATACACGAAGTTCGAAAGGATGTGGCCCAGTGCCCTGTTCGGATGTGATTATGAGTTCGTGGCCAAGGGCCCAAAACGTAACGCCGCAGATCTTACAAGTACCGAGGGGTGCTGCTAATTCAATAATTGAAGGGTTCATTATCTTTCGGAGGCCCGAATTTCCTAGGAATACGTCCTCTCCCCCGAGATGCCCACCGTGCATGTCTGCGTCTCACAGACGTACCATGGAATGTTAACAACACCACTGAAGTAAAACAGCGCGATTGACTTGCAGCTTACAGGTGTGGTCTCTGGTGTCAGAGGTCAGGGTGGCCTCCCTGATGAACGGGGCATATAATCTCATCATGCTTATGTTCCAAATGGCCTACGGCTACCATTTTTGGCACTATAATGTGCCCACATCACCGCCATATCTGTGTTTACCCCTTCTTCAGCAGCATGCCCGGTCAGGGTTCAATTTCTACTGTGGAAGAGGGGAAGCAGTGCATTACGATCGTCTACAACGACGTATTGTGGAATGCTCTATGTTCGAGAGAGCATCGAAGAATTATGATTATGTGCCATGTACATACCTTACATCGATCAACTTCCTCGGTAGGGATCGCGGGTGCTGACGGTGAGTTTCCCGTCACCTGCGGGGCTACTGAACTTTTGCATGATTGCGAAGAAAAAAAACACTACGTTTTCTCCTGCTTTGTGGCTTTTTCCTTGTCTCTGTTCATTCTAGTGGGCCTAGGCTCGCAGCTCCTCGATGGGTGAAAGCATCCTATCGGTGGAGTGGGTTTGACCTCGGACTTGGAGGAGCGGAATTCGGTTCAGGATGCGCGGTGATTACTCACCACCAAACTCAGATAGCAAGTGAATCTGAGCCTGAAAACAATTGCAACTTTGTTCGACGTCGCTAAGTACAGCTTCTAGAGCGGAGAAGCATCCTGGTGTTCGTAGGCCTGTGAGCATTCGTGTATGTCCAGCCTGCAACATAGCAGCCACGTGTGACACGTGACCCATACTTCGTCAGCAGGAAAGAGGACAGGCGGTGCTGAGGTAGGCTGGCGCCCGACGCCTGAGAAATACATTGAGACGATGCCCTGCTGGGGCAAAAAAAAATAGCCCAGAGAATTGCCTTGTGGGCCTTGGACGTGACACGCGAACGAGCACTCAGTCCCACCGACTTGTTCGGAGGAAAGGCGCCAGTTGGAGCCTTCATTGGCCTTCTGGATCGAATTTTCTAGCGCATATTCAGCTCATGTGCATTCTTTATGTGCCTCTGTGACTGCTGTGTACTTGCCTATCTTCATTTTTGGGAGAGTATTAACTGGACTAGGAGACTAGACTAGACTTGAGGTCAGAGTGTCAGAGTTCCGTCAGTTCCGTCGGAGTTCACGGCCCATACTCCACTCGGAATTAAGGACGTGGAGAGCAACTGTAGTGAGTTGCAGTTGGGATATGCGTGCATCTCGAGCCCTGCTATTACCATTATGAGTTCCCTATGGCACTGGAGGGCCAATTCCCAGGTTCTGCGTTTCCTTTGAACTACTTGAACTCCCGATTAGCCAGTAGCCAGTGGACTATGGACTAAAGTCTAAATATAACAGCAGCAGGAATTCATTGGTAAAGCCGAACCATCAACACGTGATTCGCACGAAGACTGAGTCTTCTATGATGGAAATGGCAGTGAACTAGTTGAGGCTCGTGGCAATTGCATTCGCATGCCGCAACAGAAGGCTAGCAACTAGCGTTCCATTTCTGCCGATTCAGCTGGCGCGCCACCACCGCCACCGCCACCACCTCCGCCGTCGCCACCACCGCCCTTGGGCGGCATCAACTTCATGAGTTTTTCAACACCAAAGCTTTGCAGGTAAACAATGCCCGGCCCTTCGAGCTGGGTGTTGAAGCACCCTTCGCCCCCAAAGCAGCACGTCACGAACGAGCCCACTTGCTTGACGTCAAACCCAATGCTGTCGCTAAAGCCCAGCAACGCTTCCGTAGACACCAAGATCTTCTCGCCGGGCTTGAGAGTTTTCTTGGCTACCGTGCCGCTGCCAGCAACAAATGCAGCTCCATCGCCTTGAATGCTTTGCACGATAGGAGACATGCCGCCGCAGCAGCACGCAGCACAGGAGTTGGCTGCGAGCAGTTTAGCCCGCACTTTGATTTCCGGGTCAGACGTGAAATAGGCCCCTGGTTTCGCCGTAAAAGATCCATTGTGTTCGGCCATGTTCAAGGGTACCAGCACCCCAAACGGCATGCTTCCTGACATGGAAACTTGCTCTGGTTCGGAGCCCTGAAAGCGCACACAACAGAACATAGGCAACACGCAACACCAAGTTTTTCAACAAAGTCTACGATGAATTGCATCAGCTGATGATGCAGCAAATGATGTTATAGAAATCTCCACACTGGATCAAGTTTAAAACCATAGATGCGTATACAAGCAGGTGGGTGATTAAGATGCGTGGCCATTCTTTCTGCCCTCAAGACTCCTATAGGATCGAGAAGCAGGATGGGCCAGCTCTGAGAGACTGACGATATAATGAAAACGAA
>Ga0307979_1001862_pt1 | contig 14819 bp, 14 predicted proteins | sample OrgLakmetage1058_FD_201833 | JGI IMG/M metagenome (GOLD analysis project Ga0307979, IMG submission 201833) | Saline water microbial communities from Organic Lake, Antarctica - #1058 | ecosystem: Environmental > Aquatic > Non-marine Saline and Alkaline > Saline | place: Antarctica: Organic Lake...
GCAGCGCAGCGGGCGGTCTTACGACTTCGCGAGCGTGATGGCCTGGTTCGCGGACCGCGCCGACATGATTGTCGTGATGTTCGATGCGCACAAGCTGGACATCAGCGACGAGCTCAAGCAGGTACGTGGGTGATTGAGCGATACGAGGAGGGTGAGAGAATGTGCAAATTTAGAAGTGGCAGTGTACGTGTTCACAGGTAGGCTATTAAGGGGGGTAGGGATTTGCGAGTAAATGGATGCGTATGAATGTGCATGTGCTGGATTCTTTCAGATGTATCTCAGTTGTATGTATTTCTCGTTTACACGCTGAAATGAACTCAGCTCTCTAGATCTTTTTCTGTGCGTATGTCGTACCAGGTGCTCGATTTGTTGCGACCGCACCAAGATAAGGTATCAAGCTTGCGTGATTTTTTTTTGAAAAGTCAATTATTCGGCAGACCTGCACGAGGTTTCTGTATGTGTAATGCTTTTCTCTGTCAGCTCCTTCACGCAATGTTTGTCCTGCACAATCGAACCTCTCTTATTTTTATGTGCCTGTTGGTTTCAATTCTGTTTCGGAATCTTCTTTGCAGGTGCGCGTGCTGTTAAACAAAGCGGACTCAGTCACGCCGCAGCAGTTGATGCGGGTGTACGGTGCTCTAATGTGGCAGCTCGGAAGAGTGCTGGGTACCCCCGAAGCCTGCCGGATTTACGTGGGGTCCTTTTGGGAGCAACCCGTATCTACTACGGCGGGAGCCAACGTGGAGCTGCTGAACAATGAGAAGCAAGATTTGATTGATGATTTGGGGAGTTTGCCTCGCAATGCGGTGAGGAATTAGGGATAGATGAAATATGAGAGAGAAATGAGAATGAGGAACTGCGAGAATGGGGGGAAAGTGAACAGAATGAACGTCAAAGCAAAGGGCAGGCATGAAGTACATGGATGACTATGTTTAATAAGTGCATTTTCTACGAATCTTCCATTCCTTCTACCTCTTTCCTTTATCTGTCTCTTGTCACCTCTTCCTCCTCCTTCCACCTTCCTCTCTACCATCCTATCCTACCAAGGCGCTGCGTCGCATCAACGAGCTAGTGAAGCGTTGCCGCTCGGTGAAGGTGCACGCCCACATCGTGCACTACTTGCGGAAGCAAATGCCCATGACCTGGGGCAAGCAAGAGAAGCAAGCGAGGCTGCTCGGGCGGCTCGACAAGGTTTGGTTGGTTGCTGTTGTTGATAAGGCTGCTTAGCGACTATCACAGGACTGTCTTTGAATTCATTGTATGAGTGCGATTGTACGGAAGAATGATAGGAAAAGGGGCAATGATGGTGTTTTTTGTGCATTTTTCTTCCGACTGTTTCTTTTCTTTTTCCTCTTCTCAACGCATGTTTTTGTCTTATTCTTTTTCTCTTTGTTTTTTTTTAAATCTTTCAATCTTTACGTGGCTGCTGGCCCTACTCCTACCATTATAACAACCACAGGAGTTTGTGAATTGTGCGCGGCGCTACAACTTGCCAAGAGGCGATTTCCCTCCTCTGGGGCCCTTCCGCCAATCATTGGCCGAAATCAAAGACATTTCCAAGTTCCCCAAGCTCGACAAGTCCATGGTGAGTGTTTGTATAAAAGCGTCTTTTATGAACATGTGTGCGTGTGTGTGTGCCTGTCAATCTTGCTCGAATGGTATTCAATTCAGACGTACTTTCCAATGAGAAATGACGACCATATCAGGTCGTACACGGAGTTGACACTTCCTCAATTGTGATGTACTTGTGGTGTTGCTTCTGTATTATCCCGCATACTTTTTGGTTTTGCACCTGTATTTCTTACTTCTGTCAATGATTGTGGCGATCACATGTAGGTGCGCGAGATGGACCGAGTCTTAGCGCAGGACGTTGCCAGGCTCTTAGAACTGTGCGCAGTAGTGGTACCACCAACAGATGCAGTGCAGGGCGTGCCACCGCAACCCCCTTCTTCTTTGCCTTAGCAGCTAGGCCAACAATAAGGATTGCCATGTTCCCAGGCCCGATAACCATAAGAGATATATCTGCCATCTCTCTCATATTTTGAAATTTGGTTCAAGTGCCAACGAGCCACCTGCTTTGATACTTTTATTGCTGTATATGAGCACGATTTTACATCTGCATCTAGACAAAAATCCCTTAGCTCAAAAACTAGTACTACTGGTATCGAAGTCATGGTTTTGCCTGGTGCCTGGTGCACTACTTTTAGCTTTTAGGTATCTTGTGTCATGCTGGTACTTATAAACTTCCGTTTCCTGAGTTTATCCTTTTCCAACGCCCAGCGCTGCTCCCACGCATCAGAACTAATATAATTTATAGCGCCCATAAAAAAACCGCCTTCAGGTTCGAATATATGGCCGTATTCGAGATACAAAACGCCTCATCCCGTTTCTAAAATAATGCCGGTTAAGTTTTTTTTTGAACGAGGGACTGCGTGTATTCCTAGTAAGGCACTGTCATTTGTATCTTGCGGTTCGGCACAGTAGCCCACGCCCATGCTGGGAGGGAGGCGCTGGCAGCATTAGTATCTCCTGCTGGTTGTTGTAACTCGTCTTCAGTCGCGTATTCCTGTGCACGCAGGTGTAGGCATTTTAAACACAGCCAAGAGATATATAGACAGAGGAGCAAAAATGAACAGTACTCCAACATCAATTTCTATTTTGGTTCTCGACTCTAACTATTATTTTTGAGGCTATAAATGGAAGTTTAGAATCGGACACCTTTCCTTATCATCGTCATTATCATCATCAGTCGAACAAAACACTCACCAGCCTCCTCAACGAAGCACTACACTCCATGTTCGCGAGCTGCAGCTGCCGCTCTGTCAACTGCGTGGACCACCCCATTGCTTTGTACAGTTGCGCTTTGTTGCCTCCACTACTGCTGCTACTCCCGCTGCCATAACCACTGCCATAACCACTGCCGTCACTAGTACTGCTTCCAGCAGCTTGACTCTTCCTAGCCGCCAGAGCGGCCGCTGCGTCCGCCTTAATCGCATCTTCGATGGCTTGTTGCTTGTGCGCTTCGCTCTGCACTTGCAGCCAGCCTTCGCCTCCCCCGACTACGTTCCCTACCACCGGTCGCTCGATGCCTGGGCGACCTTTCCAGCTTTTCTTCTCCAGCAGCTGCCGTCGTTGCCTCACTTTGCGATAGCCTCCGCTGCCTACGTTTTCACGGGTGACTTCGACTCCTCCGCTAGAAGTACCACCGCCTTCAGAAGCAGTGCTGCTCGTGGCACTTTTCCATTCGTCTCTTGCGGCTGCCCGCTCTGGTGTTCTTGGATTCACGCGCCCGTCGAGTCGCTTGTTTGCTCTCAAATGATGAGATGGTGCTTGATTACTACCACCACTACTACGGCTGCTGCTACTGTGGCTGCTGCTGTGGCTATGACGGCGACTACTACTACTACTACTACTACGGCTGCCGCTACCACTGCTGCTGAAACTGCCACTGCGAGAATTGCCTAAAGCCCATGAAGTGAGATCGGCAGCTGAAGGAGGATTCCCCATGGCCCATTTGTAGATGCGCTGGGCCCAGACACAACAAAGAGTGAGTGCTTAAAATAACAAAACCATTTGAATTCATGAACATCAAACAGAGACTCCTTAACAAACACAGAAGAGACTTATGGATGACCAACAAATACAAACGGTCAAGCTCGAAGTAATCATCATTGTTCAGCTCAAATCTGAACAAATGAGTATTCTCTTTCTTTCTTCCTTCCCTAATGTCTCTAATATATACTATCATGTACGTACTTGTAGCTCTGCAAAAGGTTTCAAAGCAAGGTCTTCGTATCGGACGCGCAAGAATTGCCGCACCCCCTGTACTGCCTGAAGCTTCACAGAACTGCCGAAGACCTTATGGTCGGAAGAAGGAGAAACGGATATTATAAAAACGAAATTGCAAACTCCGGGAAGCAAGCAATGTTCTCTAGTGAGAGACAAATCAAGCACTTTGATATGACCAGAAGTATCAAAAATCAAACGAATGCAAAAACAACTTCAATGTGCAACATAATGACGTACACCATGGCAGGCGCACACTCATGCACGCAGGCTCAGCCTAATTTATATACACACCTGCTTCATGAACACCCCCGCCCCTTCAGCTTACACCAATACCTGGCCCATGAGCCGGTCTACGGCATCTAATCCCTGTGCCACGTCAGCGCAACTCCACTTGAAGCACGCTGCTGTGCCTCGTTTCTGCACTTGGGCACACGCGTTGTCGTTGTTGCCTTGAAGAAAATGGGTAGGCCAAAATGAGCAAAAATTGAAGCATAATGAACGGATAGTTGATCAAACATGAACTTTTTCATGTAAAGCACATTTGTAACATTTCAAGTCGCTGCATTAGCATTCATACCAGCAGAAGTAGCTTGCGACTGAGGATTGTTCGCTCGAGCAACGGCGAGAGCTCGAGGATCTCGCACCTGAAGTTATACACATAAATACAGACAAGCAGTATGAATCATGACCATTGCTTCAAGGAGGGCCATTTTGCGAGGAGTCACTCGAGTCTCGACGTATCAAGAGGTCAGAAATGAGGGTATGTAAATATTCTACAGTAGCTGGCAGTTGTGCCATGGACACACAAAAGGGCTTTCAGTAAGTGTACACGAGGCTGCAAGTAGTTCAAGACGAAGGAATTACCAGATGAAGCACTCTGAGGCCGTTGCTTGCTGTCATGATTCCCGACACAAGTGACGCTTCAGTGTTGCTAAACGGCGCAATGGCTAAGACTCGATCTTCGCGGACCACCTTGAGGATCAGTGACAGAGAGAAACAAAAACACACTCAGCGCCCTATATTCCTGACTGATACAAGTTTAGACTTATCACAAATACTTCACTTTTCTAATTTTGCACGCATACATCTCAGCATTTGAGTTCCTCCAAGGATATTGTACATCAACACCGGTATTATTTTCAATTCTCACCCTCAAAGGAGAAGCTCGGCAATATTCCAACAATGCTTGAAAGCGGTTTCGCTCCGAAGGGAAGTGCGCAAGCCTGCAGTGGTCGCAGCAGTAAGAGTAGGAAGCATGCAGCAGGAAAACAAGACCAGATGCAAAGAGATACTTAGTGCGTGCATGGAATACAACCACAGCTTGCACTGAATATACAATCATAATCATTCAACAAGAGCTTGCACGCAGACTATATCCGAACAGAAAGACAGCTCAACATCATTACGAAGTTTTGGTTGCCTCCCTCAGTTTCAGAGCGCTTTCATTTTTGTTACCGTTGCAGCTGAGTGGATTGGCTGACCACAAACGAGTCGCTGAAAAGGGATTTGGCATCTTGTTCGGTGAAAGAGCAGTCCACGAGCCGCAAGAGCTAGGAGAGACGGGATGAAGCAGTTACAAACAAGAAATCTCATGGTGCACGGTAATGGCATGATTCTGCTTCTTCTTCCAATTTATCCATGCACTTAATAGAAAAAAAAAGTATAAGAGCTTACACACCTTCCCACCCATTTTCTCATCCATTTAAACACAAGCTCTTACCAGTTCCACACAAGCAGTCGCGCCTTGATCATCGTTGTTAGGTCCTAGTAGGCGGGCATACTCGCCTTTATGGCTCTTCAACAGCTTTTCCAAACTGCGGCACGGCTCCACTAAATACAGCGCACTCTGTTATTGAATGAAGAGTGCAATAAAAATTGACGCCAAAGAAAAGGAGAAAGAGTATAGTATACATTGATAAGGAATACGACGCGAGAAGTGATTATAATGAAATAATAAATAAAAACACAATCGCCAATTTCCAATGCTAGACTTCCGCATTGCATCTGTGTTGGACATTCTTTTTATAAACCTTCTTCACCTTTAGCCGTATATTTTATCTTATGCATATCACATGGTTCATCTCACCGGGTCTCTGTTGAGCATGTCCCCTAATAGCGTAGTCCCAGGCCATTGGCTCGCTGCTACCAGTAGCACTTTGGCTGGATTTGGGTGGGCCGGTTTCAGCTTCAAGTCTGCCCATGTGCCAGAAGTGCTGGAGCTTCCCTACAATACAGGGAGTTTTGTGGTCGTTGCACCGTGCGAAGATAGACAACATAATATTAGAAAGTGAAAGAGACAGTAATTTGAAAAACACAAGCCCGTTTATTCGCCATCTTCGTGAGACGCACCGTAGGAGCAGCTGCTGCAGATGTTGCTGTAGTTGACGATGAGGACTCCATTACCGCTCTCGAGACCTCCGCTGAATGCCCCATCGCCCACGCCCGCGTGCTCACAAAGGTGCCATTGCGCGTCACGATGAGCTTCAAGAACTTTAGCGATGCCAGAGCACGCACTTCGGCTTTTGGCGGCGTCCACTGCTCTCCGAACCCCCCGTGCTCGCGGACTTCGTTGATCGTAACCTTCACGGGGATGATGGAGGCGTGTTTGAGGTTTACGAAGGACAATGCACGATTGTAATATAAATCTAGCCGCCGCTATTCAAAATATATAATTTGGCTCTGATTCTACATCAGAAATGATCACTTCAACAGTAGCTCGGTAATCATAAGTCTCTTGAGGGCTTTTCATTCTTGAAGGGACGTGACCACAAATGAACGCACGCAAGCACAATTACCGGTACTAAAGGATGCTCTTCTTGGAGGTCTACGACTGTCGAGTACAGATTACGAGCTTCCTCAAACGTAGTTGACCCTCGGACCTAGAAATATTCACAGCACAATTTAGGTGGGCTGCAATCCTAGGATAAACTTTGTAAAATCATCGAAACGACTGTTGCATGCATTCGATCTAGCTAGCCAGTAATTATACCTTGAGCGGTACGGCATCAAACGTAGTAGGAGAGAGCTTCTCCATTGTTTCTGCCTTGTGTGCAAGCGCTTTGTGCTCGGGGTCAGCAGGCCTGCACGAGTTCGGTCAAGGCACGAACATTTCAAATGCTGATAGGCAATCCTAACATCCTAACAAAGTAACATGTAGTTTGAGATCACGAAATCAAATTCGGCTCACCCAGGAAAAAGGCTAGGAAGCATAGGCACTGGCCAAGCATTTCTCAACGAATTAGAAAGCACTAGGAAGCCTAGGCCGTGCCCGCCTCTCAACCAGGCCCTCCTTCTAAAAGCCATTGCTGGCACAATCTTACAGAAGCTACAGATAGTCGTCTACTGTATATGCCGTCAGTCATCACAGCTGGATTCGCAGAATTTTACGGTTTGTTCCAAAATTCTGGACGCTGCCGCCGCTGCCGCCGCTGCCGCTGCCTTGTCGTCTGTCGTCTGCCGCGCCGTCTGCCGTGTCCATCTTTTGAATATTGTGTGTAGTAGCAGAGATCGTAGGTTGTTGAGCCAAGCGAGCCACGCGGCGCGATCCAAACTCGAAAGCCTTTCCACCGTTTGTCCATCCATCTGCAGCGCGCCGACCGCTGCTTGCTCGCCGGCCATGCCTGCAAAGATGGCTAAATTAGCCTCGACGGCCGCACCAGCCGCGCTTGCAAATGCCAGCGCGCCAGCTCCTGGGGCTACCAGCGCAACCGAAGATGTGAGTCGCGGCTACGTTTTCAAATGATTTCTATGATGATTGTGATGTTTTTGCATTTGCATGCTAACCATGCGTACGTGTGTATATGATTTCATGTCTATTTCCTGCTAGCCGTCTGTCATTACGACGTCGCCTCCTCGTGGTGGGTCCCAAAAAAGATGGACCCAGGCCGAGGAGTATCAAGTCGCTGAGGTCTGGCTCGATGTCAATGAGAGAGTTAGGAGCAAAAAGAAGCTACACGGCACGCCCGATAGTACGATCGCAGCATGGGTGCACCAGAAGCTTGCAAAGATCGGGGGGCTGGGCGCAGACAGGAGCGTGAAGCAGCTCGAGATGTGGCACCGGCGCAAGAAGAAGCTGTACGAGCAAATCGAACCAACGCAGTACACGCGCGGCGCCAAGTGCTTAATCGCACGGAACGGAGAACCACTCAGGAAGGGAATGGTGTCGTCCTATACATGGGACATGCTGGAAGCTTTGTTCAATGACGATCTCCACGTGTTACCTCCCGGTGCAGTCATTGGCTCTGCGAGCGGTGGCATGTCGAAAGCTCAGATGAAGGCTGCGATGGCGGAGCTAAAAGAAGCAGCAAGGAAGAAGCGCTCGCGCGAGCAATCAATCGAGCGCCAGCATAGGCCTCTAGAGACGGAGACGTACGATGCCTTGAGCACTGACGGAAGCGGCAGCAGCGACAGCAGTGACAGCAGTGACAGTGACAGCGACAGCTCTGACAGCAGCGACAGCTCTGATAGCAGCGACAGCAGCGACAGCAATGATAGTAACAGTGACTCCGAAGCAAGTGAGGGCAGCGAGGAGGAAATCGTGCAATCACGCCATCAAATGCGCGACCAGATGTCACGCACACGTGCTGCTATTCAAAGTGCCTGCGATGCATTCGAGTCGACCTTCGGTGCGTCAAATTTCGGTATGCAGGGGCTTTTAAAAGACTTCGAGGCCCTGGAGGAGCTCAAGGAAATGGGATTCTACAATGACACCGAGTTTAAAGAGAAGGGATTGATCCTGAAGATCAAGCATGAAGTGGGCTCCCGAACTGCCTGCAATGCAATTGCATCGGGGCGCCGTGCATCAGACTTTTGTCCGCACAAGTTTTTGGAAGAATTCAAGGTCCTGAAGCAGCTCAAGAGTAGAGGGTTTATCGATGAAACAAATTTTAGAGAAGACGTTCAGGAACTTCGGAACGAGTACTTGGCGGGCTCTGGCAACCAGGTAGCACAGTGCGCCGATCTGAAGAGGAATAGCGCGGCGGAATCGGGAAGCAAACCGCCGAAGAGGAAGAGATGATGAAGTGAACGAGAAGGATATATTCACGGATTGGAGGCGTGCACTAGAACTACCCAAAGAAATCCAAAGCTAACTGCGTAAAGAGGCAGGCAATGCACCGTCGCCGCCTTTTCTGGGTTCAAAATACCGAAGAAGCACAGATAGTTGCGCGCTGTGCGCTGAGGGATAAAAATTGAAAGATAAACAAAAAGCGAGTTTGAAGTAGGAACAAAGTTAAGGAATGAAGTAGATCTAAATAGCGGGCAAATAGGAATATCCATGGGGAGAAATAAACATCCCTAAAAAGGCAATTCGGTGGTGGTGTATATTCGATATCCGGTTTCTCGGCTAAATAACTGAATTAAAAATATTTTGGTGTTTAAACAAAAGTAGCTTCGTAGCCTCCATTTTTCTTTCTGCTTCCTAGTGCTTTTTGCTGTAGTGCAGTATAGTGCCCATGCTGAAAGCCAATCCAAAAGGCATTTTTTTTCAGGACAGAGTTGATGGCTTTTAGCTCTTAGAATTGTGTCTCTCGGTTAGAATGCCCCTGAAATAGAGATATGATAAAAGGGCTCGTACGTGACAGCACACAGCACACCCCACACATAAGGCGCAACAACACTGTCCTACTCTGATCGCTAGTTGTGTCAATCAATTGAAAACCGCCCTTTCTTAGTTCCATGCAATTCAACTATATCTTGGCAACTGTGCGGTGTTTCAAGTTGGTGCGCATCCACGCTAAAGTCGCTGGGCGCAGCAGCAAACCGGGGTTGTGCTCAAAGTCAATCAGAGAAAGCGACTGCAAGCGACTCACAACGTCGGGGACCACCTTTCACAGGGAAGAAAAGTTCAAAGCGGTAGACAAAAACGAAAAAAAAACAAGGGAATAAGGTTGGCGGTGTCTAGAGGATGCAGGAGAAGAATGGAGTGTTGGAAATCGATTACAAAAACAAAAAGAGAGCAGGAGAAATACGGATAATCTAAATGGTTGCCTCTTCGGGGCAGGACTTACTCCAGTCAAATGGTTGTGCTCGAGCCGCAGAGTGTTCAGGCTAATGAGAGACACCAAGCCAAGTGGTACGGGCCCTTCAATTTTGTTCTGCGACGCGTCAAAATGGTGCATGTGCTTCAACTGGGACCTGATAAATACGTCATGAACATGTGTAAGCATGTGTAAGAACGATATAAGTAGAACATATGTGCACTTATGATTTAAATATCTGATTCGGTGTATTCATTTAGTCACTCAAGATTCCTTGAGCTGAGTTCAAGATAGTTATTCGTCTCAATTGTGAAAAGAGCAGGAGAGAAGTCTGATTGGAAAAGTACAGCAAATACAGTATCCGTTTTACTAACATAATACCAGTCCACATCAGCAATGGAAGTGAGGCGGTTAGTGCCCAAATCTAAGCGAACCTAAAATGATAATCCGCAAATGATGACAAGGAGAAAATCATAGAATAATATGGGGGCAAGTAAGTAGCAAAAAATCATCTCAAGACGGGGCACATAAAGTATTAGTCTGTCCACGCATACACATACACACAAACCCTACCATATTGGTGAGTTTTTCAAAGCCTTTCGGCACTGGCCCCGTCAGTCGGTTGCGCGTTAACCGCAGCGTTCTCAAGCTGATGCAAGGCACCACAGGTTCTTTGGTACGCCTGCCTCGTCTTGAGCTACTTGCTGTTCCTGACCTTCCTCCATCTGCGGTTGCCGTCCCTGCTCGGGAAGTTTCTCCGCCCTCTGATCCTGCTGTGCCTGGCTTCTTCGCCATAAATCGGGTCAATAATCCTGGTTTTCCTGGGGCGCCACCCGTAGACGACGAAGTCGGCGCATAGGAGTTGTCCGCAGCGAAGGAAACACCACTGAAAGAGACACCAGACTTTCCCTGAAGGTGACTGCCGTCATCTCTCGTCGGCTGTCGTACGATAGCACCACCACCAGTAGCACCTGTTCTGTTTTGGCCACTTCTGAGACCTTTGTTTTTACCAGTTTCACTTCCACTGCCACCTTTCATGAAACTTCCAGACAATGACGAAGGCGCATCCGACGTACTCAATCTCCTGTTGTTATCACCACTGCCGTTCTGCATTCTTAAGTTAGGGGAAGAAGACAACGGCGACACATCTCCTCCGCCGCCACTACCTTTAATACCACGCTTATTGACATCGTCGTTTCGAGGCGTAGACATAGTTGAAGAGACTGAGGAATCTGATTCTTCGGCCACACTCGCGAAACGAGCAATGGCGGCGGCAGCTTCAAGCTCCTTAGGAGTCGCTTTGTCTAACCGCTGTTTCTCTAAGTCGTGTCCCGACAGAGTGTGGGCGGGCTTGGGCCGAGGGTGAGCCATGTCAAATTGGGGCTTGGGCACATGAGTCACCACCTATGCGGCATGGAGTGTGCATATAGAGTATGGAGATCATGCAGGTAACACGTAGGGGTAAAACATCTGTGGGAATGGGCGTATTACGCACGAAAGGAGATTTTAAGTATAATAAGTCTAGTGCCGATTCGATTAGTCTTCATTTACGAACGAAACGCGAGAGTATTTGGATAGAATTATGTATGCTGCACGCATCACCATAAGAGCAGGTCGTACCGTGAGGCTACTTTGGTTCGTTGTGTCCAAAATCACCGTTTTGCTTTGGTCTTCCGCAGCCGCGACAACTCGCACCGCTCGTTCCTCATCTGCTCCCTATTTTTGCGCGATTTACGGTGATTTTCAAACACAGAACATAAGCGTATGAGGACACATCTTGACATTAAGGTATGCTCGCTCGAGAGAAAAGACAGAGTGTGGCGCAATGACAACTGAAGAGAATTGCAGCTCATTTCTTTTCAAACACCCGCAAATCACCAGCCTACCTCGATATTTGCTTCCCTCTCAGCGCGCTGCCCTTTGGTGTTTTTGCGCCTCGCCTGCTCGGAGATCACTTCCTGGCTTGCTTCCTTTTTCTTCGCGAATAGCGATGTCGCAGCTCCAGCTGTAGTGAAAGATGTCAATCGTTTAGAAGCAGGAGGAGAAGCTGGTGCAGCACTAGTGCCCGCTGCCAAAGATGATGAAGATGGCGACAAAGATGATATTGACGGTTGTGGTGTTACTCGGCTGCTTGTGCTGCTCCTTCTGCGCGTTAGCCAATTACTCCCTTGCGGGGGCGCCAAAGTACCGAAGTCCGGTAGGGGGCCTGGGACAAGCATCACATGTGCACACACGCAAGCAAGAAGAAGATGAAACGTGGATGTGCTCATGCGTTATTTCTACCACTGTCTTTTCTACATTTTTATTCAACTGCGCTGTCAAAATGCGCCACATTCCTTATACATAACCTTTCCCATTATCCTCTAGTATTTCCCATGTTTGCGTACCCGTAAACTCGTTGAAGGACAAGTCTAGCACTGACAAGTGCTTCAACTTCTGGCAGTCGGGTAAATGCCCGTTCAAGCGCAGACCGCTCAAGTGGAGCTCAACCTTGCTCGTAAACGTAAAAGACAAGCATCAATCACAAGCACGCATATACGGGTCCTCTTAAAGTAGGGAAAAGATGAAAGAGGAGCAAACAAGTAAATTAAGGGTAAATATGATGGAAGGAGCAAAACATGTGCCAATGCAAGAAAATTTTATACGATACAAGCAACGAATAAGACGATGGCAGCAGAATAGTTGATCTTTTAAAAACATATTTCAACGCACCAGCCACGACATTTTGGAGAATTCATCGGGAAACTTTCCCGTAAACGCGTTCTCAGCCAATGATATGTGCGTCAGCGCGCGCAAGTGCCGGAATTTGGCTCTGGTGCACTGCTCGCTCAAGCTACCGGTTAATGCGTTGCCGTGCAGGTCCTTTGCGTAGGAGCAAGGAAGTAGAGGAAATGCAGATGAATAATGCATATAGAGCTATCTAAACGATGCCAAACTGATTTTGCTTGAATATGAACAAAAAACCAATTGATGGATGTCGAGCAGTGTTCAGCTTTAATACACTACATGTGCAGTACCAAGATGCGGAGGCGCTTGAGGTGCTTGAACGCAACAGGCAACTTGCCAACCTAAAACACCCACAATGGTGAGGATGGATAAGCTCAAGTGGATAAATTATTTTGTCATCTTCTTCTGGGTCTTAATTGACAATTGACAATGCAGCAAATTTACCAGCCGGTTTGAGCTCAAGTTGAGGGCCTCAAGACGAGTGTACTGCCCTAGGTTCGACGGAAGTGGCCTGAGAACGCAGTAATGGGCAACAGCAAATACGCACACGTGAATGATATAACACTAATTGTGCAGCACTGGCAGACGTGAAAAGGTAAATTGAAAACAACTGGAAGCTCATCAAATTGAACCAAAGCAACGCGTTATTCATGGTATACATACACACGTATTAGTACAATGAGAGTAATTATCCTAATTCAAGTGGTTGTATCTTATGGCGCCATACCCGTGCAACGCGTTTTCGAACAACACGAGTCGGTTGATGTGCCGTAAGCCTCTGCCCGGGTGCGGCGGCAAGGCTCCTACCAACCCTTTCTGGGGCAGCATCACCGCCACCACGCGCCGGTGCGTCCGCAGCACCTAGTCCATAGAAAGACGGATGAATGAGTGGGGCGAAAAGCACGAGCAGTCGAAGTGGAATGCAAGGGAGCTTTGAGTTTCCCAATCGTTTAGTTCTTTGCGGTGGTGAAACTTTTTTTGTTTGTGTGCTGAAGGGAGGGATTACTGAAGACAAGGTCAACACAGCCATGGAACGCTCCTTTCATGATAGTGATACCTTGGGAATGGCGGCGCCACAAAAGAAGAACACGACGCGGCCACCCGCGAAGGTCACAAAACGCCGCACCATGGCGAACAATTCGCAGAGGGGGGCAAGGCAAGGAGGACCAATGAGGGGAGTGGCACGTGCACAGGCTCCGCATCGGTAAAAGATCTGCACGATTACAGGGCAAGGAATGAAAAGTCGAATTAACCGAATGGAATGCCATACTAGTTAACGATAAGATGATAACAAGACTAGCTAGCTACCTAGTTATATACTTTTTGTACATGGTGTGACAGTGATCGCAGTACTTTTTGCGGGGGAAGCTAAAGTATGAACACAACGACCTATTACACAACGAGCAGGTTGCTTAGATAAGTATGGGCACCATGTTACCTCGGCCATTATCCTTGTAGGCAGAGGCGAATCGTCGTCCAGCAGCAAACCTTCCCAGGCTTCTAGTGGCGTGAGATTGTCTTGTGGTCGCCATCCTGGCTCCGGTAAGTGCCCAAACTGCCGACTCCAGATTTCGAGCGTCTGTTCGTCGAGACTTTTTAAACCCATTCTAAGTGCATGAATCTCCAAACAATTACAGCCAAGACTTCCACTCTTAGAACTAAATCATGATGGCTTCGCTACAACTTACACGCTCTAGGGGGCTACAGCTACTCTCCAAGTCTTCCTCAATAGAGCGCCGATTGTAGTACGTAGCGCCGTTACTATTACATTTCTGTATACTATTAATTAAGTACAGTACGTTAACTACTGTAGGACGTAGTAACTTAGCAGTAATAGACCAGTACGACACACGGCCTCACAAAAATATGTCAGCTATTTGACTTAAATACGATAATCAATACGCCAATACCATAAATGCATCAGTATCAAGGCTCCATCCTCCAACTGGCGCCTTTCTTCCGAACAAGTCGGCGAGACTGAGTGCTCGGTCGTGTGTCACGTCTCCAGGTCCACGAGGCAATTCTCTGGGCTATTACCTATGCAAGTACGGAATAAACGCTCGTACTTCTTAGTAATTATGTAGTAGTTATTTGCTATAAATATGAAATATTAATTATCGAAGACTTATGGTCTAGGAAATGTCTTGAGTCTAGTTTCTGAATTATTTCATGAAGACTTTCCACTTTAGAGTATGTTGACTAGTCTAGTCTAGTTAATACTCCCCAAAAATACAAAGAAACACCACTGTGGCAAATAGCAACAGAAAAATGTAACCTTCAGAACAAGTCTGACTGGGCTGAGTGTCCTTTTGCGTAATGCAATTG
>Ga0307979_1001864_pt1 | contig 14815 bp, 10 predicted proteins | sample OrgLakmetage1058_FD_201833 | JGI IMG/M metagenome (GOLD analysis project Ga0307979, IMG submission 201833) | Saline water microbial communities from Organic Lake, Antarctica - #1058 | ecosystem: Environmental > Aquatic > Non-marine Saline and Alkaline > Saline | place: Antarctica: Organic Lake...
ACTCATGTACGGAGTTAATTTAAACGTGTTAGCGGAAAGGCGTGCCGCGTTACACTTCAAGGCGACGCGACTACAAGCCCGTGCGGTGGATGCTGCGTCAAGAATTGACGCCTCGAACGTGATGAAGTGGTGAAAATTGCACGACGGGTCGTAAACGACCGGCGATACTCTAAACACCTTACCTCACTAAGTTTGAGATCCCGGTTGCACTCGAAGCGTTTATAGCTTCGAAGCAACTGAATTTTGCTAGCGCCATATCGCATATCCGGGCAGGAAGAAAGATGCAGGGAATACAGAACAAAAATGCCGACTAGGCGCGGGCATGGGTAATGACGCTAGGGCATTATCGTCTATTCGCAGAAGCGGAATCGAACCTCCGCCCCGCCCGTCCGCCCGTACATGAAGAGAAAGCAAGAGCAGCCTTGCCAAAAAGCCTGAATCATAACTCAGTCAGTTGTGCATCTCTGACCATCATTCATCGAGCCCAGTGTCCTTTATCTACTGCCTGTATGCGCTTCAGAAGGATTTGCAATGCTGGGGGCTTCTGCGGCAGCGGCCTCTAATGCAGAAGGAAGAAGCATGGGTTGCGCGCTTATGAGCGCCCTCAAATCTAACGCAAGCGCCGGCTTTTGGCTTGATTCCTTATACCTACGGCCGAAATAGTGCAACGCAATGGCGCAGATCTCTTTCTTCGTGAGCTTAGACACGTCACCATGAACCTTCTTGCTGTAAAGCTTCAGTAAAGAGGCCGGCGCATGAGTTCCCAATTCATTGTCAGTTCTACTCTTTTTAACCAGCTTGCTCGCTGTACTCACTTTTGCTAGTACTGTGCGTCGAAGGGATTGATCGAGCTGCTTGCGAGATGATTCAGGGCACATTTGCTCGAGAACGTCAAGGGCCTCTGAAAAGTTCACAACTTCGTTTCTTCGCTCCTTGTGAGCAAACATGTCGACAATCATGCCTTGTTGCTCAGTCCCAATAATGCACTTCCTACCAACACCATTGCCAAGTTTGATACGCTTGCTCTCATCCGTAGTTATATGCATTTGCAGAGTCGTGAACGGAATATTGCGCTCCCTGGCAAACGCGTGGATGCTTTTACGAGACTCTTTAGGCTTCTGTAACTCTAGGTCCCAGGCAGCAAGCGCGTCCGACATCTTCTTCAGGCCTTCACCTTTAGCGTAGCTCATTCGTCGCGCCTTTGGTACCGCGGGCACAGATGTTTCCTCTGTTGTTGCTGAGGCTGCACCCTCGACTGGGCAATTCATAACAGGTTAACATTCAGCTGTCGACTCATCCATGGAGGATGAGCAGATGAGCAGCGTTTATTAATTTGGAACTATATGCTTCAGAACCTGCGGTCTAGAGAGCGCCTGAGCTCAGTTGTCAATAGCACTAGTAGAGCTAGCTTAATAATAGCCAGCGCGGGGCACGGAGTAGTCTGAGGTTCGAAGACTCTAGCTAGAGAGCTTGAGAGCTCTATTGTAATTCTAATAAGCTACTAGTAGCTAGCACGCCTAGCACCCAGCACCCAGCACCACCCGACCCAGCGGCCTGCAGCCAGCAGCCATCAGTGCAGAATTCTCGCGCTCGGAGTGGAGGGAGGGAGCACGCAAATGCATACTATAGTAGCACTATATTAGACCATATCCTGTAGTCTTCAAGAGTATGCGGAGAGATGCAGAGTATGTAGTCAGTCAGAAAAAAATAAAATGGCTACCGTCAGCAGTCTTCACACTCTTTAGGGTGCCCTAGCAAAAGATGGTGAAGTCAGCACGGCTGACATTCATATTCATGTGCTGGCCGGTTGCACCATTTTCAATACTTTCAAGGGCTCCTCAGCAGCGCCAAGCCCTGCGGTCCCGCTGGATTTACTCTGCGGGAGATGAAGAGAGCTCGACGTCGCCAAAGATGGAGGGTAACGAACAAGCATTCATCGCAAGACAACCATCGGCGTCTCACAAAGGCAGCATAGCAGACAGGTGAAGCTATGAATACATACGCCCGTTTTCGTGCTTGCAATGGCAATGCTTACAGACGCCCGTACCCTAGCTAGAACTACTATAGAAATTTCTTTGATTTGAGCGTTGTCTTCTTCTTGTAGCACTTAAGTACTTCGAGCTTCAAAACTCTTTACCTCCTCCTACGTACTTATCTATATCTCATTCGCACTTTTAACATCGTCAGAGCACGGCTACAGAAGTGGGAGAGTGAATCCGCGCTCTTGGTGGCGGCCGAGGCCAAGGCGGCTCTTGCGGCGCTGTCCTTGAAGCGCATGGACGCAGCTGAGCTAGGGCAATTCGTGGAAGCAGAGCGCAGCCGCCGCGAGCAAGCTGAAGTAGCCAAAGAACTGTTAGAGTCGAAGAGCCCGAGCGCAGCCGCCCAAAGCAGTGGCAGCAACAGCAGCGGGCGAGCAGTGAAAGCGAGAGCCGCGCAGCCTCGTTTCTTTCCGCCACCGCCGCAATATCGCGCCGCGTCCGATCCATTGCCGGGGCCTCGCAGCGCGCCTCCGTTGCCCGTCAACATTGACTTGCTCAACTGGCGCGCGCGGCAAGCGCAAGGGCGGCGCGCGTTTGGTGACGCTGTGAAGCTCTACGAGCGCGCCATTTTCCTCGACCCACTCGACGGCCGAGCCTGGCTCGGGCTCGCGAGGCACGAGCTGAACACCGGTGGCAAAGGCCGCGGAAACCTAGAGCGCGCCCGGGACGTGTTCAAAGAGGGCATTAAAGCGTGCCCCGAGAACGCGCACCTTTTACAGGGTTTGGGGAGCTTGGAGGAGCGCGCAGGGGATTTGCCCCTGGCGATGACGCTCTACCAGCAGGCCACTTTCGTCGACTCCAAGCACGCTGCGAGCTGGGTGAGCCGAGGGCGCTTAGAGAACCGCTTGAAACGAGTCGACCGCGCTCGAGCGTGTTTTCGCCGCGCGATTGAAGTGGCGCCGCAGAGCTACTACGCGTGGCACTGCTGGGCGATGCTGGAGGCTGACGCGCGCAACTTGCGGGAGGCCCGCGAGCTCTTTCAGCGCGCCCTCGACGCCAACGCCCGCAACGCGGCGACCTACCAGGCGTGGGGGGTGCTCGAAGCGAAGATGGGCGACTTGGTGAACGCGACGGCGCTCTTTGCGCGGGGGCACAAAGTGCAGCCGAGGAACACCCACATTTTGGCGGCGTGGGCCAGCGCGGAGCACCGCCGAGGCAACGGTCGCAAAGCAGTGGAACTCTTCGAGAAAGCGATTGAGGCGCGGCCTTCGGACGCTGGCGCTTACCAGCAGTACGCGGTGGTGAGCAAGGAGTTGGGTGACGTCGAGGGCGCGAGGCGACTCTTTGCTCTGGGTGCGAAAGCCAACAAGCAGCACTTGCGGACCTACCAGGAGTGGGGCCTCATGGAAGCAGAAATGGGCTCTCTGGCCCAGGCCCGCGCCGTGTTTCAACAAGGAGTGTGGGCGGCACCGCGCGGGAAAGGCGTCGCGTCACTGTGGCAGGCGTGGGCTCTCGTGGAAGCTGACGCTGGGCTCAGTTGCTTTCCCGCAAGTTATGCCTACAACAAGAACAACTCCCATTCCGCGCCTGCCGTCAACTTCTCGTCGCCCACCAAGCCCGTGCCGTGGACTGGACTAGGCGTTGACGTTGGTGGGAGCGGCACCGCGCCGGTGCCTGAAGCGCTCCAAACAGCGCGGAAGTACTTTCAGTTCGCTGTGGACGCGTGCCAGCAAGCTTACCCGACGGCGACGGTGGTCGCGTGGGCGAAAACCGAAGAGCGTTACGGCGAGATCTCCCAGGCCCGCACCCTCTTCGAGGAAGCGGCGGTGAAGGATGGCGGCAACAAAAGGCTGTGGGCGGCCTACGAATCCTTCGAAGGCCGGGTCGGTGATTTCACCGATGTGAAACGCATCAGCCAGCGCGCTGCCCTTGCCTTGCTGCGCGGCGCGGGCAAGTCTGTTGACGACATGATTGAAGCGAGCAAAAGTTCGCCGGAGGTCGACGAGGGAAAGGCGATGCCGAGCCCTAGCAGATCGGAACCCAGTGGCAAATCCCGGATTAGAGGGAAGAGGTGATGGGTTTAAGGCGGCAATTGATTTAGGGGTGCACTTTTCGTATTCGCGAATGGTTATTGCATCTGTATTCTAGTCCGCAATTGCATGTGATTCAGTTAAACTACGGCGTTGTAATTATAATCGATACGTATCCAGAATTCAGAATCAGATAGTCCATTGGAACTTCAGATAAGAATTAGAAATAGAACTAAAGAAACTAGAAAATGAAAATAGCGAGAAAGGGGGAAAGAGGAGAGATAAGGAACATGGGCCCCGATGTTCAGCCATACTAGATACTGCATATCTTATATTATTCTTAAATAGTAAGTGCGAAGTATGAAGCACGTGGTTCCGTGTGGCCGTGGAAATAAAATTTATCCGAACACAGACAAATAAGCACCTTTGAGAGCTAAAGTAGCCACAGGCACTAGTAGGGGGCAGGTGTATGCCGGCACTTTTGAAGCTATCTCTCTCCTTACGGACATGCGCATACGCCACAACCAAAAACACAACGGGCACCTACTAGTAAACTCTCTATTCCTCTCTCAACTTCTTTGCTTCCTCTCAACAGTTCATACCAACTCCAGGCTCCTTCTAAATTCACCACTGAGGTTGGCGACTAAGGAACCCTCCACTTTTGCAACGCAATCAAACGACGGAGCGCTTCTATATTTTCGCGGCTTGACTCTTCGCCTGCTGCTGCTGAAGACTTCCAGAGTGCGAAACCCTTCGAAAAGTCTTCCTCTCCACCCTGCCCAGTGACCAGCATAGTCCCCAGCGCTGACTGTGCTTCTGCATTCCCGCCGTCCGCGGCTCTCATGAACCACTCTCGCGCGTGACTTGGATTCGGCTCTACGCCAACACCGTCGCGGTAGCACGCCCCCAAGTTATCCTGTGCGTAAATGTCGCCTGCTTCAGCACCACGTCGAAACCAAAACAGAGCCTCTTGCATGTCTCGTAAAATGCCATTTCCACCGCGCTTGAACAAGTATCCCTGTCAGAATGAACGCAAAGGGGCCGTGCATACAAGAAGGGAGCAAGAGAGACGGTATCGGGCGAGTGCGAGGTGAAAAGCGAGACAAAGACAAATATACTAATGACTTCGTTCTACACTCATGGTACCACCCTATACGGTCTACACGGCCTTGATCTATTCAATTTAGAGGAATTCGCACCAAATTGTTCATTGAAGCTTCGCAGCCCTGCTCTGCGGCGCGCTTGAACCACGCGGTCGCCTGCCGGAAGTCCACGGCGAGCCCCCCTTCGCCGTACTGGTAGGCCCATGCTAAGCGAAACTGCCCGACTCGGTCTCCCGCCGCTGCTGCTTTCACCGCCCATGCTGTGGACTTCTCAGGGTCCGTCGCGCAGCCGTCTTCGCCGAAATAAAACCTTTCTGACATGATTCCCATGGCCATGGGTAAACCTAGCATGGCTGCTTCCTCTACTTTGCCCTGCAAACACACAAAACAGTATCGCCCACAGCAACAGGATAAAGAGAAATGAATACACCGTGAGTTGTTGAGGCGAATGCACCAACAGCGTAGGATCTTCACAGCCTTGGACGCTCTTCTGCTCTAACTCATACTTTGGTAGCTAGACATTCGCACCTGCGCAAATAACGTCTGAGCGCGCTTCTCGTCTTTGATCTTGCTTTTCTTTGTGTCCCCCGAGCGGGGTGCTGATTCCCAGCCCTTCTGCTGCGTGGGGACGAGCACGTCGTGCCCTGAATCGTGCCGATCCCGCACTTGTGATGCCCACTTCTCACGCATTGTTGCGTCGTCCAACCGCTGCGGGCCGTCGTCAATTTCATCCTGTCAAATTAAAAGTGTGGTGAGAGAGGCGCGAGCATTCAATGTGTACATTGTTCTTTGCGCCATAATGCATGCCGACATCAACACGTGACTAAATATGGCCTAGGCTCCAAGCTAGATCAAACTAAAGGCCAATTACCATTTTCAATTCATTGGTATATCGTGATTCCTCGCCGGGCGGCTTCCCCGTTTTTTTATTGAAGGCAAACATGTTTCACCAACAGATGAAAAACGCTACTGCTATAGATGTGTATACGTCGCCGGAGTGAAAAACGAAGATAGCAGTAGTTGGCTATTCGGAAATATCACGTGTTAAGGGCGGTTACTTTGCTGCTAAAGTGAGAGTGCGACTTCCTAAGCTTATAATGCCGACTTCCTGAGCATAAAGTTGCCTCCTACACGGCCTCTTGTGCTCTTGTGGACTTGAACGATCAACGGTGTGATTGGGTGTGACCGAGAAGCTCCCCTCTCTAACAGAGCTCCCATTGGTGCAAACGGTCATACTCAGTACTGCATGCCGATGCCGTGGCCCTTATTACTCCCGAAGTCCCGAGTTAAGTCGCGATGTTGTCTGCATTGCGCGTGTGGGTAGCTTTGGTTCTGTTCGGTAGCGTTACGAAAGACGCGTATGCAGCGCCGAAGTGCTTTAGGAGTGCACGTGTTACTGGGGGCAGTAGTTTCGTCTCCCATCGACATCATCCGACAAAACCGAGAGCAAAGATCGTCACCCGCTTTCGGGGCGGCGCAACAACATTTACTTCTAGCCCCGTGAGCGGCAAAGTCACTGGCTATGACCCTGCTAGCCTACACAAATGGGGATTTTTACATGTCTTTGGCCCGTCTTGCCTCTCTAGCCGATTTCTCTGGCTGCAGACTTTTGGCGTCCTTGGCCTCGCGGGCTTTAGCTGTTGGGCGACACTCGCAACGAAATTGTCGAAGGAAGTAGCACTCGTGTCGCTCTCAGAAGGCCTAGAGGATGCTTTACACGCAATGATCATTTTCCTGCTCGGCTTATTCCTCTCTGAAGTTGTGTCACGCTGGTGGGCGTTAAACTTCGATTGCTTGGGCGGCCTAGCCGACGCCATTGATGGCACGGCCCTCCTAGCATCATCGCTTTTGCCTGGCGACCTCACTTCACAAGCTCTATTCGTACGGTGGGGGCGTCTGTCCTATAGCTTGCTCTTTGACCAAGCTCAAGGCATCCCAGCTGCGGAGGGCGCGCGCCGCGCAGTGGCGAAAGGGCTAGCGACTCCCGATGAGGCTACGGCGCTGAACGCTGCAGTGGCGGCAAGTGGCGCTGACTCGGGCTCTAGCACTGCGATCGATGCACGGCAGCCATGGGTGTGGTGCGCGCAGCTCTGGGTGCAGAAAGGTTTAGACGGACCCGCCGCGGCACTGGTGCAGTCGCAGTGCCTGAAGGGCGTGGGTAAGGTGGGCGATGCACTGTGCCTCGTGGACACGAAGCTGCCACTGCCCTACGTCCACCTTCTTACCGCCATGGCCAAGTTTCAAATGGTGTTCATGGCCTTCACGCGAGGCGCCTCTATTGCGGGTCATTTGATGGAAGACGGCCACTTGGGAAGTGTGTCTGGGATCATGGAGTCAGCGCTCGATGTCATCCGCTTGATTATTGTTCCAGTGCTTTACCAAGGATGCTTTGACATGCACACCATCATGGTGAATCCATTCGGGCGCGATGCCATAGACATCCCACAAGAAGAAGCGGAGGCTGCTTTGGAGGGGGAAACATCTCAGATGGCGGCTGCTGGCACGTATGCCCCTGCCAGCCCCCTTTAAAATAGGTATTGAACCACAATAGAGCAGCAAATACTCACCGGAAGCAAAAGAATGGCTCTGAACGCGCAACGGGCCCTTCCTCATTCACAGCTTGCATGTCTTCAGTTATCTCCGACTCGCCCATTTTTTGTACATCACTGGCCCTAGGGCTCTGCTACAAGCAAGATTTCTGTGTACTCCGCAGGCCTACAATTTTTTCTATTGAAAACTAAAACATCTTAGACCAGAACTGCTCACCGATAATGTAGGCTCAGGCTTTCATCTGTTTTCTGCCAGAATATAGCCGTTCCTGCGTCAGAAATCAGCTGCTTTCGGGGTCGACTGTAGCATGCCCATCAAGTATCAAGCAGCCATTTCCGCCTCTATTTCTAAATTCTGAAGACCGAGTACTAACACATTCCAAAATGTATTTTCTGAACTAAAATTATCCAATCTCAAATTCAAATCCCAACCAGGTGTCGACGCGAAGCAAATAACAAATTCCAAGGGCCATAGCGCCTTCAACTGAAAATTACAACACCAAAAAGGCCTATCTACTAAAGGAGAGGCCAGAAATCACTGCATTTCCCTCTCAAGCGCCATTTGAGGCCCCGGATGGTGCTGCAGTCTGTAAGCTTTGCGCAAACTCAGGTATGATTGCCCGAATGCGCGTTTTGTCCCTAGGTTCTACCGCAAGCTCAAGCAAACCTTCAAGGACTTCGCCCTTGGAATCCCCGTCGTCGAGCCACAAGCAACCTCGTTCGATGTCTACAGCGGCTACTAGAGCGGGCACTAGGGGCACGAGGCAAGTGCGAGGAGCACCTCGGTTCCTACCCCCGGGCACTGCGATCTCTAAGAGATCATGCCCCAAGGAAGTATCGTCCAATATGCACACCTTTTCAAAGAAATACAATTAAAATTGGTGCAATCAGAGTGTGACATTCAAGACTATGGCACAATTATCTCACCCGCACGGCATAAAGAAGATAATTCAACAAAAATCATGCGCGAAAGTAGCCTAAATTTTTAACTTCGTTTTCGTAACTGCCATGACTCACCTCATCTCGAGTAACGACACCAGCCACAGTGCCAACGACAACGCCTTCGTTTTCGCCTGGACTTGCGCGCATTGCTTTTAGACCAACTAAGTCCTCCACCAAAAACTCCCCACTGAAAAAAATGGAAAACAAAATAGATATCAACAAGCACCGATACATACACCAAACAAACCGCAGATATTACAAGTTCCAATAGATTGAGCAGTCAATGTTATCGACAGAAGCAACCAGTCAATAAATATTTTTAGGTAAGCTAATTTTAGACATCACAACCTAACCATACTTCGCATCATTTTTTGTGTGCATCTCCACCCACAAAGAAGTAGCACCCCCCAAATACCTGGCTAAAGCTTGGGACCGGTCGTCCCGCCACACGAAGAGCGTGCTGCCCTGTAGCTTGGCCGCCTCTTCACGGGTCCGCACCCCACTCAACTTCACTAACCACGCGTCGTTGCTCGGGCCGCTTCCTGCTGACCGCCCTCCTATCACCTTGTACTCCTTCGGGAAGCGCCGCTGCGGATCCTTGAGGTGAAGCTTCGCGCCTTTGCGGAATCGCTCCACTCCAAAGTCTGAAAGCACGCGCACCTTCAACTCGCCACCGAGGCCGTGGGCACCGAGCACTGCGCCCAAATAAGTGAACCCAAACGTGGTAGGGTCGTACGGGTCAATTTTTGCGTTGTCAGGGAAGGACTTCTTGTTGCGGCCCTTTTGAGCTTCTTGCCGCGCAGCTCGTGCCGCCTCCGCTCTTGCTTGTGCGGCCTCTTTCTCGTCGAGCTCATCATCGTCTTCGCCCTCACCTCTCTCTGCTAGATAGCGAGCTTCTTCCTCAGCAAGGTAAGCTGCCTCTTGGGCTGCTTCTTCTTCAGCATCGTAATCGTCCATTTCGTCGTCCTCGTCCTCGTCGTCATCTTCGAATCGCCCAAACTTACGGCGTCGAATTGCTTCCTGTTCCTCCGCATACTTCTTTGACGCTGCCACTGTTTCTTCCATCGGGTCAACTGGCGGTGCCTTCACTGCGTTAGCGTACTTGTTCACTTTAGTTCTCTTCTCCTTTTGGCCGTGTTTACCGAGGCCGCCACCCACTGCTCGTTTCAGCTCTTCCATAGAATTCGCGTCGTTGACTGAACCGCGGGCGATGATCGGCGATAGTCGAGGCTGCCGGAAATTTTCAACATACCTCTGGTCTATGAACCAGGGCGTCACTGGAAGTACGTTCATGGCCAAAAGGGTCCATTGCAGCGATTGGCGCATTGAACAGCACTCCAAGATATCAATTTGCAACGATGGACGACTGGAGCAATCTTCTCCCACTCTGACAATTCTAAGAATATGCCAAATACGACAATTAGCTTGATAACAGCTTATTTATCCAACTTTAACTGGGATAGTCGTCGTAGCCTTATCTCGCTCCCTTGATGTGTGCAAGCAAGAAGCAGTAGTTTGGGATTTATCGTTGGAAAATATTTTTCAGTGAAGCACGCCGGGTGCCAAACTTCAAAAATAATGCTCTAATATAGTTTACACATAGTATTCGAGACCCGAGGAAACACTGAAGGTGAAAAATACGTAGGTACACTGGTGCATTCCAGCTTGACTCCAGCTCTAAAATAAAAGAAACGTTATTGGCTTATTGCGCATGCGCATATATAAAAGCCAAAGTCGCATGCACCTAGGCCACATCACTTTCTGTCTCCCCCCCCGGACCTGGCCTTCTCGTCGTCTTTCTCCAGCTTGATTTTGGTCTTGATGGCTTCCCAGTTAACCTCCACCTCGCTCGCGTATTGCTTAAACTTGGATGAAGTCTCTACAGTTCCGTGCTGTAAGAGATACTTCGCTCGGTACCCCAGAACGGTGTCCACATGCTTCTTGTGCTTCAGCGCCAAGTCCAGCGCGCGGCCCCAACGGAACAACCGGCAGTTGAGCTTCACGGCGCGGTACAGCAGCGGCGGCGACGCTTGGAGCAGAATCGCTTCGGCTTCGTCGGGGCAGCGGCGGTACAGGGCGATCTCGGCCGACCGAGCCTCCTCTGAGGGCAAGTTTTTGATCCGTTGGATGTACTCGAGCTTGTCGACCTCGGTGAGGGCGGCCAATGCGATTTCAACGGCGTCCAGTTGCCTCGCGTGCAGTGCTGTGGCGGCAAGCACGGCCCACAAACAGTTGCCTTCCTTTGGGTCTTTCACGAAGCGGCACAGTCGGGTGGCTTCTTCCCAGCGCCTTTCGCGCGCGAGGCTGTGGAGCATGGGCACCATATTCGAGACCGGGAGCACCACCATGGCTCCATCGGCTTTCCGTAGCGACGCTCGCAACCCCGCAAAGGACGCAATCACGCTTTGCTGCCCGAGGTCCGCGGCTTCGCGGGTTTCCAGCGTGTGCGGGAGCAAGTCGCGGTCCACGAACACTACATTAGGGTAGTGCCACACCAGGAAGCGGCCGTCGGCCACCGCGCAAAGCATGTCCGAAGTGTCGCACCACCGCATCGAGTCCACTTGCGTGCTCAGCTTGAAGAGGCCCCGGGCGCCGCCGGGCTGGGGGGTCACCGGCGCGAGGTGCAAGTCGCGGTTGCGGTCCACAATCGCCAACCGGCGCTCCCCCAGAGGGGACGCTGCGGGCCCGCCCACGCATTTGGAGAGGCTCAAGCTCGCGACTTCGGCCTTGCACACGACGCCGGACCCCAGGGCCTTGCCGGTGGCCACGTCGAAGATGCGCACGGTTTTGGAGTCGACGCGGTCCAGCACGGCGACTACGTCATCCGACAAGCTCACAGTGGCCTTGTTCAAGAAACTCGGCTTGAGACCACCGAACCGGGGGCTCGACACCGCTCGTCCCTACACAAACACATGTTGAGAACACGAATTGTTTTAGTACAAAGAGAAAAAACGTAAAACAGTCAACGCTATTGCAAGGGTTGGCTTACGAGTATGCGTCATGGAGAAATTAAAATTGTGCAGTTCAAAGCACAAAATGCTCGCACGAGCACGAAAACTTAAAGATAGAAGAAAAATCGTGTGACGAGCGCCTAATAGCGAACCTGGTAGTTGTAAACGTTGATGCCATTAGCGTCCATCATCAGAAACACCGTCTCGGCGAGCAGGATGAGTTGCACTGGTGCGCGCAAGTCGAAGATGTGAGGGGTGTTGAGATTGTTGGTGGTGTAAAGGAAGCATTGCGTAGTCGTAGCTACAACAAGCTTCCCATACCCTAGCGCGAACTCTACTACTCGGTCTCGCGGGAACTCAAGGGACTCAACGGCTTCGTCGGAAGCTCCACCTTCCAAGCCGCTCACCACAATGACCTTGGGCGCCACTTGCACTGCCTCCAGGGCACCCGACTCCACGCGCCGCTGCACGAGCTGCCCGAACACCACGCCGCCGCTGCCGCCGGCCCCCGCGAGCTCCGTGCCGTCGGGCGTCCACGCGAGCGACAGCAAGGAGCCCACTTGGGGGCGCTCGCGCGCGTGCGACCAGCCCGTCTTGTCACAGAGGCGAAGCGACTGAAAACTCCCCACCGCAAAAGCTTCGCCCGAGGGCATCCACGCCACGGAGGTGACGACGTGGACGCCCGTTGGGGCGCTGTAGAGCTGCCGGCCGTGGCTGTCCCACACTTTGTAGACGCAGTCTTCCCCACCGGACACTACCAAATCGGTGATGCGGTTCCAGTCCACGCAAAGCACCGTTTCTTTGTGCGCGCGCCAGCTCAAAGGCTTGCGGCCACTCCCCGAAGCAGACTTCACCGAGAGTGCTTTCCCTGAGGCCCACAGCACGCTGTCGCCGTCAGGCCCCCACACGAAGGCGTACACGGAGGCCGCGTTCTGCGCCAGCGTCGACCGGAGGTTGCCACTTTTGGACCAGAGCTTCACGTCGCCATCTTCACCCGTCGAGATTAATGCAGAGCCGTCTGGGCTCCACTTGACTGAAATGGTGGCGCCGGTGTGCGCGCTCACTTTCTTGTCCTCCCGCGCCGTGCTGCCTCCTGCCATGCTGTAAAAGCGCACCGTGCCGTCGGTACAGGATACGGCAAACACCGACGAGCGCGTTCCAAAGTCTGGCGCCCACGCAATGGACGTCACATAAGCGTCCAAAGTTGCAACTACACCTAGTAAGTTTAGAAATAGGCACATTGTTTAGATGAAGAAGCGCGTAACTCGTGTACTCACTTGGGACGTCCCCATTCTGAGTTGTGAATGCTTTCATCGTTATTAACTTGATTTCAGGTGGTTACCGAAACCCTATGATGCTAAGAATCATGCCCAGCTTCGGATGAAATCAACCACAACTCTTTCAGAAGGCTCACCTAGGAGCTCCCCTTCTGGTCCCCATTTCAGAATCTGCTGGTCGTCAGAGGTGGTGTATAGCTCTCCGCCAGCCCACGTACAGGAGGTGCATCTGCGCACACAAGACAATGAAAGTTGACTGCTAGACGACATTTGTTTGTGGCAGGGGAGTTGAGAGCGACGTACATTTCTTTATGCTTGTGCTTCGCTACTAAGTCGAGCTTCATTGGCTCTGAATCACGTCCAGGGCGACACTGGAGAGGGGCGAATAACCGCCGATCAACCACAAGCAGCAGGGAGGGAGCAGGGAGGGAAACAGCAGAACAAGAGATTTTTGATTTTTTTACTTTTTTTGTAATTGTCAGTCACCAATATAATATTTTGAGGATTCCCCGTTCATTTTCTCATTACATTGCGACCAAAAAAATGTTCATGTTGAGGTTTTTCGCTGCACTCGTCGTCCTGGCTGGATCAGCCTCAGCCTTCCTCCCTGGTTCGGTCGTGCCACGGGCACTTTCCGCAAGCTCCACTGCTACGTATGGTCGCGGTGACGCACGAACCAAGAAAGGGAAAATCAACCGGGGCTCCAATGGGTGAGACTGCAACCTGCGTCCTGGTGGAAACTGGCGATTCACGCTCTTCATGTCCGCGAGGATCTTGTATCAAGTTTATGCCATTGTCATGTCAATTTCGATTTCATATTGATTAGACTCATCTCCGTGCTTTCCCCGCCGGCGTGTTTTCTCCTGGTGTGTTAGAGTCAAGCGCCCGAAGCCAGTTAAGGAGCCGAAGCCTGCCTCGGAGTAACTCCTTGACGATAAACTTTCGAGGAAGGAAATTATGCACGCAATTTCAGCAAAATAAAGGACCAGTCTGAGGTTGCGCGCATAAGTGCAGTCGAGTGAAGAAATGATTGATGTCGTTTTTACCCGGCAACGCAGCACATGAACACTTTGCGCCCAACGCCCGCTTTTATGTATTCGTGCGCATGTTGCATACAGGATATAGTATGCGTTGAGTCAGCCATCGCGGTGCGATGGCGATTTGAATTGCGGGGATCGTGCAAAAGTCAATTAGTATTTTCAATGCTTCTAAGCATGGCACTAAAGACGGGAAAAATTAGAGGTAAGAGATAAAGATAAAGCATCAAGATTAATGATTAAAATGAGGAGCCAAGCCAAGCACATGGCAGTTCCACGTCAGGGCGGTAAGACCGCCCTGGAAGTTAGTTGGCACCGGAGCGATGGCTCTGGCTTTTTTAGGAGGGGAGATTGTTCACTGCTTTTTTAAATCTAGTGCCCGTTTTTGGTTGGTGCTTTTGGGTATTTTTTTTGAGACAGGCCCCGAAGGGCCGGAATTAGAAGACTAACAGGTAGAGAAGAAAAGCAAAGCAGCGCAAACTAGACCTAAGAAGCTAATGCGCATTTTGGGTATTGATATTTAAAATTTAAACATTTATTTATTTATTCCCTAATGTGAAGTCGCTTAAAGGTACTTTTTGAGTCTTGTGCGGATATAGGATATAAGTTCAATTTCGTTTCGAAGTAGAGTAGGTTCTTTTAAAGCTCCTGTGTTCTTCAAACACCTCTAACTCTTGATTTTAAAAATAATCTTTTTAGAATCCCTGGCCGTTGCTCACACGGACAAGCCATATCATTCGATTCCATTGAAGGCCCCTTCGCCATCAAAGCAAAGAAAGAAAGAACGAAGGGAGTGCAATTGCCAAAGGTATTCTTGCTAGAAAAGGCAGGAGCTCGCCCCGTGCTAGACCGCCGGCGCCTAGAGAAGACGCCCAACGCGCCCTTCGCCCACGACTCCGACACTCCAGGACTCCGCTCGGCGGTCCAGAACAAAGCAAGCGCCCACC
>Ga0307979_1001868_pt1 | contig 14796 bp, 15 predicted proteins | sample OrgLakmetage1058_FD_201833 | JGI IMG/M metagenome (GOLD analysis project Ga0307979, IMG submission 201833) | Saline water microbial communities from Organic Lake, Antarctica - #1058 | ecosystem: Environmental > Aquatic > Non-marine Saline and Alkaline > Saline | place: Antarctica: Organic Lake...
GCGAAGCGAAGTATAAGAGTTGTAAGCAGAATAGCTGATAGCAAGGACAAATATAATAATTTGTCTCCTCATGTCTGATGCCTCGGTGCCATGAGCTATGATGATAGCCTTTGCCTAATCATTTGAGTGTTACAATTTTGATTCGTGTGTGATTATTCATAGGTACAAGGGCAAAGAAATCCAGCTGTTGTCGGCAGTGGAATCCAAGTACGGCGCCTCGTCATCTTCTCACGCTCCCTCCACCGCACCAGCAGCAGCACCAGCAACAGCCGCAGCAGCAGTCGCGACCGCAGGGGCAGCCGCACCCGTGCCTCCTCGGAGCCCATTGAGAAGCGTCGTCGAGAAGCGCCCCAATTCCGCAGGTCTATTGCTGCCGGCAGCTCCGGGCGCGGCGCCCCTGTCGCCCCAGCGCCCGAGCGCTAACTCAAGAGAAGAAATCAGTAGCAGAGGAGTTGGAGCAGGAGGTGGGGTTGGAGGTGAAAGGAGTGTTGCTGCTAGTTTCCTGCCGAACGATTCCGATTGGAGGCCCGACCGCGCGACTTTGCCTTCTTCATCTTCGTCTTCCTCTTCGAGTGGTGGTCGCCGTCGAGGCAGCAGCGGCAGTGGTAACGGCGGCAGCAGCAACGGTAGGAGTGCCTGTGGCTTGACGCCGCGTCAAGCAGCCCTTTCAAGAGAAGCGGAAAACAGCAGCAGCAGCAGTGACTTGCCGCGAAGCGAAGAAGGCGGGTGGCACGATGCACAGGGCACTGGCAACAACGGCAGCAGTAGAAGTAGCAATAGGTCCGGTGCATCCTCGAAGCAGTCATGGGCCAATAATACTACTGCTACCGCTGCGGCTACTGCTTCTGGAGTTCAGGCTGCCCCCGCTCCCGACGCCAAGAAGCTAACACCTCCGCCCATCAGCGATTGGTGCACCCCAGCCGAAGCGCGCAGGCGGCTGGGCACCGCGAGACAAGCGAAGTGGCGCAGCGGGATGAGCGACGCGCAGCACCGAAGGGTGAGTTCAAGGAAGGAATGATAGTATGCAGGATGTGCAGGAAATACAAGTTGATATGAGAATGATGTCCAGTCAGTGATTGTGTGCTTTTTCTTATTGTTCCTGTCCAACTACTACATGTTTCTTTTGTCATAACCTATTTGCTTGTGCGCGGTTGTTATGTGGCGCGGTATGATCCTCCTCCTCCTCAACCTCCTCATCAACCTCTTCATCTTCAGGTGGTCGCCGAAGAAGAGAACGACCTGGAGGACTGGGACCGTATTTTTCCCGTACCGGACCACGTAGTGCCACCTCCTTCAAATTCACGCCCCACCTCCGCAGCGGCAGCAGCAAGAGGAGCAAAGGATGACGACAGCAGTGGCACGCCAACTACCCACAGCCCAACTGTCAGTTCATCATCGTCCGGGGGACAGAAGCAGCGGGGGCGGCGAGGGCTAGGCGAGCAGGAAGACGAAGAGGACGACGACGACAATGAAGGCGACGATGAAGAGGTAGATACGGCTAAAGATAAAGTCTTAGTGCATTTTCACCGCACTACTAGAATAGAATCCTTACAAGATAATTTCTTTAAAATCTAATTGATGCCATGTGTCTTCCATTTTGGGCGGTACTTCTCTCTCTTCCCTGCTAATGCTCTCCATTTTTGCAGGAAGAGCTCGTGTTCGTACCAGACTACGACCGCCTGATGGCGGCTGCTGCCACGGTCGACGCCAAACGCATGCGCCGCATGTACGGCCGTGCTGCGGCAACCACCCCCTCAGACGGTGACGGGGCTAGTAGTGCTACCAGTGCGGGGGCTGCCGGTGGAGCTGCTAGCGGCGGCGGTGGAGGCGGTGGATTACCCCCGCTCGGTGGGAGTGATAAGCTGGAGCCTCGGCCAGCCAACAAGCCCATTTCAAAAGTGGTCGGCAAGCAACAAGCGCTCGCGGCAGAGCGGTTGAGCCGAGGAGCGAGCGTAAAACAGACGCAGCCGTCAGCCGCAGCAGCGGCAGCGGCGAATGGTGTTGGCGGAAATTTCGTTTTTGACCCTATGGCCGGTGGCGAAGATGGCGCCGGAGGCGAAGGAGATGTTGCGGGGTTGAAATACGCCGAGCAGGTATGCGAACATTGAAGTGATTCAAGCGGATTTTTACTATCCATTAACTTCATTAAAAAAAATAAACTCGTGCGTGTAGGTGGCCTACGCCAAGCAGTGGCGGCAGCGGGTAGAAACGCAGCGCCAGCGGCGTAGCACTGCAGTGGCCCTCAAGCCGACCACCTTTGCGTTCGCGCCTCAGGACACAATCAGCGCGGACGCGAGGGCAAGCGCACTTAACCAGCCGAGCTCGGCGCATTTTGGGCTCGGCATCGGGCCGTTTGGTGGGCCGTTCTAGAAGAACTAGTGTCCACCGGATTTGAATCTGGATCTCACTCTTAGGACTTCCCCGCCTCTAGACTGACCCTTCCTTGAATCGGATTTATATTGATTTCATTGGAGAAGAGCACAAGATTTATCGGCGATCCATAATCGAGAATCCAGGCATAAATACCCGATATCTGAGTAGCAAGTCGAAACCAGATGTTGAATTTTGGCCGAAGAATCAGGATCAGAAATTGAAGACCTCGGTACGGTACTGTACTGTACTACTGTACATACTACTGTAGTATCGTATCATCGTATCTGTAGTCGTCCGTAGTATGTACTCCACGATCCACAATAATAACCGCGATGCTAAAAAGTACACCATTCAGTTGTGCCTTCAGCTCAACGATTTCAAAGCGATTTAAGCAGGGGACACCCTAAACCCCTGATTTAAGAGCGCTTATCAATGAAAAAATACTTCTTGATCCTGAAGCGCGCATTTCTGAACTCTAGTACTAGTGTCTAGGGCTAGGTTCCGATGCTCGAGTCGTGGGAGTCTCGCGTGCGAGCTACTTGCACTGCGACCACACCTGGGCCGTGCCCACTTGATGTTTCCCTCGAGAATATCTCTAGATTCACACAGGTGCTATGAAACTTCAAAGTGCTATATTGCTGTGATTTGCCGCGTGGTTTGTCTGTGTTCCGATGCTGAGCTTTCTCACGTTCTCGATGCTGCTAACAGAGAGGTGCTGCACTCGTCGACCAAGAGCTAGCGTTACTGGAGCCGAAAGAGGCGGCTGATGCTGCGAAGAGGTAATTTGGTGCTAGCTACTTAGGCACTTCATCTAGAATGTGGCAAATAGAGGTAACTAACGAAGTCTCTGTCTTCAACCCTAGCAGGTGTGCAGCTGCTCTTGGTGTCGAGTCAGCGTTTGCGCTTCGTGCTGAGCTCATTAGCCTTAAAAAGGTAACAACTCGAACGTGGTTCGGATAACGCAACAGCTAAATCGTCGTTCTTTTGTATCTTTTCCGCTCACTCATTTGAATGCCGGTATGATGTCGTAATTTGATATCGCAGGTGTGTTTAACGCTGCACAAAGAGCTCACGGAAGTTGCGCGAGGGCTTCGGCAGGTGGTTGCTTTCACCCGGGGCCCATCGACTAGTAATGAAGACACAACAGAAGGGGGCATTCCTCCTCTGTTGCATGCTTTGCCTCCTTACTCAGCAGCAGAAGCAGCGCCAAAACATGCTATCGCCGGCGGTGAGGCAGAGGCGGACAGAGAAGGGCCTGGGCCAAGCTTTGAGACTTCACCTAGTTTACCTTCCGATTCAACGAAAGCAACAACGATGCAGGAGCAGCATGGTGGGTTCTGCGATGGGCTGAGTCAATGCAAAGGTGCCTTAGCAGCTCTGCTAGACTTACGTCAGGTACGAGATGGGATGAATTAAATAAGGATATAAGGTCTTGACAACAATTGGTAATGATTGTTGGACTTTGAAATTAGTTTGGCTGCGCAAGAGTTGCTCTCTTTAATCGTAGCATCGTGACGCTCTTCTCGCTAACCTTCCAACCATGATGCTCTAATAAAATGAGCACCAATGTGCGCTGTAGGTCGCCAAGGATGTCGTATGCGTGCCTCGGCACCCAGCACAAGCCCTTCAAGACAGGATTAACAAGAAGAACAGCAGTCGCCTCTCTGGCTTGCCAGCGAGCATGAAATGTTGGCGTTTGGCTGCACTGGAAGTTGACGGCAGGACGAAGCCAGAAGCTCACGATGGCTCTTCTCCTTCGTGTTCACAGCAGGCTGCTAGAGCTGGAAGTACGTCGGAATCAGAGACTGCTGAAATAGCCGCAGCTGCAGTAGATCCGACAGAAGCAGCAGAAGCATCAGAAGTAGCCGTTGCAGCTGCCAGCGCAGAAGAATTCGAGTTTGAGATACTCCACGAGGTGCCAAACAAGAAAGCTAAAGCAAACTCGTGGAAGGAGGAAGGCTGTGCTGTTGCAAACGCATCACCTCACGCTTTTTCCTCGTTCGGCTCTTCGGAGACTCATCTTGCAGCCGTGGCAGCCCCACTAGGATGCTGGTTTAGTGCACGAGTAGCCGCAGTGGTAAAGCAAGAACCAGTCTTGGAGCCTCACCATATCCGCTTTTTGGAACTTGTGAGTAGATGGCACTTTTGCGTTTGGGGCTCTGCGTTCTCGTTGTTTTCTTCATTTTCATAAATTTGTGGACCGTACTATTTGTTCATCTTTCATCGTTTCTCTTATATCTTTCTTCCCACGTGAACGTTCTCTTCATCTATGTCTACGCTTACTAACACCAATACTAAGGTGTTGATTGCCCGAGGCGCGGCCAAGGCAATGCTGGTGCGAAAAGAAGCGCTTCACTGGCTACTTGCGCTAGAAGCCACCACTGAGAAGCTGGAAGCTGCCGCGAATGCGGTTGCTGCTGAACATCCTGCCGTTAGTGGCGGTGTTGTCCCGAATGCTACCGATGCTCTTGCCGCTAGTGCTGCCGATGCAGCTGCCGAAGTCAAGAGCGGTGTTACTGAAGAGAAGGTGCAAGAGCAGGTAAGCAGCAATAGCAGCAATGATAGCAGCAGACTCGATGGAAGTGCCCCGCAGTTGTCTTCTTCTATTGCCTCTCAAAGGAAAGTGATCGGGGCAGCATTGCGAGCGCGAGACAAGACAATGACCGTGAGCACATGTAACAGTTTGCTGGGCGATGTCGCGAAATGGCTTCGCGTGCTCCTGGAACAGGTCATTGTGATTTGATTTGATATGTACTCAACATTCCTCGTGCTACGTTGCTGTGTTCGCCACTGCAAAATGACTACACAATTTGGCAAGGTTGCTCAGGATCAAACATGTTTCCTTCCTGTGCCTTCACTGGGTCAAGACGTCCTTTCGTCTCTAAACTTTTCTTTTTCTTCGCATCTTCTTCGTTCACTTTGTCCTTTTTGTTGTGTGTCTTCACTGCGACAGCATTCCGAAGGTAGCGGCTTCGCGACGAACAGTGCTAACGAAGGTTACAACAGCAACAACAGCAGCAGTACCAGCACCAGCAGCACCAGCACCAGAACCAGCACCAGCACCAGGTCTCGCGACAACGTTGACGTTGGCGGAAGCTCGAGTGGCTCAATTGGCAACACGAGCAAGAACAATGCCGGCAAGGCCTACCTTCATAACACAGGTGCAGCACCGGGCAAGCGGCAGCAGCGGTTGTTTGTGGCTGGAGACCATGCGGGCACTTCCCTGGTGGTTCCTACGGGATTCGTGGCTAGTGCACAGGTGTGCGCCTGTTGTAATAGTGCAACTTTTGTGAATATTTTTTTGTTTTTTTTTTGAGTTTATGTGAAATGATGGTATACTCGTATATCGCAAGGCAATTGTTCTCTGATTCATGAGAAACATTTCTATTTTTTCCTGAGCACATCATGTTCTACTTCTTTGTGTAAATTTGTTCTAGGTGCGAGCCCTAACTCGCTTAGAATCCCAAGGCCGTGCTTCTATGCTGTCTCACCTTTCGTCGAACGGTTGGCCTCCCTGGATTGTGTCATCAAGCTCATTGGTGGACGATAGTAATTCTGACCGAAATGCCCAGTCTGCTGCTTCTGTTTCTACAACCCCTACAACTGCTGCGAGTGCAGCAACAACTGCAACTGCCACGGAGCGTTGCGGCTGGTGTTGTGGCAGTTTTCAGCGGTTATGGGTGCACCGAGGAGTGTGTTGTCAATGTGAAGCAAATCTGAGGCAGTCTGGCCAATGCCCTCTTGGGGCGATAGCCAATCGACCTATTTCTCGTGTCAGCGGTGTCAGCACTGCTAGCACTACTGCTAGTGTGAGAGGTGGTGCTGGTGGTGGTGCTGGTAGTGGTGTTAGTAGTAGTGCCGGTACTGGCTCTGGTGATGGTGGCAGTGGCAGTGGCAGTGCGGCTTATGATGCTGGTGCTGCAGACTCTCGTGCTGCTGCCAAAGCCGCTGCCCGCACTGCCGCCCGCTTGAAAGCGGGCCACGTCGCAAATGTATGCCCTGGGCAAAAAGCGTGGTGTCCGCATTCGAATAGGTATTGGGTGCTGAGTGGTGTGACTTGAGGGAGAGAAGTAGAGAGAGGAGTAGAAGAAGTGTGTATATGTAGTGCGCTTTCAACCATTTCATCTATTAATCCAATAGGCGAAAATGTTGAGAAATGATCGATTCAATCATCCCTCTCATGCTTGTATGCCATTGTTTTCATCGTTCATGCTCAATTCTATCACATTCTTTGCTTTCGATCTCTTGCTGTGCCAGATGTGCAGTATGCGATTCTTTTGGGTGCTTAGAGTGCCGTTTGCTGGTAACAAATAAGAGAAAAATATGATTTTAGTACGGATTTGCTTGAACGTTGGATGTGGCTCGTATTTCTCTTTCATCTATCACCTCTTCCTTATAAATTGTTTCATCCTCTTTTACATTCGTGTCGTTTTACAGGTGGGCGACGGCGAGGACGTGCGACTGTTAGCTGCTAACCTTCAGCCCTGGGCGATCTTTCTCGACTTTGACCGCACGCTTGCTACCACAAGGGGCGGCGGCTCTCCCCTGGTACAGAGGATGTTACTTTGCAGTGTGTGTCGTGCTGTGTAAATATTCCTACTGGTGCCAGTATCCAAAGAACTCAAGTTTGGCGTCTCTGCATCTTTTCAAACTACAAGTAATTTGTTGTTGAGATGGTCTTACCATATATAGTCGTGTAGCTCAATCAATACCGTTGTTTTCATCACATATAGGTGGGGTGCCACAGTATCGATGCCGATTTGTTGCAACTTTGCCAGGAACCACCTCCTGGGGGTGTGCACATTGTGACCCGCAACAGCTGCCGGGACGACATTCGCACGTGGCTCCGGCAACAGGTAAGTCAATTATTTTACCCTTAAAGCCTAGTGAAGCGCCCTCTCAATTTCGTTGCTCGATGTTAATCTCACCTACTTGTATATGCACAAGCAATTGTTTTTGGTAACTACTCCATGTCATAGGGTGCTCCAGATACCGTGCAAATTCATTCGGTGGTGAAAAAACAGCCCAAAAGTGACGTGGTGTGTGATCCACAATGGCTGCCACCACCACCATCGAGTAGCACTCAAGCCAACAAACACTTTACCGACGGAATCGCCGACGAAATAGCCGTTGGAATAGCCGACGAGAAAAGTGGTGGAGGCGTTACCGGTGGTCGAGCATCATCGTCGCCAATTCCTCAACTTCATGAGCATTGCGTAATATTTGCGGACGACAGCGTTTCTGAGTTGCTCGAGCACCGAGTGGCCGATCATCCTCAAGTCATTCGAGTGCTCTTCACGCGAGCGCGCTAGAATGAGAATTAAACTTTGGTAGTGTTAGTGTTAGTGGCCGTATCAACTATAGATACTCATAAAACTAGGGTAAGAAGCCCTGTGATGTGCTGGTGGATTTACCTTGCCTCTGGCGCATATTCCGTATTCCGCTTCATTTTTGAAAGGCCAAAAAGGCAGGTACCTCCCTAAATAGATACAAATATACTACTTTTTAAACCATGTAGATGTAGAGCTCAGCCAGGAAGTTGAGCATTGTTGCAATGGTAACGATTTCTGTAAGGACTGGGAGCTAGGAAAAACCTACTGCTTATGGTAACCATAACCATATATACGGGGCTGTTTGACTGGTTTTATAAGCAAGTCAAAATTGGTTTAAATACCGAGTTCGTTTAAAATAATGATGTACGAGGTGCTACAACAAAACCCCGTAACATCACTTGAGAACCACACTCCAAACATTACACATCTCGCCCCTGGATGTTAAGAGGGTTAATTAGATAGGCCGCACCGTCAGCGCCGCGGAGGGCGTTAAGCCCATCGATTCCATGGTTTTCCTTTCGCCAACATCGCTATCCTCATCAGGTGAAGACGACGACGAAGGAACCTCCAGGAGATCAGCCCGCGTTAAAGTCTCTCGGCCAAAGCCTAACGAATACCCTTTCGCCAGAGCACCTGCGGCTGCTGCACTGCCCGCTGCTGCTGCTTCTGCTAGGCAAGCATCAGCCCAGGCAAACACTGAGACGGCGTCGTCCGATGCTTTGAACTTGCGGACCAGCTTGCCGCTTAATCCCCCACCCTGGAGCTGCACGCGCGCAAAAGGACCGGGATCGTCGGGCCCGGGCAAGGGTGGCAACACTAGAGCAGCAGCAGGAGCAGCAGCAGGCGATGAAGCAGCAGCAGCGACGGCGCTCGGTGTTGGAGCTCCTCCTACAGTGGTGGCTGCTGTTGTTTCAGGCCCAGGCTGAGAAGTGCTCGTTTCGGCCATGCTCAGCGCAATCGCAGCCGCGAGTTCATCGTCATCGTCATCACCGCCATTGCCGCCTTCGGAAGCAAGACTCAGCGCTCTCGCGATTGCTTCGTCACTGCTACCACCACTGCTGCCATAATCTGCCGGCCTTTTCGCCGCAGAAGAGGACGTAGAAAACGAAGAGGAGCTCCTTAACGAGTGGCCCGAGCCCATGTGAGCCCAAGGGTCTGCAGGCGCTCTCGCTTTGGCCTCAGCAGCTGCGGCAGCGGCCCCAACTGCACCCATAGCACCCTCTTGCTGAGGATGGTTCGATGATGAATAACACGAAAAATGATTTCAGGACAAGTCAGATTGAATACGAGGTTAGAGAAGAACACAAACCCTTATCTACCTTCTATTGTATTCCCAGTATATGCCCTATTGTTCCTTTCCAAATTGGGTACAGATTTACTTCCTCCTCCCCCCTTACCGGACGGCCCAAGTCAGCTGCCTTGTAGTATTTTCCCAGCGTGCTCGAGAGCCCGGCGCCGTTGTCCGCGCGCGGAGGCGGCGGCAGATTGCCGGTGGGCGACACCTGGCACATGCCGGTGCATTTGCGAACGAGTAAAACAACCATGTACACCAGAAAATCGTTTCATTTGCCTACCACTCCCTTTCTTCAACATTCTCGCCATCATATGCATTGCTGAATTCAATAGAAGGCAGTCATTTTTTTCCTGTTCACAATTTGACGGCGTACCACGAAGACGTCGTAGCCGTCGAGCTTGAATTGGCCGAGGAGCGACGAGAGGTAGAAGTCCGATACGAATTCAGGCTGATCCAGCAGCGAGTTCAAATTCCAGTACTTGCCGTACAGCCGTCGCACGCAAAACCTACACAAGATGGGGGAGAGGCAGCTCAAAACTCTCACACAAAACGATACCAAGAAAGACCGCCCTACACTTTGAATTACTACTTCCCTGCGACTCCCTTACCAGTGTTCCGAGCGATTCAGCACGAAAGCAGTGCCCACGGTGCCCTCGCCCCCTGCCCCGACCTCAAAACCTTGGCCCTGTAAAGCGGCTGCACTGGCGTTGGTGAGCTGCAAACCGTAACTGTTTTCGAGGGCCTTGTTCAGCACCTGTGAGGAGCAAACAAAAGTAAAAGGGGATCAGATGGTGTGTAAAAATGCCTAAGCGAGAGAGCTGAAAGATGAACTAGCATTCAATAGCGCGAGAATTCAAAACAAAACATCAAACCAACATGAAATTGGCAGCTAAAATGTAATACCTGGATGGAGAAGTTTCCCGAGGCATCTACGTTTCCTGACTCTTCCGCCAAAAATTGTAGTGCATCCGGAGTGTCCATTCCCTAATGCGAAAGAGGTAATTGCTTTAAAGATGAAACGTGCTCATAAAAGTGAGCAGTTGTGCGCACTACCTAAAAGTCTAAAGGTAAGTCTAGAGTTGCGCGTTGTGCACTTCAATTTCGGTGAAAAAGCTGTTGTTGTGTGCCTGCGTTTATACCGTTTCGAGCATCATGTTTCTCTCCAAAGCGTCTAATTCATGCGCAATGTCTGCCAGGTCGCCTATGATGAGTCAAATAGATTATAAGACTTATCAATTCAAAGATTATAAATGATTTATGGGCTTAGGCTCCAATTGCCACTGCTGTGAATGTCGAATTCGAAGCTAAACATGTATGTATGTAATGCAGGAATCCTAATGAAACCAAAACGAACCAGGGCCAAAGTAAGGTCCTTGTAGCAAATTGTTCAAGCAATGTTGCCCGCAGAGAGCTGACTCTTGCTTTTCGAAGTAAACGTATTCATTCATGGCCTCGACAAGCGCAAGGAGCTCAAGCTAGTCTTCGGAAGGCACGAAGCAAAACAAAACAAGGCGACAACATTCCAACGTCCAGAAACTTTTACCCTTACGGGGTATCTGTGCCCTTACGGGGTAGATTTGCCCCTACGGGGTATAGGCGGAGTCGCTCGGCCGCTCGGGGTCGGGAGTAGAGAGGAGAAGGTAGCCACGTGACCTATTGCTCAGCTGCCAATTCTTAGAACAAGCCGGGTTTTATGTCTAGTATAGTTCATACGTCACAAACCAAGTGCCGAAGTGCCAACCTGGAATCTGCGAGCTCATGTGAACCGAGTTCCTCCGAAATTTCGACGAGTGGAGCTGGAGGCCAAGAACCCAAGTGGGAGTGCAAAGGGCATGTTTGTATGTCCATTTATGTGGGTTTGTAGGTTACAAGATTCCGGTGAATGAATCTATACGAAATATGGTATGGTGTATGAGTATGAAAATAAGTCACAATAAGAAGAATTATTTTTCAACCGATTTAGTTTAATTTTGGTTCTTCGGGCTTCGGAGACACAGATAAATACAGCGATTAAAGCACGGCATTTAGGGCTATCGGATTCCCAATTCCAAACTCGTGAACGACGGGCAACTCCCTGCTTTGACTCTAATTACAACCGCAACCCGCCGTGAGCTACTAAGAAATAACCACGGAAATTGTTCTACTCAAACGACGAGACGTGGTATGGGGTTAAAGGATGGCCATGCGGGCAGGCGGTGCCGCGCGCAGTGCTGCAGTCTCCGCACACATCGTAGTCCTAGGACGGGTAAACGAATAAGGCATGAGAAGTCGAAAGGGCCAAATAGTTATACCAAGAAAATACCTAAGAGAGCACACTTCATTGGCCAAGTACATGCAAAATAAAAATGAAGGGCAAGTGCCGAGTGCACTTTATAAGGTTTACACAACAATAACAGCTTATGAATATATACACTCGGTGCCTACCGTGCAGCCGGAGCAGTGCCATCGGAGACCTTCAAGGGTTGCTCCACACGACGAGCAGGGCGCGTCCAGCGAATGGCTCGGGAAGTGCAGGTGGTACAGCAGCATCGAGGTCGCGTGCTTGGCCCTGTTGGATGAGAAGGAAACGAGGAATCGGGCAAGGTAGAAGTGAGATCAAAGGAAGAAGGGAATCCTGTGAGGATGGCAAATTTTATCAAAGCTGTCTGGCTTCACTTCTCGATATTTATCAAAGAAATGCGAGCACAGAAAAACTTAATTCGCCAATTGAGTTACCATGATGTGTTATTGTTATTACTATTATCATTGTTTTCATATTTACCGGCGCAACGAGTCGAATTGAAGGTGCCGGAACATGGCCACTTCTAGCATGGTGTGCCGACCGTCCACTAAGGGGCGGCCCATCTTACATACAATACATTGAACACGAAGACAAGTATGAATAGTAAGGATGCAACACATCGCAGAAATCATAAGCATATAAGGAACGTAGAACATCGGCGAAAAAACGCATTTCTAAGAAATGTAGGAAATATTCGATGTTGCGTAATCACATTTAATACAAGGATTGAATGTGAACGCACGTACCACGGGGTAGTCTGGATCAGACATAGAACTACTCTTGCCACTGGCGCTGTTGCTGCTAGCGCCCTTTTTACTGCCACTTCGGCTCTTCTGTACTTCGGCAATTGCGTCGCTCGCGTATTGTTGCCACCCTTGTAAGCCACGAGATCGGGCCGCGGGCAAAGGGCAAGCGTGAGGTTGCAAGTGCAGCACCAAAAGGTCGTCGCGCAACTTGAGCACGGACTTGCCCACGTCCCGCACCTAAAGAGGACGACATGAGACAAAAGGAAGATGAGAGAAGGAAAAAACGTAAGTTTGATAGATATGAGTGAGGAAAGTGGGAAAAATAAAAGAAGGATGAAGACAGGAAACAGTACACGCGTGAAGGAGTAGTCAAAAGAGAGAAAAACAGGATGAAAAACATGTAGACAGGGCACTCAAGACTAACCAGCCAATTGAGGTTCCCAGCAGTAGCCGCCGCTCCCCCACTGCTGCCTCCGCCACCGCTTAAAGTGCTGCTCACGCTGGTGCTTCGGCCCATGCCTCCTCCAAAGGCTCGGTCGTCCGCAGCGCTGCCACTGTTGCTATTTCCTCTGCCTAGCGCCATCTCCATAGCGGTACTTCCATCAAACGAAGACGAAGACGACCCTCCAACTCCTCCGGAAAAAGGCCGATTCAGTCCAGGAGGCTTTCTGTTACTGCCACTGCTACCGTACTGATGGTAGGCATAATTGTTGTTGTTGCTGCTGTGGTGATGATGGTTTCCAAAGCTGTTTCCGAAGCCATGATCGGCTTCGAGGAGATGCGGCGGTTGTGAAGAGGAAGACGACGGATGAGGATGATGATGATGATGGTGCAATGGAAAAGGGTGCAGCTGGTGGTGGCCATTTGGGGTGTTTTCTGAGCCCAAGTCTTCTTCGTCTCCCGACCCGAGCAGCAACACTTCGTCTTCGTTGTCGTCGGACATGGTCGATTCCGACATGCTTGACGACCGCGGCCGGTACGCCAGGCCCCCGCGAGGCGTAGTCGGCGCGGACTCCGAAGACCCTGAGTTCTCGTCTCCGCCACCAGCTTCGCTACCACCTGCACCAGCGGCGGAAGCAGCAATAGCAGCCGCCGCAGTGGCGGCCACGGCGGCGGCCCGCGGCGAAGGTGTCGACGACGCAGCGGGTGACGAGAAGGCCTGCCCATTCGCACTAACACCAGCGCCACGCCGGTGCCGGCCTCTCACGCGGTTGCCGACGTCACTTGGAGTAGCACTAGTAGGGCTCACGAGGTCGGCACCGCTACTGCTATCACCCGTCGTACCTGCCGCCGCCTCAATGCCGCTGTGGTTGCTGCTAACCGACAGTGGCGGCAGCGGTGCTCCATCCGCACCTGACTTGCTACTGGTGCTGGCAGCAGCAGCAGCAGCAGAAGCAGCAGCGCCGCTGCCGCCACTGTCAGTGGCAGAAGGCGGCGGCTGCAGGGAAGCCACGACAAAGGCCGCGAGAGGGGGCACCCGCTCGTGGCGTTCGCGCGCGGCGGAGGTCGCTGCGGCGTGGCTCGCTTGCCACCGCGCACGAAGCGACGCGAGCTCACGGTCATAGACGCCCTGACGATTTGGGGGAGGGAGAAGAGAGAAAAAGGAACAGGAGGAGAGGGTCAGGAGAAAGTGGAATAGGTGGTCGTACAGTGGCCAGAGCAACGAAGAAATCAAAACAATGTTGCAAAGAATTTGCGAAGCTAATTTTTCATGTTTCTGAGAAGGGAATGCTGAGACGTATACAACTTCAAGAATCACGCATACGCATACGAGCCCTTTCTCATGAAGCTCAAAAAGGTCTTCGTCGTCCCATGTTTTCCGTCTTCAATTCCTTCGTGCATTCCCTTCATCGAACCTTCAGCGCGCACGCCGCCACGTGCACCGGGTGCCTCGGCGGGTTGAAGTGTTTGGCGTTTTCGAGCACCAGCAGCAGGTCGCTCAACAGGTCTCGGACTTGGGGATAGGCGTAAGCGCGGAGCTTGGAGAGAACGGTACTCAAATCCATCGGGCGCTTGATGACCTGACGATGATAGAGGGAGGACGACGAGAATGAAGAAACGGGCGCAATCAAGGTTCTCAAAGAGGACATGAATAGTGCTTGAATACTGCGGAAATAAAATCAATTGTGTATGCCTCTATTCATGCGTGTTTTCCATTGTCCTCTTTTTTTCGTTTGTTCATATATATAAATATTTTAAAATCAATTCTTTTCTTCTTCTTTTTCGCACCGTAAAGTAGTCGGGAATTCGGAGCGCTTCTGGATCCACCGGTTGGTTGAACGCGTGCGCAGCGGGGTGCTGCCGCAAGGTGTGGACCAGGGACTCCGCCAGCTGCAACGCCGTGGCCCCTTCGGCGAGGGTCACCTTGCGCCGCTGCTTCAGAGCAAACAGCCGCATCGTTTCGTCAATCCAGTAGTCGCCTTCAAACAAAGGTGGCGGCGACCGGAGCGGAAACAAGATTCCGTCTTCTCCCAGACTACCAACAACAGCACCACCAGCGGCACCACCAGCGCCAACCGTGGTGCCCGTTTCCTCAACTGCGCTGCTGATTGCAGCAGCAGCATCAGAGCTCGCCGTGTTCGTAACAGCCGCATTTGCTTGGGCTGCCTTGAGCGCTGCTGCTACTGCCGCTTGAGACGCAGCGTATTTCTGGGCGGCTTGGGCCTCAACGGCTCTCTGCAGCTCGAGGTCAGCCACAGCCGGCGGCTTCTTCTTGAACCCACCGGGACCGCCTCCTTTCCGACTGTTGGGGCCATTGCTGCTACTGCT
>Ga0307979_1001871_pt1 | contig 14790 bp, 15 predicted proteins | sample OrgLakmetage1058_FD_201833 | JGI IMG/M metagenome (GOLD analysis project Ga0307979, IMG submission 201833) | Saline water microbial communities from Organic Lake, Antarctica - #1058 | ecosystem: Environmental > Aquatic > Non-marine Saline and Alkaline > Saline | place: Antarctica: Organic Lake...
CGAATAAGCTGCCTCGATCGTCGCGTAGTCGTAGAGCCGTAGTTGCGATTCTGCCTTCGAAGTATTGCCAATATCAGCGACAAGACGACAACAAAGCACGAGTATTATGACGAGAAAACGATTTAATAAACCAGCATTCTCCAAGCTCTGGTCATCCGCGTGTTCCATAGATCGAGGCGGCGGCTATGTAGGAGCAATTTCAGTACCAAAGATATCTCGATAGCTCGATGCCATTTCTACTCAGGCCACACTCGCCTGTTGGAGCACCCGACACAACTAAATTGTCCAACAACACTATGTGATGCTAAGTCTACTAGTGTCTAAAGTATTGTGTAGGTTAAAGCCATCGTGTCAAAGAGTGGTCGCCGATTAGTTAAAAGTAATTACAATCTCTTCATGTTCTTCACATCCTCCTCAGCCTCCGTGCTCCATCAAAGCAAGAAACATTACGATGCTAGTAGCGAGGAACGAAGCTTGAATGTTGGGTTAGTGTGTTTGTCGTGCTAGGGTCGAGTGTTTAAGCCACGGGGCCGTATATTGACGAGACTGAGGTAAAAAGCACCATCAGGGCTAGAACTTGCCAGAACAAATCTCGACACATCACTCGTTCACTTGTTCTGGGTTGAAACAGGGACGGCAGATATGGTAATTTCAGATCTCAACAGAAATTCTGGGTTGAAATCGGCTGTAAATCTGCTTCTCTTGCCTCATGATTTTGCTAATAAATCAACGTAGAGTTGATGTTTTATGCGACCACGACCAGAAACTGCCTACCAAAGGAAAATGTCTGTGTGTCTGTCTGTCTGTCTGTCACATCACATTCTTATCTGGGTACATATGTTATGACAATGACGAGCAGACCGATACAGTAACTCTAAGCTCATAGCTCTTTAGCATACCTAGCGTCATTCCATACCTATTCTATATAATATCTAGGGATTCAGGACCATAAAGAAGTCATCTGATCTCCTTGGCTTGCACGAAAGCTTCCCAACACCATGGACCCAAGGTCATCAGCGAATTAACCCATGCTGACAAGCATATTAGGTACCTACGTGAAGCTCTCCAAATCGGATCAGATCAAAGCTCCATTCTTTAGTTTTGTTCGCCGGCTCTCATCTGGAACGGGTAAGTTTACGAATTTCTTTAGTAAGGTGTACCAGGATCAAAAGTGCTTCACTAGACCTTGATGAAGCGGAGCAGAGATCAAGCTGGCGAAACATCAAGAAGTAAAGTAAGAGCGCAGCAGTTGCCGATACCAATACTCAAGCTACCTGAGAAAATAACATACAGTGGCTCATTTGGAAAGCACTTGGTTAACACCTTACGCACCCACGGCTGTGCGCTTGTCCACTGCAGTCCTGAGCTCACAATAGACCTAGCTAAATGTGACATCCTCGCTCGGCGATTCTTCGGTTGCGACCTTCGCGGTTCTCAACATACCAATGACAAATTAAAATGGGCAGCACCTTGTCCAGTTGGTAGTTTTTGCGGTTACCATCAGCCTTCGCCAGCAAAAGAAGTATTTCGCTATAGATTTGGTCTAGACCGTGCGTTGCATCAAGGCGAATGGCATGAGCACGATAATGCTCCCGTTGTTCAATGCAGATCTTGCATGGATCCTGACTCGTGTACTCCTTCAGACTGTAGCGTCAATTGCTTCTTAAAAGCAATGGAGAGAGGCGCCAGAGGCCTGCGAGAGCTTGCGGCACAACTTGCCGTCGTTTTGCTTACTGCAACATCCAAGCCTACGTGGGGTGCTGATGATGCCAAAGCATTACTCGATGACTTGATTGAGGATGTAAATTATCGCAGCGGCGATTCGACAAGATCCAAGGGCTTCGAACAAGCAGCAACATCTCCAGGATTCGCGCTCCCTATTCCACCTTTTGACGCTTTTCATTACTTCAATGACACAGACTCAGAATCGGTGTCAAATTGCGCACCTCACGTAGATCCAGGCATTCTTACGCTGATTCCGCTCGCAGATGTTCCTGGGCTTCTTGTACGGCCACCAAGGAAAGGAAATGGAGAGCTTTTAGAAGAGACTGAAGCAGCGGCTGGCTACAGCGATGATAGCGATGAGCATGGTGTCGACGAATGGGTAGGCGTGGAAGAATTGGCCCATGCTGCTCTAGGAAGCAGTGATGAGTGCCACAGTGGCCGAAAGAGTCGAGACGAACATCTAAGAAATAGTCCTGTACCTTGTCAGCAACGTTTGATTACGGTTCTGGCTGGAGAAGTGCTGGAGTCTTTGACTGCAGGAATCATTCCTGCTGGAGTTCACATGGTGAGCCGGCCACCTCCCGTGACTAAAGACAACAAAAGCTATGGCCCAACTGCGGGTCTTTCAGAGATCGACACTAGCGGACAACCACGTTTTTCCTTGGTTTTTGATTTGCAAGTTCCAGTGGCATCTGCAGCTCTCATAGAAGCCGAAGCCACTGGGCTCACGGAGCGCGCCTCTCGCCGTGAAGCTCAGCCGCCCTTGCACTCAATTCAAAGAGTCGCTGGGAGGAAGACTTTTGTCTGAATGCCGGTGTTCGATCATTTTATTGTTCCATTTTGTTTGTACTAATTAATTTGCTTCTTTGCCTGCAATAACGGGCAAACAGAAGATTTGAGTGGCATTTCCTCCTTGGTAGGCGCACAAAACGAGCCCATTGCATAAGCCGTTACTCGGCTATTTCTAGAATTGCCGCCCTAGTGCCTTGGGTGGTGGGTTAAAGAGAACGAACGCGAAATAAATTAAACGTTAGCGAGGCGACCCAGCTGAAACTGCCGGGGGTTTAGGATTCCGACCATTCTTGATTGGCGTGGATGAAGATACTTCTATAGCCTCCTTGCTCCTTAAATGAAGTAGGAGTTCTAGCGGGCGAGCAACGGATTGGGAATTCTCAAGCAAAGAGCAAAGAATTTAACCCCGGACAATCATAGGTCAGCTCGCCAGCCCACTTCAGTAATCCTATAGCCCATTTCAGTAATTTTACGGCGTTCGTACAGGTGCATATATGAAGGCAGGGACATCAAGGAGCTGAATCTTATGAAAACTGTGTATATACCTGTTTACCTGTATGCCGCATGGGAAATCGAGGTGGATAATCGCTACTTAAATTTTGGAATGCTGCGTTGCACTTATTGTATAATTAAATGTCATTATCGAGGGCGGTGTGAATGCGATCAAGTTATGAGAACTTCTTCTGTGGTGGTTGCTTTCTGATCATAAAGCTAAACTTTTTGTAGAGTAACAGGATCTATCGAAGCGTTTAATGTACTGTCAGGATACTTTACAGGACAAGTTCGAACGAAACCCCGCGTAGAACCTAATGCGTCTGATTTGCTGCTTTCCAGTTCACAATTACATTATGACATTCCGTGTATCCTGTATGTGTGTAGGTATGGCCAATTTCATCTATTTTAAGAGAAGGCTGTGGAGCTGACAATCGCGTTAAGGAGTCAAAGCCTCAAAATCTTAGAGCCAATGTTATCATCAATCATTCATTATTTGAAGTATTGCTCTTCTCTGAAATACCTCGCTTTACAGGAGGATTGATTCTTGTCTTAAAAGCTTATCAGTTTGTCTTACGATGTAGTCATCGAAGAGCGCCAGTAAACATCTTTAGGGTTCATATTTTCTCGACTGGACACAGTAAAAAGGCAATGGTGTACATGTACACTTGACAGACTACAGTAGATATGCCCCCGATTGCAGAGCAAATCCGCTGCACTAATTGATGGAATTCGACCCGTAATACTTTCACAAGTTCATTTTTGCCACCATGGGAAATTGTGCGCAGTGTTCACGTAGAGACTCCGCTGCAAGCACAGGAGTAAAAGACAAAGCAGGAGGCAAATATATAAAGTCTTCAAAAGCGCCTCGGAAAGACGCAGCAGAGCCACCGAGAGCTCCCCGTAAAGGCGCCACATCTGCTGCAATTGAAGAGAGCGTTCTTACTACACTTCATGGTACCGAAAACGAAGATTCGGGAGTTCATCACCTTGCCATGTTTCACAGAGTTCCCAAGTTTAAAGCATGGCATCGAAGCTTTATGCAGAACAGTAATAATGCCACCCTTGGAAAAGGTAGCAATATTTACATCCTTCCGTCAGCGAGAGCATCTTACTGCCGCGAGAAGGAGACGAGAGTTTTCAGAGAAATTCATGATGAAATGAAAGTCTTGGTACTAATCACCGTCTCTGACATGGCTCGTTTAACCTCAACCTTGGCGAGTGCTGAAATGAAACGCTTGAGATCTGACCTTGAAGTCTTTGACGAAATACCAATTCAACTTCAAATACCACTCCAACCCACAAATGAGAGCCATGACGTTCTCTATGTTGTCCAAGTTGAAGATTTTGATTGGTGGTATGCAGGATTTATGCAGCACGGTAAATCTAGAAGTGGAACATGGGGCTTCTCAGTGCCTTTTGCCCGAGCTGAGTTCACTGACGACTCCCGAACACTCGTCTTTCGAGGTATCAATGCGCCGAACCGTATCGCAATTGCAATGTTCGACGTGGATCTTTCGAAATTTGTTCCCATTCTAAGAGATCGCAATTTTATCCGACTACAAGGAGTTCTTGGTGAAATTGGGGAGACACGTTCGGTGACGTCAATGAAGTCCGGTGAATCACTTACAACCCTCGCAGACACTGACTGCAATATGTTTGAAATCATAGGAATGCCTGCGTGGTGCAAACCCGAATGATGACCATTTTTAATTTTTAAATAATTAGAATAAAAAATAAACAGAAATGGTAATGGTGTGATTGTGCAAGTAAGTTGTGTTATTCGTGCACCACATTGCAAGTTCTTGATTCAATAGCGGACTTCGAAACTTATCTATCGCAACAACAAATAATTTGATTTGGGCGTCTAAAATGATTCGATGGACCACCCATGGGAGTCCTATGATTGAAATTTCTTTCTCTAGGGTGGGAAACTCTTCTTGTGGGTCGCCTGAGGGGAATCGTGGTGGCTCCCTCCTTTACTCTTTACTGATTGCCGGTGGCCCGTATCAAAATACGACGAAAAGGAGTGTGGAGACTAGATTAGATGCGATTAGGTGAAAATTTAGATTAGATTATTCTCCCAAATAGGAAAACATTATCAACAAATAATACAAGGCTATGTACTGATGAAAACTCTCCAGAACAAGTTTGTCTGGGGGCGCTGTCCACTAGATGATAATCAAGAGGGCATCTTTTTCTTCTGCCAATGACTAAATCCAGGAGCCTTAGGAGGTTTAGAACAAAGGAATATAAAGCAGTCGATTGGATTAGATGAGCTTACATTCCCAAATTACGAAGAAAGATAAATATCTGGGCTCAGTGTTCTTTTTAAAAATGAATATTTTGTTATTTGCTCATGAACACCGGAGGACTAATTAGGCAAGTACTTCAAGGGTCTATTCATTCATTAACTTCATCTTCCTATTCTTCATTATAATGATGCAATTGATTTCGTGAGGAATTTGAGAATAATTTACTTCAGCGACATCACCTCGCAGGGGCGTCAAATACGACAGACATACACAGACGACCGACGACCAACGACTACAGTATGCAGTCCTCTGTTGTCTGTTTTAGACAGGCCCCGAAGGGCCGGAATTAGAAGGCTAACAGGTAGAGATTAAATACAAAGCAGCGCAAACTAATACTAAGAACTTAATCAGGCGCACATGCCCAGGTGGCCATGGAAGTGATGATGGCGGTTCAAAGTGGCATGCTCCTCTGTGCTCTGAGAGTGCAGCTCAAAAGAAGAGTTTCCGCCCGCAGTGCAGGGGACTACAACGAAGTCCCAGGGGCGATCCAGAATAAGAGTCGCCCATCCCCGAGCAATTGCGTGACCCCATTTGCGTGCAAGCTTCTGTCTGAACAAGTCTTTGGCTTCCGAAAAGCCAATGTTGTAGAATGCCGTGTGTTTGCAAGCCATTTCCCGAGCGACGAGGTCCAAAATGAGGCTGAGGTCGGTCAGAGGATTCAGTTCGTATTCGGTTCGCACAGTACAGTAGTTAGTCTACAGCTAGCTATAGTTCAGGGGTCCCGGGGTCCTGGTTAGTTTAGCTTATGTAGGCAGGCTGGCTCTTTAGTAAGCTCTTTAAACAAGGGTTTCTACAACCCTTGCACTTAGCCTACCCTCTTTTATTGAATACGTCGTGGTTGAACACGTACACGTTCAGTGTAGTAGCATATTTATCTTACACGGACCAAATATCGTACTGGTCATTCGCATGGACCTGCAAAAGATCCTCAACCGCGGAACGAATAGTGATGATGACGCTGAGGAAGAGGACGAGCACTCGCGTGTAGGTGAGACCGCCATCTCTTGCTATGTGGTCAGAAGTACACATCAGTAGGACGCCAAGCTTCGATGCATTTATATATTACAGTTCAAAGAGTCTTACATCACCCAAATCTCATTCACAGTTGAAGTCCACGCAGCCGGCGATGGCAACGCTAGCCTCAAATCACGTACTAGTAGTAGCGAGCAGCTCAACTACGAGACGCTTACGCTGGCGCCACGCCTCGCACCCCTGCTTGCGAAAGTCCGACGACTAGGCGTTGCGTATGCGGCCCTGCCAACCCTAGCAGTCCCAGGCGCCGACGACAGAGGCCCTAGCCAGGGGCAACGCAACAGCGGAAGCAGGATGTTGCTAGGTGCGTCCCTCCGGGAGATGATTATCAACGGCTTCCACGCGTGCGATGCGCGTTACTTCAGTGGCCATCGCCGAGGCCTTGGGGTGCGCGTTGCAGCTGGCTGCTCATCACCTGAACTAGCAAGCGCCGCGAGTCCAAGTAGTGCTACAACGACGCCAGGCACGGTGCGAGTTTCAGTGACCGACACCGGCATGGGCCTGACCCACGGTGATTTGGTCAACAATTTGTCGGCTTACGACGGCGATGATCACACCTTGAGTCAGGTAATATGGAACAAAGGCAACGATGTGTCTTATATGGGTCGTCAGTGCTTTTCTATTGAAACGACGTGCGAGCCTTCTCTCATCTTCACTTGAATAATTTGCTACTTCTACTCAGGTGTTGGATGCAGCTCTGGTGGCGATGCGTACGGCACAGGACGTAAGCTCTGATGATCTTGACGCTGCAAGAGCTCGATATAGCACTGCAGCAAGCGCAGTAAGGCGCCTTGCAAGCGCACTCGGCTTTTGGGCCAGTTTTCTGGTGTCAGATCATGTCACAGTTTGCACGAAGCACGTTGACGACGACGTTTACATTTGGGAATTGGTCTTACCACTCAATGGCAGTGGTAGGAGCACTAGTAATAGTAATGATATTGGTAATGACAATGGCGCACAGAACAGCAATGGTAGCAGTAGCGGCAGTGGTGCAGATGGCAGCAGTAGTAGTCCTGCAGCAGGAGTCATTGAGATCCGTAAGGGCGCTGCGGCGATAAATCGAGGTCGGCAACTTCTGGAGCAAACGCCACCTCTCGGTGCTTCGTCAGCGGAAGCAACTAAAGCGGCGAGTGCAAACGATTTTTTGGCTTCGCCATCTTCGCAAACCTCAATCAACGATATTGGTTCATCTAATTTCAGCAGCAGCAGCAGCAGTGACCATAGCGGGGCTCAAAGTGGGCCGCAGCAGCAGCAGCAGCAGCAGCAGCATCAGGGGTGGTTAGGGCCACCGGGGTTTCCAGAGGGCAGTACGATTCACCTACTGTTGCGCGAAGATCACAACAGTGATAACACCATTTCCTCTCGAGCAGACGCAGGAAGAGGTAGTACTACTAGCATCAATTCCAGCACACCTATTTGGTCCTGTGCGCTTCACGAGGCATGTGTCAAGGAGCTTGTAGCTGGCAGTGGAGAGGGCGATGGTGAAAACAGCAGCAGCAGTAGCTTAATTACATCTGCCACTTACCCGTTGCTGTTTTGGGGCGACGGTAGTACTTTCCACCCTCAAAGCGGAAGCAAGGAGGAGGAAGGCAGTGCGGAAGACGGCAGCGATGACAGCCATTACTCTGACAGCGACGAAGTGGGTGGCGACGAGGAGGTTAGGGAAAAAGACCCATCACCAGAGGCCGGAGGAGGAAGCATGTTGCTGGGAGGAGCAGCAGCGAAGGCGGCGTCGGTGCCAACCACCATGCGCGAGCGAGCAGTGTACATTCCTCTGCGGCTGTCGTACGAAGACCGCAAGGTTCCTCCTGTACTAGTTTTTCTTATTGGTTTACAGTCCTCTTTAGGACACGTGCAACTTTCGCGATGTTGCGTTGCCGTTCTATCCCCGCGTGAAGGAATTGCAGCAAAGAACACATTCAAAGGAAATTGCGTGTGTAAACAAATGAATCATTACAACATCGCTCATTCCTGTATCTATTGCCCATGACCTCCTCCCAAATCAACAATGGCACAGGTGCTGCGGCTGGCTGAGGGCGCTATCAAAGCTTCTTCGTACACCAACGCCGTCGACTCGGACGATCTCGCGAACCCTCGCAAAGCTGCGAAACGAAAACAACGGCAAGCGCAAGAGGTGGGTGTGTGTATGCAGACAGAGGACGATGGAAGTATACACACAAAGTGCATAAGGATCTTTTCTTTTCAGCATTTTGCATGAAGACGTGTTCTGGTGAATTTGTAGAGAGATAAAATTCATTTTAGCGTACTCATATATTCATTGAGCTTTTTTTTTGCACCTTTTTCTTTCCATCAGGTTTGCGCCCTTTTGTCGGGACTTGTGGTGGCATGCGACTACGAGAACGGCCAGGGCCTTCTCGAGGACAAAGACTTCAGCGAATTTCGGTCTTTCTTTCGACATGTGTTTGAAACGGTAATTATACGTGTGCTCATTGATGGTTTACACGCGTGAATAATGACGAGCGTTCTTGCACACCTCGTTCAAAGATTGATAAAATTCAAATCTTCTCAACTGTTAAAAAACTTGGAAATGTGCACCACATTGGATTCAAACTTCGTCTATTCGAGTATCCTCAATTGCACGCTGAAAGCCATGAGCCGCCGTGTGTGCGCGTGGAACATCCATAATAGATTCGGCGCTACAAAATCATGAACCCGGAGAAGCTCCGTTCGTCGTATGGCAAGCTCATTTACCTCCTTCAAGACGCGGCCAGCGAAGACATGGTCGAACTCCTGGGCTTCAACGTCGTTGCTCCCATCAAAACGGTACGTATGAAGTAATGTAATGTGGTACATAAGGACTTGGCGTGTGCCCTTTTGTTTTTCCCAAATGTGTCTGAGTAGTTACCGTAGCTGCCATTATAAGTAATTGTGCCAGTCTAGACTTGTTAGTACGTACTACAGTAGTATATAATTAATGTTTGCGCCCGATATTCATGTGTATGCTTACACGTGTGTGTTTATCCTGAATTTATGGTACTGGAGTAGCACGTCCTTTTGACTTCAATAATCAAATGACCCTTTGATCATAGGTGCACTCGTTACTTGCCAAGGCCAAACGGCTGGAAATGCTAGACGACCCAGCGATTGCGACGGCAACTCAAGAAATATTACCGGACAAGAGCGTGCCTCGGCATGAGATTCAGCGCATGATCAAACGAAAAGAGCGCGCCATAGAGCAGTTGGTGCGGTTTTTACTTTTTCTTTTATTCATTTTACTTTTTTTTCATTGTCAAGCCTACCTCGGCCTCATGCACGCCTGAGTTATTTTGGTGCAAGAAATGAAATGAAGGAGTGCAAGAATTGATGGAACTGGCGTCTCAGCGAATGTTGTTTCATTGTGATTGTTTGTATTATTATCTAGGTGGAGCGTTACAGCTACCGAGCTTTGTCTCCAGACGCTGTGCGGCAATGCTGCTACTCTATTGGCGACAACGACTCGTAAGGAGACTGACACACGCGCACGCAATTCTCGTACTATTCCTATTTTCAATCCTGAACTTGTGCGTGCTTCGTGTTCCAACATTCATGTTTACCTGGGGCACACAGCACTCGTATACAATTGCTAAACAATGCACGCGTGGCAATATTTACTATCAATCGTATTCCCTCATGTGCATCTGCAGATTCCTAAACAGCAACCGTTTACCGTGCGATGAAATGCTCGAGCTATTAGACGAGCACTTCTCACCGTCTGCCGTTAAGCTGGTGGCTGACGATAACGACGACGACGACGACGATGACGACGACGACGAATTGGAAGGCGCAGCGGCGAGCCCCACAAAACGAAGTTACAGTTTAGCGATTGTCTCAGGCGCCAACGGCGCGCGCCTTACCCACAGCCACCGGTTGCAGTGGCATTTCGTGCGCCAGTCGCTGCTGCTGTGGCGGGCCATCACGCACGACATGTTTCGGCTGTGGTCCCTGGCCGAGCAGGACATGCTGAGCAACCCACAAGACGGCGGTGGAACCCCCTATGTGCTGAAGGACACCGGCCAGGGGATCCAGCGGGTGCAGCCGTGCCCTCGCACTTACCGCGCGATGCAGGTGGTGCATAGCACGGCATTATCCTATATCAATGCTCAAGACGTCTTTGTTAGTACGCTAGAGCGCTGACCTTTTTGATCATATTCATGACAGAGGATATTAGTATAAGCCTGGGTGCTATCTTATTTCGTGTGCCTTATGGCGCTCCTCTTCATCTCACGTGATCATAACTGTGTCGCAGAGTCTGTTGCGGCACACGCAAGCTTCGGTAAACGGCAGCTGGGCGGGCTCGTCGGTGATCCACATGGGCGACCACAACGTGCCCAACGCGCTGAGCTTCATCGACAAGTACACCCAAGTGCCCAAAATCTTGAGCCCGTTGGTGTCCTGCTTGAACCGACTTGAAGATTTGTGCGACGAAGACGCTGGTGTGCTAGACCTCATCAGCGATGCTTTTGGGTCCATGGCTGCCCTCAAGCTTGACGTCTTGCACGATTTCTTTCGGAGCGCGTTTGACGGCAGTGGGGCCGAAAACTACTACGACGCCGGGTCGTGCATCGACGGGAGGCTCACGTCAGCTTGGAATTGGTGCAATGAGCTGCCGCAAAAGCCTTACTTTTTTGCGTTGAAACTCGCGGGCTTTGCTGGTTTCGACGGTGAGTTTGACGCATGAATTCCAAAATGTCGTGGCGAGCAGCAATTTTTTCGTTGAAGTCTGATCGGATTTATAGTTCGTGCGTAAATGAGAGATGGCAGTCACGAGAGCTAGGTTGAAACAATTGGTAGATCTACCGGCCGATTAAAGATAATTAAATCGATGAGTTACTTTGAAAATTGGAGTTGTGTTAGAAGCAGAAGACCTGTACAGAGGGCATAGGCATGGGTCCGTCTGAATTCTTTCATTCCCCAAGGACTACAATAATTAGCACGCCCAACTGCTCACCATACCTAGTAAGCGCATATCGTATAGCGCAAGCAATTACTCACACAGTTGGTTATCTCGTGGTTCAATAGAAATAAGCGGGTTCTCCTTTACTATAAAGGCGTGCACGGCCGTCGTGATGCATGATAAGAAGCACACCCAAACGACAACGACAATGACGTCGGCCTGTAACCCGGACCTACAACCCAAAACCCAAGAGGAATCGGTTTCCGTGTTTCTGCGTATTCATCAGAACATGGACCATATTACGCGAGCCCAGGCAGCACGTGCCTTGCTATGTCTCGTGTCCGGCCATCACTTGGATGGTAAACTCGAGGAGGTCAACAGCTGCGCGCCCGCCGCCTGGCCGGTGCTCGTACACCTCTGCCAGGGCCTCTAGCACGCACCCCCCAGCTGGCGCTGTGTCGGGGCCGAGCACCGAGAAGCGCACGTCCAACGGTTTCGGCCTCTGGGGGTCTGCCGCCGCCGCTGGGCAGGTGAGCACTTCCGGCTTCCCCACGCGCAGGAGCGCCGGCGCTTTGGAGACCACCGAAAACCTTCGCTCCCCGCCGGTGTCGGCAAAGAAGCGGGGGTCCGCGGGCGGAGGGGTCCAAGCCACCCGGCAACTCTTTTTCCCGCCGGCCGCCACCCGCACCGCGTAGTAAGTCGCCGCACTCCGGTCCACGGGGCTCGCCAGGAACGGGGGCACCGCAGACGGCGCAGCGGGAGCAGCAGAGCTGTTTGCAGTGGCAGTGGTAGGTGTGGGGCGAGCAGAAGTTGTGGGCGTAGAAGGGGGCTTAGCAAACGCGGCACCAGAAATCGGCTGTGTGAGAAGAATCGCTGTAGTTCGCACCGCAGCCGGATCAGTATGAGGATTGTTTGGCGTCTCCCCGGGCAAAGGCAACGGTGGACTGCGAAGGAAAGGCGACGAGGGCGGCGACCAGGCTTCAGGAATAATTCCCCCTGTAAAAGGAGGAGGCTGCGGGCGTGGGCTGGTCGTCGTTCGCGGCGGCAGAGCAGGGTACTGGCTTTCGCTGGTTGATTTTACTGTTTTGGGGGGCACAGTGGGTAATTCTTCATCGGCTGAGCCTGTGGTCTGCCTTGTGCTATGCGCCGTGCTATCGCTAGTGCTACTGCCGCTGCTGCTACTACTACTGGTACTACTGCCGTTGCCAAGAGTGCTGAGGCCTCGAGATAGATCCTTAGCATCAAGGCGGTTATTTGACGATGCCTCGTTATGGTCACATCGTTCATCGAATGACACTTGGCGGTTCTTGGCAGGGCTATACAAAGTTGCTGATTGGCTCTTTTCCTCCTCCGAATTGGTGCGCCCAAAAGCATCAATTTCGGCAGATGAAGCTGCCGCAAGCTCCTCCGCGGTAGTCGCAGCGGCAACTCTGGTCGCCGAAACGGCTGGTGGTTCTTCAGGCATTTTAGATCCGGCAGTGCGCTCCGACATGGATTTGGCGTCTTCCTTTGAGATGACTGGCTTGGCTGCTTGCAAGGCAAGGTTGCGCAGCTGGGTACCGTGAACAATGTCACGCTTTTGAAATCTGAGGTTACGCAACCCGAGCCACCTGAAAGCAGTGAATAATGTCGAAAAAGCAAATTGAGAGCCCTTCAAAAAATTGGCACGGCAGGGAAAATACATGTAGCGATACTGATTAGCAAGCAAGAACAAATTAGCTCCCAACATTTACTTTTCGTTATCGTCACGCTTGTCACCTTGAAGCTTCCTAGTCACACTAGTCCTAGAAGTAAATTAAGATCTGTGGGTATAAAAAGAACTGTGTGACTTTCCTCAAGCGCAGCTCTCACCGGTGAAGTTCTCGGGCTGTTTCAAATGCTACCAGCAAGCTTGCAGCATCCGAAGCGGTCAGGGAAGCAAGGGCTGGCCACGCAACAGCGAGTTTTTCCAAAATCACAAGTGAATAAGCCGAAGAAGTTGCTGGCAAGTGCGTTTTCTTGTCAACTACAGCCACGCTCTCATACCATAAAGTGAGCCGCTCGTCCAGGGCTAGATCTTCAACCAAGGCCACGGAATGATGCCGGCTTTTGTTTCTACCTTCTGCTTGGATCCTACTTCCGCTGCTGCTGCCGCCGCTGTTGTTGCTGCTAATGCTGTTGTTCCCAGTGCTACTGTCAATACGAAGAACAGAAGACGATGATTCGGAGATAGATGGCGGTGGCAGCGTATCGTTGGTGGGAGTGGCTGTGGAAGCAGCACCTGCGCGAAGGACGATATTCACGCCACCAACGCTCAATCCCGCCTGCTCGAGGTAAGGAGCCAGAGGCAAGCCACACGCCACTGGGTGGTAGCCATGGGCACCTTTCGGGAGATGCATTAGAATATCTCGGCAAGAGAGGTTCTCCTTAACAATTTTCGCCATCCTTTCTTTTTCTGCAATAGAACCGGTGGGAGCTGTGGGGCAGCAGAGGTCTTGAATTTCGTCCCAGGCTGATGTATCCTCGTTGAGTAGCGCGAAATATGCCACCAGCAAGAGAATGAGCCCCAGTGCGGATGGAAGTGCAGCCCGTGCTAATGCATCACGCCAGTAGGAAGCCATGCCAGTATTGACCGCAAAACACAACTGCCCTTGCGCATCTACCACACGCCCGCTGCCCGTAAACTCTCCACCCAACCCAACGCCACCACCGCCTGGATTACTTGACTCGCTACCTGAAAGAGGTCGTGTGGCACCGTTTTCTTCGTCATAGACATACGACAAAGGCACCCCATCGAATGTTGCCGGGTCGCCCGCAAACGCAAAGACGTCCAAAAAGGATGTTGTGGCTCGGGTAGCGCTCCGGGGCGCGCACCAATTCGGCATTTCACTCGCTGCTTGAGCTGATGCCGCGAGCCCCAAAAGAATGATGCCAAAAATTAACGCAATAAAAGCCAAACTAGCAATAATACGCTCGAGTAAGCGCGCAATTAGTCTGAAACATCGATTCGATTCTACTACCAGTGCGCCCGTAGATGCGACTGCGCTAGCCGCGAGCAGTGAAAGAGCTGCAAGGTAGCCTCGTACAACTCCTGTGCTGACTAAATGAGTTGTGTCGGAGCCCACAGCTGCTGCAAATTCGAAGGCCCGCACGTCTGATGCCTCCAATACGTTGTAGTCTAGCGCTGACAGCGCCAGACATGTGAAGGCAAAGGTGCCGGTCGATGCGACAGCAATCAATCCCAGAGCCTCATGCATTGTACAGTATAATTCAATCAGTGCGCCATCGATACCAGCTATTGACTACTCCATTTCTCTTACAGGAATCGCATGCTGCATTAGTCAGCAAGGACATCTGAGTGTTCGCAAGCGTGTGGCGATTACAGTAAAGTACGCGTGCCTCCGCACCTCAACGTCACGAAACCCCGTCTCAACAAAGTCTCAAGTCTCAACGTCTCAACTGCTCAAAGGTTTTGTTGGTCGTTGGTTGTTTCGTTGTCTGTGTGGTGGTGGGGATGATTTGATGTGGGAAGTGTATTTCAAAACCTACAGTAATTAGGGT
>Ga0307979_1001874_pt1 | contig 14774 bp, 8 predicted proteins | sample OrgLakmetage1058_FD_201833 | JGI IMG/M metagenome (GOLD analysis project Ga0307979, IMG submission 201833) | Saline water microbial communities from Organic Lake, Antarctica - #1058 | ecosystem: Environmental > Aquatic > Non-marine Saline and Alkaline > Saline | place: Antarctica: Organic Lake...
GCAGTCAGCACTTTAGCCCTCAAATTCATCATTACGTGCCCATCTGCTTGCCACCTTTCTCTTTTTGGAATCACAGGTTTACACCGCGGTACTCCAGCCACACGAACGAATCATGGGCCTGGACCTCGCTCACGGAGGTAAGCCATTTCAGTTTCTTTTTTTAGTCCTAAACAGTGCACTGGGTATTTTGCCGTTGAAATCGTCTCCTTTTTGCTCTCCTGTGCCTCAACACTTTGATTTGCGCGCATTTCTGTGTCTTCGCGCTTGTGATTTGCGGCTCGCCAGGGCACCTTTCGCACGGTTTCCAAACCCCTACGAAAAAGATCAGCGCCACGTCTATTTTCTTCGAGACCATGCCGTACCGCTTGGACGAGGCCACGGGCGCGATCGACTACGACGCCCTCGACAAGTCGGCGGACCTGTACCGCCCGAAGCTCATTGTGGCGGGGGCCTCGGCTTACTCCCGGCTCATCGACTACGACCGCATTCGCGCCACTTGCGACCAGGTTAAGTTTCGCCAGACCCTATTTTCATGATTCATCTCAAATATCTTCAAATGATGGTGCCTTCCTTGGAGTTTTGTATTCACGGTTTGCTTGCTGTCCTCTCATTCTTCTTCTCTTTCTTCTTTTCTTGTGATCGTTGACGTCTGGGTGTTTGAACCCACACCACAGCACAACGCCTACATGCTCGCTGACATGGCCCACATCAGCGGCTTAGTGGCCGCGAAAATGATCCCATCGCCCTTCGACACCGCGGACATCGTCACCACCACCACGCACAAGTCTTTGCGGGGGCCTCGCGGGGCCATGATCTTCTACCGCAAGGTGAGTGCTGAGCACCGTGGGGCTTATTGTTTGAAGCCGCACAATTTACCGCTTGTTTCTCTCTTGTGTGCTCTCATCATGCATTGGACTCCTTGGCCATGTTTCATCGTTCTCGGCCTGCGACCCATGCATCTTTTTGTGCACTATTTTACATGCCAAACTGTGAACGCTGCTTTTTGTCATTGTGGCCAGGGCGTGCGGTCGGTGAACAAGAAGGGCGTTGAGATCATGTACGACCTCGAGGACAAAATCAACTTTTCGGTGTTCCCAGGCCTTCAAGGCGGCCCTCACAACCACACCATCACCGCTCTGGCTACCGCGTTGAAGCAAGCGGCTGCGCCCGAATTCGTGGACTACCAGAAGCAGGTGCTCGCCAACTGCGGCGCGCTCGCCGACGCGCTTTCGGCGAAGGGCTACCAGCTGGTGTCGGGCGGCACCCAGAACCACTTGCTCTTGGTGGACTTGAAAAAGAGCCGGGGCATCGACGGCGCGCGCGTGGAGCGCGTCCTGGAGCTCGCCAACATGTCCACCAACAAGAACACGGTGCCCGGTGACGTGAGCGCCATGACTCCTTCGGGGATCCGCATGGGCGCGCCGGCGCTCTCCACACGGGGCCTCAAGGAGAAGGACTTCGCCACTGTCGCTGAATTCTTCGACCGCGGCGTCTCCATCGCTCAGTCCATCAAGGACAAGACGGGCAAAAAGCTCGCCGACTTCAAGAAGCACCTCAGCGGGGACCTGGAAGCGGAGCCGGAGCTCAAACAGCTGCGGGCTGACGTGGCGGCCTTCGCGCGCCAGTTCCCCACTGTAGGCTTCGACGAGGCCACCATGAAGCTGCCCGAAGAGCCCACCAAGTAAACAGTGGCATAAAAATCGCTGCTGCTGATGTCCTGCGTGGCCGTAGCGAAGTGCCAAATTTCATGTTCCGCGAAATGCGCAGTGATTTTGCCTACTGCGCTGCCACCCCTTCCCCCGCCTCCACCAACTCTCATGTCCACGTTTTTTTTTTGATTTTTGGATCTCGAAGATGGGCACGCGGGTTTCCAGGGGGAAACGGTGGCCCGTGGCCGTGCATTGAGACTTGGTGTATTGCCGGCATAATCATACTTCAGTTCCATGTCCTCTCGTGAAGTCCGAATTCAAATCAGCAATAAACGTAGTGGAGTGGAATAGGAACAGGGAGTTCTTTTGTATCTCGCATGAGTTTGATATTGGGGATTTGATTAGGCATATCACACATCGGTATTGGCATTGGCATTGATATAAGGCAAAGCACATTTTTGCGCCTGGCGCCTGGGGCCAATTCTTTCAATTCCCAATTCAGCAATTCAGAGAGCAATTTTTAGTGGCAGTATACAGTATGCAGTCTAGTCTAGTCTCTAGTTAATACATAATACTCCCCAAAAATACAAAGAAATGCCACTGTGGCATATAGCAACAGAAAAATGTAACCTTCAGAACAAGCCTGACTGGGCTGAGTGTCCTTTTGCGTAATGCAATTGTAATTATTTACTCTCGAGGTGTCCTTCAGTCATCAGGCATCAGGAGGTTTGGGAATGGAGTGAGTCAGCTGTCTCCACTTCGACCTGTTCTTGGCAATGGCGATCCACTCATCGAAATCCTTCGAAATGCCCTTACTTTCGAGCGCGTTCTCCAACGTCCTGCCCCAAGTCATCTATGGACAACCAACCGGTCGAGAATGCGATACCCAACCAGTCAGTAACTGCCGTGGCGCTCGGCTCATGGGCATACGTGCGACGTGGCCAGCCCAACGAAGAATCCGATTATGAAAGTAACTGCCGATGTCAAGAATGCCCAAGCGACGGAAGAGACTCGCGGAAGTGATATGGTGGCGGAAGGTTTGATGGAGGTTCACACGGCAAATGCTACGAGCACACCTGTTGTGGAAACTTCGAAGGCGCCTAAATAAATCTTCACGCAATGACCAAGCTTCACAACCGCAAAGTTAAGTAGGCCAGATAAGAGCCTTGTATACTTCATAATTCACCCTTAAGTTCCTCAGAAAGATACCTGTCAGCAAATTTGTTTTAGAGAACTGTATTATCTGTATCCAGCTGCTGGTTTTTAGATAGCTTTCCTAGTCTTCTAAAGCCAAAACAGTCCTTATATGTCTAGCACCGAAGTGCATAGTCCATAGAGCACAGAGCAAATGATTTCCACGTGCGCCGTCCACGGCAGAATATTTGACCATATGCGCGTTTCGACATCGATATCTAAAAAGAAGTCTAGTTACGGTATGTAAAGCGCAGTGGCTTGGCTGCCTCCACGTAAGACGGTCCGGCCACTGAGCGCCTTGCGCGGTGGCGGAGACCAGAGGAGCTTCCCATGACCTGCCTCCGCAGGCTGGGGTGCACGGGGCGGTCGTGTTTGTTTTCGCATTGGAGTCACGAGCGGTTGAGTCTTCGAGGCTTCCTTGTTAGGGCTGCTACTCTTCGCCTTAGCAGGTGTTTGCTCCTGCCTTCTTTGTGGGGTTGACTGTTGTCGAGAGGGTGAAGCTGCCTCATTCGAATCCGACCCGAAGAACTTCCCTAGGGCGCGCGCGGCAGCCGTGCCCTTCATCCGTCGTGAAGGTTCGCACAAGGGCAGGTGGCTAAAGAGGTCAACATGGCTTGCGCAACCGGGGCAATATCCCGTGGGAGCGCTCTCCAGGGTATTTGAAGGGGTAAGCGGTGTGCGTTGCGGAGTTGCTGCTGCAATGGCGGTTCTTCTATTGGTGCCTCTCAAAGCCTCTCGGAGTCCTCGCAAGGTGCGCCGCGGCTCGGTGCGGCTCCGAAGGGGTGTTGATAGGAGGCTTTTCACCTCCTGGGGGCCTTGTGGCTTGTTGCAAGCTTCAGGTGGCGGCTTTGAAGGTGAAGCCAAGGACGGTTGGTCTTCTTGGGTCAAAGTGTAGAGCCGGAACCCGCCTTCCGGAGTCTCCACCTTCACGAGATGGGCTGGGGCCACCCACGTCGTTTCACGCGTGCGGCGGTTGTAGTAATAGCGCCGCCCTCGTCCATCGACGGTAGCTCGCCACTCGTCGCCGAGTTGAGTCTTCGAGGACAAGAGCCGTGGAGTTGGCGGTGTCTCTGCTCCTTTTGCTGATGCCGGAGCCTCCACAGCCTCCGATTGCGCACCGGATTTCACTTCCTCAGCGGGTTCTTCCCACGCAGTTCTCACACCTAGCGGTGAAACTTTTTCCTCCTCTATGCCAGCCGTAGCACGGTCGTGCTCAGATTGTGGCTCTGGGGTTAGCGCGTGAGATGCTTTGGCATGCTGCTGCTCTTCCATATGTGCCCTCTCATAAATATCCTCATCCGGTTTCTCTACTTCGTGGTCATTGAGAGCAATCGCTGCTGACTTGTTGCTTCCACAATTCATTGACTGCGCTTTCAAACTGCTGTCTTCGGCAAAACCTTCACTTTTATCTATTTTTGCTTGTTCTGAGGCATCAGCTGTGTAATCGCGCGTGCTTTGTTCGTCAAGCGAAGGAGCATGGCAGGAGTCGACGTGCGGAGCTTCCTCTCCAAACTGGGGCTTCTGCACCATTTCGACCGCGTTTTCTCCGGATTCAATACCTGCCGTTGCTGACAAATTTCTTCTGCTATCACTTTGCAAATTGTCTTTGAATTCTTTCGCTTCTTCACGCGTCTCCTTTGCAGTCGTATCCTCCGATCCAAATGCCGCTGCAACCTCGTCCCCCCATGTGGATTCATCGTCTCCGTCGCGACTAGTCGACACGGAGCTTATCCCACCATTTCTTTCGTTCAAGGTTGCTTCGGGGTCTAGCGGTGGTGAGGATACTTCTAACACGTCATCGCTGCTCCCACTAGGTGACACGCCATCAGGATTTGGTTGCATTTCCCGTTGGCGCGCGTTATTTTCCGCTTTAAAAGATGAAGTCTTCGAGAGATGGCTCTCTCGAGCTTTCTCCGACGGTACGCTAGGGCCAAAAAAACTATTTTCAGCATGTGAAAAATTTGACGAAGAGTGCCCTGCGGAAGCTTTTAGCTGCTGTGTAGGCATTTTTGCTTCCCAAGCGAGGCCATAGCTTTCTCCCTCCTCTTCTTCATCAGAATCGTCGTACACAACGCGATGCATCTCTGACGCGCCTCGATAGATAATTGGCGTAAATTGCAGTCTTTTGTTTGGACTTAGTTGCGACATTGAGGTCACGGGGCCTCGAAGTGGACTATGTCTACTATAGGATTCATTCGCGAAGAGTCCAACTTTTCTGCCCGAAGATGGCGAGCTCGGGGGTGAGTTTGCAAGTTTCGTTAGGCCTCGAGGAGGTGTCTGGTATAGAGTGAACCGTGGTGCTGCTTCTACAAAGTCTTGCTGAGCAATGTCTACTTGATCCATAGCGGCGAACTCAGTGGTGGCCCTCTCAGGCTGCGAAGAGGAGATAGATTGACTCGACTACTTCGAACTTCACGATAAAGCGCCAAATATTTGAAATTGTTGACAACAGCAGCAACGAAGCGCACGAGAAATCACTGAGAATCAAACTATTTACAGGGGTATTTGGACGCGGAACTGCGCGAGACAGGCAAGCAGTAACCAAGAAAACCACAGGTTTTTCGGGGTTTTACCCACTTTGGCTCAGCAGGAGATCCGGTAATTACTTTACTGCAGGCAAGGCACACGGCACGGGTGTCGGGTGTAAGGTGGACTGTCCGTCTGTCCGTGGGCTACTTTGTGAGCGGGCCTTGAATAAAGAGCTCGGGTTGTGAGAAACAAATGGATCCATAGACATCCTGGGTCATAGGCCCCGAAGATGTATGTTAGTGTTATATTAGCAATGAACTCGGCAATTGGCAATTGGGCTTCCTTTGTTCTTTGTTCAAGGGACTGAGGTATCTGTTTTTCATTCCAGATCAGGGAACTTGGCGTCCATGTAGGTGCAAAACCAAATCCGGTGTCTGATCTGGCGGTTTCCTTCTTCGTGCGTACGAAGAGCGAAGAGCGCCCTTCCCTCAAAGTCCGTTCCCAATATCGGACAGCCGTAGCAGCAACGTCACCAAGCTTCCCCAGGTGCGCGCTCTGTCCCGATCCCAAGGCCATCTGTGATGCCTCGGATGCGCGGCACGGGGCCTTTCGCCCTTTCTTCTTCGGCCTCGTTCTTGAGTCCGTTCGACCGTTGCCGCTGAGCCGTGAAGGCGGCTTTGAAGGTTGCGTAAGCCTCCTTGGACGTGCCCGCCACCTGTGCCCAATGGCAATGTCAAACACGGGGAAAGTTGAGAGAAATTTCCGGCTACTAACAGTGCCATCTTAAAATGGGATGAAATAGAAACACAATTTTAAAAAAAACAGGGGTCACCTTGGTCGCGAAGATGTCGTCTGAGGGTGTGAGAATGAGGTTGAGGCCCCACACGGCGTTGGGCTGGTTGACAGCGGCCAAGTAAGCCATGCGCGGCATCGTCACTTTCTCGAGGGGGTACGAAAAGTAGGCCGGGAATCGGCTCACATCGAAAGTAGTCAGCCGCAGCGTGTTTACCAAGAAGTCCCACTTGGGTTTGAGGTTGGTGTCAACGTCATAGCCCAGCACTGGCGGCAGCCGCTGCACAAACCTGACACCGCAACAACAACAACAACAACCGGTAGTAGAAACGTGCACGTCAAAAGACATACATGTAGCACCACAAATAATGCACGAGTACATGCACCACACGGCGCCTCCAAAACCACATCATGCCTACAAGTTTTGACGGGGCAGCTAAAAGGAAGGACATGAAGTCGACGTGATCGGGGCGCCCACCTGGCTTGGTTTTGAACGCCAATTTCCGAAAGGAACGCGAGGGCAGGTTCGAAGTTTTCAGCTTTTGAAAGTCCGAGCAGCGAGGGGAAAGCACGGCAAATTTTGGCGGCCTCTTCAACCGAAAATCCAAGGTCTTTTAGCAAAAACTCGAGCACCTGATGATGGCGGAGAGATGTTAGATAGGTACTAGTAGCTCAGGAAGTGAACAAGCAGGCAAACAAGCCAAATTGGTCGCAGAAAAACAGGATGTGTGCTAGAGAAATGAGGAATCAGCACTGGCAGTGGTTGTTGTACCGGTCGCATGCGCGAATCCACGTCTAGCCCTAGGAGGAGGGGAAAAGCATGCACGGTGCTCGGGAGGTCAGCGACAGGATCCAAGCCCACTTCGTCCACCAAAAAGTCGAGCCGAGGTGCCAGTTCCGTGGCCACGTCTAGCTCCAGCACCTGCGGGAACGCCCTCACCACGAGGTTGGGCTTCAGGCCACGGTCCACCAGATGCTCCGCTGCGGGCCTCAGCATCGCCTCTGCATCCCCTAGGAGCCAGGGCGCTGAGCGAAGCACGCTCCCGACTTCTGCTTCCGAAAAGCCCACGAGAGGCGCAGTGAGGAAGGACACCACGCTGGCCACTGCGGGAGGAGGCACGAGGAGAAGCGAAGGCCAGCGGATGATGGCCAGCACGAGCGCTTTGCCGGTTAGGCCTACGGCGCCGAGCGCTTGAGCCGTGGCCACCACGCTGGTGGTGTTAGTGGCAAAGAGGCGAGGTTCGCTGCGGCCCAGGCGACGAATGTCGTACCTGCAGAGGTGCATGGCGCGGAAAGCAAAGCAAAAGATTGAGATGACACACGACGGAAACCATGAACCACGAGGCTTAATTGAAATGTGCGCCTGAATCGAACATAGGCATGAAAATCGAACCTGCGCATGGCATACGAAACGGAAAGGAAGTCCACCATCGCAGATGCGCCGTCGGCCTGCGAGAAACACAACGGAGCGTGAGGTTAGGGCTATGAAGCAATTCACTCCGAAATCTGTATATCAAAGTAAAAAGTTAAACGCTCACCATGCGAGGGTCGGAGAGCTGAGGGCATTTCAGGAGCATTTTGGACAGGTCAGAGGCTTGAAACCCCGCTCCCGTAAGAGTACCCAATGCCTCTTCCACTACCTCCTGCGATAGTGGGGCGTCAGCAACCGCAGTGTCAGAGTTCCCTACCCCTGTGCTGCTGCGCCGGCTGCTCGCTATCCGCTCTGCTATAGCAGTCGCTTGCGACTCAGTCACTTTTAGCGCGTCTGCCAAAAATGACGTCGTAGCTGCGTCCGCGCCATTGTTCGCAACAGCACTACTAGTTGTAGTACTCCTGCTGCTGCTGCTGCTGCTGCTGCTGACAACCGTGCTACTAGTGCTACCTATATTTTTGGCAATACTACTGCGTGTATTCCAGGTGCTATTTAATTCGTCCGCAACGGCACCGGGTTGACTGCTCGGCCGAGATTCAGACCGAGGTTCTGGTGTGGCCGGCCGCTCAGCTGGCGGTGTTGAGGCATCGGGCAAGTAGTCGCCACGAGACGCAAAAAGCTGCAGGCACAAGGAAAAACAGATACGATGGAGGTGACTTATTACTAGCGGAGGAAGAATCCGTCAAGGTGTCTTCCTTACCTCTCCCCTTGTCGGCGAGACTGTGGAAAACGACGTCCCCTGAAACCCGCTGCCTGTATGCGAGGCCAATAAAAGAGCCGCCGCAACTGCCAAGCGATCGGAAAGCATGACCGCACACCTACCTAAAAAGGCCCTAGGTCACACACTTTCTGGCTTGTCGTCCTATTTGGTGCGCAAATGTGATGACCACGCCGACCGAAGACCAACCAGTGACGAAGGCAGGCCGGAACGCCTGATGATGAGAACGCGACGTCTGTCGTTTTCTTGTGTGTGCTCGTTGGACCTCAACAAAAACAAAAATATACTACATTAGGTAAAAATACAACATTAGGACTTCTGAATGACAGTTTGACTTTTCCTTACTCGGCATTGAGGGTAGGACGGTTGCGGTTTCTATCAATCCCGTAGAAGGTTGAGAGGCGGGCACAATGCACATCAAAGAGATCATCCTGGATGGCTTCAAGTCCTATCCAAATCGCACCGTGGTGAGCGGCTTTGACCCGGCGTTCAATGCTATCACGGGTCTCAATGGATCAGGAAAGAGCAACATCCTCGACTCAATCTGCTTCGTCCTTGGAATTACAAACTTGTCTCAAGTACGCGTTGGCAACCTTCAAGAGTTGGTCTACAAGCAAGGTCAGGCGGGAGTTACGAAGGCATCCGTCACCATCGTTTTTGATAACCGTGACACTAAAGGGAGCCCAGTTGGCTACGAGCAGCACCAGGAAATCTCAGTGTGCCGCCAGATTGTGATTAACGGGAAGAACAAATACATGATCAATGGGCACACAGCGCAGCAAGAGCAAGTAAAGAATCTGTTTCACTCAGTGCAATTGAATGTGAACAATCCGCATTTCTTGATTATGCAGGGACGCATCACGAAGGTGCTGAACATGAACCCCATGGAAATTTTGTCAATGATTGAGGAGGCCGCCGGCACGCGGATGTTTGAGACAAAAAAACAAGCAGCACTTAAGACCATGGAGCGCAAACAGGAGAAAAATGATGCCATTGATCGTGTGCTCACTGAGGAAATCACGCCCACCTTAGACAAACTGCGCACGGAAAAGGGCAACTACGTCACCTTCATGGCGAACGAAACGAAGATTGAGCGCAGTGAGCGCTTCTGCGTGGCCTACGAGTACAAAAAAGCGGTCACCAAACTCGAGGAAGCAGAGGATGAGCTGGCCACCATGACTGCCACAATCAATGAAATGGGGACCCGAGCGCAGGAGCTGGCGGCAGAAATCAAAGCCAAGGAGGAGGAGACCAAGGCTCTGGGCAAGAAGCGCGGCGGCGACATGAGCAAAGCCTACGAAAAATCCAAGTCGATTGAAGAAGCGCTTTCGAAGGATCTCGTGCGGCTGACAACGGTATGGAAGAATAAAGAAGACGCCGTGAAGAAGGAAGAGAAATCTCTGGCGGCGGCGCAGGAGGCGCGTGAGCAAGGCGCAGCGGCGGTCGACGCCAAGAAAACTGCTGTCGCGGAGACCGAGGCAGATTTAGCGGCTGCAAAGGCGGCAGTGGCAAGCGCGACAGCTGCGTTTGCCGACGTCGAGAAGTCGTACCAGAACATGTGCGCGGGCATCAGCGCGGAGGAGGCCGACAACGACGACAGCGGCACTCTCACAGACCAGCTGAGCCGGGCGCACGAAGCAGCCTCTAAGGCCGACGAAGCAGTGAAGCAGGGCAACATGACGGCCAAGCATCTCGGCGAAAGTGTGAAGGGACTGAAGAAAGAGCTCAAGGCAGTGGACAAGGACTCGGAAGCCCTGGCCTCAGAGCTCAAGGTCGCGGAGGCAGCTCTCACCAAGTTGAACGCGAAGCTGAGTGCGGCGCAGTTTGACCCTGTAGAGCAGAAGGCGCTCGTGGCCGAGAAGGGCGAGCTGGAGTCCAGCCTCGGCGACCTGCGCGAAGTGTCGGAACGTCTGGAAGCTGAGCTCTCAGGCCGCCTCGCTTTCGAGTTCAAGGCGCCTTCGAAGACCTTCGACCGCAGCAAAGTGAAGGGCTTGGTGGCTCGCCTGGTGACGGTGTCTGACCGCGCATCGGCCACGGCGCTGGAAGTGGTGGCGGGCGGGAAGCTGTACAACGTGGTCGTCGACAACGAGGTCACCGCAAAGGAAGTCCTGCAAAAGGGCGCCCTCAAGCGCCGGGTGACCTTCGTGCCCCTCAACAAGATTAGCCGCAACGGCATGATTGGCGACGACAAGGTAGCTGCTGCCGCGTCGATTGCGGCCAAGAAGGGAGGCACCGCCGTGCGCGCCCTCGAGCTGGTGGGCTTCGACGAGGAAGTGCGCGCTGCCATGGAGTACGCTTTCGGCGACAAGCTGGTGTGCGACACCCTCGACACTGCGCGCGCGGTGGCCAACAACCCGGCCGTGAACCGCAAGTGCGTGACGCTGAGCGGTGACGTGGTGGACCCCTCGGGCACCATGACAGGCGGCAGCAGCGGCGGCCTCGGCACTTGCCTCGCGAAGCTCACCGAGCTCACTGCGGCCAAGGTCAAGCTGGAAGCGGCCACGGCGCGGTTTGCAGAGGTGGACGTGGCCCTGAAAGCTCTGGCCAAGGGCGCCGCTGCGCACGGCAAGGACTCGGAGGCGGCAGAGCTCAAAGCAGAGGAAGTGGCTCTCATGAAGGAGCGTCTCGGCCGCACGGCGGGCGCTGCTCTTGAAGCAAAGCTCGCGGAAGCTGAAAGAGAGCTCGCAGCGGCCGAAGCGAAGGCGAAAGACGCTAAGGCGAGCGGCGAGGCCGCGCGACAGCGCGTGAAAGACCTCGGAGCGCAAGAAGCTTCGCTGCGGAAGAAGCGCGAGGAGCGCCTCAAGGACCTGGAAAGTGCCGTGAAAGCGGCCAAGAAAACGCTCAAGGACGCCGAAAGCAAGGCGTCGGCCTGCGAAAAGAAGCTCAAGTTGGGAAACCTGGAGCTGGAGAAGATGGTGGACGAAGTGTCGAGCGGTGATGGTTCGGTGGCAGCCCTCGAGGAGGAATTGACCAACCTGAAGGCAGCGGTGGAGGTGCACCAAACGGCAGCGGTCAACAAGCGAAGCGAGTACGACACTGCTAAGCAAGCGCTGGTGGAGGCATCTGAGGAGCTCGCAGCGTGCGACGCAGAAGTGAAGGCAGTGACCAAGGCCAAAGAGAAAGCCACGAAAGCGCTCGCGGAAGCTCAGCTGGAGGCCAAGAAAATGGAAAACAACGTGAGCCGCTTCAACAAGGAACAGGGCGAAGCGCGCAAGTTCGTGGACGCCATGACCGCCAAGCACGCGTGGATTGCGGGGGAAGCCAAGTACTTTGGGGTGGCGCGCACCGACTACGATTTCGAGAGCCGCGACCCCGAGGCTGCGGCCAAGGAGCTGAAGGAGCTGCAGCGGCAACAGGAGTCCTTGTCCAAGAAAATCAACAAGAAGGTGATGAACATGCTCGACAAAGCCGAGGTGGAGTACACTGACCTGATGGCCAAGCGGAAAGTCATCGAGGCCGACAAGTCAAAGATCGAGAAAGTGATCGCTGAGCTTGACGTGAAGAAGAACCAGGCGTTACAGACCACCTGGATCAAGGTCAACCGCGACTTTGGGTCCATCTTTTCGACGCTCTTGCCGGGCACCCACGCAAAACTCGAACCGCCAGAGAGTGGCAGCGGCAGCGTTTTGGATGGCCTCGAGGTCAAGGTGGCTTTCGGTAGTGTATGGAAGGAGTCGCTCTCTGAGCTTTCGGGTGGCCAGCGCTCTCTCCTTGCGCTCTCGCTCATCCTGGCTCTCTTGCTCTTCAAACCAGCGCCCATGTACATCCTCGATGAAGTCGACGCTGCCCTCGACCTTTCGCACACGCAAAACATTGGCGCTATGCTGCGCACCCACTTCTCCAACTCGCAGTTCATCGTGGTGTCCCTGAAGGAGGGCATGTTCAACAACGCCAACTGCATCTTCCGAACCAAATTTGTCGATGGCAGCAGCACCGTGACTCGAACGGCCAACGAAGCAGCCGTGGCGATCTTGAAGGCGCAGGACAAGGCTCGGGCAGCAGCCAAGAGTACGGGCGCTGAAAATGATGGGGCAATCAAGGGACCTGCGAAGAAGCGGGGAAAGGCGGCGAGCGACGAAAATAGTGCTGCTGGCAACGCAGCTGAAGTCGTGTAGAGAGAGAGGGAGCTATTTAAGGCAGAATGAGAGAGAAGAGAGAGAGAGACCGGTTGGCAAGCCCGACAGGAGAATAACACATGGTTCTGCTTGGCTCGCGCGATTATCCATTTGGAATGTTTGATCGCACTTACTTGGCACAGCACCGTTCCGCTTAGCGCACTATTACACTATTACTCAACCCGGGGGAAATGAGGTCTGAGGTCGTGTCGCCGTCGCCGGTTTTTATATTTAGCTATTCATAGATAAGAAAGGCGGTTCTTCATTTTATACTAAATCACTAAGGGTTATCCAAAGAAGTCAGAGTTCGATTTGACCCGTCTCTTTAGCCTTTAGCTTAGAGATAAAGATGTAGGTTATACCGACGGTATTACCGTTATTAGGCGAAAGGAAAACGGAAAACGTAGCATAGTACTTGACGCAGATTAAGAGTAGAAAGGCACAGCGAGACAGCCATTATGAGACAGCATCAAGCGCTTTAAGAGTGGCACTTCAATCAACGCAGCTGCGCGACTACCAACTTTCCCCGTCATTATCTTGCAACGACAAATGTTGTCAGGATGACTATAAATGCCGCTGCAGCAAGATTTACAGGGCTATTTCTCCCTGCAGGACTGCATCCACAACGCTCGACCTGTATTTTGAATGAAGATTTCACATCGCGCCAGCACCCAGTCATAGTTTGCGCAACATCGAAGTAATAGTTCGTTGGCATGCATATTTCGTCACATTTGGCGTAGACTACGTCGATTGAGTTTTGGCAAGAAGGATGGCAGTACCTCTTCGGCCTAAACAAGAGTAAGAGCGAGTTGTGAGATCGTCGGTGAATTAATATCAAATAAATTGTTTGATCAAATAGTTATGATATATCATTAATATTCACCTCGTAGGAGTGCACTCCATACACTTAACGTAGCGGTCAATATCGCTATCTGGAATAGACATTTTGTACTCTTCGTCTCGCATGTTTTTCAGCGCACGAGCACAAAGACGCTTTGAGGCTAGCGCACCATCCTTTTCTTCTAAACGTCGGCCTTCGTGGGCACTTGCCTCTAAACCTCCCACTGTTTGATTCATCCATGTGCCAAAGTCTGGCGTGATGGCGTTGTTGCGTAGTCCTAAATCGGAGCTGCATGGCAAAGCCAGATATACACACATGTAGAGTCGAGTCCAGTACATTCCGTAAGTCAAACGGACCTCAGGAACTCAGAGCAAGTGCAGAGTGGATGCTAGGAACTAAGTAGAATCGGGAGCAGGTATTGGCTATTGAGCTCTACAGGAGCTACCGTTATCGTTAGATCGTTAGCATGTAGAAAGCTTGTTAGCTCGTTGTGGTGTTGGCGCCGTTGGCGCATCGATTGATCGTCCACAGAGGAGGGGTGCGATGAAAAAGTTGGATCTTGCTTCATCTCCAGTATCCACGAAAACCCCAGGTTTTCCGGGTTTTTACCCACTTCGAGCCAGCATAAGATCCGGTAGATGCTAATTGCGCTGAAGGAAAACCCAGCGGCCTCGTGGGTTTTCTTGGTTACTGTATCATCTCATTCCTAAAAAAAGATGCCCATCACCAACCTCGCGTTCCCGATCATTGTCAACAAGGCAGTGAAGGACACAGAGGCAAGATTCGAAGGGGTGGAAATACGCTGCATCCAAGACGATGCCGACATCATCGGCCCGCCCAACCCCATCTCCGGAGCCCATGGAGCACTCAACTTCCTCCTGAGCGAGCTCGCCAAGTGCAACCTAGCGCCAAACAAGTCCAAGTTCCAGCTCTACGCAACCTCCGCAGAAGCTGCAGCCGAAGCTCCAGGGTGGCTACCCCGCCCTTTCCGCATCACCGACGACGAACTACGAGAAAGTTTCGAGAAACTCGACGCAGAAGCGACCACAGCCGCTATCGCCGCCAAGCGCGCGACCCCCACACACCGCGCTTTCTCGGAAGTATAGGCAGAACAGGCGAAGATAGCGGCAAAGGAGACGCGCAGCGCAGTTCCTATGGAGCACCGCTCCTACGGGGTCACCACATGCGGCGCAGCACTCGGCGACAAGGCCTACATCGCTGCCTTCCTCGACCTGCATGCACGGCGCCTCTCCAACGACATCGACTCCATGTCCCCCGGCGTCATCCTCCAAGTAACTCGAACTCGAACTAATACAAACCCAAATGGCACAGAAGCCAATGCTGCGGGCAGAAGTGGGAATTCGCGTGCGTTGCGCAAACAAAGCAAGTGCGGAATGATTCAGGAGGGAGAGGGGCATTGGCCAAATTCCACGAAAAATTTGCAAAAAAAGCGAGGAATTTGTGGGTGTTGCGCACTCCGCAGAACAATAAAGAGGCAGGCGTACGAGCAAAGAAGCTCGTGACATGCGGAACACGAGGTCCACTCGGCAGAGGTCAAAGTGTG
>Ga0307979_1001878_pt1 | contig 14766 bp, 17 predicted proteins | sample OrgLakmetage1058_FD_201833 | JGI IMG/M metagenome (GOLD analysis project Ga0307979, IMG submission 201833) | Saline water microbial communities from Organic Lake, Antarctica - #1058 | ecosystem: Environmental > Aquatic > Non-marine Saline and Alkaline > Saline | place: Antarctica: Organic Lake...
GGTGCAAGACTACTTCTAGGACTGGCTTGGGTTGGGGAAGCAGGAGCAGCCCTGGCCGGATTAAGCGGTGGCACAACCTGCGCAAACGGAGTGTCCTGGACTCAATCGATGAAAGATAGCCACGTTGATTCACGAAAAAAAGAGCAGGATTACTTCATTAAGTTCTTGGACTATTTCTCACTCGTACCCGGAGCGCTGAACGTTTCAGTAACTGCACTGATTTTTCAAGCTCAAAGTTTTCCGATTTCAGGTAAACGACTTCTGACACCGCAGCCTGTTCTGACTCATGCAAGCGGCGCAACTCCTGGAGGACGCAGCAAAAGATTGCATCAAGGAAGAAATCAGGCACTGGTAATTAGAAAAAGAAGACTGCACACTGTGCAACGAGTAAGGCATACGAGGGGGAGACAAAACAAAGCACCGCGCGTACAGCATCCAATGACAAGGAAGCACAACAAAAAAGACGGCAATTAAGCCAGGAGCTTCGACACCTCTTTGCGCTTTTCTTCTTGCGCTTCCAGTTCAGCAGCTCTGGCCCGCAGGGCCGCCAACTCCGCCTCGTGCTCACGCCTGGCTTCGCGCCACGCAGCCGCTGCTGCCGCCGCCGATTGCGCTTCGGTTTCTCGCCCGACCAGCGCGGCGACGTTTCCTTCCGAAGATGGCAACGGCAGCGAGGACGAGGAAGGCTGAGGCGAGCTTGACAGTGGTGATGATGGCGAGGAAGAGGATTCAGACGCGCGGAGACTACAGCTACCGCCGCTTGAAGCGCTCTTGTGGTGACTGCTGTCGCTTTGAGGTGATGACGCAGCTCCTGCATCTGCTGCTGGCTGCCGCCTAGCAATGCGCTCGGCACTGCTGCCGCGCTCCACGCTGGGGCTGCCGCGGCCGCTGCTGCTGCTGTTGCTTCGTTCGGCACTCGCGCTGCGCCGCTTGAGGCTGGCGCCTCGGCTCCCCTGCTCGAGGGCGCCCTGAAAGAGGGACAGCAAACGCCGGCCGGGGCTACCGCCGTTGCCCTCGCTGGGTTGCTCGCTTTCCCGCTTGAACGCCGCCCGAAAGCCGCCAACGTCGTCCACCGACGCAGCCCGCTGCCCCACGCGCGAAGCACCCAGAGATCGGCGTGCTGCCGGCGCAGTGGCACTGGTGGCCGTGGTGGTGGTGGTGCTGCTGCCTCCAGGACTAGTACTGCCATCACTTCGAGCACTACTGCTGCTCCTCCCATCGGCGGATTGCTCAGAGCCTCCCTAGGTGTGGGTAGCATAGACGAGGGAAAAGTAGGCTCAATAAGCGTGGTAGTTGAAAGAATAGAATGGAGCATCGAACTAAAATGAGCATTTTGGAAGCTGGTCTGAATATGCGTTTGATGAAAGTGTGCTCGATTGCAAGCAGTGAAACGAGGCATTGGAGAGGGGATGAATGCGTGGCTGTTGTGGCTTTTACCGTAAAAGTATTGCGCAGCAATGACCACGACCGCCGCGACGCTCTTGACACCGTGAACGACCGGCTTCGCTTCCTTGACGTAAACGGTGCCTCGCTGCTGCTTGTCGCAGGCGATGCTTTTGGTTCGCTGCCGTCTCTTCCGCCGCCAGCTGATCCTGGGCTGACTTCTGCAATGACGTCATCATCATCTTCTTCGTCTTCGAGGTCCTCTTCTTCCTCTTCCACCACAACGCTGATGGTGCCCAAGCCGTGCGCGTTTTGCGGCACTTCCGCGAGCTCGAGCTGGCCAATCAGGAAGGCCGCACGCTGCTCGGCGTCTACTGTGTCTGCAGCCTCTTCTTCGGCTTTGGCCTCTGCTTCAAGTTCAACGATGTCCTTGTCCTTGTTTTTGCTCCGTGAGCGGCTAGATAAAAACATGCAGCAGGGAAAAATAAGTCAATGCACGAAGTAAAAAAGAGCAAAAACGTAATGGAATGCGCTATAGGGGGTTGGACGTACTCTGACGCAAACGTAAAAGAGAACGGTCTCTTCAATCTTCCTGCGTTCTTAAGCTTCAGCATCTTCATTTCCGAAAGTCTCAAGGCCTTGTTGGCCGTTGTTTTGTGCGTTGGTAGAGAGCTTCCAGAGCACGTTCCACGTGGTTACCGCTTCGTATGCGTGCTCTGACAATCTTACACCAATCAATTCAAGGTTTCAAGGGTATAACACTCCGACGCTTTTTCGTACAGAAGCCAAGCTAAGATACACTATGTTCTGGAGACTTGAGCAGTCCAGAACCTGGGCTTGTTCCTCAACGCCACACCGATGCTCGGGGGGCAGACTGGTCAGACCGCACAGTAGTCCATACAGTAGTAAAAAAATTGCCAGCCAGCCAGCAGTTGGTGAGTTGAATTTGCGAGCACAATATATCCCGCGGGATCCGTTGGATTGGGATTCGGGTAAATCCCGTTGGCGAAATCGACATCTAGACTGACTACGCGATTCATTCGTCAGCAATGTGTTCTGTTGAACCCAATTAGACTAGGAGCTACACATACGATCCAACTCGGCCACCTTCGAGAACTTCTCGCTGCGCTCAGCACACCATGCCGGTGCGCGTTATAAGCCTTCTCTAGCGACTCTCAATTCCTTCACGACGTGGAAGGCTTCGATTTCTTGTTCTTTTGATAAACTGGAGTATATGATCGACAAGCAAATTTGCATGCTCGGAAATATAACACGAATTTTCTTACGAACAGGTTATCGGTGATAGTAACGCCACCTTGAAAAAGCCGCCGACGAGGAGGCCATCCTTCGGGTTTGGCCGTAAGAAGAAGGTTGACACGACCCCTGGCGTAAAAATTGGCGCTCCAGTTCCGGTTCAACCGGTGAGTTTTCACCCTGGCTACATGTACCTTGTGTATTTGAATGTCCATGTCATGATGCTTCAGACGTGTTCTAACATACATGCACTGTTCGCTGTCCAAAAGAAATCCGCTCCGGCGCCTCCTCGATCGCCAGTTGCAGCTACTGCTACCTCATCATCACCTGCAGCCTCTCCGCCGACTAGAGCTGCCTCTTCACCAGCGAGTGCTGCTTCACGCGCGCCTGCTGCAACTCCAGCGAGTGCTCCTGCACCTGCTGCCAAACCAGCGACTGAAGCCAAGATCACACCATCGCCGTCGACCGCGGTTTCCTCGCCCGCAAGTGCAGCCAAAACCACTGCGCCATCGACTGCTGCTTCCAAACCGCGCGCGTCCGAACCTACAGGCGACCCTGTGCTCGATGAGTTGGGCCCTTTCCTGAACTCGTGCAACTTGGCGCGGTTTTTGCTCCCACTCACCAACGCGGGCATCCGCAACCTGCCGGAGCTTAGCTTGGCCGCGCGCAAAGACGAAGCGAAGCTGCTGGAATGCGGCCTCAAGCCGGCGCACACCAAGAAGCTGCAGCGCAGCATCGAGGAGTGGCGTGCCAACGGCGCGGGCGCAACCCCCGAAGAAACCGCGGCGTCGCAAAAGCTGCAAGCCGTGCAGCGCGGGAAACTCGCGCGCGTGGGCACGGCCACCAAGGCCAAGGAGCACCGCCTGCGCAAATGGAAGGCGTTCGAGGCCGAGGAAGCGCACAGCAAAGCGTTGTTCCTCCTCGCGGCGGTCTACGCGGTGGCGACCTACGCGTGCTGGCTCTTCGGCACTGGGCAGCTGGGGCTCCCCCTCGACGACCCGTCGCTTCAAGTGCGCTGATGATGCCATCTTCGAACTGCCGCTGCCCCATGTACAGTGTTCGGAGTATGAGGCGGATTTTTGAGGAAACGTTTGGTGACAAAACGCTGAGGAGCGATTTCAATCTAGCACATGGCCCTTTTTGGCTTCAAGAAAGAAGAAAGAAGAAGGCCGGGAGGTAGCTAGAAGAGAGACATTCTTGATTCAAAGAGAGAGAGAGAAAAAAATGCGTGTGTATTAAGCCCCGATTTATCCAATAATAAGATATTTGGGTGTTAATTGACTCGTAAATAGCAAATAGCAAATTCGACTCGGTGGACCTCGCAGCCTTTCGCTTTTTTGCTTTTGCCTTTAACTTTCCCGATTTCTAGCATTTTACATTTGATGCTCCGCAATATACTCTGAACTTTAAGCTCGGGCCAAAATAAAAATTATACGTTATTGCCTTTCTTTTTCTTCTAACTTATACTCATGGACTCATGGATGACAATGGAATTACCTTCCCTTCCGACTTCGCCGACTTCTTCAATTCGGCATTTTGATTCCTGAGGCTCGTTGATTACAGCAAGCCTGGACAAAGCCAGAACAAAACCGGCTTTCGTTGCTCATAAACAAACACGAATGTCCCATGTCGCACCAGCAAAAAAAGAAAAGACGACCACCAAGGGCGCGCTGAGTTGCGGGTTTTCTTTAAATCCGGTTCCCCACCCTTCCCAATTCTTTACTGGACGAAAGGGTGGTTGCCAATGGACTTGGCGGTGTCTGGCATGCGAATGAACGGAGGCATCTCCATGCCGCCCTTGCCGTCGGAGTAAATGTCGGCATAGAGCTCTTCCGCGGGGGGGATTTTGCCGGCGTGGGCCTTTTTGGCGGCAGCGTCCACCGACTTCTTGACCTCCTTGTCCACTTCTTTGAGCTCCTTTTCGGTCATGAAGCTGTGGTCCAGCAGGAGCATGCGCACGTAGTCGATGGGGTCCCGGGACTCCCGCGCCGCCACCACCTCGTCGCGCGAGCGGTAGACGGTGCCCGGGTCCGACATGGAGTGGCCGTGGTACCGGTAGGTGTCCATCTCCACGTACCTATGAGATGATCAAGGTGCAAAACGTTGGGAAGAAAACGTGAGGTCGTCCGATATTGAGAAGCACTCCAAAAGAGGGTGAATCGGGGAACAAAAGACTCCAGAAGATGGTATTTTCCAAACAACAAGTGAATTCTGCTGTAGGGGAAGACAAAAAGGAAGATTATTCTCATATAAAGAAAAATCGTTCCAACAAAGTTGAGTGTGGCGTACATGGGGCCGTTGCCGTTGCCGCAGTAGTCTTTCACCATTTTCATGCCTTCTCGCACGGCCAGCACGTTGTTGCCGTCCATTTTCATGCCGGGAATCATGTTCCCCATGGTGTAGTAGCTGGTGTTGTTCGAGTGCCGGTCCACCGACGTGCCCATGCCGTATCTGATTGAAAACGAGAAAAGAAAGGATCATAGGATGAGAAAAAAAAGTTTAGCACTTAGATGCATGAGTTGTGCTATAAATAAAAGAATAGGTTCAAAATAGATGTCTTCAACGCTTTAAAAAAAAGTAAGGTTCAGACTCTTGATAATTCTAAATCAGAGCGGGGCATGCACGATGCAGACTTGTTTTTATCAAGTACAGTCCACGTTTCCGCATTCTCTCCCATCGTACTTCCACCCTAAAAATCGCGCCCGCACGTAACATCCGCACCAGAAATCTACCAACCCCCGCACTCACTGGTTGTTTTCGATGCACAGCACGAGGGGCAGTTTCCAGAGGGACGCCATGTTCGCTGCTTCCCAAATTTGCCCCTGGTTCGCCGCGCCGTCGCCAAAGGCCGCCATGGCAATCGGCATGGGCCCCCCAGGAGGGGCGTTGTACTTGGCCGCGAACGCCAGGCCGGCGCCCACAGGCACCTGTACGCAGAATGGAGGAGATGAAGCAGCCGAAAATAGAAGTAGAGATTAGAGAGGGCGCGCAAGGGTAAGAGAAATCCATCGAGGGCAATGCCGAACACGTGAAATGAAAGGGCAAGGGAAAGGAGAGTGCATCGAACGACGCGACTCTCTGCGTAGAAGTGTTCTGCTGCATTTGAGAGTGCCGCACACACACAAGTTCATGACGAGAGCTTAAGTATCTCCTTAGACCTGAGCGCCGACGATGCCCTGCCCGCCGTAAAAGTTGTGCTCCTTGTTGTAGAAGTGCATCGAGCCGCCCTTGCCCTTGGTTAACCCGTCGGTGTAGCCAAACAGCTCTGAGAGCACGCCCTGCGTCCAGGAGGAAAAGATGAAGGCACAGAGCACGACGTGAAAGATTGGTAACAAGATAGTTTTAGATCAAGATAGTTTACATCCACGTGGCTGGTAGTGGCAATATATACAAGTCAATTACTCAAGAGGTCTTTCAGAAGGCGTGCGAGGGCATAGCATGAGCCCTTCTGTTGGAAGGCACAGAGGAGAACAAGATGCACGCCACATAGTAAAACTGCCAAACCTCAACAGTGCCGCCGCGAATGAGGGCAATGTAGTGGCAGCGATAGGACGTAATCCAGGAGTCGTCTAAAGTCATTGCCGCGTTTGCACCCGTCGCGCACGCTTCTTGCCCGTCGTACAAGTGGCAAAATCCGCGAATCGCTTTCGACTGTTCAGTATAGGATACCGGAGGTGAGGCGAGGCAGAAAATAAAATCAAAAATGGAAATGCGAATGGGCAAAATCTAGTAAGACCGTCGTCGCTAATCTCAATTCGATAGCTTTATCAAGTGCATTCAAGTATGACGAAAGGTACAGATTCGGCAAAAACTGATGCACTTAAGGATAGCGCAATCGATAATTAGGACCTTGTAATTGGTATCGCACAAGATTTCCATGCGGCGGCCGGTGTACATCTGCTTGAAATAACCCAAAAGCTCCTCCTTCGTTGTCCATGCCTCAGTTGGCATGTCGTCAAAGCCTGAGCAAAGACAACGACTGAAATGTGAGGCAACCGACGATAGCTCTTTACCACACATGTTTGCCCCGACACTCACGGTGAGTTTTGTAGCAGTTGCTCAAGTCTACTTTCACTGCCCCCGGGTCTGTTGAGGCAGCGAAGGTGCGAGCGCCAGGAGCCCGGCGCATCATCTTGAGGGACTGGCGAAGCGCCATTGTTTGGCAGAGGATCAGGATCTTTTTAGCAAAACGAAAACAGAGAGAGGCTGTCGTCGATCTGTCGGCCTGTGCAGAGCAGCTGGAGGTTCAGGTTCTGGTGCCACACCCAAAAGAAGAAAAAAATACACCTTTGTGGGGGTCGGAAACTGCACCAATCGATTTCTTTGGAATTCGTTCGCATCTATTTGTTAAGAGATTCAGTCGAACTATCCTTCTTTGAATGTTCTCGTGATCTCGTGAATTCCTGGCTAGCTTTGGGCAAGTGCTTACTGTGCAGGTATATTGCTTGGTAGAATGGAAGCGTTTGTACGTTTGAATCGGCACCCATTCTTATCGTGTGATTTTATTTTGCTCAGCGCTTCTAACCCTATTCATTCGAACAGCATCTCATGATGAGTAGTATTGGTTGTGGGAGCAGCGTGCACAGTAGTATCAAATCATCTTCTCAAGTGTTCGTACGAACAAATTTCAGGTTTAAATCAAGATGATCACAGCATTGCTTGAACGCTACCTTTCTTTTGCCCTACCTGGCTTGGGCATGTTCTCAGAGGTAATCAAATAGGGTCTACGGTTTCCTGAATTTTGGAGGGCTCCCAACATCTTACCACCCATACTGTCTGCGATAAAAGCGTCAAATTAATCCCTATTAATGATCAGGCGTACATTATTTTCAGTGCTGGACAAATTTCTCAATTTCAAGACGTATTATATCCCAAATGTTTCGAGAGCTACGATTACTGCCCCGAAGAACTTATCAAGCAGAAGGTTTGGTCACTTCATTTTGCTTCGCCTCACCTACTAGAGCATTTTAATATTCCAAATACGTTCAATATTTATTCACATCGAAGGATGCTACATTGACAGTCTTCACCCGTTTACAAATTGTTCCTCAACCTACTTCTTTTTGCTGCTCGAACTGCGCAGGTTGTTGACTACATTCAAATCGTTGGCGTTATGCTTGGCATGATGGTCATGGGCTTTTTGGGCGACTTGGTTGGTCGCAAATGGGGATCTAAAATGGTCGCAGCTATTATGCTTTCCGGCGCTGTGGCACTTGCAATCAGTCCGTTCACGACTGGTTCCCATGCTTACTTCATTTTTTTCCTGGTGGCACAGACTTGGTACGGTATCGGCGTCGGCGGAGAATATCCTATGGCGTCATCATCTGCCTCAGAGAAAGCAAACGTGTCAGCAGAATTTCGTGCTCATCGCGGGCGCGAGGTGACCCTATCACCACTCTCGTATAGTTCCAGTGCAAACTTTAGTTTGATTTTGTACGTATATAATGTGCGCACATCGATATTTGTAGGTGGTACTTGTATTTTCAAATCAAGGCATGGGAAATCTTGTCAACTCAATTGTTATTCTTCTTGCAATGGGCATTTTTGGTGAAACCAAACTTGACCTTACTCAAGAAGGTTCAAGGAAGGTACTCTTCGCAATGTACTTCATCGGTGCGGCTGTATGTCTTGTAATGGTGGTGTACCGATTCACATTTTTAGAGGAGAGTGAGATGTTCGAACAGCAAAAGCAAAAGAAGAGTGAGGCAGCCTCTACTTCACGTCCATTTACAAAGTACATATACTTGTACTGGCCACGCCAATTCGTGGCTTCAGTAGCTTGGGTTGCCAATGACTTTGCATTTTATGGTAACAAACTTCAGCAGTCTCGATTTATCGACTTTCTCTATCCGGACGCGACCCCGTATGTGAAGATGCAATGGACAGTCCTCAACAGGTAAGAAGAGACAGCACCCATTGCAAGCAATTTTCAATATGACTCATCCTATCTATTGTTTCTATTCCATGCGTTTGCTAACGTCTTGTGGTGTGCATAACTTTGCCAACTTCTCTGTGTAGTTTCATTTCGCTCCTTGGATACTATGCCGCAGCACTACTTGTAGATAAACCATGGTATGGCCGCAGAAGATGCCAAAACATAGGCTTCCTCACCATGTGTATTTGTTATGGAGCAATTTACATCGATTGGGATTTCATGAGTAGCTCAACAAGTGGAATACATATCTTCCAAATTTTATACTTCTTGAGCAGCTTTTTTAATCAATTTGGGCCGAATTCGACAACTTGGCTTGTAGCTGGCGAAATATTCCCAACTGAAATCCGCACTATGAATCATGGTATTGCTGCTGCCATGGGAAAACTCGGCGCAATTATCTCAACAGTATGGTAAGTTTCTCGAGACAATGATTTATAACATAAAAGTTATCCGAATCAAGATTAATTTCACTTTTTTTCCAGGATAATCAACATCAGCAGTGACAAGGAAATATTCTTCGTATCAGCCATTTGGGCACTGTTAGGCTTTGCTGTGACATCCACATTTCTACCCGACACAACTGGTCTTGAGCTCAGTGAGCTTGATGTTTTCAACGAGCATGCCATAAAGGTATTAATAAATATATTAGCCGCCAACCTCTATTCTTTTGTGCTAGGCTCTTCTCATTTCTTCATATCGGGACGTGTTTTGTTCAGGGAGATATTGAGAAATACAGTGGAGAGGCCATTAATCCCATGCACCTCTCAGTATTCGAGCGTTACGTTTTTGGATGGGGTAAGCATTATCGGCCAGTTCCAGCTGACGAGGAAACCGCACAGGAATGCTCTTCGAACGATAATAGCACATACTCTCCCCTTGCAAATGCCTAAGCTTACCAAAGGCAGAAGTCCTCAAACGTGCAGAAAACTCCACTAAAAACACCATCATCGTTCTTGAAGTATGAAAAATTGACGAGGCACACCAAGTGCAAGCCAGAAAATTCTAGTTGCTCTTATTCTCAGCATATTATTCCACAATCAGTTCAATGGATCATATTCCTCCCCTCACGGCTAGTACCAAAGGCACCTCATTAATGCTGAGAAACTTATGGATAGCTGGCATCTTGTATTACATAATATCGGTGCACGCTCAGTGACTCGGACTCTCGTACGAAAACCATAATCAGTTCTCGTACACAACACATATTCATTGGCCAACTCTGATGCATTTGCAACGATGAAAACTTCGTTAAACATTTCTCTGTCAAAAGAGCTTCGGCTCATCAAGGGCTTCGTGGCAGGCGTAGAGAAGCTTATAAATCCAATTTTGGAACAGATCCATTGCGAGTATAGCGAGGGCGCTCAAGTTCATGGCCGCACAGCCTGAGGATGCCCAGCTGCCGCTGCTGCAATTCAATCATTTAATAAAATTTGTTCTTCCGTATCCAATAACAATTAACTTCATGGACATCTCAGACCTCAGAGCGCAATGCCATCGCAGGTGGTGGGTGGTGGCGGGAACTATCTTCTCGAGCTTATCTTGAGTACGCCACCAGTGTTAGTAGCCCAATAGCCAATAGGTGCTCGGGTAAAGACAGACGGGGAGGACGCTGTGTGACTTCACGGAAATAACAAAAACCTATGGGGCGAAGTCCCCTTTGATTAGACTACCAAATCAGATTAGGTTGGATTGTATTATACGCCCGAATTTCAAAGATAAATCATGACAACAGCAGATAGCACAAAGCTGCGTATTGAATTAATGAATTTTTCAGGACATGTCTACATATCGGACTGAGCGACTGGGCTGAACGCCCTTTTGCCTTTTGCGTAAAGAAAAATTAGATATCTCTTTTATGGACCCTAAAGTGTCAATTCTCAGCAGGGAAGGGGCATTGCGTTTCGGGTACGCCCACGATCTCCACTCCAAGCCTTCCTCTGATATGATGACCATGGCACTGGCACGCCATTCCTTGAAGCCGACATTGCCACTTCGATGTGTTCGCTTTTATTTCTATGCCCAGTGTAATATTTAATACTTTCGTGTTTTCGATACAATTTTTGTTGTTGATATGAATTAAATACAAGGCGGGGGATCTCGTGATCGCGCGTGGGTGGGGAGGGTGCAATGTGCAATGGTGACTCATTGTGTGGGTCCCAACAGGGGCTTATTGTTAGACTAACGAGATCCCTTTGCTATGTTGATTCAAATGCCTAGGCGGAATCTTGCGCTATTAGTCACGAAGTCGGCAGCCGAAAAGGAATTAAGGGCAGCCACCCCGTTCTAGTAGTAGGGGCAGTAGGTAGAAGCGCCTGTAATAACTAAATTGCCATATAAAATGGTAACTACCCCGTAGGGGCTTATGTATTGTGTCTTCACAATACAAAAAAGAAACACTAAGTAGCCGTTGGTCCTGGTTGCTTCCACCGTCTTGTCTGTGTTGCATTTTACGCGCACAAAAAAACTTCAGTCATTCATCCGAATTCGCGCCATTCCAATGTACTGAAAATGGGAAATGATGGCTGCCTTCTGCCTCACATCGCTGTTGTCTCAATATGAATTCCCATCCACCTTAATTTTTTTATGATGCTTCGCGCGGTTCCATCTTTCATAGCCACCTTGCTTTCACCTACAGTTGGGACCCGAACATTTGTCGTCACGCGATGATTCCGACTAAATCGGTGGCTACTTTGTTGGTCGTGAGCTGTGCAGTGCTTCTTGACTGCGGGCATGCTTTTACAACGCCATTAACACATCGTTATGGAGGACTTCACGCGGGCTTGCACTCCACTGCCCGAGAGAGAGTTGTGGCGTGGGCCAAGAAAAGGAAACTCACACTTGGGCCGTGCCTCGAAACCTTGGGCCTTCAACGCGGCGCCAGTTTGCACGACGCCAAGGAAGCTTTTCGACGAGAAGTTTCATTTGTTCACCCCGACCGCAATTCTAGCCCTGAAGCCGCTGAGCGCTATGCACAGCTCACTGAAGCCTACGCTGTTGCTACCAAGGAGCTTCGAGGCCACGAAAACAACAAACCCAACGTTGGAGACGACCTCTTCAAGTTTGCGCACAGTTGCGTTGCATTTACGCATGCATTCGGAAAAGAGGTGGTTGTGCCAATGACACGCGATGTGGCTGTACCAGTGGCGCAGTACATGTGCAAAAGTGTCATAGATGGTGCTATGACACCACTCATTCGGAGCGTCAAGGACGCGGCAACCAGTGAGGCTCAAGAGCCTGTGATGGCTATCAATGCAGCCGAACTTAACAAAAAATCACAGGCAAGCAGACAACAAAAAATCAAGGTAAAGCAAGGATAACAAATTCAAAGCGCTTCTTTTAGTTTGCCAAAGATGCCCAATCAATAATCTTCAACCCCTTCACATGCAGGTGTTCCACGCTTTCAACCAGCACGTACTGATTCAGCGCAATACAAATGCTGATAAGACTGTCGTGGCCGAGACTGCTGCTGCTTCTGCGGTTACATCTTCCACCAATGCCAATAGTAGGAGCAAGGCCTCCCTAGCGCACCGTGCTCTGATTGGACTTGTAGCTGCTTGGCGTACACAGACCACCGCACAATCTTGGCTTCAGCCAGACAAATTGCAAACAACAGCAGCTAAGGGCCTGGAGTGGCTACATGCTGCTTCCAAAGTTTTAGAAACTCGAATGGTGCCCTCTTCAATTCAGCCTGCTCTCTACAAAGCGACTCTGAAGGTTTACTCTTCCGCAAGCTCTGAAGCAGCCCCCAATCGATCTCCTGTGCAAGCTCGTGACCTTGGCAGTGCTCGTGCCCACAGCGCCATTCCTTCAGCAGCAGCGTTCTACTTGCGATCTACTGCAGCGAAGCAGCAAGATGATAGCGCAATGCAAGCAAAAGAGATGGCCTCTATGGCCAACAGGTTTACGCAGCAGATGCACCGAGACGCTCTTTCTTTGGCATTGGCTGCCAAGAAATGCGCCAGCGATGCCATTGGGTGCTTTGATTTTCCCGTGGCGAATGCAAAATCTATTGCGTGAATACGCCGCAAGTGTAGCAGAAAAACCCCAAATACACTACCCGCGCACTACCAACAATTCTCCATTTATTTCCAATGGAGATACCGCTGAAATTTTTTGGGTTATTCCGCAACAGCAAGCGCAAGTACAAAATCCGGATCTCTAAACACCTTTAATATATCTTATTGAAGTAGGAGCTGTTTAATCGAGTTATTGTTCCCAAAAATGAAGAAACGCCCCTGCAGCTAATAGCTAAGGCATACGTAAAATCGATAATTTGGTGGCAGGGCGTTGGAGAACGCGCTCAAAAGTAAGGGCATTTCGAAGGATTTCGATGAGTGGATCGCCATTGCCAAGGACAGGCCGAAGTGGAGACAGTTGACTCACTCCATTCCCAAACCTCCTGATGCCCGATGGCTGAAGGGCACCTCGAGAGAAAATGATTACAGTTGCATTACGCAAAAGGACACTCAGCCCAGTCAGACTTGTTCAGAAGGTTACATTTTTCTGTTGCTATATGTATATGCCACAGTAGTGTTTCTTTGTATTTTTGGGGAATATTAACTAGACTAGACTAGACAGTTTTCGTGCATCCACATTGGGCTGGAGTCGCAACTACAAAACCATCGCCGCATAGCGCTCCTTAAGCGCTCCTACATCTAAAATAGGTGCGCGGAAAATGACTTTTTTAACGATTCTGAAGTGATTCACGTACTTACGTGAACTCCGCCATTTTACAGTCACGTCAGCAGAAGGCCTGAAAGCCCCCCCCCCCCCTTCCTAAGCGCCCTTCATAAACAAGGCTGCTATTTGTCTGTCAAAGGCCGGCATCTTCGCTGCGCAGGCGTGCCCACCAACCCAGTAAGAAGTAAGGCCCCTACCGGCGAATTCTGCGACGCTAGTGGCGAGGTAAGTGCATAGATACACGAAGAAAGATATGGATACCCACGGGTAATTGCCGTGAGCACCGCAACGGAAACAATTTCCGCAGGCGTCTAGCTAGGGAAGGGAAGGATTAAGAGGGATAAAAGAAAACCCCGCGCCACTATGGAACGACAAACGCCGTCAAATAAGACCCAATATCGCAATTCCGTATTTCACTATACAAAAACGTGTGCGGTAATTAATGCTGTGTATGATCAGCGAGTAGCCCATGTATCAGCGAATGCATACACAGATACACCCCTCTCCTATATACCTTCCATACAGGGCACGAGCCACACACATAAACAATACGGCATGTGGATTGCGCGTGATTCACGCGTGAAGTGATTTTAAACCCTGGCGCGTGAATCACGCGTGGACGTGAATCGCAACCTTGCTTCTAGATATGAATTTTCAAAATAAAAACCCCGTTCCGCTCGTTTTCATACTGATTAGGTGGTTAAGAGGCACTTGGTGGTCGTGTTGCTTGTATCGCCTGCTCACCAAGGGTCGCTGGCTCCACGAGCCTCTTCAATCTTCAGATGCGCGCACCACAAATAACAACTGCCCTTGCCAAAGTACTGGGCAATCTTAGATTTCCCACTCCTTGATGAATATTCGTGAGAATTAGAAGAAGAAATAATGCACACAGAGCGGGCTGAGCACCTGGCGTAATTTGGGCCTCGGTGCATAAAAATCGATTTGATTGTGTTTGATGGTACAAGTCGCATGTCATGTTCGATCTCGCAATGATTATCCCCCTGGAAGTCCCTAGCTAAGATGGCCACTTGCGTCTTCTGTGCACACCGGCCTAGTCGGGCACTTTGAAGCACTCATGCACTTACAATCAGTAGCTGCTGACGTCAGCAGTGTGGTAGTCCACCTGAGCGACCATAACCCTGTTATGGTCGCTCAGGTGGACTACCACATTAGAGCAGAGCAGAGCATAAATGGTAAGGAAACTACAGAGTACATTCACAAAGTCTCAATGATCTAGCATAACTATCCATAACTATCCATAACCAGCATTGAAAGTCCGCTCTCTTGTCGGCAAATTCTTCTGCTGATCTGCTGACCATTTATGCTCTCGTACTTCATTCTTAACCGTCACCAAATAAGTATTCTAATATTTTAAATTCTTCTGCTGATCTGCTGACCATTTATGCTGTCACACTTCATTTGTAACCGTCACCAAATAAGTATTCTAATGTTCTGTAACTGCCTTACGATCTTTCGTCACATCTGTATTTAGTTATGTTTTATTTTTGCCTAGA
>Ga0307979_1001879_pt1 | contig 14756 bp, 19 predicted proteins | sample OrgLakmetage1058_FD_201833 | JGI IMG/M metagenome (GOLD analysis project Ga0307979, IMG submission 201833) | Saline water microbial communities from Organic Lake, Antarctica - #1058 | ecosystem: Environmental > Aquatic > Non-marine Saline and Alkaline > Saline | place: Antarctica: Organic Lake...
CTGAAGTAAACCAAAGCCTCGGCCGCTTTCGACCATCAGAGCGTGCGCTACCGTCTCCCTCAGCGAGAGAGAACTATCAAAATACTGTCAATGAGTGCAACGATGACATGCTCTTGTCTGTGTCCTCAATGCCCGTAACGCCTCTACGAAGTAAACCGAGCAGTCCTCCCGCTGTCAATTTACCATCGAAACCAGTGACAACGCCGCCGAGGATGAGTCCAGGGCAGCCTGCTTCTGCAAGCAATTCATCCGCAAGAAGAGTAACCACACTGGGTGCTGTCGGAGGAGGAGCCTTAGCGTCTCCTACAGCCACACCGGCCTCAGGGTCTAGGCGCTGCAGAGCTTTCTTAGGCTCGCCGGACATGTTCTTGCGTGGCTCTCCCGGGAGCAGTCCTGGCAGCAGCACGCTAGGAAGTCCATCAGGGACTTACCGAGCGAGGACTGCAGCACCGCGCAGTCAAAAACACAGCCGTGGCTTTAGCAGCATCAGCGACGGTAGCAGCAGCGACACTAATATTGGGCCAAGAGGTTCAATGGTCGCCTCAAGTTCGCCAACTCGAGTAGGCACAGCGCTTCGACGTCAAATGGCCGCTACTTTCCCTGCTTCGGGAGGAAATGGAATAGGAAATGTGCCTGAGTTCCCAAACATTGGACCCTCGCAACAGCTGATACAATCCCCACCAAGAGTGCGCCGAAGGCACATGCCATGAGACATAAGAAAATACATTTCAAATCTGTATATTGCTAAATTTTGTTACCGAATTTATAATTCCTGAGTATATAGGATTGTGATTCTAGTGCATCCAGTACTTCCGGTTGTGTTCTGTGGATTTGAACTTTTTGATAAGCGGAACATACGCCCATTAAATATCCAATTCCAATGGCTTATCCGCTTAACTAATCCAATTCTGATTGATATATCGTTGCGAATATCCTCTTTTACTTTTGGCTTTTTTGAGACAGGCCACGAAGTACCGGAATTAGAAGGCCAACAGGTAGAGATAAAAGCAAAGCAGCGCAAACTAAACCGAAGAAGCAAATTATGCGCACACTTTGGTTCTGAGAGATAACTTTACTTCGTGTTATGTCTAATCTATGGGAAAGTGCCTATCGCCCTCCCTCGTTTAGTTTCCCTTGTTTGAGTGCCCACAGAGCGAACTCGTAGGCCGAGAAGCGGCTCCCGCTAACCACGAAGGCGCGGGCCAGCGAGGGCGCTAGGCCTGAATATAAGCCACGCACGCCGCGCATGGCAACTAAGTGCCGAGCGACTGACCATGCCGACGGCTTTGACGGTGCGTTCCAACCAGACGATTGCGGTGACGCCGCTCCAGCAAGATTTCTGCCGCGAGCCAAGCTGCCACTACTGCTACGGCTACTGCTACCACTGCTATAACTACTTGGCGTGTCTGAAGGTTTTGGGGCTACAAGATGCCTCCCCTGTAAGTTCGACTTCACGCAGTCGAGGGGGTAACTCAGGAACCATGCCAAGCAGCCAGAGGTGCCGCCAGCGAGCGGCACGGCAACCGAAGATGGCAGCCGTCCATTGACAAGGTCGTTGAAGCTGCTGTTCTTACTACTACTACCGGTAGCGGTAATGCTAGAGCTCCCGTCAGTGGAATCAGATGAGCAGTAATCTCCGTGTCGTGTTCTAGTTGTGCATTCCTCGGACGAAGCTGTTGACAAGTAGCGCTTTCCGTGCTCATAGACTCCGAAGTAAGTGGAGCAAAACAAAAACTGGATGCGACAGCATATGATCAAGAAATTGGATTAAGCTGAACTGAGAATGAAATAAGAAAGGATAGAGGTGCTAATAATTGAGGGAAGGAGTAAGGCAAAATGCGAATAATGTTCAGGAAAGAAATTAATAGACTGCAGTCATCTACAATGATTCTCATGTATATAACAAGCTTCCCTTTCGATCCCGTTATGCAATTCCCACGAATTAACTTACAACCGTCAAAAATGATGTTTTCAAAAAGTTTGTAGGAGGCACCTCGCGTGTAGTGTTGACACAGAACCCTGTGTATAGACCACGCAGTCCTTGCGTCGACGCGACTCGTTTGGCCACATCCCAAGCACTGGTAAATTTGCAGTCGGCGCGCACCTACCGTGACACCAAAAAAATACATTACAGTAAGTAGGTTAATCTAATGAGACGTGCGAATTCAGCAATAGCATTCCAGTCCCAAACGTTTGAACATTCCCTAACGCCATGAAATTGCCAAGTACTATATCCCTGCAAAAAAAATAAGAAGTAAGTAACGTCATCAAGACAGCCCCATGAAGCCCGTAGTTTTTGTACCTGCATTTGCACTTTGAGCAATTCAAACGGGGTGCTAATGACCGATGCGCAGAGTCCAGACAGGCCACCAGCCAGCATTAGCCGAGGCTCTAACTGAAAGATTTCTTTGTCCGAAGTATCATCGCTGCTTCCCGATTTACAACCGAGAAGTTGCGTGAACCCATTAAATGAAGAAAACCCCATCGTGTTCAGAATGACCAGAGACACTAAAGGTGAGCCTACGCCCGCGTACAAACCGCGGAATCCGAGCGCACGCACAATTGACACGATTGATTCTGAGCGACCACTTGTTGCTGCCGTGGCGAGTCGGCTTTTCAGCGTATCTAAAGGATAGCCGAGCACGGTGCCAACCACGCCCGCGCTCGCGCCCGCAAGCAAGGTCGAACAATCTAGCACCATCCCTAGATATCTAACAGCAGCTCAACGCAGGGCGTGCCATCAAAACGCTCGTACTGTGCAAGAATAAATTTAATTCAATTTACTACAGATCTATTGTATCTACTACTGTCGTAATAAGAAGCTACAGTAGGTTTGACGAGGTGTGAATCAAAAGCCTAGTTTCCACCTTGGTCCGATAGCTGGCTCACACAAAGTTGCCTCCTTCACGTCATTCAGCTTTCATCTCTTGTCCTTCAGAACTCCATCGAACGCTTACTCTGCGAAGAAGTGAAGAAAGACTCGCCACTACGGCGCGGCCTCGGTCTCATCTGTCGACATGTTTTGAGGATTGAGGATTTTGACATTTTGACCTTGGAGAAACATCCCCCTGTACCTGACTCATCAAAAAGTGCATCACAACTTTTTCTAAACCCCGACCATGGACTCGTCAGAAATTGCTGCCGTGTATGCAGAGGAGCGCAAGTCATGCTACACGCTCCTCGCTACTAATGACCCTGATGCTAAGGGCTCAACTAATATGGTAGCTCCTACGTCTAAAGATCGTCGAAGGAGGAAGAGAAGAAGAGCCCGGTCTTGGCTCAGCTGCTGCTTTTCATCTCGTCAAGATGAGGAACTGGAAGAGCACGGGCATTTTGTCGTACTAGGTTGGGGAAGCTCAACAGTAGCAGTGATACGAGAAGTTTTCTTTCAACTCGCTGGTAAATTCTCGTAGTATGTACTTAATATGTGCTCCAGTAGTTGTATCTTTGAACCCCCATTCAACTAATACCGTGGTGGCTCGGTTGTTTTTACAAATCATGCCAGGCAAATCATTGTCCTTAACGTCGGACGGTGGAACGGGTGTTGTAGTGTTACTCGGTGAAGCTAATGCCTCTATGATGGACCATGCCCTGTGTGCTGCATTGCCCCCAGAGCGTCGACCTTCCGGCGTAGAACTTGTGGTAAAGCCTACTGTAGCTAGCCACGCGAGGCTTACTGCAGCATGTTAGCTGAACTAAATGAAGTTGGTTTGTTGCGATGGGCAAGTAATTTGTATGTTCGCAGTCATTATTTATTATCATGGCTTGCTATTTGTTAATGCCGTAAAACGTAGGTATTGTCTGGATCGCCGCTCGACCCGCGAGCTCTAGCCGCGTGTTGCCTCGCTCAGGCTTCATGTTGCCTCTGGGTGCCTCCCTATAGCACTGGTTCCTTTGACACCAATCGACGTGGGCAGGATGCCGCTTTATTTGCTGCTCTCATTGCTGCAGACAGTGCACTTGCCGCGGCAAGCACTGCTGCGCTCGCTGATAAACGTCAGCGTCGGCGCATGAGTGTGCTCTTTCCGAGCGCTCGATTTGTGGTGGACTTGGCTCTTCCAGAGACGGTTCCCCTCCTGCGACGTCTTCACTTTGGAGAGCGAAACTGTAAAGCGAATTGTAGATCTAGCAGCAATACTAACAATGGCGCTTTTGATACGACTCCTGGCAGTGGGCTGTCGGGTGTGGTGTCTGCAGTAGCAGTAGACCGACTCCTCGCTCTAGCGTGCTGTCAGCCCACGGTACTCCTTTCGCAGTTGTGTTGCTCATTGTCGATGCTATTGATATTACTTATGGAATTACCTAGTGGGTTCTTGAATTGGTTGTTTGGTTGTTTGTTGCTTTTTGGCTAAGATTTAGATATTGGGTTAGGTTTAATGTTAGGATTATGCTTAAAATCACACTACCTCTTCGGTACTGTAATCTTACGTCTTACAGGTAGCGGCGGTGCTGATAGAGCTCATATCATTCGAAGGCTCAGCCGTGCACCTTGTGCAACTAGCACAATCTTGTAGTGTTCCACCTCTTGGCCAGGCTTTTGGCAAGGTTTTCGGGTTGGACTCGTTTGGCGACGCCGTTGATCGGCTCACCGGTGCATACCATACATCCACCCTCGTTCTGAAATTGTTCGCATGGCTTTATGAAGGCACTCACGCGTGTGAATTTGTGTGATTTTTAAAGTCAAATCGACGTGATTACGTAGATCCTCTTTTCCGTATGCTTTTACCCTTGGTGCTGTTTGCTTTACTGAATGAACTCTCAAGTCATGTGCCTTCATCTCGGCAGATGATGCGGTGTTGCTTGGGATTATTCGCCCGACACCTCGTTCAGCCGACGGATCGAAACCAAAAATTGAGCCCAATGAAGAGCACCATGCGGCAGCAACAATTCTCCAGGCTCAGGTAAAATCATGTTCTCCATCTTGGTTCTCATTTCGAATTTATTTACACCGCACGAATCTTTCTTTTGCTTATTTGGTAATTTTCACTTTTTCGAAGAAATATTCCTCTCACTGTCTGTATTATGTACATTCAGAATAAAGAAACGCTCGCACTCAATTTGTATTATTTACATTCAGAATAAAGAAACGCTCGCACTCAATTTGAGTCATATTTGTTGTCATTATGACAGACCCGAGGTGTGCAAACACGTGCAAAAATCATGGCCATGATCGAAAATGGTGGAGAAATTGTTCTTGAAGAGTTCGAGAAATCCAAGGCAGCGCCGAAAAGGGCTGCAGACACTCCAACCCATGGAGGAACTTCAAGTGGTATTCTGCTGTCGCCACCCGATGCGCTGCGTCTCGAGCCCACAGACTTGCTTATATTGATCATGGAGAAAGCTGTAGACTTAGAACGCAGTGCTTTGCAGATTTGGAAAGCCAGAGCACGCAAGCGCGCGCATGAAATTAACACAGATCATTTCAGCAGCAGTAGTAAACACAATATCAATGACCTCAATGATTCTATTGCTACAACAACTACTTCTGAAACGACAAGTACTGAGACAACTACAACTGCTGCCGCTACAGAGCAATCGTTGCTCACGGTGGACGCCACTTCTGACTCAGACGACAACAACGACAGTATGGAAATGGACGATCAATCGTACGCAGCGCTTTGCTTATCTGCTGCAGCGGCAGGCCATGATATGCCAACAAGGCCTCCTCCTTCTCCTACGAAGCCAGCCATTGTCAAACGTGCAAAGTCACCATCACCTTTTAAGGTGTCATCGATATCACCTGTTGCATCTCCTATTAGTACTGCGCAGCCAAACACAAATGCGCCACATCCTAAAATGCCACCATCGTGGGAAGTAGCAGTGGTAGGGTGGCGCTCTGACCCCAATTCTATGATAAGTTTGCTCATAAACTTAGCTACTGTTGTGCCTAAAGGTGCATCAATAGCTTGCGTTTCGGTTGCAAGTGTAGCACATGTAAGAGAACCAGCACTAGCAGCTGCAGGGTTTGCTTTGGATGGGACAGCACTTATGGAGCCATCAGGAGCAACGAATCCATCAATTTTAAAAAGCATCCCAAAGAGTGGAAGTTTACCGCGAGGGGTGGTTTTGAGGCACGTGCTCGTGGCTAGTGAAACAAACGGGGGCGATCTTCGCCGCGCTCTACTTTGGAATCCGTCTTCCAGTCGTCATGCAGCTTCTCCTTTGAGGGGCGTCTTGCTTCTCTCTTGTGAAACTGCTACTGAAGTGCGACCATTTGTTGAAAATTCCTTTGACACTCCTAGAGCCAACGTGGGCAACAGCAACAACAGCAGTAGCATTGAGTGGGAAAGAGGCGACTCAACAAACCGAGGGAGCTGGACCAACGACGAAAGATCTTGGGCTGGTGGAACTACCGTGCTTAATGATGCTTCTGCACTTGCAGGAGCCCTTGCAGCAGATAACGCAATCAATGGAACTTTCACCAAAGACGCGGAGATTCCGGTAAAAAGTATAAATTATATGGAGTAAATGCTGTCGTTGCATTTTTCTGAAATGCTCGTGGGCTCATCAACAAGGATATCATTCCTTTATGCAGATTTTTCTGTCTTCCTTTATTTACATTCATTAGTCAAATTGAAGTCAGAACTATTTTTCAATGGACAGAAGCGCTTTTTCATTTCTACGTTCTTTATTGGAATATTGTTTTGCTTATTCGTATTTGTGGTGTAAAGGTTGCGCTCGAGTGCCGGCACGATCTCACCCAGCGTGCTCTGCAAGGAGGGTTTCTTGGAGACAGTGTTTCGTCGCAGGGTGCAGTAGCACCAGTGTCGGTGAGGACAGAAAGCAAGTTTTCATCTTTAGTAGCAGAATCAGATAAAAACGATCTGTCGTTGCTGCATTACATGAAGTTATTTTACATCCTCTCACTCTCCAATCACAACACAGCGCCCCAATGGTTGTGCATATATATCGCAGGTCAATGACGTCACGGCAGGGCTTCTTGTTGCAGCTGCGGTTCGTCCTGCCCTGGCTGTGCTCCTTGTGCATTTGGTCGAGTGTGCGGGCAACTCCAAGCAAGACAGGTGTGAAAAAGAAAAAGGAGTATTATTTGCATAGGTTGCTTTTTAATAAATCTAAGTTCCCCTTTGGATGTTATACCTTGACGTTTTTTTATTCTACTGCATTGGCAATATCAACACAGCACCTGCAGTCGTGAATTGTTGTCCTCTGATGACAGTGGCGCCGGTGCTGACCCTCCGACCACTTCGCTTATAACCGAGAATATTGGCGCTTGGTTTTCTTCTGAGGAGTTAGAAGCATCTGATTTGAGTTTTCATGACATCTCTGCTCGTGTTCGCGCACGAGGGGGGTTGCTGCTGGGTTGGCAAACATCAATGCAAGGTAGTGAAAACGTCAATCACAACGATGACGATTGTGCCGCTCATAGTGCTCCCCGAGAAAAGCAGCTGGCATTAAACCCTGCAACAAAGAGCAGGACGAGGTCATGGCACGAAAAGGATCAGCTTGTGGTCTTGATTTGTAATCAAACGGCTCATAGCAACAAGAAAGGCAAGAAAAGTGACTCCACTCCTTTCCTTAAATTATGTTCTTCTACCTAATGTGCTTTCCCAGCTCGTTTGAGCATATTGTGTGCATTTGAACCGTGGTTCACTTTCTTTGTATGTAATCGATTTGTACTTACTTGGAGTGCATGTGTTTGTGTATTTTAGGAGGTCACTTTTCAGAGCTCGGTACACGTGATATTGATGGGGTTGGCGCAAATAACTATGACGAGCCCTCAACACCTCTACGCGGCATCGCGAAATAATTCAATAATTATGGACGCCAACTATTCCCCCCTTAGAGACACAATTGCAGTTGTGAGCTCATTTGCGATGGACGGCCGTGCCATTTTATCAGTGATGGCCATCGCTTAGTGGAATCGAGTGGCGCTATTTGCTCTAGAATAATGGCCTCTATGAGCTTTTAGAACTACCGCATCTGCAAATACTTTCGCACATTGGGTGGTAGTTCCAGAAGCATTGAAAACGAGTGTCTAGAAGGACTAGGCTGAAACTTTTTATGGGAAGAGGCTACGTTTTATATTTTGTAGTATACTTTATTAGCTAAAAAAGAGCTTCTTGCCATTTGTTAATTTTTTACAATTGGGGAGTATAATCTAATCTATTCTATTCAAACTACCCCGTTTCTGCAATGCAAAAAAAAATTTAACATAAGGGAAACCCCACTTCAACAAATAATTAGCGAGAACAATCAAGACTATGGTGATAATGCGTCCTTATTTAAGGGATGGGTTCACCTATGCCTCCTCGCCCTCTTGCATTCGGGTCTACGTCGTAAGAGCTAAAGATGGGCAAGCGGTTGCGCATGTGCACGCGATCAATGGCCCAAAGTAAATCGTCTGGCAATGGGCCCTAGCAAGAGGAAGAACGTGCAGATGGTGCGCGAAGGTAAGTGCTGAACCATGCTTAAGTTGCATTGATGACACGAGCATCAAGAGAGCACACGAAGACGAGTACACGCAGACAAAATCTCAGCAGACGCATGATGAATGTACCGAAATCGGGCACTAGTACTACGAAGCTTGAAAAGAATAAATAAATTGCAGGAGATATTCATCACTCATTTTTAGACCTCAGCGTGGTGTTTGCGGCACACCGCAAGGGCCTGCGAAAGCTGAGTGGAGGAACTCGATCCAAGCAGCACAGAGGTTAGGGCTTCACGATCAAGGGCCCTGAAGTTTTTGAGCAAAAAGGAGGAAAGGTAAGTAGGTAAGTTTTGAGCAAATAAGAGGTAAGGTTAGACTGCATACATACACACATTGAAGACTTGAAGAAAAAAAATTAGGATATTAGGCAGCATTTTCTAAAAGTGGTCCCTCTTTCTCACAAATAAAGTCAATCTTAGTCCTGTTCATAATTTACAAATATACCAGCGAAGGCTCAGTTCAAAGAGGTCTATGCCAGCATCTTTCGCAATCTGTGCGTAAGCGCGTGTGGCTTCGTCCGCTGGTCCTGACCGATACCTATGGGTCAAAGGCCCCGAACACATGTAGGTTGGTTTCGTTGCAAAGAAGTACTACTAGTATGTAAATCCATGTAGGACAATCATCAAGACAATTCAATGGAATTACTAGTAGCACCACAGGAAATCAACACGCACTCACCGGTACAGGGTGCGTCCCCAGCTCATGTCATCAAACCGCCCTTTCATCCGGGGGCTCTCCAGGATAGACGAACCCGGCGCCTTGCCGAAGGAATCACCCGGAGACGGTGCTCGGTCCCATTCGGGTGGATCGTTCAAGTACTTTCCCGTTAAAACACCACCTGCGAGGACGTTGTACCCGAAGAAACCTAAAACACAAGACGTGCCATACACGTGAGAGCGCGAAATGATTAGTCCATTCCTGTGAGGCACTATACCGGCACTATACACTGCTACCAGGACGTTCTTTTCATTCCAGATTTAGGCAGTATAAAGTGAATAAGAGAAGAAAGGAGTGCTTATTTGAAGAAATCAGAAAATTAAAAAGAATTGAAAGTGTGCACACACTTACCACTGTTGTAAAGCCACGGCGCAGATGCTTCGCTCACTCCGTTCTCTTCGATGCGACGGTTGATCAATGAAAAGTCATTTTGCATGACACACGGGCCAGCCACGCCCAATTGCTTCGCTACCTGAGCTGAACTCACGAGCCCCACCGCGTTATCGTTACAGAACCCGTAGCCTCGAATCTTGCCACTGGCCACTAGCTCTCCGAACGCCGCGGTGATTTCCTCGGCGTCGGCGAACGATCGCCCGCGTTGACCCGCGCGCCTGTAGGCCAAAGACTGGCCCCAGTTGCTCTGCGGAGAGTACCTGGCGGGCCAGTGGGTCTGCACAAGGTCCAAGTGATCGACCCCTAGCCGCTGCAGGGAGCCGTCTACAGCGTCGAATATGCCTCTTCGAGTGACTCGGCCACCGCCTGTGACTTTGGTAGCCAAGACTACCTAAATAAATCCATAAGGAATGTTTCATGGAGACCGCATAAACAGATACGTGCTTCACAAAAAGATACGTTACTGTTTTCAAATAAGTAGAGGGATATTTCTTCTTACTTTGTCCCGACGCGACGCTTTTTGAGCACCGCCTTGGGCCAGCCAAGCACCAATCAAAGCTTCTGTGCTGCCTTCAGGGCACTGCCGGGGGTCCGAAGGAATGGGGTACTGTTCCGCAGTGTCGATGAGGTTTACGCCACCTTTGTTCCAATAGGCATGGTTTCAAAGTTTAATGGCTTAAAATCATCGGGAATTGTTCTAAGCATGGAATAAAAGCTGGTCACGGCGGTATGATCAATTATGACAATGAGAGAACTAAGCTAGTGGAAAAACATTGAGTTCAAATGACCTTCGAGAATAGCAAGGTCCATCATTTTGAAGCACTCCTCCCGAGATGGGGAATTGAAGTCCATACTTGCCCAACGTTGCGTGCCTAGCCCAATCTCGCTCACCTAGTATACGTGAGATGAAATAGTGAGTACTATGACTAGCACAGCTCGAGGTGCATTTTTGAGATGAACTCATTGGTGTTCAATTATACTTCAAAGATCACCGTATTCTCACCACGAGGCCGCTGTTGCCGAGTCGCTTTTGCCGCACGCCATCGACAACGCTGATTACTTCGTTCGTAGGGCCCTGGCTACTTTTCTTCGCTTTTTGACCCGTAAGTCCAGCCCGCAATTGATCGAAGATGCCTCCTTCTCCGACTGCACTTAACGCTTGTTTTGGCTTGTTCGCAACACGAGCTCCTATGCATCCTCGGGTTCCAGGGCGAAGCCGTGATGCACTGAGCAAAAAGCTGTGAGAGCTAGTAGCGAGTGCAAGGGCGAGAAAAGCGCTCCGGGCAGCCATCGAGCTGAACTTTGGCCTAAACATAATTGCCTAATACTATAATTCAAAACTCCTGAGCTCAAGAAGAATCTGATGTTACTGATGATCTGATGATGCTGTAAGCATCAGTCATGGATGAGCAGATGAGCAGTTCATTATTTTTTGTTTACTGATCAGCTGATTGAAGTGACGTCACTGTACGTCTCTGTACGCACTATGCACCAAGCTCCTGAAATGTTGGGCACCAGCTTTCGGCTGAATCTCAGAGCAGTTGTCTTCAACTAGAGCCTGAGAGCTGAGAGCTGAGAGCTAGTCGTTCAACAGAAATGGCTTTAAGCATACTTCGTTTAGTTCTCGCTGCATTCGCGCTTTCCAGTGCCTCCGCACTAGCAGTGGGTCGTCGGAGTTTTGTGGCAAAGTCTTTCGGTGCAGCTACTGGTGCGGTGGCGCTTGCTAGGTCGCCGCAAGCGGCACTAGCGCTTAGGGAACCAGCCGGCATGAAAGGAGAGGTAAATACAAAATAACATCAAATACAAAGTTTATCAAGGTTACCTCAATTTGCTTCTAAGCGCTTAGCACTTAGCACTCGCAGATGTCTCAATAACAAGAATATGTACTCCTCGAGATTAACAAAAAGGGTTACTTTTCTTCCTCTAGGTTGGGAAGGGCAAGTACGACGTTCCAATGGACCCAGTTGTTGCAGAAGCTGAATATGGCCTCGGACCAGCTAAAGTAGCTGCGCGCAAGAAGCTTCGAGAACAGGGGAAGGAAGTGCCACCACCTCGCTAAACTACTTCACGTTGATCAAATCACTCTATTCTTACACGATCTTCCTTATGCAAAATTCACAATTGAAAAACTGTGTGAAATCCTCAATAGCATAATCTGTCCGACATCCTCAATCAAGAGCATTGGCACGATGGGCCATTGCCTGAAAGGAAGAAGCAGAAGAGCTAGGCAATAATTGGACTGTTGCTGTGGCGTACACGATCTCACGATCCGTATCTACAGCACTAGTATTAGTTCAAAAGTGCTTTCTGTTAGCTTCCTAATAAGATTTCGAATGCACATACTGGAACGAGAGGCACAGTATCCACTACGCACTACGCCTTGAACCTTGTACCCCCTTTACTTCTCACTTTACTCCTTACTTTGCGAGAAGGCTGCGTTTCACGCGTTTTTCACATGCGAATATTACTAAGTGCTGAATAATTCACTTCGGTATCGCTGAATCCACTTTCCGCGTAATTTACGTGGAATTCCTAACCAAGCCTTACGACCTAGACACCAACGCCTACCTCTACCTATCATCTAAAAAGATTCCACATGGACCATGCGGTGTCATACGGATCAGTATCGATCGGCACAAAATTAATGGAGAACAGTCCCATTGACCACTGGGCCTAGTCCTCATTCCTTATTCCCATCGTTAATATTACTGCTATTGGTAGTATTTAGTAAGCTTGAATGCGAATTGCGGATCGTAATTATTTTTTTCGCGCCTCCCTCGAAGGGAGGATTGGTGTTAGTAGCTATTTTTTTGCGGTGCGGGACGTGCTTTTCGAGACAGGCCCCGAAGGGCCGGAATTAGATGGCTAACAGGTAGAAAGAAAAGCAAAGCAGCGCAAACTAAACCGAAGAAGCTAATCAGGCGCACATGCCCGATTGTCGAACTCGCTCTCAAAACAATAAAAACCCAAATGACACAGAAGCCAGAGTTACGGGCAGAGGTTTACGAGCGTGCGTTGCGCGCAAGTCAAATCGTAAAGAGGATAGTATTCCTAGTTATGGCCGACATCGCAATAAGTTTATTCTACGAAGGACACGGAGATAATTTATTCCCTAGTAGGAACCTAAAAGTATAGTCAAGGGGATCATTACTAATTTGGGACAGAAACGACCCCCTAAAAAACTCCCTTGTAGTGTTGGTTTGAGATTTTTTAAAGAGTCGACCTACCGTGGAGCGTAGCCCACTGATGAGGCGCTCGCGGCAACCACCATGGGGTAATACTGGTGCTCAAACTTCGGACCCTCAAGTGACCTTATCAAGGAGCAGTCCAAACCTTGAGCACCAGTATTAAACGTTCCCTTGCCTCCCTAGGACATCGTCTACGAGTTCCACTACCAACACGTTGTTTGGACGCTGACGCTCAAGTTGGCCGTTTGGACCGTAGCAATGTCCAATTTGAGCTCTCGAAAGGGCTCAATGCGCAGAATGGCATCGCTTTCAAGATTTGATGATCCTATTCTTTGGCGTGTGCGCCTCCATGCTAGAAAGTTGGTGTACGGGACCTCGATTCACGAGAGTTTTTCCGTTTCGGTCCCATATTGGTAGTGATATCCCTTGGTATAGTACAGGCCAATCAAACACCAATAGAAGCACATTCACACGGAACCCCACCGGGGTTGAGCAAACCATTACAAAACCATACAACACGGAGGTGCTGTCATAAAATGTCGATTGTCCGGTGAGAACGTATCGCCCGCTCTCTAAATCTCGTTAAGAGCAGCAAGCGCGACCCGGAGCCAAGGCTCCGCTCCAGAAATACCCGACGTCTTCGGCTCGGCTCCAAAAACCTGGGACGTCTCCCGCTCGGCAACATGAATCCTCGACGTCTTCTGAGCCATCCTGCGCTGAAAAGCCTGCCTGTTCGGCTCCTTGGCTTGCGCTGAAGTGCTCTGCCTGTTCCCCGTCCCGGCAGTGTAATTTCTCGTCGCCCCGAAGGTACATGGATCGTTCTCCACGGTTTCTGTACCAAATGGCACACAAATTGTTGCGCTTAATTTACCCATATTTACCACACAATAATCTCAGACTGCGGCGTGAAGTCGCGTTTACTAGGGCCCACCCTGTCGATTGTCCGGTAAGAACGTATCGCCCGCTCTCTAAATCTTGTTGATACGGTAATTCGAACCTCCCCCACAAAGGGGAAATTCCTCAATAACATAACACCTCCCACATACATCGACACAAAATACTACAGATCTGTAGAGATATAGCGAAATCGGGGCAGTAAGGCCTACCCCTGCTGTCTTTGTTGGAATAATTGACAAAGGAACCCTTCACGATGTTCCGACATTCCAATTTATTTCCTGAGAATTAAAGTCCTGGTACGGGCAATGTTACAAACCTCATGCGCGTTTTCAGACCGCAATTACGGGATTTGCGATGATCCAATGTACTTAGATTCCCATACACACAGGAAATCAGGGAATACAACCACCTCTATGAAGTGAATCCCCTCGAGCGTGCCAAGTCGCCTCTCCAGAGAACAGTCTTGTTTTAGACAGGCCCCGAAGGGCCGGAATTTGAAGGCTAATCGGAAGATATAAAAATCAAAGCAGCGTAAACTATGACTAAGAAGCTGTTGAGGCGCACATGCCCGAGTGGCCATGGAAGTGGTGGTAGCAGTCCGAAATGGCACGCTCCTCCGTGCTCTGAGTGCTTTTTTGACACAGGCCCCGAGGTGCCGGAATTAGGAGGCTTGGACGTCGGAGTATGAACTGTGAAGCTAATCAGGCACGCATGCCCGAGTGGCTCTTTTTAAAAATCTAGGATTAAGTTGGCCCTGGTTTAAGTGGGATGGGTCCATCGGGCCTGGGCGAGAGACTAAGCACAAGACCGGGAATACATTGGTGCACGTTTAGAATTCTCTGCTACGTAGCTACTGTACGTAGCTAGCTAGAAAGTACCTGCGTATTTGCGTGTCACTGCATGTATCTGTAGTACATCAATAACAGAAAACAGTTTGTCAGTCTTTGAGGGGGTTCTTTACATACAGCACGTGTTTGACATAGCTTACAGCACACAGTGCCGGTGCGCCGGCTGAAGAATCGAATCGATGTCGCATATTTTGAAGAACATCCAACATCCATCACCCAACTCGATGGCCCTATGGCAATTTGACCTAATATTCGGAGCATGAC
>Ga0307979_1001882_pt1 | contig 14747 bp, 13 predicted proteins | sample OrgLakmetage1058_FD_201833 | JGI IMG/M metagenome (GOLD analysis project Ga0307979, IMG submission 201833) | Saline water microbial communities from Organic Lake, Antarctica - #1058 | ecosystem: Environmental > Aquatic > Non-marine Saline and Alkaline > Saline | place: Antarctica: Organic Lake...
GTAGCGGTACGTCTATCTTCACCACTTCCCTCTCGGATGCTTCAACTGACCTCAACCTCAACACTACTGCAAGCTTGGATTCAACTGCTACGACGGCCTTTGTGAGCTCCATGGAAGTGGTGGTGGTTCGCGCCTCGAGTCTCTAAGCCCACTGCCCTGCCAACCAACAAGCCTTCTCACCTCCGGCGCTTCCCACAGTGTATCTGCCCTCAAGCGGTGGGTTCCCCGACATGGTACTGGTGCTGTTGCTCGTGGCAGGTGTGTTGGTGCTTCTGCAAGGATGTTACCTCTTGATGCGCCGGCGGCTGCGAACCCGGCAGCTCGCTAAACTCAGCCCTGATCCTGAGCCTTCGTTGGATCCACCTGCACCTTACTACGAGCCGCAGCTCGTCGACAAGCCTAGTGAGATGCATGGGCAAAGAGTAACGCTTCAGCCGATTAGCTCAAAGGTAGGGGAATTGGCGAAACAGGGGGAACAAACTACCACGCCAAAGACAATTTTTCCACCAGGGAAAGTGGTACCGTTACCAGCGCCAGATATGGATGACTTGGAGGAGTATGAGCTGTAAATCTATCAGCGAGCGGCATCCACAATTCAATTAAAATATCGATGCTCGGCCATTGCCCTGCTGTAGGACTCGGCAACGGACTCATAGGGTACTGCAGGAACACGAGAGTGCCCTCTGAGGCGCTGGGGTAGGACACTCACGACACTACAGTCATCCACGAAGGCCGCTTACGGTGCATTTTAACTCTCAGAGCGCACAGCTGCCCTGAATAACCTCGCCGCCATGTCGAGAAGAGCCACTTAAGAGTGCCTCGGTAATGTCGTGGGACTCGGCAACGGACTCATATGGTACTGCAGGAACACGCGACAGAACAAGGGCGCGCTATCTTCAATACAAAACAGACAAAGAAGTAATCTGCGCGTGGTTTCAGAGTTTATTTCATGAACAGTCTCCACTTTTGATGAGGTTGAAAGTATTGTACTCCCCGCTATCTACACACTTCCCCTCTCTGATTTTGACTTGCGTGCATCACTGCGAAGCCAATTGCGTGTGGTTTCAAAGTTTATTTCATGCAAAGTCTCCTAGATGGAGTTGAAAATAGTGTACTCTCTGCTTTCTGCACACTTCCTCTTTCTGATTTTGACTTGCGTGTATCGCATACGCATACACTTCTGCCCGCAACATTGGCTTCTGTATCATTTGGTTTTGAATTCTTTCGAATTCAACTTCAAAGTCGGTTCGAGTTCGAGGTGGAAACAGCCATTGAGTACGATGTAAGATGGAACCTTCCTCGGCGTGCATTCATCATTTAACAAAACTTCGAGTTATAGATTGAGTTCGAAGAGTATTATAATATTTAGGTTCCGACGGAGGTTGTGTTGCCAAAGCCCGTGACTTTCGCAATGGCACAGAGATCAATGAAGAAACACGAGTGAGCCACATGACGTTGGAGTGTGGCAATCGACACGCCACGACCATTTATGCAGGGCGCTCTCCCTGAATTTGGACACCAAGATAGCACAGCTGCCTCAGTTCACGTCACAGCAACAATTAAGAAGCCAGGGAAGGGAGCGCTGGCAATGCCCAGATACTCAACATTTTTTCGTCTTTGATGCGGCATTGTAGTCTCCAAACAGGAGCTTCACCCAAAGCCCACGTCTCCTGCCTCCACACTCCTGGAGCGTAATAGCTGTACAGCAGGACAACGTATTGATCGATGAAATTAGAAATGTTTGATGCAAGGGAATGCACTGCCCAAACAGACTTGGTCTCAAACTTAAGAGCAAGTCAGAAAATATAATTCCCATGTATCCTCCGCAATGGCGTTCCAACATTACCACTAAGGAGCCAATTGGACTTTTACTGCTACTAGTAAGTATTAAATAAAAAAAGACAAAGAACGATTGTGAGCAGTGCTCGTACATGTGACCTACGAATAGAGAGCGATCCGCTCGACCACTGAGCTATTAAGATATTCGATGCCCGAAATTTTATGCAACTTTGAAAACTCTTGTAGCTATGTACTTATCTTAATTCAGGTTCAGTCGACTGTATTAGCAAGGGTATTAGTAGTCTAGGAACCGCAACATTTTTGATGTCCTCAAAATTAACCCCACAGCCAAACTGCCAAATACAAAGGAAATTGGCCCAAATGCCAAAAAGGAGTTGAGAATGAACTTGCGCGTATGTTTCATCAGCATATAGGCCTCAATATCGGGTTTGGGTCAGCGAACTCGAACTCGAACTAATACAAACCCAAATGGCACAGAAGCCAATGCTGCGGGCAGAAGTGGGAATGCGCGTGCGTTGCGCAAACAAGGCAAGTACGGAATGATTCAGGAGGGAGAGGGGCATTGGCCCAATTCCTCGGAAAATTTGCAAAAAGCGAGGTATAAGTGGGTGTTGCGCACTCCGCAGAACAATAAAGAGGAAGGCGCGCAGCAAAGAAGCTCGTGACATGCGGAACACGAGGTCCACTCTGTTGCGGAATAACCCTATCGAGAACTAGAGAGATAACGGGGATTTGTTGGGAATTTGGCTTTCACGTTTTAGGTGAATTTGGGTTATTTCGCAACACACTCGGCAGAGGTCAAAGTGTGCCTTTCAGCGCGCCTATTGTTCTGCCCCTTAGCCAAAAGAGACTTTGACGGGACAGGAACTCCTTCCTCGTCCGCGGAGTGGCAGTGAATAGAAAAGCCCCCCCTCAAAAAAATACAAACAGCAACATGCCAGCGGGCCGCTTGTGGCCTAGCGGTCCCTCCCTATCATAGAGCTATACCCATAAATCTTCTATCAAACGCCACGGACGCTAGTCGTGGTCGTCCTCCAGCGTTTTTCGAAACCCTCGCAAGGCCCTCCACCTTGAGAGCAAGTCGACAGCGTATACCCCGAAGAGTAGGGCCCGATTGGGCTCTGATTTAGTGCTTCAATTGGGCTTCGCGAGGCAATGCACTCGAACCCGGACTTCAAAAGTAATCTCGGATCACGGATCCATGATGTGACAATATTTTCAGCTTCTGCCTTGGATGGAGTTCATTTGAGATAACCTAAGTGCCAAACGAAACAAATAGAGGCCAGTGCAAAAGAATTTTGAATGCACCTACACAAGTGGAATGGAGGAGAATTATAGAATTGTGCCCTAGTTGACACATGATTTATATCTACGAGGAGTATCATATAACGGGCAAGTGGTTGGTTGACCTGGGAATTGGCATGTAAATGCGGTGTGGCAAGACAGAAGACTCACTCCTCACAACAGGGCGGTGTTTTTGTCCTCAGTGCCAGAAACACCACTCATCAATTTCCTTGTTTGTACCGCTCGGCAAAACAAAACATTCCCCTTCGTCTTTGCCTCGTTTGTACCCTAGAAGAAACGTTTGTACTCCAAAGTCAATTGGTTTGTTTGTACCACGCGGCCAGTTGGAAATCAGGAAAATCTGGTTGTTTGTACCTAATGTGATATTGGTGTTTTGAATGTAGCCCTATCAGTAAGTAGTAGTACCGCAGCGTGCGTGAGGCAACCAGCGCAGCAAGACCTAGTTGCTAGCCATAGAGAGCTGTATGGAGCCGCCAACAAGGCAATTGAGCCGGCGCAACAGCCTTTTAGGCAGCAGCAGTGGTGGCGATCGGCGAATACCCTCGTCAAATAATGTGTCCATTCTGTCATCACTGGACGAATCGCTTCCTCTTCCAGAACATCTGGCTCAAAAGTTCTCCGAGACGCAGACATCAACGTTACAACGCATTTTTCGGTGCTTCCATAGGATGAAGAGTATAGCGATCCTTAGATTACACCGCGAAAAAAAAGGAAATTATTAGCATTACAACTTGCCACCTGCGCGATGCGTGTTTTCTTTTCTACGGCAGTTATGGCAAATTATCCTTTTAAAATGGACTCAACGACTACCCACGCCGCTCTTGCAGGTACTACGATCAAGACCACTCAGGACGCATCAGCGTAGCCGAACTCGGAGCCGTGCTGGCTAAAGTTGATGGCAAAGCACCACAGCCTGAGGTTGTTACTGCCCTCATGGCGGAAGTAGACACCAATGCAGACGACGAAATAGACTTTGCTGAGTTTTGCCAGGTGTGCGTGCTTTCGCGGATACAGCGAGAGTTCCTGAAGTAACTCTTCGACTAGTGCTAGTGCCGGTCGCCAACCCGAATCCTTCTGCAATCTAAAGACCTTTCGTGTTCTCTTGAATTCCACCTGGTTTGTCTTGCTGACGTCACTATATAACCGTCTACATTTGGCCCATCAGGCAATGGCGTTGCACAACGGTGGGGCCTTCAAGTCTACTGTTGTGCGAGTGGAGCGGGCGCGGCGGTGCAGCGATTTCGCGGGCCCGCAGCTCAGCTCCTTTGGTGGGGCCATGTTCGACGGCAAGGGCTATCAAAAGCATGCCGCGGTTGCGGATGAACTGGTACGAGGATATACTAGTACATAAAACTTGCGAAAGGGAATGAGCTGAAGGGGAAGAGTGAAGTGTGAGCTCATCTTTTCGAAATCAAAGGTACGTTCACTCTTCTTTAATCATAATTGACTATGCAAAACTTTTTTCTAATAATGGCGACAACGATACAAGTACTTACGGTCGCCTCACCCCATCTCTTCTCGGGTGTCTGACGTGCGTGCGTGTGCCTCCCCCTCTATTGGACCCCCCCTTTCAGGTACCCGGCTTCGAGTACTGGGTGCCGGATTCAGTTCACGTGTGGCGGAAAGTCTCTTGCTTGTCGGTGCTGCACGACGGCCAAGGAGGCCAAGTAGTCGTGCGCGACTGCGAGCAAGTAGAGCGCATTGACACACTGCCACTACCTTCGCTCTTGCCACCCTCACCCGCCAACGACAAGGTTCTTTCATGTTTTCGTTTACAATTGATGCCACGTCGCTTAATCTTCTGTATGTAGTTCTCTAATAGAAGAAATGGTAAGAAAAAGGAACCCTCTTTTCCCTCTTTTACTTGCTCGCATCACTTTCTTCTCATTCTTGCTTTTTTAAAAATATTTCCTTACTTTCCCTGCGTACGTATACAGGTAGTCGCAGACCTAACGTCGTTGCATTACTTGCACGAAGCCTCGGTGCTCGCCAACCTCCACGCCCGCTGGGTGCCCACCCACCAGCCCACCCCTACCCCATACACCTACATGTGCAACGTGCTGGTGGCGGTGAACCCGCTGCGCAAATTGCCAGCGGTCGAAACGGCGGCGGACTACCGCGCGATTCCTCAGGTCTACACGATGCCTCCGCACCCGTTTGGGGTAGCAGAAACCGCATACCGCCAACTCACGGCAAGGCATGGGAGCAGCGTCAGTGGCGGCGCGAGCAGCGGCACCGCCAACCAGGCGGTGGTGATCAGCGGAGAGTCGGGCGCGGGAAAGACAGAAACCTTCAAACTAGTGCTGCAGCACTTGCTGTCGGAGCCCAACGCGAGTAACACTGTTGCTGCCAGCGGTAGTGGTGGCAAGGGCAGTGCATCATCACCAGGAGGAGCAATGGGGCGCCGGGTCTCAGTCGCCAGCGCGTCCTCGATGGATGTCTTGCAAGCTCGTTTGACCCAGTCCAACCCTCTGATGGAAGCGTTTGGGAACGCGCGCACTACTCGGAACCACAACTCGAGCCGGTTCGGGAAATTCTTGAAACTGGTGTTCGTGGACACGTCCGGGTTTGTTCTCGACGACCATCTCCCCTCTACGACGGCCAAGAAAGGAGGGGACGGAGGAAAAGGAAGCAGCAGCAGCAGCAGCAGCGAGTTGAACTTGTGGGAGCAGCGGGCGCTGCAAAGGGCGTGGGCGCGGCGCCCGCCCGCCGTGTGGTCGTTGCGGGGCGGGCAAGTGGACACTTACTTGCTGGAAAAGACCCGGGTGGTGGGGCAGGCCCCCGGAGAGGGGGGTTTCCACGCATTCTACGCTCTGCTTGCCGCCGCGGCGTTTCCTGGAGGAAGTGGGGGAGTGGTTCCCCCAGACCCGTCCACTTGGCGGGCAGGGGCCAACGGAGAATCGCACGCGTATTTGCCCGGGTACCCGGAGTGGCTGAAGCAGCCAGAATCTTTCGAGGTGCTACTTAGACGAGCGTGCGAGGAAACAGAGCACAGTACTAGAACTCGTTTAAGTTTCGTTTGGTTTCGATTGCCTTAGTGGAAAAAAATACTTGTTAATTTGCTGACAAGTTAATTGGTGCGCTCTTTGATGTCATGACCTATGATCTCATGGTATGACTCCATCATGGCTGACCTCTCTTGTTGGTGGTGCGTGCATTCTGTATCATTTGCGGTTTACTACTGTAGGAGCCTCCTCGCGAAACCTACGACACCGTGTCAAGTGCTTTGCTCGCGCTGGGTGTGTCTTCTGCTGACGTAGCCTCGATCTGGCGTGTCCTTGCGGGTTCGTGAGAAACTACTGTCTCCCTTTAAAACAGTCTTCCCTGTAGCGGTCGTTGTAGTTGCTGCAGTTTTTATAAAAATCAATTGATCGGATCCTAACCCTAGGTTTCTACTCCTCCTTGCATTACCCCCTCCTGTACAGGAGTGTTGAAGCTCGGTGACTTGTCGTTTGAGGCCGACACGGACCAACAGCACGCCGACGGTGCTCGCATCAGCGACGGTACTGAGGGCCAGCGCTGCCTGCGCGCCGCCGCGAGTCTGCTCGGGCTCAGCCCGCCAGCCCTGCTCACGTTGCTCACGACGCGCACGATTGAAACGGGCCAGCAGAATGCCCAAGGCGGCGGCGCTGGGAGCCCCCGGCAGCGGCGCGGCACTACTCTAGCGGTGCAGCTGAACCCTGCAGCAGCAGCCCTGGCGAGAGACGCAATGGCGAGGCTCATTTACGGTCATCTGTTTGGGTGGGTTGTTGCTACGGTGAACCAAAGCTTGGCGCCTTCGAGGAGCAACAACGCAACGACGAAATCGACACCAGGCCTGAGCCCAACCAAAGAAGAGCCGGATGGCGAAGAAGAACATGAAAAGACAGACAGCAAGAACACGTCGCAGAACCAGAAGGAGCTTGTCCCAGCCAATGCCGAACGGCGCACTTTGGGTCTGTTGGATATGTTTGGCTTTGAAGCGTTTCTGGAGAACGACTTGGAGCAGCTGCTGATCAATTTGGCCAACGAAGCGCTGCAAGACATGTACTGCCAACAGGTAATGCTGCTAGGTACTACGACTCATTAAAGAAGGCATGTATCGAAGCGCACGCATTTGCACACACACTTGCTCGAGAGAAGAAATTATAGCTTTATGTTTGTGCCGAATCCAACCAAAACTTCATTGCGTCGCTTTCTCGTCCTCGACTCAATTATCCTCTGTTGTAATAGGTGCTGTTGGCCGAGTCCACCCTGTATTGTTCCGAAGGCCTTCGCGTAGGGACCGTGGAATACGCGTCCAACGCCGATTGCGTGGATTTGCTGGTGCGGGGGGTGGTGCCTCTGCTCGACGAGCAAACGGTGATGGCCCACGGCAGCGATGCAGCCTTCGTCGCTCAAGTGCACCGCACTTTGAACCCCAAGTCGCCGTACTTGTTGCTGCCCCACGCCCGGCTCCGTCACCACTGCTTCACGGTACATAACATGGCACCTTTACTTTAATCATGCGATAGGTGGGTAACGAGGCCCTATGAAACGTGCAAGCAATCACATGATTAAAGTAGCCCTTATTGTGTCCTATTTGTTGAAAATATAAGCGAATTCTTTGATTCGTGGATGTTCATACTCTCAACCTACTCAACAAAAGGTGCGCCACTACGCCGAAGACGTCACCTACCAATGCCAGGGGTCCTTCACGGTCAAAAACGACAACACGGTGCCCCGGGGCCTCACCTTGGCCTTGCTCGCGTCGACCACTCCGCTGATCGTTGACATGACCACCCAGGCCGAGGACCGTAGCAACGACGCCAGCAAGCCTTCTGCTAGTGCTAAACTTGGGCGGCAGGTGTGTAGAGCACCCAACGGTCGTTAGTTTTCGTGGAAGGTTCACCTGTTGCGAAAAGCAAATTGACATCTATTTTGGTGTGCACTCATCTTGAATGATCGAATCAGCGCAATGTACGCCAATCATACTTCCTCTTGTTGTTCTTCGTTCAGGGGCCAGTTGAGGCTAGCTCGTCCCTGAAATTACCTGCAGGGCGCAGCAAAAAAGCTCGGACGGTAATATTCAGGCGTAGGTTTGCGATAATGCTTAATCTACATGAGCTGGCATCTCTTCTTGTAGCCACTTGTGGGCTTTACTTTTTCTTTTCTTTTGTACTCACAAAAAGGTGGCGGGCGACTTTACGCTGGCGATGCAATCTTTGGTGGCCGCCTTAGGCGCGTCTCAGTGCAGTTACGTGCGTTGCGTGAAGCCTAATTCGCGCATGCAGCCTGGCCTGTTCGAAAATCATTACGTTGCCACGCAGGTTTGAAATTGCCTTCAAATTTGATACACATTGTATTTACACGAAGATGGAGCTCGCAAGCAAAATTGCATGTAGAATGACTTCGGACTTGCTTGACCACAAAGTGTCTCATTCTTTATTTACTCTCTTTTATATTTTGCCAACCTCTACTTATGTACCTATTTATCTCTGTTCCGCATCCCTGATTTGCAGTTGCGCTCTCTCGGCTTGTTGCAAACGTGCGAAGTGCTCAAAGTGGGGCTGCCCCACCGCACCCCGTATACGGAAATACGGCCACAGCTGGAGGCCAACTTACCCCCCGAAGTGGTGCATCTGCTGCGCCACCGCCCGGACAAGGACCTGGTCGCAGCGTGCCTGTCAGTGTACGAAGCGCCAAGATCGAGTTACCATTTGGGCTACACCCGCCTCTTTTTTCACACGGTGCGCATAAAAAGAAAGGCGCTTTTCCATTGAACCTGCATGAATTTCTATCAGATTCAAAGAACTTTTCTGATTACTCTCTGTAGTCTGATGTCACAACAAGCCTTGGTGTGCTCAATTCAACGCTTGTGGCCTAACTTTTCTGCCCTTCTTTTCGACCTCTTCATTCGGCGTACAGGGGCAGTACAGCGAGCTGGAAAAAGTCTTCGCCGCAGCGGCTCGGGACGACCCCCAGCAAGCACTGAGCAAATTTCGGTCTTATTTGACCCGGCTTTTGTTTCAGCGGCTGCTGGTGCGGTTGCAGACTGGTTTCGCGTTCATTGGTATCTTGCGGAGAGTGCGCGAAAAGCACGACCGCGCGTTTGACTTACTGAAGCGCAACGTGCACCGCAAACAAACGGTGAAGAAATGGCTAGCCTTGATTCAAGAAGAAAGCGACCGCGTAGCCAAAGAGGAGCGCGAGAAGGCGGCGGCGTCCAAACTCACCCTGTGGCTCTATCGCTGCTTGATGGCCAATTCTGAGAAATTCCGCGCTCAGCGCCCTAACGGCCAAAGACCTCAGCAGCGTAAACAGCCCAGCGAGGAAGGAGGCAAGGATGGAGTGGCCTCTGCCTCAACGCAGCATTCTGGAGTAAATGCGTCGGCACTCGCGGCGATTGTGAAAGCCGCTGAAGAGGCCGAGGCTCTAAGGCTAGCCCAAGAGACTGAAGCCAAGAAGTTGTTTGAGGCTGAGCTCGAGTTGCACGCCGAAGCATTCCGAGCTCACGCCGCACTGCTCAAAGATGCGTCGGTGGACCAAACGGCCAAAATGCGGGAAGAGGTAAACGTCAGCTGATAATACAGTGCTTATTCCTTTCTGAAAGACCTCCAGTTTTTTTTTAAATTTTATGAGCACACTCGCTTGTGCCAGCATAATTGCTGTTTACACGTGACATTCATGATGTTGAAAACCTGTTTCTCGCGGGTTTTTACATCTCTTTACCTTCAGGCGGTGCAGCGCATGACTTCCAAAGACGTTTTGGCACGATGCCATCTCGTGGAAACTTCCTTTGCCACTTTTACACGCACCAAACTCCCTTCTCTGCTAGCGGACCGGGTCAAGAGCCACGGTGCAAGTCCTGAGCTGGACCACATCATGGCAACAGTGCAATGCCACCAGCCACTAGGCACAACATCTACATCATCGTCAACAGCATCGTCACCAACGCGAATGTCCCCGAATGCTTCTCGTTCTCGCACTGCGCAAGCGAAGGCGCGCCACAATGGTAGTCCGACGCTACTGCAGAAAGCCCAAGCCGCTCTGAAGCAAGAGGAACAAGAAGAAGCGGAGCGATTGCAAAGGCAGCAAAACGCACAGGAAGCTAGGCCAGGCGGCGGCAGCAACGGCGTCTCGTACCATCGCCACCCTTCCAAAAACCGCGCAGGCCCGGTGTTTGCCGACTTGGGTGCTTCATCTACGGGGCACCACCGCAGCGCCCTCTCCGGCGGGCGAGGCTTCCTCGCAGCCAATGGGGCTCCGCCACCGCCTCTGAACGCTGCCTTAGTGGCGCGTTTTTTGCCCAAACCCGAGCTCATGCCCACGTACCGCTACCAACTGTTGTTCAAGGGCTCGTTGGCAAGTGGCGGCGATGGCGACGAGACCGATGGCAGTCACAATGGAGATGCATTCGACGACGAGAACGGAATTGTTGTTGTCGGTACAGGAAATGCCTTGAACCGTGCCAGATACCAAGGGGGTGGCGCGATGCCGAGTGTCCTAGGATCAACGAGTGCTTCCGCTGAGGGCGCGCGCGCAGCGGTGCGACCCTTGGTCTCGATCTCTCCTTCATACCACTCCATGTCTTTGAATCTGTGCTCATTTCGCATTCTCTTATTCTACCCTTTCTCACATTGGTCGGATGCTATTTCCTTCACTCATTTCGTTTCCCAGGTCACCCAAGCTGAGCTCGAGAAAGGTCGTGTAGTGGCTGCGCTTGTGATGTCAGCGGCAGCGCTCGAAGCTCTTCTGAGGCAATTGGCAGCCATGAAGGTAAGCGTATGTGTAGTTCAGGTCTTCTTAAGGGGCGCGCGAATCATTTATGATTTTGATGAATGGATCGGCAGCTGCTCAATTTAAATTGAATGAAAATATATATTTTGCGATTTGATGCACTACACAATCTTATTTACATTGCCGTACTCGTCTTGAAAGCACTATCACATCTTTCCCACTGCTAATTTTACATCATTGTTGTACTACAGCATGACTTGTACGCAGCAGCAGCAGCCCATCTCATCAAGCAAAGCAATGCAGCTATACAAGCACCATCGTCATCAGATGGAGCAGAGCACAACGCCACAGTTCAAAAGTGCGGACGGCTCCTCTTCGATGCTGAGTAAGCAAAAAACTGCCCCTATTTCTATATCCTGTTTCATGTTTCATACGTGCTTTATCTGTGCTTAGTGATTTATCGATGTTGGGAATATTTTGTTGCTTGCCATTTGACATAAAATGTGACATGATCTTTTTCAACAAACTTGGCCACAGGTACATTTGGTCCAACATGCTCGATTTGCAGCGGTGGGCGCAGGGCAAAGAGAAGTGTTCGGCAAGCCGGAGCTTCGCTGGTGGAGGAAGCATTACGCGGCACTTCAGCGCTAGTAATTTCGGCGCAAAGGTCGCCCAAAGTCGCTAAACCGGCATATATTGTCGACTCTTGGCTATCATAAACGGATCTTCACTTAATTTTTACACTAATTTCGGAGGTGCTATGTGATTGAAATACATTGGTTTGTGTTTATGTTTATGGGAGTAATAGTAAAGCTACAGGGTCCATGAGAGTAAAGACGAACATTGCATTACGCAAAAGGACACTCAGCCCAGTTAGACTTGTTCTGGGGGATTCCTCAATACGCAGCTTTTTGCTATCTGTTGATGTTTTTTTTGCAACTGGGTAATCCAATCTAGTAACCAGTAAGGCCGTAGCCGTACACGAACGGAACCATAAAACGGTCTATGTATCCAATCGTAATGACTCTTGCACTTGCCCATGTAAATAAGTAACATAAAAATCATTTGGCTACACAGTATATGAGTAGTCCGATCATTATTATAATCTTGGACTATGAGTGAGCTAAGACTGTGAAGTTCAACTAGAGATAGTCCCCTCTTCAATGCAGAAACAGAAGCAGAAACGACTTAAGTCCGGTTTCAAATTTATTTCATGAACAATTTTAACCTTAGAGGGGGGTGGAAGTATTATGCTTCCTGCCCTCTACAAACTATCCTCTTACGATTTTGATTTGCGCGCAACGCACGCGCGTACACTTCTGCCCGAAGCATTGGCTTCTGTATATTCTGTGTCATTTGGGTTTGTATTAGCTCGAGTTCGAGTTCGAGTCCGCTAGAGCGGAATGAGCTGGGAAAAAGAACCCCGAGTCGGGATTTCAGTCCGGCAGAATTTGAGTGAGCTAAGACTGTGAAGTTCAACTGGGGATAGTCCGCTAGAGCGGAATGTGCCGGGAAAAAGAATCCCGAGTCGGGCTATCAGTTCGGCTTGGCTCAGAAGACTATCTACTGATATTGTTTTCTATCTGGGTGCTTGCACGTTGACACTCGGTATTTGCTCGGTTCGTTCTTCGTGAACGTCACTGGATCGGTGGGCTCTCGTCTCACAGCCCTCATCAGTCTCATCAGTCATTCCCATTGTCACATTGTCGCGTCGTCTCCACTTCACTTGGTCATCAAGCTAAACGCCGTATACCTTTGTACCTTTGTTGTAGGTAGGGCCCTGGAATTCCCGAGGCGGGAATTCCCGCCGTTGAAATCTGTGGAATTCCAATTGGAATTCCCAGCTCGAAAATGGCCGTTTCGTGGGAATTCCCTGGAATTCCCATACAGGGGGGGTCATTGCAATTACAGGGGGTACTTTTTTCGCGCCTCCCCCGAGGGGAGGACTGGTGTTAGTAGCTATACAGGGGAAGGGCGCCATTTAGGCGTACTTTTTTGTGACGTCACACTGAAAATCTTTGGTGTTTCTGGTGCGTCGTACAGCGCAGTGCAAAGTCCTTGCGCACTGGCACTCCCTGTTCCTGACGTGCACATGCAGTTGGCCAACAGCAAGCCTGTCTTGGATGAAAGGGGTTGCAAAGAGCACCGTTAGTGTATTCGTTTCGGTGAGATGCGGACGTTGCTGTTCGGTGGATCTCTCAAGTGAAGAGCGCCAGCAGCCACCCAGTCCCCGTGCCCTGGATTCCGGGAATTCCCAGGGAATTCACTGGAATTCCAGGGAATCTTGGGAATTCCCAAGGCCATTTTCGGAAGGTGGGAATTCCAGGGCCCTAGTTGTCGGAAGCCAGCCCAACGTCTGTACGAAAAGTCCAAGTAACTACAACTTATGATGTCAATGGATTACCACGAGTCTCTCTCGCTTGCGCTCAGCACTGAGTTAGCCTTTGTTGTCTCTGAGCGTGTGATAAATTGGACTTCCTTTAATGGGACAGAGGAAATTGTTGCAGAAATGGTTGCAGGAGGCTTCCCCGACACTCGGGCCTTTCTGAAGCCCGTGTATCGAGTGTGCAAAAGTATATGCGCATCTCCTAGCGTCGATGCAGCGGCTGACACCCTACACCAGCCTGAATGCGACATGTCTCATCAGGAGCGAGTCATGCGGGCCGACAGTCGAGACCCAAGCCAAGAAGCAGGCATAGCCAAAGCTCATTGGCTTAAACACGCCAACTTCGTGGAAGCTGTTGCAGTAGCAGAATGGGTGGTCGCTCTATCGGCCTCTGGTGATGCTAGCCTCGGGATCCCACCTCAGCCGCAGCTCCAGCCGCAATTCGTCTTCAACACCATCGTCACCATGTGCCAAAGAGCGAACGCAACCCTCGAAGGTCAAGCTACCTTCGCCCGCATGTGCCACCATCAACTAGCGCCCGACGTGTTTACCATGACGGCCCTAATGGATGTGCTTGGGAGGTCTCACGACGTTGACGGTTCCTTTTGGGTTTATCGCCGAATGGCTACCATCCACAAACTGGAACCGAACGTGGTCACTCTTGTAACTGCATCGCGTGTGGCTATTTTGCACAAACGCGACGATTTTTTCTATGCAGTGCTCGAAGACCTAAAGAAAGTCGCAAGTGAAGGAACGGGCGATGACGTTGACAACGAGGCATTGCCTGTGGGACGAACCGCCTCGAGTGCTTCGCGGACTCCATCCATCGTGCTCCTAGCCGCCCTAGAGTGCTCTCTGAGCTCAGACCGGACCGACCTCGCCGAAGTGGTTCTAACTCAGGCCAGAACCATGAATTTGATGCCTGATTTGGCTACAATTGGGCGCTCACTGGGCCCTATCTGGGCAACGCACCTTCAAGTCCGGTCGCCAATCGAAGCGATGATTACGAAAGGGCTACTCCCCGAGGGCGCTTTGAAAGCTATTACTGACGCACAACTGCTGACTGACGAGAGTGAGACCGCTCCAAAAGCAACAAACTTTCGCCAGAATGCATTGGGCAGGCATTCTACTTCTGATATGCGCCGTGAAGTAGTGGAGCACGATCTTGAAAAACTCGAAGCAAGGCTTCAGGAGAGCTCTGTGAGTGTGACGTCCGGGGAGTTTGAGACTTTGCTTCATCAGTGTCGCAAACGTAAGTGGAGTACTGAAGTTCCTTTGATTCTAGCCGCTATGGAACGTCTTGGAGCAGTTGATCGGGGCCTTGCGCCCTCACCAGCTACATTACTCATCTCGATTGATGCTTACTTAGATGGCAATGACCTCTCGGGTGGATGGACTTTGCTCAAAGAGGCTCCTCATCGCTGGGGCTTTGCGACTTCATTCGACCCCGTTCCAGCTTATTTGCTGTTCTGCCGGGGGGGCATTAGAGCAGGTGAAGCGGAAGTGGCGTTCGAGGCTGTGAATCATCTCGTTGATTGGATTGCAGAGGACTCTGTAA
>Ga0307979_1001885_pt1 | contig 14735 bp, 10 predicted proteins | sample OrgLakmetage1058_FD_201833 | JGI IMG/M metagenome (GOLD analysis project Ga0307979, IMG submission 201833) | Saline water microbial communities from Organic Lake, Antarctica - #1058 | ecosystem: Environmental > Aquatic > Non-marine Saline and Alkaline > Saline | place: Antarctica: Organic Lake...
CACCCGGCCCGAGCAGAAAAACGAAAAGGACGCCCACCCGCCCATTGGGCGTGTGTCGCAAATAGGCCGGGTGGGCGCCCGCCCGGCCCTGTCGGTGGTCCTGTCATTCACGCATGAGTGCATATTCGGGTATTGTAGAAGTTCAATATTAAGCTTGCTTGCATTATTGGTGTGATCCACGAATGCACACAAATGGAATCGATGAGGATTCCATTCGCAGTAATTCCAAGCACCAGTGCCTAGCTTTTTTGTGCATATGTGTCCTCGTACGACACGCCACAGAATGGCGCAGGAAATCACTCGAAGGACTAGTAACAAATCTCTCTCAAAGTAGCGGTCATATCGTGGTTCAGATGTGTATCCATCCACAAACTTGAAATATGACATGGCAATTTTTGGCACAGGCCACGAAAGGCCGGAGTTAGATAGCTAAGAGGCAGAAATATTCGAAGCGTAGTTCGTGGAGACGTTGTTTAGTCTACTGTAGCTGTCGCTCTCGTAGACTCCTTCAAAGGCTTAGAAGTCTCTGAAGTGTTTGCAGGCTCGCCTCGAACGCACCGACAACTCTGGAGAAGCTTCGAATTCTAGAAGCAAAGCACTAGAACATTTCAAGCATGGATCGGAGCTTTTCTTAAGTGTGCAACTTAAAAAAGAACTTTGAAAGATGAAGACATGGAATCTATGCATGCAATGATTTATTCGTGTAGAACATTATACAAGGCATAAGAAGAGGAATACTCAGTAGTAAGCACAAACTTACTTGTAATGATGCTCGTTGAACATAGAACGAGGCATGAAAAGAGGAATACTCAGCAGTCAGCGTAGCTTTATTGAACTTGTATATTTCAAATACAAATGACAGGACTGTGCAAAGGACTGAAAGGTGCTTGGGTAATACGAGCGCTTCCTAACGGTGCTCCATTGAAGTTCGTTGACTGATTTGTATCAGTGACATTATGCCAAATACAGTAGTCGCAATAGTCCCAAAACAATTACTATGTATCGCATGCAAGAAGGCTGCAAACGATTACGTCATCATCCTTCCACTGAATACAGAATGGTGTCGAATGCATTAGGAGGTGTAACCGACAGGAACAGAGAACAGAGCCATCATGCACTGCGCAGAGGTTGATCAGTAACGTCATCGCTTCCTGATTCACTTGATGCTGTAACGATGCATCAGGAGTTTGTAATTGTTGCGCTTGGTTTCTCGCCAAACCTTCGATTTATGTTATTCAAATCAAGATTTTGATAACATTATATTCCTACTAGAACTGAATCCCTCCATGCTTGATCGAGGACTTCTTGACTTTTGGAGCACGATCGATGCCTTGTAACGTTGATGTCGGTGTATCAAATGAGATGTAAATGCACTGAAGGCTGAATTAAGACCATCTCATTCTGATTCTAAATACGGTCACGAGGAAAAGGAGGAAAATGTCTGAAAAGGAGGAGAATGTCTGTTTTATTGTGGCAAGAGAATGTCTGTCATGATATGTGCCACAATGATCTCGTGAATTGGCTGGCATGAATGCAGTTGTCATCTCAGTATATATTGCGCTTCGTTTCTCACCAAATCAACGATTTATGTTGTTCATTTCAAGATTTTGACAACATCTTGTTTCTAAGACCGAATCCTTCCATGCTTGATGCATGCTTGATTGAGGACTTCCTTACTTTTGGAGCACGATCGATGCTTTGTAATGTTGATGTCTGTGGTTTAAATGAGATGTGAAGGTACCATAGTTCTGAACTAAAACCATACACCATTCTGATTCTAAATACGTTCAAGTCTTCGTTCAAAATACTGTAGAACAGCCTATCACTTGTTTCTAAGTCGCTTTACAAATGTGCAATCTATTCCTGGGACAAATCGAAAACTCGAATCGTGAAAATTTCTTGTAATAATTATTAAGATAATTGTCATAAATGTAAAAAAAGTATAATAGGTGAAGACATTTACTGTATAGTATCGAAATAATATCGAAATTCTGTGGAGTTTCTCTTTGGATAGTTACGCCCATTTGCCACTCAATTCTGTAGGGTCAAGTGCAGTCAAATGTCGCATTCATTGCTGCAGAGGATTATGTTGGCTGGACACCAACCTTCACTCTCTACAACAAATCCGGTCAGATCACTAGTACATGATCACAGGATCTCAGCGAGAAGCTGCAAGCATGAGCTCCACGATGCTTAAAGAATCAACGGAAAAGACCTCCGTAGCCTTTTCAGACGAAGAAGTGGTGTGTCGTGATACCAAAAGGATCAAAGAGAATGAAAACGAAATCGTAAAGGGGTCTCTACAAATGATGCGAATTCCACAACTCCGCGTATACGACGTGGATACATCAGGTGAGTTCTCGCTGAAACTCCATCACATTAAATTCACCATTTCAAAAAGAAAACCTAGAAGTCTGCATAAGTATCTCATTTTGGAACCATTCTCTTTTATTACAGATGCCGTGCGCGAGCATTACAAAGACATGCGGAAAAAACAAACCATAAAGCACGTGACGCACTGCGCTGAGAAGTATAACTTAATGAAGACGAAAATGTCACCCTGGGCGGTTGAATTGATGGAAACATTCGTGGATATCTCCGACCCTGATATAAATTTGCCTCAAGTCACACACCTGCTTCAGACTGCTGAGTCTATTCGAGCTGAAGGCTTACCGGATTGGTTTCAGCTCGTGGGTTTTATTCACGACCTCGGAAAAATGATGTACTTGAAAGGCTGCGACGCCGATGGGTCGAGCTTGCAATCACAATGGTCCATTGTCGGTGACACATTCGTCATCGGTGCACCTTTACCCGCCACTAACCCCGAATTTAATGCACTGAACCATGATAATGATCTGGACGTGTATCCAGACGGAGTTGGGCTTACGAACGTGCACATCGCATACGGCCACGATGAATATTTATACCAGGTACTAGCTCAAGCTCAAGGTGTAACGCTACCTGCTGAAGCACTGTTTGCAATTCGATTCCACTCCCTGTATCCGTGGCATACACATGGGGAGTACTCTCGCCTCGAAGACAGCACCGATCGTGCCCTGAAGAATTGGGTACTCCTTTTGAACCAGCACGACCTCTACTCGAAGGATAAAGCGGACTACACGGACACCAAAAAGCAAGAGCTCTTATGTTACTACCGTGGCTTGGTGGAAAAGTATCTACCTGCTGAACTTCTCTGGTGAAATACTGGAAACGCCGGAACAGACAGTTATATCGCTCGGAACTCGTTAGACTTAGGTCCTCGGGTTAATATTTCTTTTCACGTGCTGTATCTGCGAACCAAAACATGCACCTCAATAATCTATTCGAATGCCCCATTGCCCCCCCCCCCACCCTGCCCCCTTGAGAGCAAAGACACAAGGGAAGAATCACCTATTGCACTCATACTCATACCTGGCACATATACACACCTACATGATTCCCATCTGTGATGAATAAGCACGGATTTCCCGTATTGTAGGTCATTTATAAGCAAGCCCATAGCGAGCCCACCGCACAATTGTGCCAATTGAATTCTTTTGCTAGTCCATCACTTTCGCCAGTGCGAAGCAGGGAGAGTAGACTGCTTGCCTATGTACTGTCTCAGAGGCTGCATGCCTGGCTGCCGCAAAAGCTCGTGCAGGTCTTTGCCTGGCACTACCGTGACCACCACCCGCCCGGAACTATCAGCATTTGCCCTGCTACCGCCGTCACCTCTGTCACCACTGTGTCCAGTACTTCGCTTGGGAGCGACTCGAGCCCCAACACAGCGCGGCAAGGCCTGCAATGAAGGTGGAATCTTTGCCATGTCGTACACTGACGCCAAATTTGTAACAGCGCCCACACTATCGCTCTTGTTGCTGGTGCCAATTTGGTCATTGACATCTGCCGCCAACATCTTTTGGCCAAGCCAAGAGTGTTTTGTCTTCACCGGTGGGCAATAGCAAAGAAATCCGGGACCAACCGTTTTAGTCGTTACGGTGCTACCGCCGCCATCGCTCTCGCCGCTACTGCTATGGTCGTGGGGGTCATCGGAGAGCACGTCAACTTCGGCCGCACCCTCTGAAACCACTAACAAGCAGCCTGACCAGGCTACTGCCGCAGAGTGCGTGTTGCGGAGCGCAGAAGTGGCTGCAGGCGTGTGCTTGGAATTGGCCGATGTGGGTGGCCAGAGAGTGGCGCCTCGTTGGTGTGCTTCCAGTGGCGTGGCATGTTCACAAGCATTGATCCAGTGGTGGAGGGTTGCCTGGAGCTGTGCCTGCATTGCGAGATAGCAGAAGAATATGGTGAATAAAAGCGGGTGAGTTCGTGTCCTCATGGTGTGCAGCACGAGAGACATGTGCAAGGAAACTTGAGGGGCGAAATCAAAAGGGGAAAAATTGGCGTTTGCAACAAATCTCTCACCTGAGCCCTGGTAGCAAGGCCGTTCCCGAGGGGCTCAAACACATCGGTCAAGTGGCTGAAAAGTTCGCGCCGCACCGCTAAGAGCCGACACCCTGATGGTCCATTGGTCGGCGCTGCACCTTCCTTCGGCGGATCTTCGACGCAGCGTGCTGTCCATAGCCGCTGAAGCACGTTTGGGGCACCGTCCGGAGACAAAGTCAGCTCGGCGTCGCCCACCTGCCAAAAATGAGTGAGAAAGAGTAAATGTATCAAGATGCAGTCGAACTGGTGACGGAAATGCAACGAGAAGGTGGGTAGATTTGCCTTCGTACAAAATAAATCCGAAGCCATACTTGTCTCAATTACAGTTTTATTTTCGAGCACACTATATCTTTTGAAACTAACCAGGTCGCCTCGTTTGAACCGCAGTGCTTCGAGCGGCGCCCCTCCGCGCCGCGGGTCCAGGGTCAAGACCACTTCGCCCTGCGTCAACAGGTAAGCCTGCGGGTCAATCTCGCCCGATTTGAAGACCAACCCGCCGGGATCGACCACGCGCGCCGGGCACAGCGGGGGCACCAGCTTCAGGAGCTGCTCGGGCAAGCAGGTAGTCTGCTTGCCGCGCGGGTTGGCGTCTGCGGCGCGGATCATTTCGTCCACCTCGGCGTCGGACAAGTTGTGCACGTCAATTTTTCGCAAGAGCCGCACTAAGTCTGCGTGGCTGATGTAACCCTTCTTGCCGCGGTCAAACAAGCGCAGAGCTTGCTTGCGGGACCCCATTGGGTCTTCGACTTCACCTGACATCGGTGGCTGCGGCGCTGCAGCTTGGGACTCTTCCTTGCCACTGCCGTCCATTTCCGGCAGCGGCTGCGCAGTGTTTCGCCTCCTCATTCCACCACCAGTGCTGCTGCTTCTACTGCCGCTGCCACTGTTGCTGCTGCTGCCACTGTTAGCAACCTTTGGTTGTGGTACGGCACCACTGCTGCCTTCATCAAACTCGCCCGGTTCGGCAGTTGTGGCATGACGGCGCACGCGGAAGAAGTCGTTAGTCGCCTCCGTGCTATGCAGATCTGCTGTTGCTTTTTTCCCTCCTGAACGTTGTGTACTGTCTTTTCGGTTCAGCACATCGTTGCTCAGGCCTTCTGCGGACGGTCCTGCCATGGTGGTCGATCGTCGAGCCAGCTCGCCAGCGAGGTAGCCTACTTGCGCTGTACTTGCAGCGGTCGACAGAGGGTGGCCAGTCTGAATGGAGGCAGCTGCGGCTGCCAGGTCCGCTGCCGTGGCTTCGGAAGAAGAAGAAGACGAGTCCAGAAACGCAGGGGCAGCGGTGGTAAAGCGCTTGTCGAGGCCGAGCATAGTTGCCAAAAGCAAAGCCTTGATGATAAACGAGTAATTAATGAAGAAAAAAAAAGACAAGTTATCGATACTGGCCGTGAGGGATGAGATTTCGCTCTTGTATTTTTCTCTTTCCACCTCAATCCTCCAAACACGATACTACCGACTAGTATGAACTCAAGTAAAAGTACTCACTTTCAGCCGTCGCCTTGCGCGCCCGAATGCCCGTAAATTTGCGTGCACGTCTTCAAGAGGCGCTTCGTTGGCGGCCGCCCCACCGGTCATCCAGGGGTGCGTCAAGAGCTCCGCTGCTGAGGGGCGCTTCGTGGGGTCTTTTTGCAACAACTAAAAGGAGAGGAAGAAGAAGAAGAAGATGAGTTTACGAGAAAGGCGTCTTCGCGGTTGCGACAGAAGTGCATCACTGTCCCCTTATATCTGAGGTACACAGCCTTCAGGTAATCTAGAATGGAAATCGATGGCATCTTTTCTCCTGCTCGAATGCCTCAATCTGCATATTCAAGGTAAATAGAGACCATTTACTGCACGAGTAAGGAACGCACTAGCTAGGGCCCCAATGAGCAAAAGTATTGCAGATCTCACCTGCGCGAGCAGTGCTTTGCCCTCGGGGGAGACCCGCTCCCAAGCGCCGCCCTTGAGCTTGGGCTCGTCTTCCCGGATACGGCGCTCAATTTCTTGGTCCGAAGCGCGGTTTTCCAGGTCGAAAGGGTGCGCGCCCGCCAGCAATATGTACATTACCACCCCCAACGACCACATGTCTGCTTTTTCGCTTTCGTGATGCAAGCCATTCAGCCATGGTGCCAGGCATGGAGCAAACGGGAGAGCCAAAAGGTATTGACGAGGAAGAGGAAGACATTAAGCAGGAACAAAGTCTCATAACAAACGAATATATCATTACCGACAATGTTTCATTTAAATTTTGCATCAACTCACGTGCAAGGTTGGCGCTTCTTTACATCCTCAACGAGTGCTTCTGGCGGCAAGTACGCTGACGTGCCACTGCCCGGTTTCGGGGTTCGCTCTGGCGCTGGCGCCGACAGCAAAAAGGCGCTGCCAAAGTCCGTGACTCGGGTAGTTTCAGGTAGACTACTGCTCGAGTCATTCTTGTTGGCAGCACCGAGCTCATCGCCGTAGTGAGCATGCACGGCAACGTTGCTGTCGCTGCTATCGCTCGAGTGCAGCAATATGTTCTCGGGCTTTTTTTAAAATAAAATGGATGAATTCGGAAGCAAAGAAAGGGATTAAAATGTTGGATTACGACGCGAATACGTAGAAAAGAAACAATACATCCACATGCAGGCCCTATTTAGGTTGATACCTTAATATCGAAGTGCACGACCCCATTGGCATGCAAGTAGGCGAGCGCTTCCGCTAGCTGTCAAGAGTTAAGAAACACGGTGAAGGAAAGGCGAACTGTAAAAAGTAGCAGGATCCTAGCAGGCGTTTCTGCATGAGCTGCAATACTCCACCGTATTAGAATTAGGAGAGAGCAAATTGGTAGCATATATATATTTTAAAAACCAACAGCTCAGTTACCTCGCCCACTAGCTTAGCCGCTGAGGCTTCGGTGTAGGCCCCCCGTGCAACGAGCCGGTCGAACACTTCTCCGCCGCTAGCCATTTCCATCACCAGGTAGTAATGCGAAGGCGACTCAAATAAGTCAACGTAAGAGACGACGCAACGGTGGTCGCCGCCCAGTTGCATGATGTCCGCTTCGCGGTGCATGCGCTGCTTTGACATAGTGCGCTTGCTGACCGACTTGATAGCTACGATTTCACCGGTCTCTCGGTGTTGCCCAGGGCACACTACGCCAAAACCGCCCATCCCAATTGGCCGATTATCGAGGAGGTCGTAAACGTCTTCGATGCGTCGCTCAGGGGCGCAAGCAACACAAGAATCTGCCGAACCAGGACCGCGATTTGTCCAAGCTGCATGGAGGCCTCCTGCTGCTGCGGCCACTCGACTAGGATAATATGCTCCGCGAAATAGGAAACGTCCCCACATAGCAATTGCTGAGTGTTTTATTCTGAGTCGGGGTCTTTATGCTTGGCCAGGTGTCTAGGCCTTCGGTGCGACCGCCGCTCAATCGGCAAATTCGGACGATGGCCCCCAAACTTAAACATACTCCAATAGGGTGGAAGAAGTTGAAACGTGTTTCGTTTCTAGAAACCAGAAACGCCCAGGGCGCCACTTTTATTGTTTCTTGGAAACGAAACACGCGCGAAATCCGGGCTTGTTTCCTATGTTTCCTTTTCCCTGTGTTTCGACTTCGACCCTATACTCCAAGTCCAACTCATTGCAGACGACTTGCAGACGAACACCAAAGGCCAACGACCGACAACGACAACTCACAACGTCGCCGAGCAAAAAATTCTTCACAGCTTCACGGCAACAAAACGACTATGCCCCTACGGGGTGTCTGCGTTACTAACCAGCACTTTACGCGCCCAAGGGGCCGGATTCCGATGGCTAACATGCAATACAGGAACGAAGTATAACTTATAGCGGCGTATTAAATAATTAAAAAGATTACCCAGTGGCCATGGAAGTTCTTAGAGCGCTCTGAAGTTGCCATGGAAATTTTAGGTGCGGTCCGAAGTGGCCCGTCCTTCGACCCCTTGATAGCTGATAGTTGCCCTGAAGAGGAAAGTTCCCACCCTTCGAGGACGGAACCACAATTGAGATCAGAAGTAGCGCCACCGCTGCGGCCAGTGACATGAGCAAAAGCAGGCCTTTTGTGACTGAGCGCATTAGCACTTCTCTCGGTAGGGGCATTAAGACCTTTCCACGTGACATGTGACATGCAGCTCTATATAGAGTAATTTCCATCGTACGACCACGGCTTCATACAAATGGACACTCAGCCCAGTCAGACCTGTTTTGAAGGCAGAACTTCGTTGGGTCTATATTTCAAAGGAGCCTTCCTTTGTTTTTAGGTTAGGGGGAATATTAACTAGACTAGCTCTAGACGTCTAAACTCTCTACAGGCTGACATAAAGATATCTCCTCTGGCTAGGTACGAAGTACCGGACGTAGGAGGGCGCTACACGATTTATTATTTTACGTACGTCAACAGTTCTGATCATCGGAATCCGGTATCATTGATTTTTTTGTTGATCCCTACGTCCGTCAACAATTCTGATCATCAGAATTTGGATTCGTTGAAACTGTTTTCTCTTTGGGAAATCAGAATCAGCAATCAGCACATGTATTATGCATACTCGAGTTCCCGTGCGTTTACTACTGCACTAGATACCTTCATCGAGTGCATAGAGGCTTGTGCGAATTTGCGCGAAGTTCACAAAGCTAACAAGAAGGACCTAGCTAGAGGAGCATACGTTTATTTCAGATATGCGCATTTGGCAGTATAGGTATAGGTAATTTAATTGCCTGGGGATTTCTATGCGCTAAATCTCATGTCATAACAGAACACTTTTAATTGGTTTCCATTGAACTAACTAGAGAATTCGGAGCGAAACATCCGTACACAGCACGCCTTGCGTTCTCTCTGCAGCTTCTTGAACTTTTTAGTTGCCGTCGAGAGAAGAACCAGAACCAGCCATTACGGTCGCCCCAAGTCGGGCTTGATTCTTTTCCACCTTTTCGCGCTGCGCCTGCATGCTCCTTGTCTGCTCCTTGCTTTCCGCCAGGCGCTTGTTCATTTCAAGGATTTCGCGGTTTGAATTCGCCACCTCCAGTTCAGCTTGCGCTTTGGCTGCTAGCCGGCTCTCTCGATTCGCCTCAATCATCTGTTTCTTGATTGCTGCATCCTTTGCATCACGCGCTGCCTTCAGTTCTGATGCGACTCTTGACTCTTCCCGCTTGTGTTTCAAGTGCTCCTCTTCCTTGAGTTTGCTCTGGTTTTTCATCGCCTCACTCATCTCTTTGCGACTTGCGTGCAACGACTGCTGTCGAAGCGTCGTTTCCCGGCGTTCGCGCTTGGCAGTCTCGTCGCGCATCGAAGACTTGAGCGCCGACTGCGAGCGCATGTGGTCGAGGTGCTCGCGCTCGCTTTGCAGGCGCTTGGCTTCCATGAGGCGCTTCTGTTCGCGGCGGCTCTCGAGATCTGCGTCCTTGGAAGCGCGGTACGCCCTGCGCTCGTTCTTGTCCCGCTCTTCTTTCATGCGCTGCGCCATCAACGACTGCTCCCGCATGTGCGCCAAATGTTCACGCTCCTGGCGGTTTTCTTGATCGCGTCGCATGCGGCTGTCTTCTCGGCGAGTTTCTTTCATGGCCTCAATCCGGGCTTTCATGATTGCCCGGTCTTTGGCATCACGTTCTTCCTTAAAACGGCTGCTGTCGTACGCAGTGAATGCCGTTGGCGCGCCACTAGGACGAGACACGCTGCGGGATTTGGGGCGCGAAATACTGCTCACCCGGCCGCCGTGCACGGGCTTGGACGGAGTGTTGGCGCGCGGCAAGCTGCTGGCGCGGGCTTCCTTCGAATACGGGTTTAGCGGGTCTTTGGCTTCGCTCTTCTTCCGGCTGGGCTTCGGTGGCCGCCCGCGAGACGACTCGCGGCCAGGACTTTTCGCGTGCGCCGCAGGTTTGTCCTTCTTGCTTTTGGCGTCGGCAGTTACTGGCTCCTCCTTAGGCGGAGCATTTGAGCGTTTGTGTGCTTCAAGGGCAGCTACGAACTCGTCCCACGAGAGAGCGCCGCTTTTGTCGGTGTCAATTTTCCGAAATGCCGAACCGATCTCTTTCAGAGAAGAGCCGCCAAAGAACTTCGCCATCACATCTTTGTCACCAGCGACTGATCGGCCCCATTCTTTACTGGTGACTTTGCCATCGCCGTCCTTGTCAAGCTTCTCAAACAATGTCTGAAGCTCTGCTTTCGTTTCATCTTCCTCCAGGATCAAAGCAAGGCGATTTACACCAGCTGCACTGGATGAAGAGTCCCATTGAACAAGGGCAGCTTCGAATTCATCCCATGTAAGAGCGCCATTATTGTCTGTGTCCAGCCGCCTGAAAGCTGATCCAATCTCCTTCAGAGTGGAGCCACCAAAGAACTTCGCCATCACATCTTTGTCACCAGCGACTGATCGGCCCCACTCTTTACTGGTAACTTTACCGTCGCCGTCCTTATCGAGTTTGTCAAACAATGCTTTGAGCTCTGCTTTCGTTTCATCTTCCTCCATGATTGACGCAAGGAGATTGACTCCAACCGCGCTCGGTGCATCCCACTGGAAAAGTGCAGCTTCAAATTCATCCCATGTAAGAGCACCGCTTCTGTCTGTGTCCAGCCGCCTGAAAGCTGATCCAATCTCTTTCAGAGTAGAGCCGCCGAAGTACTTCGCCATCACATCTTTGTCACCAGCAACCGAGCGGCCCCATTCTTGACCAGACACCTTGCCATCGCCATCCTTGTCAAGCTTATCGAACAACGCCTTGAGCTCTGCTTTCGACTCATCTTCCTCCATGATCGACGCAAGGCAGTGGACACCAACCGTACTATCATCCCATTGAGCAAGGGCAGCCTCGAACTCATCCCACGTAAGAGTCCCACTGTTGTCGGTGTCTAGTCGCTTGAATGCTGAGCCAATTTCGACAAGCGTCGAACCACCGAAATACTTGGCAAGCAGCTCACGATTCGCCCCAACAGCTTTGCCCCATTCTTTGCCGCTGACTTTGCCATTTCCGTCCTTGTCCATCTTGTTGAAAAGTTCTCGAAGTTCACTCCTGCCGTCGTCGCTAACCATTGCCATCGCAAGAACCTCAACATTCGCTGTGCCCTCAGCCCATTCGTCGAGCGCGACTTCGAATTCACTCCATGTCAACATCCCATCTTTGTCACTGTCCAGCCGCTTGAATGCTGAGCCAATCTCTTTCAGGCTCGACCCTCCAAAGTATTTCGACAGGAGCTCTTGGTTCGACTTCACAGCTTTTCCCCACTCTTGGCCACTGACCCTGCCGTCTTGGTTCTTGTCCAAATTGTTGAACAACTCTTTCAATTCGTCTTTTCCTTCCATTTTTGCCATAATTACCGTCAGTTGGTCAATAACCGAAGCAAGCTGTTTGCTAAATTCGGCAGGAGTAGGCTGAGCGCTGAATTCGCTAGGTGTAGAATACGCCGCCGCAGCAGGCAGAGTCTGTGCCGCATCCATCCAGCCCTCCTTCGCAACGGGTGCACCCACTGAGCACGCACCATAGCCGGCTGACGCAATGGCTGCACCAAACGTCTTCGCGTCAGCAACTTTAGCAGACGTGGCCTGAACATCATCTGTGCGCACGGCAATGTCCACAGTGGCATCCTCAGTCTTAGCGCTAACCACACGGACATCCGCAGGGGATACACCCAAAGCCGCCGCCGTTGCATGAGCCAAACCTGTTGTCATCGCTTCATTCAAGTCTGCAGAAGCCTTGCTCGACAACGTCAGCCCAAATGATACGGATTGTGCTTCAGAGCCAGCACGCAACAATCCAGCGGCAGCTTCCATTTCAAGCAGCACTTTGATTCCATTGTAAAGCTTCACGATAATGCCTGCTTCACTCACGTACAGGCGCGCAGATGGCGAGATGTCCACTGAGCCACCCTCGCCGAAAGCCGTGTGTTCCCCACCCGAGCCGCGAACCGAGAGACCTAGCTGCTTCGCGACAGCTTTCACCGTGAACCCACTGCCGTCTGAAGTCAAGTTCGGGACCTTGAGGTGCACAGAAGCGCGCATGCCGGTGCCCAAGTTGCTCGGGCAGCTGGTAACGAAGCCGTACTTGGAGGAAGTCGCAAACTTGATACCCTCAATGGTTTCAACCATTTGAAGCGCCGCATTGAGGCGATCGAAAATTTCAGTCAACAAAAAACCCTTGCCCATGCACATGATCCGGAGCTGATCTTCTTCGCCAAACCAAATGATGAAACCGCCGTCAGCAGATTGGTAGCAGCCACGGCCGCAAGGCCAGTCCCCAGATATGCCCGCAGACTTCAGGTACGGGTCGGCGTCCATGTCTTTGAACATCACGTGCGAGTCCACTAGCTCTTGGTACTTATCGGAACTGATCAAGTTTGGGTTCATTTCATCGCCCGTCACTGCCTTCCACTCAGTGTGCGGAGTCAGCGAGAAGACCTGCCCACCGTAAGCCTCATTTGCCGTCAACTTCGCAAATGCCGCAAGCATCGTCGATTCGAACTTAATCCGGTCAGTTTTTGCCATGGCCCCAGGCAGTGGAAACGAGTCCAAATTGCGCCCAACACGAACGCGAATCGACAGCGGCTCCGTGACACCAACAGTGCGCAAGTCGAGCCCGCTGCTTGCCTTAGGCACGCCAGGCATACCCTCGAGGCTCCAAGAACTGGCGTGCACACTGCTGCTTCCACCGTGGTAATCATCGCATACCGGGCCAAAGAACCACCCAAGCGCTTCGAAGTCGGCTGGCTCCATGGCGTAGCACCCGAGCCCGCTGTCAGGGTTTTCAAGGCCAGAGCGCGTGCACCGCGCTAGCTGCGGCAGCTGCTCTGCGTGGGCCGCCACTTCGCCGCTCTGGCCCAGCCGCACCAAATGCTTGGCGCACAAGTTGTTTGGAAACTTAGCAGCGACATCTGCTGCCCAAGCAAGCAAACTCTCTACACTGTCGGCCGAGTGCGCAGCACCACGAGTAGACGCAGAAGACTTGAGCTCAGGCTTCGGCTTAGCGCCTGGGTTTGCATCGACCATACCGTAGTGATTGTAGTTCTCAGAAAGAACCGGCCCATCTGAGCCCTCTCCTTGCGACGACTTGAGCTCAGGCTTAGGCTTAGCGCCTGGGTTTGCATCGACCATTCCGTAGTGATTGTAGTTCTCAGAAAGCACCGGCCCATTTGAGCCCTCTCCTTTGGACGACTTGAGCTCAGGCTTAGGCTTAGCGCCCGGATTGGCGTCAACCATTCCGTAGTGATTGTAGTTTTCCGAAAGCACCGGGCCACCCGCGCCAGTGGAGTTGTCTGGCTTCAACGTTTCACCCATCTCCGTGCCCGCCGCCAACTCTGCTTCCACCACAAACGAGCAGAAACCTTCGAAAGTAACCGCGCCGGCATTACTGGAATCCATCCGTCCGAACATAGCCTTCGCCTCATCGTCCGTCGTCGCCGAGTCAAGCGCAGCAAAAGGGTAGCCGCTCACGTTTCGGTACCTTTTCACCCATTCGCCAAGGTCCACTTTGCGGTCTTTCACACCCTGCTTGCCGCCACCACCATCAATTTTGTTGAAAGCGTCAAAAAGACTGCAATACATGCAGACATAGGCGCAGAACAGCCTAAATTCACCGACGTTCACGACAACGGTGGCACCCTCGGGCATTTCCCCTGAATCTGCTTTCGTAGCTTTCACACTGCTGAAGGCCAGCCCGTAGCATGGACGATAGAGGTCGTGCAACTCGCGCCCTGTCGTTGGACAGTCTTCTTGCTTCTTTGGGTAAGCGCCCTCGAGCATGGTCAAAATGTACCCTTCGAGCTGAGCAAGCGAGCAGTGACCACTACCATCTGAATCAGCGCTGCGAAATGCATCTTGACGCATCTTCATTGATTCCTCCGTAGAGTGCGTAAAAGGCTCGACTAAGGAGCAGAACATTCCAAGCTGCTCAGTGGGTCCATCGTCGTCTTCGTTCATATCACTGGCTGGCTCAGGGACTTTCGTCATTTAGAGGCGCAATTTTGTTTCGATGCCTCGATGGTACGGTGCACAGAAGTCGGTATTTAAATTTTGGTTCGGTGAAAAAAGACGCCTGGATTCTGTACAACATACAGGGGGTCAGTCAAGTTTCCTTCCACTTCCAGCCTCTGGATTTCCGATCGACAGGAAGCAGCGGAGCAGCGGAGCGGTAGTCGGGCTCTTCTTCACTGCAGCGGCGCGCGCGCCGCCACGCCACGATCAACGTAGTTGATTTCAGTGACGTGAGAACGTGTCAGGACATGGTTGATGTCAGTGAAGTGTAACGCGGCACGCCTTTCCGCTAACACGTTTAAATTAACTCCGTACATGAGTCTTTGTCTGTGAGTGGTTGTCCAGGATGATTTCGAGGACAGTATGGACTGC
>Ga0307979_1001886_pt1 | contig 14735 bp, 13 predicted proteins | sample OrgLakmetage1058_FD_201833 | JGI IMG/M metagenome (GOLD analysis project Ga0307979, IMG submission 201833) | Saline water microbial communities from Organic Lake, Antarctica - #1058 | ecosystem: Environmental > Aquatic > Non-marine Saline and Alkaline > Saline | place: Antarctica: Organic Lake...
GCTCGATTGGAAGAAATTCACTATTTGAGTCTAGAGATCTACGATGCACCTGCTGCGTCATCGCTCTCACTCACGTCATATTTTGATGTGGCTCTAGAAGTGCCACAAGAGTCAGCCTCACTCGAAAGCACTTCAGCGCTTTGCTGCCTTGCTGATGAACCATTACTGCTTGCTGCTGCGGTCGCATCCTCCTCAACCAAAGGTGAGGGTGGCGGCAACGTCGGCGACGATGCAGGTGGTTGTGTTGATCCCGCTGGCAGACGCGGTGCCGATGATGATGAAGGAGAAGGAAGCGTGTCCTGAGTGGTGCGGCGCAATTGGATGAAACAGGAACGGCAAACACGGTGGTCCGTGCCTTCAAGGTGAGGCACAGAGCTCCTCTGTGAGGTGCAGAAGTCACAAAACACCTGGAAATTGCAAGGATATAAGAAGAAAAATTTGGGACTACGTGTGTATGCGTCCAAAAAATAAATAGTCTACTGAGCAATAGAATTGGAATGCTCAGCCTCGAGACTAGAAAGAGGCATTCGGAGAGTTAAACAAAAACATAAACGGTAGTCTAAACCCACCCACCTCTCCACAGCCTCGGCAATGGTGCTTTCGTCGCATAGTGCCAAACGAACAACGGCACTCAGCGCAAGCAGCGCGCTCCTCATCGAGCACCCAGCCCGTGCGGTAATTGCCTTGCGCTACAAAGGCACGTCTCGTGAAGTACCCGATATGAGAGCTAGTTTGACCGGTAGCGGGTGAAGGATGATCCGTGTCATTGTTAGCGTCCTCATTGGGATCATCATCGGGCAAGGTTGTGATGTCAACGGCTAAGGGAAGCTTGAGCACATCGTTTGCATCATTTGAACGAGCTGCGCTAGCACTGTGGCTACGAGACTTGGATCGCGCCGGCATTCCAGTGGTGGCTGCTTGCTTCAGCAGCAATAAACGCTTGTCAGCAACCCCTGAAGGGCTGCAGAACGCCATGCTTAATAAACAAATGAAGCAATCTCACTGGTTCGTTTTAAGAATGTCTCTGGGACCCATCAACAGAGGGCCAACCTCACTTTCCAAGTATATCCTAGCTCTTTCCTTTTTGCTTTAAGCAGCTCGCTCGCCAAGATAGGATAGCGGATTATTTGTACTAGCGGACCGTGCTTATTATTACTTCATCAGGAGATCACCAGTGATTCGGTGATTTGGTGTTCCGATTGGGTGATTTGGTGCACTTTCGCTGCAGCCAACACCTGCAGAACGCAGTGCCTGTGCTTTGTACTATGTAAGAATCAGAGTAGGCTATAATTCCCTGGTTTTTCATGTGGAATATTGCTATTTCCTTATTTCTATACTCTATACTCCTCGTATTCCTCCCACGTACCATTAACTGCCCACCTATTGCCTATTAACACATTGGCCATAATTTCTCACGTTGCTCCCTCATCAATCCTGTGAGGTATGAGGACATCAGTGGGTTGTACTTTGTACTTCAGAATCACGAGTTTCTCGGCCTCTCGACTCACTGATCCGTACGTACAAGGGCTTCAGTCCCTGTACTTCATATTTGCGAGTTTGACGAGCGCGCAACGCATCCGCGTGCGATTCCGCCTACAGCATTGGCTTTTGTGTCATTTCTTCAACTAAAACGCAAGAGCGCTTCGCAGTCGTTCTCGCACGAGTAAACTCTCAGCCAGGAGCCTACCTGGCGCTTTACTCATTGGTGATCACTTCCTGGTAGTGAGCACTTCGCTGCTCAGCCAGTTGCTCGTACATGAACAGCGCGTTTTCGTCCTATGAAAGAAGAGGAAAATTTAAAAAAAAGAAGAGGAAACAACAGCGGTGTGTAAAAATGCAGCATGTGCAAGTAAAAGGAGTTCTACAGGTACCGTAGGGTAAACACTCGGAGGAGCAGCTCGGATGTGTTCCACAATAGATGTACCCTAGCTAAGCTTAAAACCACTTTACCTCCACGAGATTGGGGTCTGCGACTGCGTCGAACACGAATTGCAGAGCCTTCCTCTCGGCTTGGGTGGTGGAAGGGTGCCAGACTCGCAACATGAGCACATACCTGCGGTGGAAGACAAAGAAAAGGAAAAGACGAAGGTGTAGTAGGAGGTGAATACATGGAAAGCATTTTTGGAGACAAATAAATTAGAAAAAAAAAAAATTCTTGAAAATCGGTATCCTTGCCTTTCTTTGAGGTGAAACACAATTCAATCATTCGTTTAGATAAAGCTAACGCAACTCAAAAACAAAAATGTGCAAGTAAAGCCTATACTATATTAGCACACCGGTCTTTGCTGGGGTGATCGTTGGCAGCTTCGTGGAGGACTGAGGTGTCGAACACCAGGACTTGTCCGTTGGACCACTCCCGTCGCTGCGACCCCACTTGCAACCAACAGCCGTCAGGCACGTCCACGCCTACACGTCATCATCATCATCATCCGAGGATCATCGCCGTAGGATCACAAGTGAAGAGAGTGGGGTTTGATCAAAGGAAATGAGAAGTAAGTCGCGGGAAAAAAAAGATATGTTCGTCAGAAAGATCTACTTTGGTGGGAACAAAAGCACCACGAACACATCAACTAATCTGCACCCACCCACCTAGGTGAGCGGTGAGCACAAAGTTCGACATGTCACTGTGCGGCTTGATGCTCGACCCCGCCGGCATTTTCGCGAAGAGCGCTTCCACCAATGGAGCCCCGCAGCCCTCGCTGCCTTCGGCCAAGAGCTTGGAGGTAAAGGGAAACAAAGCCACATTCTCTTCTTCCCACTCCGCGCGGTCGTACAGGCCCAGCGTCTTCCATTCGGACCCGTAAGCGTCGGCCACTTCGGTGCCTGCCAAGGGACCAACCCACACGTTGCTGCCTTCGGCTTCGAGGCGGGCCTAATGGTTTGGGACACACATTCAGTCACGATAATCAACGACCAAGAAAGCTAGGAAAGAATAAAAACGAAATTGATTGCTGTTCCATGCACTTATTGTTTATGTGAAATCATATCGAAATTTTGGCTTTATCGACACCATTGCCCTATTTACTGCTCCCACACTACCTTGTCTCCAATCACGCTCAAGAATTCAGCTTGTACTTGAGGCCACGCTGCTTCCAGGGCCGAAGTCCACTGCGCCATTGCAACGGAGCCAGCCGCGTCTTTACTCGTAGGCCTTGCCTCTGGGTCATAGAAGCATTGCACTGGCTCGAGCCCTTTCAACCACGAGTTGCACTCCTGCATGAGCAGCGGGTGCCTCTCTCCCGCTACTGCGTCAACTGCAGATTCTCCACCAGCGAGGGGCACTGGCCGCTTGAGCTCGTCGCCTTTCCGCATCGCACGCCATGCATCCACCACGCGAGACACCTTAAACGTCACAGGCCGATTGAAACACGAGCTAGTTAGAAGCTACTACTACTTCAACTTAAAGTACACCACATCCTAGCTAGGATTTCAATAGGCCCAATCAAACAAAGTCTCGTCTAGGTTGAACGCACTTTCTTGGGGTCGAAAAGGGTCAAAAGTCCAGCTTCAACGCGATTGCCAAACGAGTCGACGGCTTGAAGGCTCAGCCGGCTGCGTTCTACAGTCTTGAGCAAAGGGCGGGATGGAGTTGCAACAAATGCGTTGGTCACAACTGCCCCCGCGAGCACAAGGAGAGCGGCAATGTCTCGCCCCATCGGTGAGTAGATATTAAAACTTAGAGAAGCGAAGCTTTCCTATTTGGAATTTGGAATGCGTGGATAAGCGCTAAGCTAGCCTCAATCTGCTCTTAGTGGAGCAGGCCTTGTTGGATCTTTGATTTCGTGATTCGTGATGTTGACGTTACTGTAGTAGCGTTGTTGTTGTGTACTTACTGTCGATCGTGTTGTCGTGTTAGCTTGTCATGCATACTGTACTACAGATACGTTGTCTGCCAAAGAAAGAAAATACACTTCTGTAGCCGCAAATAATCGTTAGAGCATAAGCCAGCTCCGAACATGTCAGCGGTGCTATCAAAACGTATTGCGCCTTAAGTAGTTCTAATATTTCATTCCCACGACCACCGAGCAGCAGAGCAAACTTAGCACCTAGCCTCAAATCCCGTCTACTGTAGCTACCAGCTAGAATCCCAGTAGACGTAAAGATGGGCGACCTGTTCAGGAAGGTGTTAGCTTGCCTGGCAGCCATTGCTTTGAAGTCGAGTGCGCTTCTGGCAGCTAGATCCTACAGCAACCAAACGATTCTAGCCAGGCGTCAAATGAAGGCGACGAGGGATAGAAGTGCAGAATCATCTTCTTCATTTGAACCGAATCCTTGGTGTGTTGGCCGACGAATTGTCGTATGGGCACACCATAAGACTGGTACTGTGATGGGGCGATATGCGAGCCGCCTTTTAAATGAGGGCTATAGTCAGCACTGTGTCGATTCTGGGCACAGCATGGTATCATTCGAATGCGAGGTTTGCAAATATCGAATATTCGGGCTTGAATTCTTTGATCTTGATTTCCATCGCGTCATGTCGTCTAGCTAGGCTGCCGAATTTTGAAGCATTCCTTTGACCTATGGTTGACCATTTTACATTGAATTCTTAACTTTGAAATATAATTTGAATCATAGGTGCACTCAAGGACAAAACTGAAGCGCATGCTATTAAGTGGTCGAGAAAAGGTATCTGCCAGGCCACAATATAACTCACGAGAGGAGCCTTCATAAGTAGTTCCATATCTTGCCAGGTTCTTTCTTTCATCGTTTGTATCTCGATCTTCCTCTATCTATATTTCTTCGTTCCGGTAGACGTGCGTCCTGCACCTCACGCGCGACCCCTTCGAAGTGATTGTGAGCGGCATGCTGTACCATCGACGCGGCGCTGAAAGGTGCGGTTTCGTTTGTAAGTAATGCTCATTCAGACATCCACTTGCTAGGGTGCACAGTCAATGATCGGGTGACCTACCAAGTTCCTTGATATTTTCACAGTTTTCCGCCATGAATCCTTTTAAAGCAACTCGCTAATATTGATTTCACTTTGTGCCCTTCTTGTAGATGGGCTCTTAAACCGATGGATGCCTTGGGACCCAAGGAGATAAAATCAGCTCCTCAGTGGACGCGAACGTATCTTTCTGGCGTTGCTGCAGTGCATGCAGCTGCTACTGGAGGTAATCTACTAACTCAACCAGCATCTGAGCTCGCAGTGAAAGAAGCAGCGACAGGCTTTACCTTTCCAGCGGAGACGTCACTGGAGATGGCCGATGTACTGGCATCTCCATTGAGTGGGGAGTCGTACGCGGCCTACCTTCAACGGGTGAGAGCATTCGCAGACAAATCTTTTACATCCATTGTATTTTCTCGAGTAACACTCACCCTTTTACATTACATGTGCGTTGCCAGGTGACGCCCCGTCAGGCGCTCCTGGCGGAGTTTATCGCAGCCCAGCATCAGAGGCTCCCGTTTCAAGCCAACCTCCATGCTGCTCTCAAAGGCGAAGCAGGCGATAGTACAGTGCGACATGAAAGTGATGCTTCGAGTGGTGCTCCACCATTGACAGCACTTTCTATTCCATCAGTCGAGAAGTGCCATGCGCAAGCATGTTTGCCAGCGTTCACGGAAGGAGGCTTAAGCGACTGCACGACCACATGGCACCATCTCTTGGCAGCAGTAGGCACGCCCGACGCCTGGCGGGATGCTATCGCGAAATTGGTTGCAGACGGAAGTTGCCCTCAGAGCCCGAAGGTAGCTGCACTCAGTTTGAAGCACAAAGCTGAGCTCAATGTTTCTTCGGGAGTGCACCCTGGAAGTGCTAGTCGTGCAATGAAAAAGAACCGAGCCAAAAGGGCCCGAAGTGAAGTATCAGCTTTTATTCAAGACCAACAACCATCTCGAAGGCGCAACTTGGAAGCATCTAATCCACTAATGACATCTTCATTACCTCCACATGATCTTAAGGTTGAGTCATGGAACCCAGCGGCGTTAATGGCAATACTACAGGATTTAGATCAAAAGTTACTTGGGGCTTCGCTCCAGAATCTGGCAAAATTAGTCAATTGCCCGCAGACGCCTCTCTACAACGCTTCTTTGTTGTTGATCTCTTGAAATTGTTTAGAGATTCAGTGAAGGTTTTCGATCCCATTGTTTTTTTTTAAGGGCGCTTGAAACCTTCCAAGCTTTCGCAGTATCACACTACTGGTGATGGAATCGAACTGCGGTGCGGACAGCGCAAGTAAAGTGGCTTGAAGCGCTTATGAAGCATGTCTACATATCTTTTATGGATGCTTCAGTTTGAGGCCTCATGGTGGTGAGGGCTCTAGGGGATATGTTCTTGGAGCAAAGCAGTAAAACTCATTCGGCATACTTGACTTCACTTTCAGTCGACGTGAATGGCCATTGACCATTGGCCATTAGATTTTGCCCTTCGGAAGACGAGCAGGCGCTTAACATTGAGTATCGACTGAACTGCAATAGTCCCGAAGCAATCTTGTCGTCAGAAATTGTTAACACAGGCCATACCGCAATAGCTTGATTTATTCCTGCATCTCCGCTGAAGTTGGCGTTACTTGAACTCAAGAATAAAAGTGATGTGATTTTCTTCACTATCGGTAGTAACGTTCACCTGCAAATGGAAAGCTTGTGGTGTTTAACAGCTCTCCAGTTTTTCACACATCAACACTTTTAGGAGTTCCAACTCTTACATCGCGCTCTTGGTGCTCAAACGCTGTGCTGAGGGGAAATGTTACACGCTCCATGGGTGGCAGGAGGACAGCCTTTTGGCTACAGCGCCGTACTACATGCAGTTGTTACGGGCAGACATTCACTTAGCGGGGTACTTCGCAATGGATACGTTATAATCTGTTATCTACCGCTCGACGGTATGAACGAATTAGCCTTTTCTTCTTCATTAGCCCTAAATCGCAGGGTGCTCGCACCAACATCTTCGTGACCGAAATTTCATCTAGAGATAACACACTCGCCTTAATTGGCCTTCTGGAGCGAATTCGCTAGCGCATTTGCAGCTCAAGTGCATTCTTTATGTGCCTCTGTGACTGCTGTGTACTTGTCTTTCTTTGTTTTTGGGAGAGTATTAACTAGACTAGACTAGACTAGACTAGACTAGACTCCTTCATGGCATGATGCATGTTGCTATATCTATACCTAATCAGCAATCCCATTTGCACCTCTGTAGTCCATAGTCACCGGACCGCAGGGTAAATTATAACTGCGCAGAAAAATAGCAAAAACATAGATGAGGGAGGCGGTGATGTTCACTTATGACGGCGAGCAGCATGCCTGTTGTGCTGTTGTCTCTAAAACCCGGTGCGTTCCCTTGGATTGCTTTACTTTGGCCTCGAGTTCTTGCACAGATCGCTTCTTTTCAGACGCCGCATGCGCTGCTGTTCTTGCTTCATTTTGAGCGTTACTCAAAGCAAGTCTTGCAGCAGCAAGCTCCGCGTCTAAAGTCTCCTCTGTTGCTGCTGCTCCTGTGTCACTAGCTCCCGCTTTGCCTGGGATGCCAACTGCATTTCCTCCACTCTTTGAAGGATGTTCTGCAACTGTCGCGCCTCCTCCTGACTGTACAAGAGCATTTTTCTGCTCTTTGGGTTCAAGCGACGGCCTTCGAAGCTCGCCCGCCCCATTGTTCATCGCAGTTGCGTTGGTTGTCGAGTTTGATGGTAAAGAAGGCCCTGTTGTCGAAGGCGGCATCTGCGCTATAGACCTCCCACTTCCAATTGCAACAGGATCCTCGTGACGGTCGTGACGGCGCAAGCGTAAGAATAGCGCTCCTCCTCCTAGTCCATTGGATGAAGAAGGAACAAGAGGAAACCAAGCAGCACGCTCGCGGCGATCACAACTCGTTGGGTCCCATTCTGATTGATAAAATGCAAATGTAAGTCAAGAGTGGGCAAAACCTTGTTGACGACATCAGCCAATTCGTTGTCACTGCAATTCTACTACGCATAACTTCTATAATTGAGTTTTGTGCTCTGAATCATAAGTAGCACTTCTGCTGAGAAATAAATAGGAATGTCATTTCAATGAAATAGACTTCTGTAAAAAATTATTCTCGATTTGTAAAAATGATGAATACTCTTACCAAAGAGGTCGATGTATGCCACTCCAAGAGAGCGCCAGTCTGAAGAGCCACCATCAAAAGCTTCGCATCGCAGACGAGTCCCCCAAAAACTGCCGACGTCACCCACCTCTAGAGTGCCACTGAATTGAGCCAAATAGGCAGCTGCAACATCGTGATGATGTTTATCGTCATTCGAGAGTCCATTTCTGTCCGAAGCAGAAACTTCTGTTTCTAGTTTCTTGATTCGCGCCTCTTCAGCAGCATCCGCTAGGGCCTGATTGCGCCACTGTGGGTTCACATTCTTGCGCGATACTGCAGTCTCAAACCATGATCTACCATGACCATTATTGTTGTCACTGCCATTGTTGTTCGTTTGCCTCCCAGCGCTTCGAGCATAGTTTTTGAACGGCTGAGGACCGTGACCATAGCGACGTTCGAGAGAAACCCGCACCAAAGGAGAAATCATGGAGGTAGTAAAGCCCATGCTTGCTTGTGTTAAATTGGTTAAATTGGCTCCAGAGACCACTTGCACTTCTACGGAGTAGCGGGCATCGTGGTTATGGTGTTCTTCAAGGCTCAGAGAAGGACTAGGCAGTGGCGCTACGTCCAATAATTCTTCAGCGGCAGATAGCACGCGGCCCACAGCCCTCGCTGCTTCCAAACTCTCAGTCAAAGCAGTCACCATACCAGGAATGCCGCATGCGGCCACTGCCACGGCTGCATCCTCTCTTTCGTCGTTCCAGTCAGTGTTATTCCCAACGTTGCCATTGCTACCACTGCTATTGGCGGTGGCATTGATGGCACTCTTACGACTTGATGTTTTCGCGCTGGTACGAGATACCTCACTGGCATCTGAGGCAGCTAAGCGGCGCTTTTCTGCAGCAACAGGGTCAGCGAGGAGCAGAGGACCGAAACGCTCAGCAAGCTCTGATAGAGTGTAGTCACGGCGCACTTCGAGAGCCAAATAGACCGCGAAGTCAAGCATCGGTCCCTGTGGCCCCAAAAAGAAAGTTGACCAAACAAGATGACCATGTGATAATGAAAAAAAAACACCATGGAAGTATGGTTCAAGAGATGTAAGACTTTGAAAGTGCATATCAACAAGTAAGTGCAGCAGCAAAAGTACACGTGCGCCGGACGCTCGAAATTGAAAAGACTTGCATTGCCCAATAATTAACAAAAGCCAAGAGAAACAAGTATAGAGGGATCAACTCAGAGTAATATCCTTTTGCCTTACCTTGGGATCCAGACTGAATGTATCACAGAGCTTGAAATGAGCTTCAACCAGATTTTTATTCGATCCTCCATCGATGCTTCTTGTGCTGCCCGCAGCCGTATTGCCATCGTAATCGTCGTCGCCGCGCAAATGATGTGCACATAGAAAGTTTGCTACAGCAACGAGCCAGTCGAACCTTGATTGCCACGGCCCTTCACCTAAGACCCCTGCATTGGGATCTGCTGTACTAGAACCACCCTCAGCAAGGAGATTATCACGAAGTTCTGTGACAGCATGAGCAAACGCTGAAAAAGATGGCACTAATGGCACTTTTGCAGGTTCAGACGGAAGATTATCTGTGGCACTCGCAGATCGAGCGACGAGAGCAATGAGCCCAAAGACGACTGCTTCTGACACGTGCGTCTTCACTTGGGCCAAAGCATTGTCACCGTCGAATCCACTGCTGTTGTTCGAGTTGTCTGGTTCGCTGGCGCCATTTAAGCGTTTCTCGAGCACTGGCAAAGTGTAACCCAGCACTGATGCTACATCACTACAGGCGTCAGCTGAACTCACGCGTTGTGGTGTTGTGGAGCCTGCTCCTGGTTCAGCTTCGGGGAAAAGGTTAAGGAGGGCGCCTGCGCCACTGCCACCTCCGAAGCGAAGACCTTGCAGTATAACGAGCGCCAACTGTACCGAAATAAAAAGGAAATCGCGTCAATGGAAGAAGATAATAAATTAAAGCGAAGATCTAACCTCCTATCTCACCTCAACCCCCCCCCCCTCTTTCTCTTTCTCTCGATCTAATCTTACCTGATGAGCTGCACTCGCCACCAAGTCATCGAGCGATTCGTCGAGCTGATTCTGCAATTCCAAAAGCTCATGATCTGCCTGATAGGAAGTTGCAGCCACAGGAAACACGCCTGGCCCCACAATGTCTGCTGTTGTTGATATCGCCTTCTTGCTCCGCTTCGCTACGCTGGCTTCCGCCTGTAAGAGCGTCGAAAGACCAGCACAAGGTCCTCGCTGAGCACTGGTCTTGATCACTTGAGGCCAACGCTCTTTCGCAAAGATTCGGTGAATTCCCTCGCGGCAACGGTTGGCATCCTTTATCCACGCACACAACACATCCACGGCTGCATGCACCTCTTTTGATACAACCGCTGATGCTGCGTCTTCGTCGCCCCAGTGTGCATCGTGCCGATGCGACGACAACCGTGACGTCACGCTACTCCTCTTCGAGGAGGCGGCCAGCGCATGTAGTGACGCTGGTAAGGACCAGAACGAGCGCTCTAATGTAAGCTGCACGCCGCTACGGTCCATGCTGCTGCCGTTGCTTCGGCTACTTATTTGAACACAAGGACATCGATCGGCAGCATTCGCCAAGCTTCGAAATCGCGCTGCTCGAGGAGCACTCACTAAGTGATCCTTGTCGTTTTGCGCGGCCTTCACAGCATGCGTCTGCAACACGCGGCAATGCTCGCGTCTCTCCATTGAGCGCAGTTCGGCAAAGCGACCAAGCAAAGTGTGCAGGAACGCATCAAGTGCATGGGCGCCAATTCGCAAGCTCACTGCGAGTAACAGCCCAGTAACTTCTGCTGCAGCCGCATTGCTGTTGGGTGAGGCGGCATCTCCAGATACAGTGGCAGCAACAGCAGCATCGGCACCTGCAGCCGCAGCGCTAGTTGCAGCAGAGGCCGAGCTGCGAACATGCGTCTCAAGTAAAGCAAGAGCATCCGTGGGCCAGGCCATATTGGTATGAGATGGAGGCACAAGCAAAGAGTGCCATTCGTTGAGGACTGCATGTAAGCAACCCCCACCAGAAATAGGTGTAGAAGAAGCAGCAGCACTCGACTCGTGTGAAGTGCTAGCATGAAACCAAGTCGAGGTGCTCTTTGAGGTCGCTGCCACATGGTCAACTTTGAGACTGAATGGTTGAGTGATGCGAGCAAAGAGCTGAGGCAAACTACCATTGGAGCCACCGCGCTCATGCACCAGATCGCACAAACGCTGGCCAATGCCCAGCTTGCCACACAACGAAAATCTATCGGTAAAATCAGGTAACGTCGAGCTGAAGCGAGCGTCACCAAAACTAAAGGAATGCTCAAAGCTGCTGAAGTTTTTGTTCTTGCATTTCTCAATGCGTAAAGTGCCGGTTTGAAGTTCAGGTTCGAGGGCGCTCGCGATCGCACTACCAAACATTCCACAAGAACTCAGTTGGGGAATGTTCGAGGCATCGAGAGCACATGTCGTAGCATCTTGCTGGCTGGGAGGGAAAAGGTCGCCACTGCGGGCGAGAAAATCTAGCATTGCCGGTAAAACTTTTCCTAATGGTGTGTCGTGAACTTTACCCAAAGGCCTCTCGTGCGCTGCACGCTCTGAGACATAACTCTGCGAGAGGTCAACCAAAGGATTCTCAAGCTTAGGATCTCTATCGCCACTGTCATGACCGCTGCTAGTACTTGCAGGTGTCGCAGATGTCGCAGTAGTAATAGCAGCGACTGATGCAGCAAGTGCAAGGGACATAGTGGGATATCCACGCCGGGCACCCGTATTCAAGGAGGAGGAGTCGGGAACACCTATGCTTGCGAGATCTTCGTGCAGCCATTGCACGAGTTCGCGCACACACCGCACCAGATGTGCGTTCATGCACTCGGTCAACAGGAAGGTCAAATGATTACTGGGCATTCCTTGAGACATAGCGACTTGCGCAGCTCGTGTGACAGGGCCAAAGTGAGGTGCAGCAAGGGCGAGGCTTACAAGGCAATTGCGGCAATGGTGGCTCAGACCATAGATTGCAGCGATGGTCGCTTCAAAGGACTTGTGCGCCAATCGCAATTCCCGTCGTGCCAGAGCATTTTGAAGAGCATGTCTGTGATCATCTACATCGCCGTCTATGAGCAAGACCTATAGAAAAAAAAAAAGAGTAGTTCAGAGTAAAATGAGGAAGAAGACCTGAAGAACAATTAAACGAACAAGGAAAAGGAGAGCCGAGGGTAGTGCACAAGCCTTTTGCGAAAAAGATGACCCTCAGAATTCAATCTTAAGAATAAACTCTAGAGTATCAAGTGTAGAGCTGCTCATTGAATGAGGAGGCATTTAAACTTGTGGACCTGCTTTTCAAAGAGGCAATCGAGCTCGCGGTCGAGAGCAGCAGTCCTCGCGTAGCTGTTATCCTCCAGTGCCCATGCACTCAAATTTCGAGCACCCACCGCTGATAGGCGCGATGCAACCAGCGCCAGGCCTTTCACATTCAACGCCTCTTTAGTTCTCGCAGTGTTTGCACTGCGCGGTGAGATGGCACCGGGCATCTCAGTAGTAGGCCAACGGAGGAGCACTGGTGAAGTTACGAATGATGGCTCAAACTTCAATTTCACCGTGATGGAGCCCGTAGCCAAACGGCCATTTTTACCCATTCCTTTCAAATCCAAGGTGTGTGTTATAGCAAGGCCCGGGCTCAGCGTGGCATCCTCACCATCACTTCCTGGTGAGTCGAACACTAGTGGCGTAGCTGCGTGTCCTAATGGATCGTGATTGCCATCAGCATCCCAGTCATACACCACAAGGCGCAACACCGCTTCAGTGCGCTGAATGTGATGTAAATTGAAGACGAAGTTTGCTTCGACGGCTGGCCAGGTGGGATTTGTAGTCTGGCGCTGCACAGAGGTGCGAGCAAGGATGCCTTCGATTTCAAGGAAAACCATCGGATCTGAAGACGCTGTGCCCAGGTATGCATTGCCGTCAGACGTCAACAAATTTACCCCTTTGAGCACCTGAACGCTTAACTTCCGGTAAATAGACCCCACTCGCGCATCCAAAGGTGGTATCGGTCCACGGCTAGCAAAAGCCTTTGTTGCAGGAAGTCTCGGAACAGCCTCGTCGCGTTTCGATTGCGCCCGTCGCTGAGCGAGTACCCCACGCGCTGCTGCTTGAACGCGAATAGCAGACGCCTCTTCCTCTGAAGTATCTTTGTGGATGGCGCTAAAAGATGCTGATTCATCGTCAAATTTTGTCGTCACTGATAACGTCGCGCTATCTGCGGCGAAACTGTGCAACAAGCGCGTGCCTAATTTTCTGCCACCTTCACCGTTCTGACGCGTCGCTTGAGCTAGCTTGACTGGCTTCTTCGACTTTTCTTTGCCTGAACCAAAGACATAACGGGACATGTACTCCATCTCGAGGTTATAAAGAGGCGTGCAGCGCTCACGTTGCACTACGACCTCGGAAGAGTAGAGGGTACCCTTCGTAAGAAATAATGATGAACGACTACAGTAGTGAACGACGAATAAATTCTGAGAATTCTCAGAATGTACTTATTACCCAGGATGCTGCAGATTTTGAGACAGGCCCCGAAGGGCCGGAATTAGAAGACTAGAATAGAAGGCAAATTAACGGCCGGGGCAAATTAGCGGTCGGGTGGTATCCTCGGATACAGGGGGGATTTCTTAGTGAAATAGAGGAGCTATAAGTAGGTAAATTAGCCATGTTGAGCTCAGTTCAAGGCGAATATCCCACCGGAAAGGGAGTTGAAAAGCGAAGTAAGGTGCCATGGCACCTTTCAAGCAAACCCTGCTATCATCCGGGTGACAAAAGGCTTAGGCCTTCTGGAGCGAATTCGCTAGCGCATTTGCAGCTCAAGTGCATTCTTTATGTGCCTCTGTGACTGCTGTGTACTTGTCTTTCTTTGTTTTTGGGAGAGTATTAACTAGACTAGACTAGACAAGGCTTCTATGGAATAGCAGCGAGGTGACACTATTGCATCAGAGATATGCTAATGATATTCCTCACCCATAACTGCACGACAGCGCTCCCGCCCCTTTCCTTGCGTTTGCTGCGACTCAGGGGTTCTCGAAGGAGATTAAGTCGTTTGAAGGTTTTATCGGAACCGGAAGTCGCCTCATGAGGGAAATCTCATTGGGCAGAATATGCACTATAGAAACCGAAGAAGTCAACACGCCAACACGCGCAAGCCTTATACCGCTGCTATGCAACGAAGAAAGCCCGTAACAACAGTTCCTTTTGCGCTAAAAGGAAGGGAAGTATAGTTTAACATCAAGTGGCGAAACGTCTGTAAATGGGCCCTCAAATCGGCAAATTCGGTGCGTCTTTACATACCATTTGGCACACCGACCGGTATTTTACCTACTCTATCATTTGCTTCAAACTTTTATTTCTGCAAAAGGCTTCTGAAAAGTGGCTTCATGAAGGAATTCAGAGCCCGCGGAAGTTTTTATGGCAGGGCAATTCCGTATTCTCCTCATATAAAGCGAGAAAACATTGAAAACTGATATCCATGGACCTAAGGAATTTCTTGTCTCTTAGCCGACCGCAAAATCGACTTCTATTCTATTGGGACTAAATTAACAAAATTAAAACGGTCATCAAGACGAGCTTACGAATTATTGTGTGTTGTTGTAGATTGCACACATGTATTGAAAAGATGCAGTAAAGGATGCTGTAGTCTGTCAGATGTAGTAACGCGTTCAAGTCATATTGATTCGA
>Ga0307979_1001890_pt1 | contig 14703 bp, 23 predicted proteins | sample OrgLakmetage1058_FD_201833 | JGI IMG/M metagenome (GOLD analysis project Ga0307979, IMG submission 201833) | Saline water microbial communities from Organic Lake, Antarctica - #1058 | ecosystem: Environmental > Aquatic > Non-marine Saline and Alkaline > Saline | place: Antarctica: Organic Lake...
CTGCTGCTGCTGCCGCTGGTGTGATGGTCCCTATTGTTGGCGCGCGCGCGCTCGGCGGTGGCGGAAGTGTTGCTCTGATGGCGCACGGTGAATGGGTGCAAGCAGTGGGGGCATTGTTTGGGGGGATTGCGAGGAAATCCTGCAGACCAGTCCACCACCCCGTGTCCCTCCCCTGTAGGGTGCGTGGCCATCTGGTAGCAACCCGGGCACAACTCCCACTCGTGCAGCCAGCGCCAGAAGGGGGCTTCTACGGATGACGCACCAGTTCCACTCATTCGGCTAGAAGCATTACCCTTTAATTGGTTATTGGAATCGATGCCTCCTGCGTCTGCCTCGCCGAGAATGGGCAAGTTATGCTTCGGGAGATGGGCTTGTCGGGTGCCCAGAACACGATCCACGAAAGCCCTCAAGAGCTGCTTTTCTTCGAGTTCATTTTGAGTCGCCAGTTTCGCAGCCTCTGCACTGCTGCACGCGTCAAAGAACGCCCCACACTCGCCCAGAAATTGCCACAACGGTAAAGTCAAGCACCGGTGGACCCTCCGGTCTTCGTCTCGCGCGGCCTTGTCTTTCGCTGCTAAGACCTCAGCTTCGTCGCCTCGCCCGCTGCCCACTTTGATCTTGGGCTTGCCCGTGTATGGGCGCAGCAGTCTTGGTGGGCCTGATTGAGTGACAGATGGTAATGGGGCTGCGGAAGATGATGGATGGTCCATTCCGTTTTCTTCCAATGCGGTTCCCTTTGTCTTGTCGGAGTGCATATTTTCTCCGGGTATTAAGGCAGTGTCGTTAATCGTCGTAGTGATCTTGTCTTCACTTGCGTCACCAACGCTCCGATCACCACCACCTATGCTGCTCATCACAGTGCTCGAATCTTCAACTAGTGATCCGTCGCCACCAATACTACTACCAGGAGAAGTCGGCCGGCGCGGCGATGCTTCACTGACAACGTTCTTCACGCTCTTGTGGCTTTCAACTCTTTTCACTTCACCGCTGCGCACACCAGTGACCGAATTCGTCGCACTGCGGTTGCCGTCATCGTCTATTGGTACAGGCGCTGGCGGCACTTGTACCCGAGCATGCAGCTCCGACGAGGCCAAGAGATGAACGAGCGCAGGGTGCAGAGGTGAGCCTTCAACGCGCACGCCTGTGAGCCGCCACATGCGCCTTTCTGCTTTCTTGAACGCAGCTGCTTCGACTCCTTTGTCAAGTGCTGGTTGAGCAGAAGTGGCACCACCGAGGCCGGTGTTTCTTATCCAATCAGCATCTTCATCGGGATTATCGTGGCCCATAAGCCGAAGAGCCACAGCTGCGGCTACCGTGATGGGGTCCTGGTCTTTTACATGGAGGGATCGATGGACCTCGCATATTGGGTCTGCAACACACATTTCGTGGTGCAGAGCCGCTAACAAGTGGGCCCAGTCCCATTTGGACACTTTGTACTTGGCCAAGACCGAGGTCAGCCGAGGCCCCGTGTCGCGAAGTACCGACGCCCTCGTCTGACGCTTCAATTGCAAACGGCGCCACAGCATACCTTCGATGTACCCGATGCGCCGCTTGAGGACGGCAAATTCAACCGCCCGCCTTCTCGCTCCCATTTCCGCGCTGAACGCGTGCCAGCTGGTGAAGATTTTCATCAAAGTGCGTCGCGCGGCCGCTACGGTGCGCTTCACGATGTCGGTGTATTGGTCCTTTTTGGATGCTCTCAACTCGTTCAAAATGGTAGCACCTTTTGTGCGCCAATGTTTACGCACCACCTAAAGAGGAGTGCTAGTGTGAAAAAAATCGGAAAAGAAATCTCCAAGAAATAATGCGGTCTACCCAGCGCAAAGACCCGGATATAATATTCGCAAATATCACACGCTCAATCTCATTGATGAAACTATCCTTTGTCTCTTCGCAAATATCACATTCGTCAACTTACCATGCCTCCAACGAGGTCGTAAAACCATTTCTGTTCTTGTTTGGCCACTGCGTAGTTGCGGAACCGCCGCTGGAACATGACGATGCCAATTTCCGTCCTTTTCGCTTGCTGGATGCGTTTCTCGTTGTGCAATGCTTCGGCTTTTGCCAGAGATCTAATTTAATGCAACAACGAGACCAACAGAGCATGAGTGTGTAGTCATAAAGACAAGAGAGCAAAACATTGCAATGTGGAAACAAATAGAAGAATGACAAAAGAAATGGCGAAACACAAGGGCGATGATTTTCTTTCAACCTTTTCTAATATAGTACGTATCTTTACCTATTCCGGCGCAGGGCTTGGGCCATCATGGCACGCCGCTGCAGGAAGGTTAACGCGCCACCACCCTGTACCCGCTGCTTGGGCAAGGCGCCCCGCCTCCTCAGTAGGGTCGCATGGGCCTGCCTCAGGAACCGTTGGCAGATGCAGGCCGCGTTATACGCCGTCGACGCCTCTACCACCGCTCGCTCCTTCGCGAGCACCCTGCCCTCTTCCAGCAAAGCGCTGGAAAGCCCGAAATCGGGATCATTCATCCTCATCATCCTTGCGCCCTCGTCCATACCGTCATTACGGTAGCCCGGTAACGACCGAGGACTCCCCTGGCCATCCTCTGATGCCTTGTCTTCTTCTCCGCTGCTAATGTCTTCCGAATCACTGTCGTCATGTTGGCCTTGATCGGGGCGGCTTCCTGGAAAGTGCGGGCTCATCGGCCGAGCGTTGCTGTTGCTCCAACCATTTATGGTCACGTCGTTACTTCCACTGTCACCTCGACTGCGACTACGGCTCGTGCCTCGACTACGGCCTCGACTACGGCTGCGGCCACGACTGCGGCCACGGCTGCGAGCTTCTTCCCGCGATTGGTTCACTCGCTCTCGCCAGTCCTCCTCGAGTGGCTTCAGTCTCCGCCCCGCGGCCTCAAAGTTGGCTTGCTTCGCCGACAAGAGCCTGATGGCCCGGGCGTTTTCGCCCAACTGGTGGTTGTCGAAGGCTCGATTCGCAGCGTCTCCGCCCGCCGCTTGGGCAGTGGCATTCACCACTTCCATCGCCGCCATCGCGAAGCCACCGCCCTCTTTCGCGGTCATGGGATTGGCTAAGCTCGCTCGCGTGTCCGCCGTACGGTAGGCATAACCCTTCCACAGCGCTTGAATGAAGATTGCGGCCCGGCGTTCCAAGTAAGCGGACCGAGGGCTCGACCCAACGGTGCCCTCCACCGCCCTGGTGTAAGGGAAAAAGAGAAGAGGAGAGATGGAAAAGATGCAAGGAGAGAATACAAGCGTTGTAACAGACAGCACGAATGTAAAAAAAAAGGAAAAGAAGATGCATGCAATCCCAGGAAACTAAGCTCCTTGACGCCAAAGGAAAGGCCCCACAAGATTGACTGTGGAGCCTTTTTCAGAATGCAAATGGCCTGGAACGATACCAAGACCACAGACACATTTCCATCCACTTCCACATGCACTCTTACCAGTCCCAGCCTTCCGCAGCATCATTGTCATGGTGCTTGACCATGCCCTCACTGCTTCCTTCTTCGAAGTGTGACCCGTCTTGACTGCCACTGGGTGACCAAGGCAAAGGAGGTAACGCTAGGCTGCTCTCGTGATCATGATATCGATAATGAGGGTCAGGCGTGTCGGTGTGGCGACTCTTCAGTTGTATTCGCGCTTCCTCGAGATTCGAAGCAAGTTGGTCCTTGTGGTCGGCTTTTTGTTTGAAGATTTCGATGCGACGAAGCATGTCAGCGCGGATCTTTTGGCCGTTGTTGACCTTGAGAGAAAGAAAAAAGGAAGAAATATAAAGAGAGAGAACATGACATGTGTCAGTCAAGGCGCCGAATACGCAAACGAACCCTTTTTGACATGTTTGTAGAGCCAACCTGTGCAGCACTCAAGCAGCTGTAGCCGGAAAAAGTGTGCGCTTATTTCCTCTTTTGAACACTCACCTCCGAAGTGATGGGCCTGGCAAGCCGCACCGAACCGCTCCCCATTTGCGCGTCTTGAATCAACTGAAGCGTTTCTTTGCCCAGGGCCGTGGTCACATCTGGCGCTGGCCCTAGGGCGCCCGTATCGTCCGCCGCTCTGTGGAATCATAGGGTGGGGGTGTAACAGTACGAGCGAAAAGGTAGTCGGATAATAGCTTCATACGTAAGGCATGTTCCCTTAATTACTAAATAGGAATGAAGGACAAAGTACTCACTGAATCTGAGCCTTTTTAAACGCTTCGTAAGACGCGAGCAAGCTGTCTTTGTTGAGGCGTTCTGCCCTTAAGCGCCGCTTGTCTGCTACCACTTTGCGGGCTCGGGCAATGCGTGCGAGTTCTTGGGTCTGTAGCGCCTGCTCTCGTCGGAAGCTTTTTTCGCGATTGCGCATGTCCCGCATCATAAACCTGCGCATTTGCGAGACAAATACTTCAAATTGAGCCACTTCACAGACGCAAAAGATCGAGTCGAAACATGTTGACTAGAAGACCACTTCAAGGCTAATAAGCGCCGCGTACCGATCAACTGCAGTGATTTGAATCTCGTCGCCATAGAGCTGATTGACGGGGGTAGCTAAAGCATTAGCGCTAGTCGCAGAATCGGGGTCATCGTATATGGTGCTTTTGACGGCGCCCCACATCGTTTCTGCAGCTGCAGCTGTCTCACGGTCCTGGGTGCATGCAGAAGCTACGCGCGGCAAGGTCGAGTCGGGCGGCGGCCACACCACTGAGCCCTGCCACAGCCGAGTTCGCGTAGGGTCTAACACTGATATCGTCTCCTTTTGTATGACTGCAGGAAGTCCTTTGGTGCCCGACATGGTGATATTATTTGTCTTTACTTTTGTGGCACTACTGCTGGATTGTCCTTCAGAGCTACTGCTCAAGGCAGCTAAGTAATCTACTTTAGAGCAGCTACAGCTTAGTGAGCATCTATTTACATCGCGCACCACTCCATTCCAGCCGACTCTAGCCTGTCCAGTCTAACGAGGAAGTCGGCGCGCTACATTTTCCGGCACATTTTACAGCGGTCACAAATCACTTTCCCCCCCTGTACCTTTCTCGTTTTCACCAAGTCAGAAAATCGAACAGTAGCCACACGCCACACGAAGCGACGAAGCGTACAGATCTGTAGGATCTGAGATCTGAGGACTGAGGAGGAAGTCACTCCGCTTATTACTAGCCCCTTGCTGCGTGGCTCTCTACCTTGTATTGCGACGAGAACGGACCTTAATAATAGAGCCACTTCAACGCTGCAACCTATTATGTCTTCTTCGTCTTCCTCTTCTTCGCTTAGTGCAGCCGAAAGCGCATCACCGGAACCTGCCCCGACTATCTCTGCTCAAGACTCCCTTTACTCAGTGAATGAGACCAAGGTAAGCTGTGAAGTATGTTTAAGATTGGTCAATTCTATTTAATACTTCTATGAGGTTATCCTCACATGTGCGTTTAACTGACACATGACGAACTCTATTTCGTGTGCGTTCTTTGCTTTTCTGTAATCTAGCTCGGGGCTCTACGGGCGCAGAAACCTTGGGTGGGCGAGTGAGTACCTTCTCCTACACATAAGCAATCTTTCTGAACCTTCAGTTCCTACTTCCGCGCATTCTATTATGTTCAAACGAGAACCTAGAGCCCATTTCATAGTTACTATTACTAGTATGCTTTATCTAATTCTTGTGCTCTCCCTTCTTCTTGAACGCACCCAGCCCTAAATTCATCAAGAAAGTGAAGATCGGCCCGAGCGCAGCGATGAAAATGGTGTGAGATAGACATCAATTAAAAAAAAATTGTTATTTCGATTCATATTCTTTGCGTTGACGCGCTGCAGATGTTTTGGGCATCTTCATTCATTGCCCTGTCCCATGTTACACTAGTGTCTTCTAGCTAGGGTGGAGATGATTGACTATCTCTTCCCTGGTGACATGACAGAGCACTACTCTTCAGCACATGCGCACTTATTGCCTTGATTCTTCGTGGTTGTTCTTCTACAGCTGCAACACACATATTCGGGCGTGGAGAAGGGCATCAAAGCAGGGAGCAAGCCAATTGAAGTGATGGGGCTATTGCTGGGTCGACCCAACACCGAAGAAGGAGGGTGCCTCGTGGTCACCGATGCCTTTCCCCTGCCGATCGAAGGCTTCGAGACTCGGGTGATTGCGGACGACCAAGATGTGGTCAACTACATGATCTCACTCGGAGAGGTGAGATGTGGTATCACATAGTCACGCACCACGACAGGCTTGCATGCCTTTGTATGGCCGAATAACTTATTTACTTTGAAGACGTGTGGCTTTCACTGTCCTTTTCAGCGCCCGACCATATGCATAGTTGTCCTCTTCCTTCTTCTCATTTTTCTTGCCTATCTCTTCTCTTCCACACCCACGCAGACCATCGAGGAGTCTCGCAAGGAGCGGTTCATGGGGTGGTACCACAGCCACCCTTTCGACGTGGACGAGCAGCACTCCCACTGCTACTTGAGCAACACCGACCTGAGCACCCAGCTCCAGTGGCAACGGGCAGAGGACCCCCACGGTAAATGTCATGAGGGAAGGGGGAACAAATACACAAGAAGGTTTATTTCGATTGACGCTGGTCGCAGGACGCAACCTTACTTGTGCGTATTGCGTAGGCTAGCAGTGCAAGCGTGTGTTCTGTGTTGTACTCTTTCTTTGTTTTTTGCTCGCTCCTCTTTTCTACTCAACTTTTTCTTCCTGTTCCTTTTTTGGTTTACCAACAGGCAACCCGTGGTTGGCAATCGTGGTGGACCCTCTGCGCTCCCTCGCCAAAAGCCATCCGGAACTGGGGGCCTTCCGAGCTTACCCCCCCGAATTCACCGCACCCCCGAACGAGTGCCCCGACGGGAAGGTGGTCACCGACGACACCACCCGCGTCGAGCACTGGGGCGCGTGTTGGAACCGCTACTACCAGCTAGAGGTGGAGTACTTCATGAGCTCCCAGGCCAAGGCGGTGATTGGGATCTTGTCGAAAAACTACTTGTGGATGCGCACCCTAGGGTCCACGCCAGGCAACGAGCGCGAGAACCGGGAGCGGTTCAGGTGGGCGGAAAAGAGAGGAGTTTTACATCTTACGCACCGTGTTTGAATGCTTTTAATGCTCTGCCAGCTTAACGCAGATATCTGAGACAATCTAGGGAGAGACATTTTTTTAATTCTGCGCATCACCTTTTCTTTTTTCCTTTTCTCTATGCTTCCTTCTCTCTTTTATTGATACTTGTCATCTAGCGAGCGCATCAAAGAGCAAGTGAGCTCCAAGCTCGAGACCGCTGACGCTGCTCTAGGCGCGAGCGCGCGCAGCGGAGGCTTTGGAGTCATGGTGGGCGCTGGTGGTGGCAAGGACAGCAACAACGAGTCCGCGCTCATGAAGCCAGCCAATGCTGCAGTGGGCTTAGCGGTCGAAGGCTGCGAAGGGCAAATGACGCAAATCGCGAAAATGGCCCTCTTTGGGTCTGTGCTCAAGGAAGGAATTTAGGGCTCAACATAAAAGTAAGGAAGAAACCGCGCCTATTTCTTACAAACGTGTGGATCTATCGCCATGTTATTGTTATTTGTTAGATGAATGATGCAAGTAAGAAGGGCGGGGTGGCGTGGTTGTAATTTAAATTATCGCCAATTGAGATCCGAGATCCAATACAAAAGAATTGAGATAAAGAGGCAAGGGGCCGAGTTTTTGTTTCCGTTTTTCCTGTAATTTTTCAATATACCCGTTTCATTAATAGATAATAAATAAACATTCATAACGAATCTATGATCATGATCTAGATGCTAGATGGATTATGGAGGTTTTTGAATATACATACAGCACCAACTTAGAACTCAATGCGTAAACCAACGAGCAACGAGCAACAGACCAAGAGGGGCGCGGAGAACAGAATTATTGCGATAAGAAAAGGATCATGATCATTTCAACGCCAAATGTAGCATTTAGATCTAGGGACCAAACAGATGGGGCATAAAGCATTTCCTTTAAATGTACTTCCACACAAATAAGGCACAAGGCACTGCGCAGATTTAAACATGTAACTAAGCACTGCTGGATCGAGTAGCACAGTTCAACCTCTCCAACGCATACTCCTTTCTCCATTTTCTATCGCATGCTGCTGTGCACGTCGTATTTGAGGCTAAAGTCTTCACCGGGAGGCGGCGGCGGCGCATCACTAGCAGCAGCACTGCCGCCTTGGTTCGCAGCTGCGTTGGCCCGAAGAGCTTCCAAATCGATCGGTGTGCCTTTGAGGGCTAAGCAACGCGCCGCTTCGGTGAGCACCTGTGACATTCCAAAGAATGCAAGAGGAAACATGGGCGCAACGGTGAGATATTTGGCCAAAGAATGAGAAGAACAAACAGATACCCTCGCGCGTGGTGAGAAATGCTCTTGCGTGCTCGTTTCCTCTTTTTCTCCTACTTCTCTTTTGCTCTAAAACGCACGCGTGCACTTTCCTCGTGTATCAACCTACCAATTTTGCGGCGTTGGCGCCCGCATCCTGGGCTTCTCCTCGCAGCAGCTCCCCCAAACTCGAGACCTTTTGCCTCAAGCCGTCCGCTTCCGGGCCCATCACCGCTCTAATGTAGTGTTTATGGAGGCAACAAACACACAAGCAACGACCGGCATGTTGCAGTGAAGAAACAAAAGAGTGAATAGGGAAATACTATTCCTCTTCGAAACAAGAAGAAGAGATTCACATCGCATGAACCAATTTTTACAGCATTTCAAACGAGTTTTCTCACCGGATGTCTTTGGCCAGGGATTTGCCACTCTTGTGGCTGGCGGCAGGCTGCGACAGCTTCCCCACCCCCCTTTTCTCCACCACGCTGCCCCAGTAGGCCTGGGAGCTGTCGTCGGGCTTTACAGGGGACACTACCACCGGGCACCCTGCAGTCAAGGCTGCATGCACCGTGCCGCCGCCGCCGTGGCAGACCACCGCACTGGCGCGAGCGAAGAGCCAATCATGGGGCACTTCACCGTCGAAGAGAGCCACCTTTTTTGACGGTGAAGTAAGAGGAGGAAGGGGAGGTTGATGAGATGGGAATGGGGGCTGATGAGATGGGAATCGCAAGATGCATATCTCGGGCTTACTGCGAAGGAGAATGCAAGGGTCTGCTTTTGAGAGTATTTAGATGAGATATCAGCAATCTAACCACCAAACAACTACAACCTAGCTTCATCCCCAGACTACTACAGAGGAAAAAGAGTGTGAGTCAACTCACCGTGGGGTCTGCAAGAAGCATAGCTTGCGTGGGCGCATCCAATAAAGCTACGCCGCGACCACCGTCAGGATCGGACGCCGCCCCTTTGGTGCACACAATGGCCCCCATGCTGATTTCGCAAGCAGCGCGCACGCACGCCGACAACAGGCGCTTCTGGTCCCCCGCGGGCACTAGGGCGAGGTAAGACCCGAAGCAGAACACCACCGGCCGACTGCTCGACGCTTCACCGCTTCGACCGAGGCCCAGAGGGGCTACCAGCTCGACCGGTGGCTCCCAGTTAGGCGGTAAAGGAGGGCGGCTGCCTTCAATCAGATTGCCCACCACATGCACCTAGATACGAGAGATCGGAGGTCATGAACTATGACGAGTTGAGCTGGCATGTTCATAGAATACGATAAACACACCAAAAAATGATCAAACCAATTCATTTATCTCCCTCCCAACTAGCCAGTGCCTCTGTTCATCATCATCATCATTATTGCCACCTTCTCTGGGTCCCAGTCGGAAGGAGGTGGGCACAGGGCCGGGCTGTATGCCATCACGGTCAGAGGCGGCTCTAGCGTCGCGTAAGGGCTCTCTTCAACCGGAGTCATACCCCAATCCTCGCGCTTTTGGTCCACCTATACATTTGCGTGCATGCCAGCGAAACGGTTGAAGGAAAGGAGTGCACATCGAGCAACATTCTTAGTCAATCCCAAATATCTGAATCATTACGGTCATACGATAGACCGAAATGATGCCAAAGTCTTTAACAACGTAAAACCATACACATGCACATACCGCATCCTTGTAAATCAGCTCGTACACGGTTTTGTAGGCGAGCCCCCACTTCCATTTGGCGGCAAAGGAGAAGTAAGTGTGGCCGTCTCCAAAGCCTACCGGTGGGGCGTGCTGAGTCGTAGTGGCAAAAGGCATGAGATGCCACCATACCACAGGCACTTCTGATCCACCGGCCTTCTCTAGGGCCGTGTAACTCACAAAGATGGGGATCGTGAAGAGCACCTGGTATGATGATTGAAGTTTAAACAATGTTAGACGCACACACTCGTGGGCTGAAGATGATACAAAAAGAAGCTCGCAGAATAGATCTTCAGTATCTTCATCTTCATTCATGATATAACAGCGTGTCAACATTGATGACTGAAGCGATCCAAGTATAGAGATAATACGTATACGTGCCACATCAAAATGATCTTAGAGTAATTATTTTAAAGCTAGCATTTACCACTATGGTAGGCTGAAAGACATTGTAAGCGCGCATAAGCTTGTCCATCCAGCTTGTGACCAGCGGTGCCATAAATCGCCGCGCGGCACCAAATTTCGACCACGTTCCCGCTTGAGATAGTTCTTGCCCCTCGGGTGATTCGAGCAAAGCTTCGTCAAGGGCATCGCCCAAGTCAAAGAATTGCAGCGGCGGCTGAGGGGCTTCAAACAATGAGTTCGCGAGGGCCCCCTCGGCAGAATCAGAACCTTCCACATCCATTCGAAAACTGCTGTGCGTGGCGATGCCTACACCATGCGCACCCTGTGTCATCAGCGCCCTCGCCAACGCAACCGCGGGCAAGACATCGCCCTTAGTGCCGGTTGTCACGATCAACACCTTCATTTTTTGGAGAACGAAGCGTACGGGCGGGGAGACTACGCTTTCAACAAACCTCTTTGATTGGTGCGTATAACAAGTTACCGTGATGATATAAGCCGTAAGTAGGGTCATATATACATAGGCAATCTAGGTCCTATATACCAAGCGCGTTGTAAATTGCTTCTATTAGGTTGGCACGAACTCTCATTCTTTGTCCAATAGGTGTCCGGTTTGTCCGGTTTTACGGATCTCAATTCGGTGGGCATTCCTCGAACTCGAACTAATACAAACCCAAATGACACAGAAGCCAATGCTGCGGGCAGAAGTGTACGCGCGTGCGTTGCGCGCAAGTCAAAATCGTAAAGAGGATGGTGTGTAGAGGGCAGGAAGCATAATACTTCCACCCCCTTCTAAAGTGGAAACTGTTCATGAAATAATTTTGAAACCGGACTTAAGTCGTTTCTGCGTCTGTTTCTGCATTGAAGAGAGCGCGCGGTTGTTCAGTCTCTTGAGCACGCCGCGCCAGGAAGCTCCGCTTCTCCTCTGGTGTCACTCTAGTGTCGCACCGAGGTGGCCGCAGCTGCGGTTTTCAGCTCTCAACAGCACGTTCAATATTCAGCAGCCTCCTGAATAATTACAGCAAGTAAACTCTGGGATCTGTGAGCCTCTTTCGTGAATGCTTACTGCCCTGTGAGTAAATGGATGTCATTCGGAAACCTGGAGAGCACCCGTTTGCAACGTTTGTAGCGCTTAACCCCGTAGGAGCGTAAGAGTCGAACAGTCGAATGCTGTCCCTCTGTAGCTCTGTGGAGCGGAACGCTATGAGCCAATCATTGACCAAGGTTTGGTGTTTGAACTTCGGACTGCTGCGGATTTGCATGATGTGTCCCAAACCAACGAGAAAACTGCCTCCCGCCCAAAGTGACGTTGTGACGTTTGAGCTCGCGGTCTCGCGGTCTCAAAATGCCTCGGCGCCCTCGCCTCGCTGCTTTTGTTGCGGCTTGCGCCGTCTCTACTCGCGGGCTTGCCTTGACGCCGGCATCACTTAAAGCGGTACCTGCTACAAGCGCGCTGCAAGCAACCGCGGTGCCCTTAGAGACTGAGGGCGAATCTACCTTGACGAGCGATGCAGACGGTTCCTCGACGAAAAAACGGCCACGGCTGATGGATGTTTGGCGTGAAATGGACAGAACCAAGCTGGTCCCGAAGCGCATTGGTTTGATGGTGGAGCCAACTCCTTTCACTCACGTGAGCGGGTACAGCAATCGGTTCAACGAAATGCTCAAGCACTTGAAGTCCACAGGCGACAACGTCGAGATCGTGGTGCCAGATAACTCAAAGGAAGCCCCCGCATCTGCACACGGTTTTAAAGTAAACAACATTCCGGGTTTTAAATTTGCGATGTACCCGCTCATTACACTCGGTAAGACTTCATTTCATTCATTTAATTTTTGCCGCGTAGCTTCCTCGCTGTGTATGTACTTGTTGTGGCTATCGCTGCCCTGAAATCGCTCTCGCCCTTTCTCTTGCGACAGCGCTGGATACGCGGATGCGGGCGTTGTACGCGATGAAGAATTTCAAACCTGATCTCCTGCATGTGACTACGCCCTCATTCCTAGTCTTTCCTGGCATTCTTGTGGCGAGAATTCTCGGAATTCCTCTCGTCCTGAGCTACCACACTCATCTTCCGGTACAATTAAAAATACCCCTTGTTTCAAATGCACTCAATTCAGAGATTAATCACGTTTGCTATACCTCTTTCCTCGATTTTCTTTCTGAGCTCACTTGCTATCCCATGAAATGTGACCATTTTAATGCATTATTAAGGTGCCTCTCTCCTTCACTTACCTAACCCATCTCTCCTCTCGTCGTACCATCATGGCCTCGCCAGGTGTATGCGCGAAACTACGGCAAAGCGTCGCCTTTTTGGAGCATTTTCGGGTCGAGTTTCTGCGAAGAGTTTTCGTGGAAAGTGATTCGCATCGTGCACTCGATGGCGGACCTTGTGCTGGTGACATCCCCGCAGCTCAAGGAGGAGTTCGAGGCCAACGGTATTAACCGTGTCGCGGTGTGGCGCAAGGGCATTGACACCGTGCGCTTCAGCCCAACCTTCAAGACCCAAGCCATGCGCGACCAGCTGGGCGGTGGTCCCGCTCCTTTACCAGGTGCGCAGCCGGAGTCCCCTCTGATGATATATGTCGGTCGCCTGGCAGTCGAGAAGCGCTTGCAGGACCTGCTGCCAGTGCTGGTGGCTCACCCGACGGCGCGGCTAGCTCTGGTGGGCACCGGCCCCGCAAAGGAGGAACTGGAAGAGATGTTCAAAGAGGCGGGCATGGGCGACCGGGTGACTTTCACGGGCCAATTGAGCGGGGATGCTTTGAGCTCAGCGTTTGCGAGCGCCGACTGCTTTGTGATGCCGTCGGATTCCGAGACCTTGGGGTTCGTGGTGCTTGAGGCCATGGCGAGTGGAGTGCCCGTGGTGGGCGCTAGAGCCGGTGGCATTCCTGGCCTCATCCAAGACGGTAGCTTTACATGAAGAACATTAAACTTTCGCGGCAAAAGGGCCCTATTGCTATTGTTACGTTGTGCACTGAACCCACTACAAACAGATAACATTTGCTTTGGTCTACAACAAGCCGATTTATGTAGGCGAAATTGGTGTGTTCCATCGACAATTGCCCTTCTAATAATAATGATGTTGTTGCTCCTTTCTTTTTCTTTTCTCGCAGGCGAGACGGGCTATCTCGCTGAGCCTGGGGACCCATTAGACTTGTCCGCGAAGGTAGGGCTCGTGCTGTCCTCTCCCGAGAAGCGAGAAGCCCTGGGTGTGGCCGCGCGGCAGGAAGCAGAGAAATGGGACTGGGAAGCGGCGACTGCACACTTGCGGAACAAGCAGTACGTGGACGCGGTGGTCAACTTCAAGATGCGCCCGCATGCCCTGGTGAGGTGTTCTGGGTGGGTCAAAGACCGCAGCCTCGCTCAACTCGGGAAATTCGCGTCAGCCTTTGTTGGAGCTTTCCCCGCTGTCACGACCTAAGGAAGTTTTAGCTTGAGAAGTAACCATTTTCCCCGTACGATACCGATTTGTCTCTGAGAACAAAAAGGCACTTGCGCTCTTGTAAGAGCGGAGTTGCCAAGCCTTACAAGGCCACTTTTATGTTTATGTCATGTGGTTTTGGTTAATTCCCCCTGCTTTTGTGATACTGCTTTTGTTGTCGTTGGGAATTCGGAGTATGTAGTAAAATCTTATATATATATAACACCGAGAAGACTATCGACAACAGGCGATGGGAATTTTTATTGAGCTCAGCTATGAACATGTAATCTAACTGACTCTGGAGAGTAAAGAGAAGGAATTCGAAGAAAGGACCAAGGACAACCCAAATGCGGTATGCCTATGGCTTGGCTATGGTGCTGATGGATTTTTATGGGGAAGGTGTTTAATTAAATGGAGAACTCCCCCTTCATCGCTTTTTTCGGAAAGGGTTCGGCCGTTCGACTTACCGTGCCAGTGTCAACGGGACAATGGGTTCAAGAGAGCGGGCGGCACGTTCCTTCTGGACAACTGAATATCAATAACATATGGGCTAGTGCCTAGTGGTTATATTATACTTAATAGGTATAGATGGAGGGTATAGGGATATCTTATGTTACCGATTGCTACACCTACTAAACTCGAACTCGAACTAATACAAACCCAAATGGCACAGAAGCCAATGCTGCGGGCAGAAGTGGGAATGCGCGTGCGTTGCGCAAACAATACAAGTGCGGAATGATTCAGGAGGGAGAGGGGCATCGGCCAAATTCCTCGGAAAATTTGCAAAAAGCGAGGAATTTGTGGCTGTTGCGCACTCCGCAGAACAATAAAGAGGAAGGCGCGCGAGCAAAGAAGCTCGTGACATGCGGAACACGAGGTCCACTCGGCAGAGGTCAAAGTGTGCCTTTCAGCGCGCAAGGCGCCTATTGTT
>Ga0307979_1001893_pt1 | contig 14699 bp, 14 predicted proteins | sample OrgLakmetage1058_FD_201833 | JGI IMG/M metagenome (GOLD analysis project Ga0307979, IMG submission 201833) | Saline water microbial communities from Organic Lake, Antarctica - #1058 | ecosystem: Environmental > Aquatic > Non-marine Saline and Alkaline > Saline | place: Antarctica: Organic Lake...
CGCTGACGGAATGGGCGATATTGCAGGTGTGGGCTCTATTCACGTTTTTACGGTTTTTACACTTTCAGCCTTCCTCTTGTTTCGTTGAACGAGCCTATTTTTTCATTCCACTCATTTTGGGAAAGTTTTCAATCAGCTTGATGTTCTCCTGTCATTTTTGTAAATTTCAAGGCACCTTCTGTGTTTGATTTGCTTTCATGGTTATCCACCCTGTTTTTCTAGGGCCGAAGCCAAGTGTACTCGATGCTAGAAGCAGCGGTCGACCTCGAGGCCATCGATTTCACGGAAGAGAACAACTCTTTGGCGTTTCCGTTGCGCCGGAGCAGCCGCCGGGCTTCCTCCAATCGCGAGTCCAGTGCTACGAGCGACTCTGGTGCGGAATAGCCTGCACAGATCGGAGGCGGGGTCTTGATTTGAGTGAAGAATTACAACAATTAGGTTGATGATGTAGGTAGTCTAAACGTACTTCTCAACTTTGTTTTTGTTCTATTTTCCTGATAAACACGTGCACTGCAAAAGGAGATTTGGGCGGCGAGGGCAACGTCACCCTGCGCGGCCCCACCGCCCTACATGTAGCAACTTACAGGGGGTATTCACATGTCGTGAAACTCCTCTTGGATGCGGGGGCTTCCCCTGACCCGCGAACCTTCCAGGTAAAAGCGCTCAATTGTTCATACGCATTATGAAGTAGTGTTTGTATAGAGTGCTCAGTCGCTGCGACCCCTCTTTCTCCTTCTCTCTCTCTCGCGCACTCTTTATCTTATCACTCTCGTACACCCCTCCAGCAACACTTACGCTGCCTATCTCTTATTATTTGTGTCCTCAGGGCCTTGCCCCTTTGCACTTCGCGGCTTCGCGCGGCAGTGCCAAAATGGTGGCATTCCTCCTCTCAGCAGGGGCTGCGACCGATTCCAAGACCATACGCCAAGTAACGCCCCTCATGGCGGCTGCAGCCAACGGGAGAACTTCGTGTGTAAAGGTACTGCTGGACTTGTGCACTTCTTTGGACGTGCCGTTGTACTCGTTAAACTATCATTTATTAACCTTTAATTTCTTTGATACACCCGGGAATTGGCAACATATTCTCCTTTACCTCTCCACTCGTTTTTTCCTCTCTTTTACTGGCTTCCGCCTCCAAAATCTTCTTTGTTGCCCTTTTGTTTTTGGACGATGGCAGTTGCTGTTACTTCGAGGCGCGAGCACTACAGCTGAGCACTGGAATGGCTTGAATGCGCTCAACATCGCCACAATTCATCGCCACGCTGCCATCGCGAAACTCCTCGAGAAGGTAGCCTTCACTGATGCGCTATGTTTTCCAAGAATAAGCTTTTGGGCTACTTCTGCAATGTGATGTGACGTACGATGCCATTTTTTTGCATTATTTGTTACTTTTCTTTTCTCCGCCTCATGCGCGAATGCCAGTTTTCGGGTATAAGTTTCACTAATTCGCTGATTTCTTGATCCTTGCTCAATTACAGGCCTCTCGTGGCCCCGATGAGGACGATGATGATGTAGGCAGCGGGATGTCGGCGCAATGCCGGCGTGCTCTCTGCAAAACTTTCTGCGGTTGTTTTGTCGGTGGTTCGAAACGTCTACGCGTGCGAAAAGTACAAGGAAAGCAACAGAAATTTGGGCCAAAGAAATTGAGCTTAGCGCACGACGTGCAACCGGGCAATGAGTACCGGGGCGTTGTCGTGGCAGCATTGGCTCAGGGGTGCTTCGTGAGGTAAGCACTAATCCATGGCTTCGCCCTTGTGTGCACGGACGTTTTTAGCGATCATTTCGAGTCTTTTCTATCTTATCATTTTTTTGCTTTGTCATTATCTTACTTTGTGCTTTCACTCTTATGTAAAACAGGTTTGGTGACGACGAAGCGGTGTCGCCTCTCAACGGCCTCTTGAAAGTGCGGGGGGTGCCTGCAGGGAGTTGGCTGCAAGTAAAAGTAGCCCGCGTTTTACCCGAGGGCAAAATTGACCTCGAGCTTGTGGATCAATAAATGGTAGTGCAAGCGCAAGGGATGTGTAGTCTCTAAGGAGGCGGGACTGTTTGTTGCCCATTGCTCATGTTCGCTTTTTACGTTTAAAGCAATAGTGCTATGTGCTATACCTTCAGAGCCAGCAGCTATCGACCTAAAACCTCCTGTACAGCTGGCATAAAATATCCGGAGCCCATTCCACCGCCTTTAGTAGTTCGATAAGGACTTAGTTCAAATACTAAGATATAAGATCAAAGTAATGGATAATTGAAAATAGTTTCGTATAGAGTTCGTTGCCTAGTCTGAAGTGCGAAGACAAATGGTTAAGTTCCTCTGGTCTCGGGTCTCCTGCCTGAAATTGGCAAAATACAGCAACGGATGTTTGAATCGAGTGCTGCGCATAACCCTAGTCCTATGCACCATTCACCATTAACTATATGGGCTTGTGCAAGACCTGTACCAACACAAGCAGCCCTCAGTGTTAGGACGGAGGTCACTGCCACTAAAAAACTTTCGTAGTAATGTCTGCCAAACAAAAATACATGCCTCGCGAAGAAATCGGAAAATAGGCCAGTTCCAGGCCCTGATGAGCACGAATAAATAACTGGGATCTAGGATTTACAAAGGACTACCACAAGGGCGAAAGCAAAATTAACCATATTCACACGTCAAAAATTTGAAGTGCGCGTGAGGGTACTAAACGGGTGAAAGATCGCGCAAATAGACACAGCAACAACACGAATCAAGCTTGTAAAGGTTTCATTCAATGCATAATGTAAATACGTCTTTTCTCGTGTATTACTTACAGTACTTCAAAACACAATTCTGCAAAAGGCTCGTGGAAGAAGGAATCGAATAATTTTGAAAAAAGTGACTGAGACAAAGTGATCCGAAAGAAAGCGACAAGTACAACATGACGAGTGATACGTTTTTAATCGACTCGTGCATATCGTTTTGCCCCGAAGAGTCACCAAAGATTCACCATTACTACTTACTGCTTTCCGAAAAAGTATTTTGGTTTAAGATAGCATCATGGCATACCACAAAGAAATGTACTAAAAGTGGGCAAACGCTTCTTGAAGCTTCAAATATTTCGTTGGATGGTATAAAAATGAACATGGAGTACAGAGTCCACATTCATACACGAATGATGCCCTAAATTGGAGCAGCAGTTTACGATTGTTGAAGATACGAGACTGAGTGTCTTCATTCTCGTTAACTATCCTAATTCAAGAGCACTTAAAGGCGGTCTTATGACGATAATTTATTATCTATGATTGGACGTGCCATTTGATATCCAAGAGACGCCAATTGGAACAAGTAAGACATTATAGTGCAGCACGCGTTTATTGGGTACGCAAAGAGATATGCTTTCCATGGTGATACTCTTCGTGTGTTCCGCGAATGCCTTGGCCACACAGACGTGCGAGTTTTTTCCAGAAATGGATTGCTCCCACCTGTACGATCCTGTTGTTCCACTTGGTTACTCCACGCGGCTTGAGAATACGTTGACAACATACGACTACAGCGACGACAATCGAAGTATTTTCTTTTGGACAGGCGGCGTGAACGGCGGCATTGGTAACACCTTTGTCGGATTCATCACCTCATTCTATGACGCCATGAGGTACCGAAAAAGTGATGTATACATCTGCTGCACGTTGTTGCTTAAATTTCATAGAATTGTAATTTTAACTTGAATCTTACTTTCCAGCTTCTTCATCATTACACAATGCAGATGTGGGCGACGGCTTGTAATGCCATCTACAACTGTATTGGCGCATAATGATCTTAGCTTGGCTTTCGAGCTTGGCGTGCCTGTTGCTGACCCGGTCATTGAATTCGGGCCCTCCTCGATAGCCAGTGATACTTCATCGGGTTCCCGTAACCGCAAGACATACCCTGAATTCTTCCTCATTTGGAAATCCAAAGCTCCAACAAACATTACATTTAAGCACGAAGATCAAACAGTATGCGCCGACGACTTTCCTGCTGTGCAGTCTCGCTTACACAATTATAACTATGACCGTCCCAGGAGTAAATCCCTTCTTAAGTGTCACTTTCGCGCAGTTGGTTGCGATTCTGAGGCAATTGAGGTTCCAACCAAAGCGCCAAACTATTGTGGCGACTCACGGGCGCTCAGGCGACTCGTCCTTGGTGTGAACCAACGGCTCCTGGAAGTGGCACCTATATATGCAGCCACGTGGATGGGGCCGGAGTCTCCGCCGCACCGGTTCAACCAACTGCTTGCTGCACGTTCGTCAGATCCAGTCAAAGTGAAGGATAACAACGATAACAGCGATAACAACAGGCCACGAGGTGGACCTGTATGGGATGTGGCTGTGCACTTGCGCGTGGAGTTTAGATTTGTAGAGCAAGGCAAGGACGAAGCGAGCCACGAGCATGAGATATCTGACTGGCTGCAGAATAATGCAATACAGATGGCTCTCGACAAAGTGGTGATGCAAGTACAAAAGCATTTTATGAATTTCAAACATGAAGGCTATAGAAGAAAGAATGAGACCGCTTCAAGTACACGCAAGCGACCATTTGCAGTGTATGTGGCTTCAGAAGCAGCGTCAGTACGGGCCGCTGTGGCTGCGCTAATCCGCGACGGCTGCCCAGGCGCCGAGGTGGACTACTTTAGCTTTTCAGGTTTGTCCATGCTCAAGTTTTTCCTTGCCACAACATTTTTCAATCTCAAATAATGCATGTGTGGTAGTAAGGCGCCTGCACTTTCGCGTGTTCTTTGTTTTGGCTGCGTAGGCACGCCGCATCCAGACAGCCGCAAGGACAAGAGCCGTAATGGTCAACATCAACAGACACAGACAGCAGCTCAGTTCGATTACCCAGCGAAAAGAGTGTATGAAACAGCCGCTGCTTTGCTTGAACAAAAGAAACAGGCAGATTTGTTGTTTCCATATCTCGAATGGTGGGCCCTGGCGCATTCGCGGTTTTTGATAGTGCGGCGCAGTGTAAAACTACACGAATGGGGTTCAACATTTTCAAAGACCGCCGAGATATACGGCAATTGGGGATCGCATTGATGACGATAAAGAAGTTGGCGGTAATTACAAGGCCTGCAGTATAAGTTTTTCTTGCGGGTGCGGTACATGCGACATGCGACGAAGACTTCTTGCTTTCTTTTGGAAATATATATAGCGATTAGGGCCGCAATACAGGAATTCAGAGGAAGAGCTAAATTGGATCTTACACAACACGCACCACGTATACTTCTACGTATTTCACTTGTATCTGCGTCTGCGTTATTTGGGTTTTGGTTTCGGGTTTAATTAGTGCTGTGTCAGTAAAAGCATTGAGGTTAATGATAAAGGCCGCCTTCATTCGGAATTGATGTGTTTCATTAGCCCTCGCTATTCCTTCCTTGGCTGCTCTGCTTCATAGATGCCTCTATGTGGGATGTTCTACCTGTTGGCCGGCTTCGGGGATTCAGGCAAGGGAACGGGGAACACGGGGAAATTGCTTTCGACACAGGCTAGGCCCGGGGGGCCGGGGGGCGTGGAATAAAAAGGCTAATATTGGCATGAATACAAAGCAAAGCAGCAATGAGTAGAAGTGGATCCCAATAAAGAAGGGGAGGTAATCGGGCACGCATAATACACAGGTGGCCATGGAAGTGATGGTATAGCTCTTTCCCTCTTTCTTCCCTCTTGACCTCTTGGTTCCGGGTCTCTGCCACTCCCCATCGTTCGCGTAAATCTACGCACGTACTTACAAGAAGGGCTAGTTTAAGCTAATAGTACCCTTGTACGTGCGTAGATTTACGCGAACGATGGGGAGTGGGTCTCTGCCACTCCTTATCATTCGTAAACGTAAACCTACGTCCCAAGAATCCTTCGGAAGTATAAGGACCGAAGGATTCTTGGGACGTAGGTTTACGTTTACGAATGATAAGGAGTGGGTCTCTGCGTCTCTGCGTCTCTACGCCAAAATTTCCTGCTTATTTAGCGCACAGTACTAAATTAGGTTCAAGAAGTGTTGTCATTCACCTGAAAAATGCAGACGGGATCTGACGGGTCTCCTCACGTCTTGTCAGTTCTTAGTCGAGACAGATAGCCAGGGGATTATCGTGCTCCACAGTGGTCATAGCTTTTTCTAGGAATCAAATTGTATGAGTTCTCTTGCGAGCCTCCCTGAGTCGGATATCGACGATGACGACAGCAGGAGCTCGCTGCCGTCTGTCTCCGAGTCTGTTGCGCACTCTGTTGGATCGACTGCCGCGCAATCAGCTTCACTAGACGAAGCTGCCGCTGCTGCTCGCGCGGCTGTTGCTCTAGACCGTGGCCATGACTATTCTGGTATTGAAACCTGCGTAGCAATGCACTCTAGAATTGCCGTTGGACAATTATGCATTCCCTGCGAAGTCGTTTTTTTCTTCTAACCTTCGCATTTGCTGTGGCAAAATATTGCCTGTTGTACGCGCAGGTGCACTTGCCATGTATCGACTTGTAGTGACATCTCTACGCCGTGCAGATGTCTCCGAAGTAAATGAAAATCTGGCCTGAATTTTTACGTCGAGTAGTGTTGTAAATGTTGTGCTTTCTTTTTCAATTATGTTACTCTCATTCGCGATGTCTTTCCTACGAACATGTGCACCGTGCGTTACATTAGGGGTCTCGCGCTCATTCAGCGGTGGCTCAGAGGTTACCGGGCTACGAGCGGCGGGTAGCGGAGCTCGAAAGGTAGGTGGCAGCGTCATGCGTACACTTGCTTATTGAGACTTCTCGTCCGCTTCACGACTAGTCGTGCAGGCTAGCCTGTTGAGTGTTATATCGCTAAATTTACCCTATCGTTATCTTGTATATATGCTCTTACCCTGAATCCTTACGCGAACTACTCGCTACCTCTCTGATCTCATTCTTTTTGTGTCCTCTTCTTCTCTTGCTCGAAGGCACTTGTCGAATCGGAGCGCTAGCAGCACCAACCAACTCTTCAACAGCAACAGCAACTGCAGCTCTGGCGCTGACGGTAGTCGCAATGCCCCACCTGCTGAAAGAAGCACTTCCTACACCAGCATAGAAGCATCCGAACCCACGTCTTCTCCGAGAAGAGTTCGAGGAGAGAAATCGTCGGCTTCGGCTCCTTCCTCTGCGATTGAAAGCAGCAGCCATCGCTTGTTACTGCCGCCGCCGACAACTAGTCCAGGCCATAACAGTGGTGGTGGTGGCAGAAGTGCCAGAGGCGGTGGTGGAGACATCATCAACTCCCGGTTTTTAGGGCGCGACCGCGCAGCTAGGAGCAGCGGGGGCAGCAGCAGCAGCAGTGGGGTATACGGAATGCTCACAAGCCGTGACCGCCGGCGAGGTGATATGGAGCACAGCCGGAATTACAACGGCTACGACAGCTACACCGGCAGCCGTAGTGGTGGGGCTAGAAAGAGCAGCACCTTTGGGTTAAGCAGCTTGGCCACCGGGAGAAGAGAACGAGAAAGAGCAGGGAGAGGCGGGCTCGTCAGGAGGTTGTTTGGGAGCAGCAGCAGCGGGCGGCGCATCGTTGCAGTCGTGAGCGCAGTAGGTGCAGTCGCAGTGGCCATGGGTGCCCAGTGGGTAGGGGGAGGAGGGAGCCGGCATAGCTACGCCCAAGCGCCCAGCCACTGGCCCCACCGCTACAAAACTTACGGCTTTGAACCGCCTCCTTCTTCCAGCGCGAAACCGTGGGCAGGCTACGGCGGCAGCTCCATTCATGGCGGCGCAGCAGCAGCAGCAGGAGGCTCAGGCACGGGCAACGGGTACGCTGACAGCAGCAGGAGCAGCAGCAACAGTGGCAGCAGTGGGAATGGACGGGAGACCGTAGTGTTAATACCAGGGCTCGACAGCAGTGCAGCATACTTCAGCGACTGTAAGATTGACATTCACACACGTGTTTTGTTTCTCATTCTTATATTGGTGGCTCCTTGTCTGGCCAGCATCAGAATTCTTGTGGGATCGCTAATCTCAGAACATCTTTCTGTGTATCATTTTAGTGAACGTTTCAATTTAAGAACTTAGTTTTGCTCCTGCTGACTTGCGCTTTTTTTGTGTGGTTTACTCTCTCTACTCTCTGTGTTGCGCTTCACCACCGAAAAACCGCGCACCATAAACCAGTGGTGCCGGAACTGACGGCGTCCGGCCTTCGAGTGGTGGTGTTTTACTTGCCGTTGGCGACTTTGTCAGGCCACGCCTTCCCTCACCCGCCGCTGCCTTTGCCGGCTAGCGCGAGCAGCAGCAGCAGCAGTAGTTCAGGTGTTGAAGGATCGTCTGCCACGGCGAGGAGGAAAAATGCATCAGCAGCAGCAGTTGGAAGAGCTGCTGGAGCACCTGCCAACCCAGAGAGGAGTCATGAGTTCCAGAATGATAGCAGCTCTTGGAGCAGTTTCTTGCCTTCCCTTTTAAAGCTGGAAGAGTGGAGTGATGAATGGAGGTCGTGGTGGAAGAGGGGCAGCAGCGATGGCATGACTGCCGACACGGTCTACGACTTGGACTATATTAGTGCAGAGCTGCAGCGGGTGCTTCTGGAGCTGCAGCTCGTCAAGTAAGGAAATGGAAGAATGCGCACTCTCTGAATAATCACTACTCGTTTATGCTATTTCCAGATTCTACGAACTTGTGTTATGTTTTTTTCCGCCTTCGTGTTTTTGCTTTGAATTAAGTAAAATTAGAATGTGTCTCTCCGAGTTCTTCTCGTAGCACCGTCTTACTTTTACTTGCTCTGTTTAATTCTGTCTCTGTTTCTCTGTCTTGCTTAGGCCGGGCAGCAATGGCTATAGCGCTGGCGGCGTACATGTAGTTGGGGAATCTTTTGGCGGGGTGGTGGCGACCACTTTTGCTCGCCGCCATCCGCCTTCGGTAGGCATTTATTGGCGTGCATGTGTGCATGTGTGCATGTATGTATGGGTGTATGCCGTGGGCGTAGTGATGTTGCAGTGTTATTCATGCCTAAATGCATTCTGGCTTGAAGAAACGATTGTGCGTGGTGGGAGCTTTCTTTTTCATGCCCATATAATTTTTCACATATTACCCCTGTAATTTTCGGCTGTTGTCTACGCCTCAAAACATGCTGCGCCTTCTTCGTTTTCCTCTTGTGTCTAACACTGTTGAACCATTATCCCTTTTTCCTTTTTCCTGCGTTTCTTTTCAAAAACGCATACCAGGTGAAATCCTTAGTGTTGGTGTCTTCTGCCTGCCGTGCAGCCTTATCCCAGCGCATATTCTTGGAAGCTGCCTTGCTTCTACCCATCGCAAAGCTGCTGGGCCGTGTAGTGTCGCCATCTTTAGCTCAGCAACTGTTTGCGGTAAGTGCGTGCAAGAAATATGAAGACGTCAAGAGTTGTGTTGAAAGGGAAGTGCCTGAACGCCCCTAGTGTTAGTCATTTACTAATACTTTGGATGTTTTTTTTTGTGTTTCGTTCTGTTCGCATTTGTGCTTTTGTGGTTGTTGTGCTTTTGAGTGTCTTATCTCTTTTCGGTTCTCCCTCTGCACTCTCTCTCTCTCTTTAGATGGTCTATTCCCGAGATGTAGTCGCGCCATCTGAAGCGCCGTGGATTAGAGACCTGTTCACCAAGGTAGGAAACGTCCATGTTCAGCTGTCACTCTCTCTTCGTTTCGGTGCAGTCCTTGATACTTCGGTCATCTGAACGTCAAGTGCTCGCGTTGCTCCTGCTCATTGGTTCGATCTCTCTCCCCCCCCCCTTTTTTTTTTTTTTCCAACCCTTTCCAACCCCTTTCCCATCCCGCACTCCCTTCCTTACCCAACAGGAGGCAACCTCGGCCCACCATTTTTCAGTGGTTGCGCGGGCGTCCGTCGCCCTGCATTTGAACGAATGTCCCGCTGTAGGGGCGAGCTTGGCCAAGACGCCTGCTCTGATAGTGTACGGCGCCAACGACTACGACAGCATGGTAAGAAAAGCCTCGTAGGCTGCCGTTCTCGTGTATACCAAATTTAGTGTAGGTTCCTCGAAAAAGAATGATTTGTCCTGGCAATTTTGTGACTTAAATGAGCTTAATGAATTCACTCAGGAACACGAATTAAGCATCTGCTGCCACCTTTCAACCTCACCCACATTTCCTGTTCCTTTTCCGTTACTATGTCAAGGCCCTCTCGCTCGAGCTGTTCGCGGCGATTCACAGCGGTGGACACGCAGATGCTGCCACGACCGCCGCTGCTGCTGCCGCCACCGCTGCTACGGCTGGTCAATCTTTCCCCCCCTTTCCTGGGGCCATCGGCACCGGCAATACCGGCAACAACGGCGGCTCTAAGGGTGGTGTCAGCAACGCCTTTATCAACAACGGCCGAACGTCATCGTCGTCGTCGTCCAAGGTGTCGTTGTTGGCGCTGCCCGGAGGGCGGTGGCCTCACCTCACGAGCCCAAAGCGCTTGGCGACTGCGGTAGCGGAAATGGCTCGCACGTACAAGTAGCCATACGAAGGCATGGATGCATTTGCTTGCATCGCGTTCCAGAGCAGGGAGACTGGGGGCTTCATTTGGCATTTGGCTCTGATGTCAAATAAACGCTTAAACGCATTCCAATCCCAACCAAGAACACACTAAAGTTGGATTTTATAAGTGCCTATCACCCGAGCAAGAGCAAGGCAAAAACTATACATTAAAAAAACAAAGAAATCGCTATTAAGTAAACGGCAACACGTCCACGCCAATGCTTGCAGAATTTTATAAGAGATAATTTATAGAGACTAGCAGTAGAAATGGTATTACTGCCTGCGCTTGCTACTAGAGATAGACCGACTTCGACATCAAAAATTAGGAATGAAGGAGTTAAATCAAGAAAGTCGTGCCATTATTCAATTCACTGAAGTCGCTGAACAACGGATATGGCGCCTGCAGTTCGCCATACTTTTTCCTGCGTGCACATATTTCTCTACATGTATTCTTCGATGTTGTCAATGGTCATGTCTTTAACTGGGTCGTTTTCTTGGTTGAACCAGAAGAGCGCCGAGGTCGCCGCCAAGCCCACCACAAAGGCCCCCGACATCACCTGGGGGAAAAGATTTATAAAAGAAGCATGATATTGTGAAGTGGTCCAAAAGAAGATTGAGGTGAAGTGCGTGATGTGTAGCATAGCGTGCTGTCGCTTGAAAATGGCTAATTCATCAAAAGATGAAAAGGCTAGGCATTTCCAAGAGTAGTAGAGGGTTCAGATAATTACGAGAAATAATTACGAGGTGAAAAAAATTGAGCACTCAAAGTAGAAGATACTGAAAGAGATAAAATGACCAGCAGTCTTACCACTGAACCAAAAGGTTGGTCAGGCTTGAGCACCGGACCGAAAATAGCTTCCTGTTAAAATGGTGTGTTTGCACACAAAGACGACGAAGAACGAAGTTGTTGCCGAAATACATGTGAGAGAAGTCGTCAGTACATAAGAAGCTTGCCATTTGCCAAACTAGAAAGACAGAATTGCAGTGAGAGGGGAGAATATACCTGAAAAGCGAGGTAAAAGAAGGACATCATAGACACGCGCCCGTTCCAAATTTCAGCGTTCTCCGCGAAACCTTATATATGGATTCAAGGGGCAGCAACCAAATATTGGGTCAATCCTAGTGTAGTGTGAAGTAAATCTTGGCAAAGGCTTATGCATACTCGATGTGAGAGTACTAGGAACATATTGACTAGTATTGCGCTGCGTGCAAAGATAGAAGGGGTGTCTCACCCCAAGGAGGACGATTTTCGTTCATGTTCCAATGGAATTCGTTTTCCCGTTTCGTCGCGGACACTGCCACTGCCGATCGATCGGACACCGATGGCTGAGACAATGGCGCTTGTGCAGCTGATGTCCTCAGCGTTAGCGCCGGGCGTGGTGCAAAGGCCGCGACGGGGGTCGCAGCTTCAACCATGTATGCAAACAGTCATTAAGTCAGTGTTAGACAGGTAATGCCTACCTTGGCCTGCGCCAAATTGAATTAAACAAGGTACACAGGATGAATAAATCTTCTTTTTTTACCGAGGCAAGCTAGAGCTGCCGCAAAGTAGAACTTCATTGAGCTATTGTCGATAAAGGTCAGGGGGAAGTGCTAGCCTATTCTTCCAAGGAATGTGACGGCGCAAGGCGCAGGTTGTAGTTTGGCCAAACCATAAACGCACGGTAAAATGTGTGGACGTACATTACGTATTTTACGTACGTAATCCAGAGTTGACTCGAAGTAAGTGTCTCAAAGCTCGAAGTACTTATTATCCAGAAAATGAGGGCTAGACGGAGCTCGAATATTGTCGCGCTCTTGGTTTTAGGCGCCGGCCTGGCGCTTGGTAGCCAGGTAAAGCTGCTCATTTGAATTCTTTTTCATACCCTAGGCGCAATTTGCATCGTGCTGCACGGAATGCTAGCCTTGATTTTAACTCTCATCCTGCCTCGTGTTGCAATTGCAGCCCAGCGGCGGCTCTCCTCCTCCTGGAGCTGGTCATGACTCGGCGCAGCAACAGAGAATAGCTTACCAGCGATACATGCAGCAAAGACAACAGCAGCAGCCGCCGCAGCAATCGCAAGCAGCGCCACCAAGGCAACAACCGCAATACTCAGCCGCCGATTTACAAGCAGCTGGATATAGCCCTGAGCAAATTGAAGCTTACTTCGCTCAGCAGCGACAGCAATTTCAACAGCCGCAGGCTCCGCCTCAACCTACAGCGCCGTCGCCGGCGCCGCCCTACAGTGAGACGCACAGCGACAGTAGTCAGCCAACGAGCAGTGGGTTAGGAGATGGCACGAACAGGGGCGAAACTCCTACGAGAAGTCCTAGTAGGAGCAAAGCTAAACTCGTGAGCCGTTTTTACAGCCGCACCGTAGCTATCGGCGGCACTAGGAGACAAGCTCCGCCTACAACAACCACGCCGCCGCCGTCTCAGACTTCTCCGCCTCCTCTGCCTCGAGATGCCACAGTGCCAACCTCACCCACTGCTGGGTCAACATATCAGCCCACCGGCAGTGACGTCGCTGCGACACCTAGCAGAGGTGCTACAGTGAAAGGAAATGGTGCAGACGACCCGTCCTCTTCACCGCCTACATCATCCTTGGCGCAGCCAAACCCCGTGAAGTTTTCGGAGATTCAGTGCTTGGACGAACAAGCGCAACACGAAGTACTGTCCACACTCAAGAACCTTTACATCAAAAAGGTACCACGCGAATGCAGAAAACAGGCACTGTTAAGTACTTGAAGGAACAACTTCATTCCCTCGTGGCGGATTACACACTTTTCTTTGCTTCTTCCGTCACGTGGCATCTGCTCAGCATAAATTCTTTGACTCTCGTGCTCTTTCCTTATTCAATTAGGTTCGGCCGCTAGAAGTCGCGATGAAGTACCAGCACTTTCACTCTGCTCCGCTTGAAGAAGGTGCGCGAAATTCCCGAGCAAGACACTTTTCCAAGAAAAATGCCAGCCCCAAACAGAAATTGGCGATATTCCGAACACTTTTGAATGGGCATTTCTCATTCATCAGTTGGCCTTGCGGTGTCATTTTTTTCGAGTAATAATTATTGCGAGTTGAGCTACTTCTTCTTTCAGGTTTTGCTCACGACTGTATCTATGTTGTCTTTTGTGCCTTGCACATGTACACACACACACGTATTGCACAACATACTACATTAGCGGACTTCGAGGCGAAACCCATGGTGCTGCTGGTAGGAGGCTACAGCGTGGGCAAAACCAGTTTTTTGCGCAGCTTAGTGGGGAGGAACTTCCCCGGCATCCGCATTGGACCGGTGAGCTTTGATAGGAAAAAGTCCAACAACAGCAACAACAGCAAAAATGTTACATTATTGAAAAGAGCACGTTGTCTCAGAGTATTAGAGTGCCGTTTTTTTTCTTTGCGTGTTTTTTTGTCCTTTGTTTGTTCTTTCACGATGTACTCTCATGGTCATCACAATCACAATCACCATCATCAACTTTTTTGTTTGGTATCTTTCCTCCTGTATCCTCTTCCTCTCTCTCTCTTTCTGTATACGTGTAAATATGCACCACCTGCACTTCAGGAGCCCACCACTGACCGCTTCACGGCCATCATGCACAGCGATGGAGGCCCTGACCGCACTTTACCGGGCCATGCGCTGGCGATGCAGAGCGACAAACCGTTCCAGGGCCTGCAGCCGTTCGGGAACAACTTCTTGACCCGGTGTGTAATTGGGGGGGGGGTATCAATAAGAAACAAAAAAATAAGAGCATTTGAGTGTTTGTCTTTTTTTGGGTGGGAAGTTGAAAGATGGGAGATCACGTACCACGCAAATACGTGACAAAAAAGAGAACGAGGAAAATTATGAAAGAAGATATTCGAAACGCATGAAGCTATGTTTCTATTACTTATTCTTCTTCAATTTGCTTTTCATATACATTAAACACCCTTAATTGTATCCCCACTTGCATTCATTCCCCCTTTCTTCTCCGCGCCTTCGGTGTACAACAGATTCGAAGGCGCTGAAGTCCGCGATAGTGCCTTTTTGCGCAACATTACATTAGTGGACACCCCGGGGATCCTCTCCGGCGAGAAGCAGCGCAGCGGGCGGTCTTACGACTTCGCGAGCGTGATGGCCTGGTTCGCGGACCGCGCCGACATGATTGTCGTGATGTTCGATGCGCACAAGCTGGACATCAGCGACGAGCTCAAGCAGGTACGATACGAGGAGGGTGAGAGAGCGATACGAGGAGTGTGAGAGAATGGGCAAATTTAGAAGTGGCAGTGTACGTGTTCACAGGTAGGCTATTAAGGGGGGTAGGGATTTGC
>Ga0307979_1001897_pt1 | contig 14681 bp, 14 predicted proteins | sample OrgLakmetage1058_FD_201833 | JGI IMG/M metagenome (GOLD analysis project Ga0307979, IMG submission 201833) | Saline water microbial communities from Organic Lake, Antarctica - #1058 | ecosystem: Environmental > Aquatic > Non-marine Saline and Alkaline > Saline | place: Antarctica: Organic Lake...
GGAAGCTCCGCTTCTCCTCTGGTGTCACTCTAGTGTCGCACCGAGGTGGCCGCAGCTGCGGTTTTCCAATGCTGAAAGGCGCTTTCGTAACGAGCTTTAGCCAGCCAGCGCGGTCCTGCGCCAGGGCGTCCACGAGGCCGAAGTACTTCAGATGCCGTTCTAGAGATCTGCCATAAGTCATCTCTTGACCGCCCGCTATCCTCGGCTCGTATACCCACGAAAGCATGGGCCTTTTGGGTAGCCGACTCTTAGGCATGCGTGCGACGTGGCCAGCCCAGAGTAGAGTGCGGTTTGCGAGGTGGTACTCAATCGAAAAGACACCCGTGCGCTTTTGTAAGCTCGCTGAAGATATTTGGTGGATAAACGATTGACACATCGTCACCCTGCACATTTCACGTATGCGTTTGTTATGCCAGTTGCGCAGGCGAGAGATGGACTCAGCCGTGTTTTGAGACAGGGAGCTTCCCAGTTATTGCCTGTTAGCTCTGATGAGCCACGTTTGATTCACTAGAACCGAGGCGGGGTGACACGCACCACTGCTGGCATATGTTCAGCCAATAACCACTAGCCACTAACCACTATAAAATCTGTGGCTACTAGCCACTAACCACTCCTATGTACTATCTCGCGCATCGTGCTTCTTAGGAAGATCTTTGAAGTAAGCAAAGCATTTTTATTATTTGTGCTTCCCTTGGAGATTGGAGAGCCACAGTCCAGCACTAGAGCGGACGAGCAGACCACTTTAGCTCGCGCGTTCGTGCGCACTTGAATTGTGAATATCTTGGCTAAAATGATAAGGCACATGATGACTGTTTCGGCGGCAGTCACAGCCATATCAATAATAACACCAAAACAATTCCGAATGATTTCCAATAAAAAAGATGTGGTCCAGATGTTAGGTAAGTACAGTAGGGTGCCATATCCGCTAACTGAAATACTCCAAGGCTGCGGCGACTAGCGCGTTGGTATGGCGTGCCCCTGGTTCAAAGACTTCTTCTGCAGGAGAAGAGACACGACTTCGGCATTCCTCATCGCGATGGCGTAACGAAGAGGTGAGTTGCCAAACTACAAAATAACAGTATAGACAAAAGAACAATGACATAGTGAAGTGACTCTTATTGTGTAATCACGACCGCGAGAACTTCACAATTTTTCGTAAGCCAACCAACTATAATACTTGTACATGCGTTCTGCAATGGTCTTTCCAATTAAAGATTTGTCAATAAAATATGAATTATTTCATTCTCACCTCGTCTTTAGTATCTGTATTTGCGCCCGCTTGGATGAGAAGCTCCACGACGGTAACATGTCCTTTTTTTGAGGCGCAAAGAATTGCGCTGCAGCCATCCTATCATTATGGAGTATTATAAAAAGAATCAGTTTCAAGACATAATACAAGTCTATATGGGATGCTTAGGATTTTAAAAGACAGAGGTAATATTATGAGAACGCCTCACATTATTTTCGGCTTCAATATCAGCACCCACTCCCAACAGGAACTTAACGACAGCGGCGTGTCCATTAAGTGATGCATACGTGAGCGCAGTGTTACCAGCCTGTAGCGAATAACAAAGCAGTAAGCATGAAAAGAAATGGCTCAGTAAAAAAGTGAAAGTTGAATGGGCAGATGTGGCTCTGGTGAAATTAAGTACGTAGCATTATAGCACAAAGTAAAAAAGGGACTAAGTTAGAAAGTGAGAAAACTTACTTCGTTCTTCACTTGGATGTTAGTGCCAGCTCCGAAAAGGAGCTCAACGACATCATTGTGACCCATTTTCGAAGCATTCATGAGTGCAGTGTCACCGTACTAGTATCAGTAGAGAAAAATCAGAAACTCAGAGATAATAACCCTAAGCGCCCAAAGTTAGACCCTCTAATGAATTTCGTAGCGATGGCGATAGAGGTACACAAGTCTTCTCAAAGTAATGCAAGGTCTAATTCTCAACTCACAGTATTATTTATAAAAAAAAACTCATACTTGGTCTATGGCCTCGAGATCGGCGCCAGCTTCATGGAGGAGCTCAATTACTTTTGTATTTGCATGGCCCGCCAAGTTTGCACAAGTGAGGGCTGTTTTCCCGTCCTAGAATATGAAAGAAAATAATAAAAGAAGGAGTCGAAGTAAACTCGAAGTAAATACATCATGAGGTAAGGGGTTATCTAAATAAAAATTAAATTATATCAGAAATCATGTTAAAATACACTATCATAAAAAGACAAAGAACCCAAAAGATGATTGGTGGGGGCAGAGGAAGCTTTAGACTCAATTACTGGCGAATGCTCTAGTCATTTTAAACGATTAAGAAAATATTTCCTCAGGAAGGAAGGAATCTCACATGGTTTGTGGTATTGACGTCAGCGCCTCCTTGTAACAGAAGTTCCATGATATCGACGTAGCCATTCATGGAGGCGATCATAAGCGGTGTGACGCCACCCTAAAAATGAGAATGGAAGAAGAAGACACAAAGATTTATTTCGACGAATGCACACTTCTATAGTAATACAATCAACCAGATCCACCGGAAATTAAAGTGAGCCAAGATGAGCGAACAAAAGATAGGGGGGAGAACTACATTTGTTAGTTAGCGAATGGCTATTCTGAAGGGTACCCTACTCAATTTAAGCCCATAAATACCCGATCCAAATTTTTTGAATCCACGCTGGCCCCTGCTTGTAGAAGGAGGCCTACGATAGCAGTATATCCTTGAATTGAAGCACGGTGGAGTGGCATTATCCCATCCTGCACGTTCGCATCAAACAAGCAATGCATCAAACAAGCAATAACAAAATTGTTGTAATATTATTCAAAGATACACAAATATCAACTCAATAGGATTGTGTTTGACTGAACATGATTCGAAATGTAATAGTCTTGAGTGAGTATCATCTACAGAAGTGTTGAGGGTTTCCGTAACAATCGTTGGCAGCTAAGCAGTAGAATCAATAATAAAAATGTTTAAAATGAGAGTGATAAAGACAAATGCTTCAAAATGAGTTAAGTTGTTATGCTCTTAAAGATTAGAAGTATTACTACTACAGGCCTATAAGGAGCATACTTCATCAATAGCCTCCGTATAGGCGCCTGCCTCTAGAAGAAGTTTCACGATAGCAGTCCGGCCATTGGCGGTGGCACACATCAGCGCTGTGTATGAATCCTGTCATTCCATGGAAACAACATAAGAAGGCTAATCTTGGAGAACAAATTGCACACAAAATAATATTCATCAGCCATACTCCATGTTCTCGTCAACGCACTTGACACAAGAGGAATAGTAATTGACGTATATATTATCGCAAAAAAATAAACACATGATTTACAGCACGAAGTGAATGTAACAGATAAACTAAGTTAAAAAAAAAGAAGATGAGTGCACTTGATGCGTGCGAATAGGTGCACTTTGGTTCACCTTATCCTTATTGTGTGTATCTCGAACACGACGAATGTTGGACGTTTCAATAACCCTGCCGTCTCTCTCAAAGGATTTCGTGTTGCCAGCTATCTCAAGGTCAGCACCTTTAAGGATGCAATCCTGCACGGTGGCCAAGTCGCCTACTAGAACTGCATGTCTTAATGGTTTCGCAGCATCCACCTGATGCGGACACCATGTGTGTGCAACACGGCAAGTAGAGATCATTAGGCACGGTCTATTCTAATGGCTCGACAAAAGGAATTAAAAAGGGCATTTTTAGAAGATTCATATCCTCATATTGCTGAGCTCGAGCAAAACAAATTGGTGCTGTCCGTACCCCGGCTTTGGCTGCATAAGCTGCAGCAACCACTGCGCCGATCCAAGCGAGTGCCTCGGGCGATGAGCAATTTGTCACTATATGTTGCATGTCAATGCGTGTCATGGCTGTCTCGATGAGATACTCCCACACATCGGCAGCACAATCTTCAGGTAAGTCTGCAAATGGTTCAGCAATTGCTACTAATTGGGCCGCAAAAACATCCTGTGCCCAAGCGAAGATACTCGCACGGGCGTTGGTAGGGGCCCAACGGAAGGACGGGTCGTTAAAGTGGTAGGTGCGTAAGGACAGAACCTGAACTGCCTCCTCAATTTTACTGGCAGACAGTTCTACTGTGGGCATAAACTTCATCGAAACTCTGCTACCAGTACAGTGTGCAATCACAGCAGGGATAATATCGCGTGGATATATTGATAGGTGTTGTACGGCCAAATAATGGTGCTCGAGGAGCGCGCGGCAAGCACCGCTAGCCAGATCTTTCGGCTTTACGCCTTCCTGTAAGTAGTAGCACACACGTTACTGTTATGCTTTCGACTTAGCGGTAAGATAGTATACCAAAGTGCACACCAAAAAGATACAAGAAAAGTAGCATATCAACAAATTCTTAGACCGGAACATCCTAAGACCATGCCCTCTATCTCACCGAAAGTATGCAGCCGCCAATTCCAGCCGACAACAGAAACTGCAAGGTATCAACATCTCCAAGCCTAGAAGATTCGCATAGCGGAGTCCTGCCGTGCTACGATATCAAATAAATAAAAGCGCTCAATTCAAACTGTGAGTAAACAATACTGACACACCTTCAGAAACCAAAGGAATAAATTGAAATGCAGACCGACCTTGCCCTCGTAATCTCCAACAATTTTAAGGATGTTTGAAAGTGCTGGGTCAATACGTGCTCGATGTGCGGCAAGGGCGACGCGACATGAAGCTGGGCTTCTCCTCAAGGCCGTGCGACACGCTCTTCCAGCAAGTGTCGCTTCCAACGAAACCTCCATGGCGCTCTGTTCTTCGAATCTACCTCTTCGTTTCATCGACAGACTATGCCGCCGAAACCAACTGGTACACCATGGCCCAATCAAAGCAATGAGCTTTTGCGAGATTACATAAGTGAATGTCACCACTGGAATTAGGGCGCTGATGTCAAGGATTAAATTGCTTCGGCGACCTTTTTCTTGTCGCCCCATACTAGGGCGAGAAACCGTATGAGCGTATGAGTCACTGAGTACCCGGATGCGCGACTGACTTGAAGACGGCAAGTCGACGTGATTGCAGTATTTATAGTCGACAAGCGCAGCAAAAGTAGGCTCAGAACCGCAACGTAGATTAACTTAGCTTGTTCACTAACAAATTTGGTGAAATAATTCAGATCGAATATTTCAATTTTACGTTATAGTACAGAACATCCGGCGGTGAGCCGGTGAGTACCAGGCGAATTTTAAATCTTATGGGGATGTGGTACAGTAGCTTAGAAGCAAATAGAAACCTGCGCGCTGACAGAGGAGCAGGTACGGAGGAAGGCAAGCAATCTTTTTGTGTTAGAATTGTGACTAGAGCGCGAAATAAGTGTGATGGGAGTGGACAGACGAACCAGCGGAGGCAACTTTCTTTCCAAACACACATTTTTTTTCTGGTGAGTTTCGAATTCGAGAAGTAACAAGTTCGGGTGCCCGCGCGATGCGCGGTGTAAGTGCAGTTAGTTTGGTGCGGAGCACCGTACGGCCTTGAGGTGCCCGTGGAATAGTGCCCCGTGTGGCGCCCTTGACGCGTGGCCCTTTTTGTGCCCGTGGTCCGCTTTCTTATCTACAGCACATGTATAACATAACTGCACAGTAGTACAGTTCAAAAAGAAAGGGCGAACACCAACGAACGAACGAACGAACGAACGAACCACGAACGAAATTCCATGTAATAGAAAGGATTAGTACACGTACAGTACATATAGTTGAGTTCCAAGACGAGATACAGGGACAGTCAAACCAAACACACGAACGAAGATGTAACAAGTTGTCACATACTTACGGTAGACCTCCTGTACTGAGCTCGAGCTTCTTCCAACCCTAGCGTGGAACCCGCTTCCTTCGAGGTACGCGCTGAAAACTATCTCACAAGTTAGGGCCTCGAAAGGGATTTGAAGCACGTAAATGCCGACTACGGGTAGGGAATCCGGCGTTTGTTGAAAAGCAGAATCGTAAAGAGGGGCATAGGTGTCAAACAATTCGCTAGAATACTGTGTCAATTTTATAGTTAGAGAAAGGAGCTTGAGGAAGTTTTTTTTTGTCCAACCGAGAGTCTCGCGCGGCCTCAGGACAGGACCTAAGGCACCTTGAACGGCAAGTGGGATATTTTGATACGGGTCCAGAGGGGCCAGAACTAGAATGCCAACAGGCAGAAATACAAAGCAAAGAAAATTATACTAGGAGAGGAGCCAATACATGAGTATAATGTAATCAGGTACACATTTTCCGCTTCTGCAAATTTTTACCTCGTTGTCAGGAAGTCATGAGCTACATTTGCCCCCCCCCTTTATTATATTCATAGAGTGCGCAATACCCACAAGCTCTCCGCTCGTTTACGAAGGTTTTTGCGGATTCCCCTTCCCCTCCCGTATTATCATTAGTCTCGTGTTTTGTTCGCGCGAAGCACGCGCACACGTATCCAAAGTTCGTGCCTTTGCGCAATTTTGTTTTATTGTACAGGGGATATAGATATCGCAAACGGAATCCCCATTGGGCTGGCCGGATGGCCCAACAACTCGCGCATGCACATGAGCCAGGAGCCGCGGAATTCGCTTACCAGGCGTGCGTGTCATCGAGCTTAAGTTCTTCGCGATTCTACCGAACTATTTCTGCGTTTTTTTAACGAATGGCAGGCCAATACAAAGAAGAGGTCGCAGTGAAAAGAACAAGGGTGCTCCTCTCATGTACTTTTTTACCAAACCGAACTCAGTACAAAAGCACAGCAACCGAGGTCTACCCGTAGCCATTAGTGTCTAACTGGCAGCTAAAGCGGGGTCACTTCTCGCAAAAGCGGAAATTTTGCGCTTTATTGGCCATTTCGCATCATAGACGCGATTTACGTATTTATCATCCAATGCACGGATAAGCCGTAAGCCGCATTTGGTATACCCCGTAGGGCCGCGACGCAAAACCACGGTAAATTTGTCCGTTGGGTGCCATTATTTCTTTTTTGGTGCTCATCTAGCACAGCCAGTGCAGCTCGGCTGCTCTGCGGATTTCCAGCGATTTTGGCCCATTCTAGGCCCCAATTCAATAGAATTTCGTGCTTCTTGGTATCGGGATTCCCCCTCAATATTATCAAAATACCGTATGAGCTCGGTTAGGGGGAATCCCGCCTCGGTTTTCGTATGCTATGGCCACTAAACGTGATATTTCAGAAGTGACCCCGTTCCCCGTGACCCCCCTTTAGCTGCCAGTTGGTCTAGTACCCTGCCACATGCCAGCTGGAGTATATATAACAGGAATTTACTTTGGTTTCGAGTCGTGGAAACCCTCAGCCCCCTAGGACGAAGTGGTTATGAGTCCCTGCTGCCACTCGCACGCGCACGCGGGCTAGGGATACTCTGTGGGTTACAAATTGTTTGGAATTCCCATTGCCGATTACAACTATCTTCCTTAGCTCCGTAAACGGCAGCATTATCTTGGAACCGTCCTCTCTTTCTCTTCGTCTCTTTCTTCGCCTCTCGACCAACTACCACCCAAAACGGCTCAGTGCGTCGTGAGCGTCGGCCAAGTCTTTCTGCACTTTTTTTCGCTTGTAAAATATGGGGCAATCGCAATTGGAGCAAAGCACGTCGTGGTGCTGAGACCCGGCGCAGCGCTGGCATTCCGTCCACAATCGTCCAAAGGAGCTCTCGATTTCTCGGACGCGGAAGGACTTGCCCATGAAAATCTCAGCTTCTTTCGGTTTGCAACGCACGCACAGGGTGGCTTCGGCGTCAGTAATAGGGCATTTGCAGCCCAGGCAGCTTAACGTCTTCACGGCAAACATCATGATTCCCCCCTTGCGGGCGGTGGGCGTGGGCTTGCAGATGGTGCGGGTGTGGTCTCCACTGAGCAGCGACTGAGGGTTGTCGATAATCGGCTCGAAGATGCGAAGCAAAGGTTTCGAGAGCTGGTTGTGCAAGTAGTACTCCACGTCAATGGGAATGGAGTTCTCGAGCACGTACACCGGATCTTCCGACTTTTCGTACGCGGGTACTCCTTTGCCAGCCTGCGAATTATGACAAGAAAAGGACAGGAGAGAAAAATACTTACGAGTAAAACTAAGGCATCAGCGACGCGTATGTCTTCAAATGGTCACAGTGAAGAGTAAGCACCTGGATGATGACGTAAGGGATGCGGTCCCCCATGTTGGGGGCGGTGCCCGGGTCCCGCTTCCGCATGCGCATCGCCAACTCCACATGGGCCTGCTTGGCCTTGTACCTAATATGATGATGTTGAGGTAGCAACAGTCATTGAAAAAGTGATACACCAGAAATGAAAACAATAAATAAATCTCCGTCGAAATAAAAGGAGAAGAATAGCTTAGTGTACGAAAAAGGACTAGAAAACAAGAAAGGGCAAAGATATCAAAAACCCACTTCCTCTTTCCCACTTCCTCTTTCCGACTTGTCAAACTTACCCGTCGTCGTCGGCGGACTTGGCCAAGCTCTTGGTCACTACGAGGAGGGAAATGTCGAGCTTGTTCTGCAGCAAGTCGCTGATGGTGCTCTTGGCGTGGGCAATGGCGCCCTCTACGTTGCGCTCGATCAAGATCTTCCGCAAGCAGGTGTCCACCATTTGACGCACCAACAGGCAGTTGTCACGCCGCACCTGATCAAGGAGGAGAGAACGGTCGCAACAACAACAGAAAGACATTTGAAAAAAAATTGAAGTACAAAAAAAAGTCAAACGACAACATGTTGAACGATAAGAAGGTGCTATTCGTCGTACGAAATTAGTGCAACTGACTCCGGTGTTGCTATAGGAGTAAAAGAAGCAAGAACACTAACAACAACAACAACAACAATTAATGTGGCTTTGGATCCGCTCAAATATTAAGTTGACCCCCTCACCGTTTCCAAGCCCTTGCAGTCCATGTAATCGTGCTTGTCGCTGTTGGTCCACAGCAGGCCTGCGTAGCGCTTCTTGTTCATCAGCAAGTACGGCCAGTAGACTTTCTCAAACTCCAGCTTCACGGGGTCGGGGAAAATGCTGCTCACTTCGGCGGCGGCCTTCTCGGCTAAAGGCATGGTTTCGGCCACCGTTTCAGCGCCGAATTTGATCATCACCGAGTCGGTGTCGCCGTACACCACGTCGGCGTTGGCAGGGTAGCTAGTACACGCGCAGGTCGCAGACGGGACACGAGAAGGGGCGCGGAAAGAAGGAGGAGGAGGGGGGATGTACACAAACACATGAACGTTGATGGTGAGAGCGCCGGCTCATTAGGGCACATCAGAAGGAAGAAAAATAGTTGAAATCTTTCATCGATGCTATGTTCACTGTCACATGCCCGCGCACACGCCACACGCACCCGTTCTCCAGGGTAAAGTTGGTTTCCACGTATTCCTTGGTGCGCATCAGGAGCTGGCGGCCATAAGAAGTGGTGCTCGACGCAATCGCCAAGCACGGCAGCTGCCCGACCGTAGCGCCCGTGAAGCCATACACCGAGTTGGCGCTCACCTGTTGGAAAGAAAGGGAGGACAAGAACAGTGCCAACAACAACAGTAGTATCCTTCGTGATGATTTCTGATGCAGACCTGACAGAACTTCTCAACATTGTAACAAGTCAACAACACACTCACCTCTGTCCATCTTGCATTTTCGGACACGAATATGTAAGTTACGTAGCAATAACACCAACCTTGAGCGCCAATTGGCGGCCGTTTTGCACCGCCTTCTCCATTGGGTCCGTGGCGTTTTTCATGTCCCGCTTCGCTTGCTTACGAGCAGCCAAAATTTCGTCCAAAATTTGCGGCAAAATCCCTCGGCGAGTGGTTGAGTTCACGAAGCAATCGTCGGATGGGGAAATCTGGTACGAGGAGATAGTACGTTAATATAACGAAGCGGGAGGATGAATTAGAGCAGGAAGCGTGATGTCTCTCATTTGTAAGTTGAAAGTATACGTGGCAGTTATGGCCATAATGATGCTGTGTTATCGTCCATTTCTTCAATTTTTTCGATGGGTGGGATTTCTACCTGGTAGCTGCTTTCTGGCAATTTCGCCTTATCGCTAGGGGCCACGAGGGTCGAGTAGCACAAGTTGTAGCCCTGAATGATGCTGGGGTACAGGGACGCGAAGTCCAAAGTGGCAATGGGCTCGTTGTAGAAGGCCTTCTTGGGCTCGATCACGGTGGCGCCCTCGTACGTGGAGTCGTCCGCCCCGTGTTTGGCGAGAGTGGGGATCAAGAGGTTGACCAAACGGCACTTGCGCAGCAACATGCTAAACACCTATTAAGTAGGAACACATATACTAACGCGGTTAGGCAAATGAAGGAAAGACCAATCAACAAGAGGCAGTGTGAATAAAGGGGGCTAATTCAAAACTCAAAGGTCAGGACATCGAGATGATTCGATGAAGTGTGGTGGGGCCATACCTTAATTTGCTGGCCTCGGGTGAGGAGGAAGTCAATGGGCACGCCAGTGACGCGCGCCATCTCCACGTAGTTCACCAAAATCTACGGGATAGGGGGTCATCACACAAGAACACACGCAAAGGCACAAATGAATGCAAAAGGACAGTCAGTTTAAATTTGTACACCGGAAAGGTGCTATATTGCAAAGAATCAGAATCATATTTAGTACGAAATTCAACAAGAACGTGCTTCGTCTTTCTCACCGCCAGCTTGTCCATCAAGCGAATCGGGAGCAGGGAGTCCTTGAGGCAATACACCGCTAAACGGTGGCGGTCTGCGTCGGTGCCGTTCTGCAAGTCGGCAATGATGGAGTGGTGCACATCCTCCTTTTGCTGGCCCAAAAACTCGGCACTCACGCTGTTCAAGCTGTAGGAGCTCAGCTTGTGGTTGCGGAACATGTACGGGAGCAAGTCGAACTGCACCCGGCCGTCGACGGTGGTGTTGATGCTGTCGCGGTTGCCGTAAGCCGCGCTGCTGAAGGTAGCTTCAGTCATGCGCGCGCCGATTCCGCGCACGCGCCCGAGCTCGGGGAACTTCTTGAGGCGAGGGTACTTCTTCTCCAGGGTCTGAATATGGTGTGGCATCGCGATGCATTGTAAAGATAAAAACATAGGGATTGCGGAGAAAAGTAGAGATGAGGCGGGATGATAGAGAGACTAAGACGCAATTCTTCTCAAGACGTAGGAATGGGCGCGACAATATTCAAGCAGGAAATAAGTCAGTCGAGCTGGTCACTGAATCGGAAACACCTTGGCGCGGTTCAGAAGGTACGGAATGTCGAAATTTTGGATGTTGTAACCGGTCCAGAGGTCACAGTCGCTTTCCTGCACGAAATCGCGCCACTTGAGCAACAGCTCGTCTTCGGTCTCTGACGTCACCACTTGGGCCCCCACGATTGGCAAGCAGCCTTTCAGGGTAAAGACCACTTGCACTGCGGGCACTTTCTCGCCCTGGACTTGCACCACGGAGCTGATTTGAATCACCGGGTCGTGCTGCGCGTCGGGGAAATGGCCTTGGCGGCCCTGGCACTCGATGTCGAAGCTCAGCACCCGCAAAGGAGCAAGTTTGGACCAGAGTCCCTCGGGCGCGTGGCTCACGACATCGGAATAAACCACGTCGACTTCAATCTAGCAAAGGAAGAGAGGGAAATATTTTACATCAAAGAGACTTAGACCGAGGAATGTGAAACGCGCTCAGATACACTCACTGTAAACATGAGAGCAGAATCTAACATTTCAGGCTAGTCTAAAGTTAGCAAAGTGCGTCTCATTTTTGAAAAACTCTGGAGGTTTAAAATATCATCAAGAGTACCTGCGTGTGAGTAACCATGTTGTTGGAGGTGCGGCGAGAGTAGGCGCCCTGCGGGAGTTCAATCCAGGTTGAGCCGTTGGTGCTGCTGTCGATCATGTAGCGGAGCACGAAGGGCACGTTGGACTCGAAAGTGGGGCAGGCAGCGTGGGTCAGCCCGTGAGGGAGGGTGCCTGCTCAGACGAGCGCACAAGTATAAATGGACAGCGAGAGGTTGAAGGTGAGACCAGAGCAGGGGAAGAAGATGCATCTCACAACTGCACTCTGAGAAGACTAAAAAGCTACCAAGGCGCTCGTGAAGAATACTTTTTTTGCAGTCAGTACGCACTCACCCGACCGTATATAAAACCACACATGAAAAAAAGCTTAGGTAGTTGTGTTATCAACGAACCAGCGGGGAATTCAACGCCGTCTTCTTCCAAAACCCGCTTTAAGGTGGGCACCATGGTGGGCATGGCAACGAAGACTTGCAGAAACACGCGGGGCTCTTGGTCGATGTTGTAGCCCATCAACGAGTTCTTGTCCGCGTGCACCTGCACTCCCAGCACGGGGTTCACGCACTTTTTTTCTTCCACGCCCCGCCCGCGGCCCGCCAGCAAGCGGTTCAGGGTCGACCGCATGGTTGCTGTGAAGAATGTGGAGAGAGGACAATGGGCAGCATGTACATAAATGTGGTTGTAAAAGAGGGTGCAGAGGGTGCTAGTCACGGTGGTTCTAGTAGCCAACCTAAACCCAGCACCCAGAGTGGTTCAACGTCCTCACAATTTCCCCCCCCTTTGAGTGTGCTTCTGCACAACTAGGCAAGTCCCACAGTAGGATAGTCAGTCATTTCGCTATGACTACTGAAGCTCTACATGTGCTTGCTGTTGCTTACCTTCGAGAGCTGGTACCGAAGCACTTGAGCCGCGAGGCAGGATGCAGTACAAATACGGGGTAAAGCCGTGCACGAAGCAGGTGACGCTGTTGCCGGTGTCCGTCACGCCAAAGAAGCGAATGATCGGCACGGGCCCCACCGTGGCTCCTGGCACGCCCATGCCCCCACCTCGGGGGTGCGCGGCGAGGGGGTCCCCTGTCAACAAGTCGACGTCCATCCATTGAAACGACAGCGCCTCTGCGTGGGGCAGAAAGCGGTCACCTACGGGCGGGCGCCGCCAACCTGCTCGCATGCCTTCGTCTACCTCGGCAAAATCTTCACTGCTGCTCACTGTGGTGGGAACCACGACTGGTGCAGGCGCCAATTCGGCGTCTTCGTCTTCGTAGACCTCAAAGTCGCCTGCGGCCATTTCCCGCTCCATGGCCAACAGCTCCTCCATGTCGTCATCGTTGCCGCCAACGACCGCCTAAAGAGAAACGAAGAATTTGGAGTCATGTCAATAGAATGCCTAAAGACATGCACCAAATCAAGAGGTGCGGCTAATGTTTAATGAAACACTCGTCACAATTTTGAAATGCTACGAACGTGGTGACATTTCAAGAACTAGCCGCATACAATACTTAACCCAGATACTTTAATTGCCCGAATCTAGGCTGCACAATGAACCCATACAACCAAATGTGTTTTCTCCGTTTTCTCTTAGTACTGAAGCTACTCTTAGGCAGCTATTGTAACAAGCTATTGCAACATGATGTGCACTACAATCGAGCAACTCCAGTATCTAATGACATACACCTCTCAGTCCTAGAGGCCAGCATGAAGCTTTCACAGACGACTACGAAGACACGACACCCACCGGGCTGTTGCGAGGCTTCTTGTCCGAATCACTACCATCTGCTGCTCCAGCCCGCTTACCTGCGCCCAAACTGGACGCCATCTTGGACTATGCTGGCCAAAGGACGAGTTTTCGCGGTTGTTGAGTGACTTTCAAAAGCTTCTTGTTCTCGGTTCTCCCGCGTATTCCAAGATTCCAAGTCACCCCCAAGGAGAGGAATGGAGCAAGAATTAACCACCTCCTTTGGCGTCTTCCTCTTTCCTCTTCCTCTGGGTTAGTCTTGTACATGACACAGGCCCCGGGGGATCGGTATTGGAAGGCTATCAGGTACAGAAAAACATAAGCAGCTCAAACTACGAAGCTAATCTGGCACAGATGCCCGAGTTGCAGGTCTGTGGCTTCGTGGGCTTCTTGCTTCACGCACCACGCACTTAACGTGCGATGGGCGTGTGCACAAGCACGTAGAAAGTAAATTTTAACATTAACCGCCAACTAGACCACAAAAGACCAAATAACCCAAGCAAAACAGACCAGTGGCCTCAGGTCAGTGGCTAGAGGAGCGGAAAACCAAAGAAGCCAAACGATAAGGCCTGATATCCGAAATTATACGAAAAATGGCCCAAATCGGGGTGTATTGAAAGCGCGGAGACTGCAGTGAACTTATCGCGATTAAAGGAAGTCAAATCCGCTTCTTTTTTTTTAATGAGGATGGCCAGCATGTGGGTTAACGAGCTAACTCCAATGCGCCCCAATAGCGAGGCATACTAGGCTCCAACATAGAATTCGAATACTTTAGTGCTCGTTCATGTGTGCTCCTCTGCTAGGAAACTAGGGCCTTTGGATGAGTCATCACAACCACCTACTTCTAAAGATGCCCTTTGTCGAGGTCTCAACTCGAACACCCTAACTCTCGAACTGTAGTGCCTTCAGAAATGATTAATTTTTCTGTTAGCACCTCATAAAGCTGACCTCCTGCCGTCAGCTGACCGCCCAAGCCTCACTCCTTTTCACTCGCAATGCTTCATACTTAATTGAGCGTCAGCTCTGCGTAATATATGCTCTGTGGAATTCGCTCAGCTTTCATCTTGATTGACGCCAACCAGACGTATCATAAGAGGCCTTCGGTTGCCTGTTCGTCATCGCCGCGCATGGGCTAGTTCTTGGCGTGCTTCAACCTCTTCAAGAAATCAGCAAGAGTCTGAGACTTAACTGGCCACCGCAGCTTTCACCTTGGCTAGGCGCCCTAACACATTCTCTTCACATTCATTCACAAGAATCCG
>Ga0307979_1001899_pt1 | contig 14675 bp, 14 predicted proteins | sample OrgLakmetage1058_FD_201833 | JGI IMG/M metagenome (GOLD analysis project Ga0307979, IMG submission 201833) | Saline water microbial communities from Organic Lake, Antarctica - #1058 | ecosystem: Environmental > Aquatic > Non-marine Saline and Alkaline > Saline | place: Antarctica: Organic Lake...
GGCGGCATTGAAATGTACGCGGGCTTGCATGCATCCTGAGCTATCTCTTTGCTCTCTTCTTGTGCTTCATTCTCTTTCCACTTTTCCCTATCGCTGTGCATCGACACGTATAGACTCATTCGCTTGTAGCATGCGCTCGCGCGCTCACTGGGCCTTCTCTTTCGTAACCACCTGCACAGGTACACGCCAGCCGATTACCTGGAAAGCCGGCACCACTGGGGTCCCGGCGGGGTGATTCTCCACGAGCTGTGCCACGCGTTCCACGACGTGTGCGTGGAAGGGGGGTGGGACCACCCAGGGGTGCGCGCTTGCTTTGCCGAAGCCATGGGCTGCGGCGCCCTCGACGCAGTGCGCGTGCATGGCCCGCAGGGCTGGGAAGACCGCAGCAGTGGTGGTGGAGGTGGCAGCAGCCGCCCGAGCAGTCCTGAAGCAGTCAGTGGAGGACCTGGGGCTGGAGATGGCACAACGCCACGGCTGTTAAGTGGATCAGGCCGACGCTTGCGCTCGAACCGCGTGCTTCCTGAGGCATCAGTTCCAGCTCGAGTTGCGCGGCCACGGTCCGCAGCACGCCCCTTATCTTCAGGCACCGGCCCACTGCGGCGCAAGCACTACGCGTGCGCCAATCCCATGGAGTTCTTTGCGGAGTTAAGCGTGGCGTTCTTTGAACCTTCAGCCACCAAGGAGTACAACAAGTGGGAACCGTTCAACCGGCCTCAACTCGAAGCGTTGCTTCCAGACGCCGTCGCGCTCCTCGCCGACTTGTGGCAAAGCGCTGAAGCAGGAGTGTCAACAACAGCAGCAAGCGGGCGGAAACGGCCAGCGGCAGTGCGGGTGTCTCGCGTGGAAGCAAAAGCGAGCGTGCTCGCGCATGGAATGCGACCTCAAACACTGGTGCAGTGGCCCCAGCGTAGCAAGACCTGGGACCAAGCATCTAGCTAATAAACACGCCTCCACATGGCCAAAAATCACCTCGGTTTGGCTTTTGCTGACTGCCATTCCGCGATTCCGCATACCACCATGGCCCTTTATCACTAGCATATACACATGGAAGCAAATAGAAACAAGCGCCAGTACTTGACCATATTTGCCTTTACAACGCAACCAGAGCCTGCAAGAGTTCCGAATATTAAAGAAGGGCGCAAACAAAATTAAAAAGCCACCATTCCCCCCATTTGACTGCTACTGTACAGTTACAGTTACAGGGAGGGGGAAACGGGGTAAAATTTTTTGATTTCTTGGCTTGTTCTTTCGCGTTGTTGTCTCCTTCCTGTCACCAGCGCAGCGCTCCCTTCAGCGGCTTCTTCCATAGCCCGTAGGCCCAAGAGCCATGGCGACTGGAATAGCAGTCCCCGTTTTGGTACCGACTCTCGTTCCAAACAATCTTAGACAACATTTGGGCGAAGGACCTATCTGGCATGCTGGCCGCGAGGAGCTACTATACCTAGACATTCTGAATGCGAAGGTCATTGATACCTACAAGAACTAATCGTTGCTAGCCTTATATGCGATCATGTTGGCATTCTTAAGAAATAGTCATGGATACAGTGACAAATTCGCGACCTCATCTTAACTGTGAATTTGTTTACTTGTTTTTCAATTCTTTACTTACGATCATCGTATGGCAGTCGGAACTCACGATATTTGATCGTAACTGATTGTGTCATATCCTCAAACAGATATTCGCTTGGTCACCTGCGAAAGCTGAAGCAACTTTAGAACTCGACTTGTCATCTCAGACGAAGCAAGTTTCAACAATTGTGCCGGTAGAAGACAGCAACTCACTCGTCCTGGTAGGCACTACGGAGGGCGTAGCACTCGTCGACCTCGACGCTGGCGCCAGTTCCTGGCAGCCGCACCCTTCAAGCGGGAAGTTGCACGGTAGCAGTGGAGGCGGTAGCAGCACCAAGGATAACAGCCTCAACGTTAAGGGAGCAAGAGATCAATCAGCAGGTCCAGCTGGAGAAGTGTTTGTGCGGATGAATGACGGCAAGTGTGACCCTCAAGGGCGCTTTTGGATAGGGTCGATTGCGCGGCATGGGAGCGGCCCTGGAGGCGACCTGAAAGACGGTGGAGCTGCCCTGTACCGACTTGACAATTGGGCTAGCCATCCCACACCAGTAGTGCCACATGTCACCGTGAGCAATGGCTTAGCGTGGAGTCTAGACAACAAGACCATGTTGGTCATTGACAGCCCTACTTGCCGAGTAGATGCCTTCGACTACGACAGTGGCACGGGTGCTTTGAGCAATCGCCGCCTCGCGGTGCGAGTGTCCGAGCAGTATCCACCCGTGCCAGACGGGTGCTGTTTGGACAGTACAGGCATGCTGTGGGTGGCGTGCTTCGGTTCCGGCGAAGTGCGCTGCTATGACCTAAACCTTGATGCAGGCTCAAGTGATGAGGAGGCGTCAAGCACCACCACCACCAACTATGAGGAGGCTAATAGTTCACCAGACGAGGCCATGAACCAGGCAAAACTTCTCGCTACCATCAAATTACCGCCCGACGCAGGCGACCAGTGCACGGCCGTTGCTTTTGGCGGAGCCGACCTCGGAACGCTCTTTGTGACCACCGCCCACGAATTTTGGGACGAATCTCAGAAGGCTGCCTGCCCTCTCGCAGGGGCGCTCTTTGCCGTGGGGCCAGAGGAACTCCTCGCGAAAATGGGCCGCGTGGTTACTGGCTTGCAAGCTTCTGCTTTCAGGTTATGATTTCACGTCGAAATTTGCGTCTATTTGTTTAGAGGTATGTCCGTATGTGAAATGCAAATAGCAGGAGCACAGCACAAAAGTGTTGGGCTGTGCGATTTAGGTCAGGCCATTAACGAAAAAGATTAACTTTCTAACGTGGTGCGGATTAATGAGATCAATGAATCAATACACGGGCATTCTTCTATTCCTAAGTCCAATGCCCATGCCAATTGGCGGTATATAATTTTATGTTGGCTCTCTTTATAGTAGAAATTTTAGACCGAACACACATAGACATAACCAACAAGAACAAGGACGGAGTTCAATCATAATTCAGAATTAGAATAAGCGCTGCCAGCCTTCTTTTTGAGAAGGCAATTGAATACACACATAGATAGGCGGAAGCTCGGCCGCTGAGAGAATCCCTAGTTCGCCTGTCTCGCTCTCCAACTCCAACGAAAGTGGGTTGCATGAAGCTAGCACTTATGCATTTGAAGCAAGCGCCGCGTACGATTCGTTGCTAGCTTTCGCTTTCTCGCGAGCGTGGATGCGATCCGCCATGAAGTAGCACACAAACCCCACCGCCGAGACCACAAAGAGGAGGGCGTTTTTGACTCCTGCAGAGAAGCCAGGAAAGAGAAAAAACGCCAGCGTCGAAGCAATGCCGGACTGAAGGATAATGTTGGCAAAGGCCGCCATCGAATCGGCTTCCGTGAAAAAGTCGGCGAAAATAGCTTTGACAGTTGCTTCCCACACGCTGCAACAAAAGAGAAACCAAGCAAGCAAATAAGACAAAAAAAAACTGCATCAGAGCAGTAAGCAGCGTCACAAAAAGTGCTCTAAAGCGACAATAGAAAATACAGACGGCCGCACACGTAAGTGCACACGCACTCGCAATCACGCACCTTCGGCCAGCCCCGTACACGACGTAAAGCAGAGGCAAGAGGTGGCGCAGAGTGACGTCATCCAACAACGCGCTGAAGAGCGCTACAACACAGAAACAACTAGCGCCAATGGCCATCACTATCTGGGTTCCACACCGGTTCCGCAGCCAATGGAACCCAAACCCGGGCAAGGCCAGAACAGCAGCCACCCCCACGGCCACCGACGAGTACAAGAGCACTTGGCTGTTGTGGTAGTCGGCGTGCACCACGTCGTCGACGCTGTCGTCGTCATGAGGGTGCAAGGGCGCCACCACGCTGCCTTGCACGTACTGGGTGATGAAGGCCGCCGCCAAGCCAAAGGCCACGTTGGTGGGGGCCATGAGCGCGCACTTGGGGTTGGTGCACAGGAGCCGAAGCGCAGCCGTGACTTTCGTGCAACCCGGCGACGGCGGCTTCGCTCCTAGGTTTGAGGACGATGAGGATGAAGCCGCAGCGGTGGCGGCCGCCGCATCTGCGTCTGGTTCGAGGGGCACCATTTCTTTAGCCCCCACGTGCATCGCTATCGTCGTCCCCACCACGACGGCGGTGTACAGCACGTAAATCGCGTCGGCCAGGCCCTCGGCCCCGTACTTGGCAACGAGAGAGCCCGCCACTTTCAAGAGCACTTCAAAGCTCAGGTAGCACGCGGCAAACGTGGACGAAAACTTGCCGTTGGCGGCTTCGTCGGACATACCCGTAGCTTTCGCGTACCGGTTGGCGTTGATTTTGAAGTAGGCTCCCTGGGCCGTCCAGAGAAGGCCTGCGCCGACACCCCCAACCGCGGCGCCGAAAAGCACGGCTGGCCAGGCCATCGAAGGCTAGAATTTTAAAGTAAAGAGGCGAGCAACAACAAAACGGAGACATATGCAAAGTTTAAAGGTCATAGAGATGCTATCAATATAAAACCAATCCTACACTACGAACAGAAGCATTTGATACACGTTTGTTTCATTTAGCACGCATTCAATCATGAACAAAGAACTATTTCGAACCTCAAGGACTGCGACTAGGTAGGATGCTACATAGATGGCGTAGAGGCCTAAGCTAGCTACGAGCGCTTTCTTGGCGGACGTGAGCGAAATGATGTAAGCACCAAAGAGCATGGCGGTGAGCACATAGCAAGCGTAAAGCAACCCGACGGAGTAAGATCCGAGCGTAGGGTCGAACGACGACGCGAGAGCAATCACGCTCGTGACCGCACCGTGATTGCCCGAAAAGCACACGGCCATGTAAATAAAGTTGCGATACAGAGCGCGGCCTTCGGTGCTATCCTCGTTGACCTAAGCGCATACATTGAATTCCCCAATCCCAGTCCCCCGATGAGTACAGGTATTATGATAGCATATTATCCAAAAGCCTTGCTATGAAAACAAGGAGAATACTTTCAATCAACTAGTATGAGTGAAAAAGAATACGTTTACTCGAATCTCGAAGTGGGGGCTGCAAGATAATCCTAGAGGTAGTATGCTTCCGTGTGGCCCTGTCCTTCGATCAATCCCAAACGATTGTGTACAAACCTCAAAGTCCCTGGCGGATTCGCGTGAAACGCCATCGCTAATCGGAGTTGAGCCTTGGATGGGATTTCTGGTGTCCGATTTCATGGGGAAGGCTATCCCGATCTATGCAGAAGTCAGTGGTCAGGGGCAAAAGAGCCAGAAGGTCCTCGCGCTTCTCGTATTCTTGTTTAGTTTGTTGCTTGAGAGTTGTTCGCTTTTCACTTTTGGTGTTACTTTTTGAGCTAATGTAGTACGCATCCACGCCAAGCAAGAAAAATGGTGTCGTGGGTCGTGGTGTCGTGGTTCGTAGACTTCGTAGTGTTGTTGATTGAAAAATGGCTCAACGACGGAGGTGTTGTGGTATCACATCGATCGCTAGCATGAGACGTTGAGTGGCGTAAAGTTTTCTTTAAAGCCTAGGAACTACTCGGTGAAGTCCCAGTTATTGACATATTTCGTCATTAGGCTAGCTATTAGGATCAATTTGGATCACGATGGATTCCCCTCGCAACCTTCCCTGGCAATCTTGGGATGAGTGGGGTCAAGTTTACGACGCCATTTTCACTCCGGGCCTCCAAGCCGCAGCTCTCGCACGCATCGCAGCGTGGCGTGCTCGCGGCCGCTGCCCTCACGCAGTTGAAGCCACTGCGGTCCTCGTAGAGTTGAGTCTCAGCGATCCTGCCGTTTCTGGTGTCGGCGATGCTCCTTACGCAACTTCAAGCCTTGCACCTGGGGTGGCAGAGCCCGTGCTGCGTGGTGCATACGCGATGGCTGTGGTGCGTGCACTCAACGGCTTAGTCGACGCTGGGCAGCAGCGGGGCCCGCACGCGAGCTCGGTGCAAGCACTCGCCAAAAAAGTAGGCTTGCCCACTTGGGTCGTGGAGCTACGGCACGACGCCGCTCACAACAGCTTGCCGTCGTTGCCGCTGCTTCGGCTAGCGTCTGCAAGCTTGTTGCGGTACTTGGAGCAAAAGTACTGGGCCGCGCAGCAGTCGCAACTTGACTTGATTCAGCAGCTTTGCAGCGGCATTGTGCGCCGCTTCGTGAGCAGTCACCGGGCAGGAATCGACGAAGGTGCCCTGAAGCTCGCTCTTGCGGATGTCCCACCAACAGCCCTCGCGGCGTTTTTTGTGCCTGTGCTTGTTGGTGGGCGTCCCTTAATGAAGGCAACGTCCAGTGCTACTGGAGCTGCCACGTCGTCGCCTGACTCTCCTCTGATGGCAGAAGGAGCGCTGGCGCCCACGCATACGCCCGAGGTGCACCCAGCTACTCCCGAGGGCATCAACGTGTTGTACTGGCGGTTTTTGCCCTTGCTCTTGGCGCTTCAGGCGCGTTGGGCTGGTTTTAGTGAAGCACTCCTGGGCAGCCTTGTGACAGCTATCATCGAGGAAGCTCAAGTTCCTTCGAATGGCGTTCGTGGTAGCGACGCCTCGGGAACTACAACTGCGCTAAATTCTACAACAGCGAACATGCCAGCGGCGTTTGCAGCAGCTGAAGCAGCGGCAGCGGCTTCGCGCGCCGAAGCAGCAGCGCAGGCAGCGGCCGCGCGGCGGTTCTTTTGCGAAGCTTGGGTCCGCCTGCTGCTGTCTCGTGAGTGGCTCGGGCGACTTCTCGCGCCCGTGGAGCCTTCGGCTCAACCAGCGTCAACAACAACAACAACGACAGGAGCAACTGCTGGAGTAGACGATAGTAGCACTGCTGCAGCACCAGCCAAAAGCGATGACGCAGCTTCCTCTTTCCTTCGAACCCTCGCTTTTGACCCGGGGCGTTCCTCAGCTGGCCAGAAAGCGCCTTCGACTTCTTCATGCTCCGACGACTCTCCTGCGACAGCAGTAGCAACAGCAGCGTCGGCAGAAGCAGCAGCGGCAGCGGACGCACTCAGCATTATGGCCAAAGGAGGAGCTGTGCTGAGGCATCGCGGGCGCGACCGCTGGACTACTCCCGAGCGAATGTTCATGCTCAGCCAAGCATCTCGACCAGCTCTCATTTCTGCAGGTTTACTCGTCGAGAACAGCCCACTTCCTACATCCTCCTTGGCGCAGAGTGCAGCAGGGCGACTCGTGAAGCTTGCTGATTGGCTCGCAGACCGCGCCCTTCCTATAACTGGCAAAGATGAGACGGGAAACAAGTCCTGCTTCTCAACTCTGCGTAAAAGCCTGAAACCGCCAAACACGGACGACGCGACATCTCCATTGGTGGTTAATAGCACAACTGCAGCGGGTGCATCTGCTGCTTCTGGAGGAGTAGCAGGGCGTAGAGCGCGAGTGCTGGCTCGGGTGAGTGGCAGTACTAAACGGGACAGCACCACTTCAGACATCAGCAACACGGGAAGTAGCCCTGAGTTGATTGATGCAGCATCCACTCCGTCAGACACTTCGGTGACCCAGAAAGCAGCTGCAGTGGGGCAAAAGCGACTGCGCAAAGGGGACTGCGGGATCTGGGAGCAGGTACCCGAGTGGACGGCATGCGCCCTTGGAACTCTTCCAGGGCAAGCATCTGCGGCACTCACAGCCACGAGTTATGGGCACTGAGACCTCTTGGTGTTTGTTGTCTGCCTAACCAGAGCATGGCCTTGAGTGTAAACTCGGCTTTCCAAGGGAAAGGGATCTGAATTCTTCTTCGCGTTAAATCTTTTTCCGAAGTTAGCGTGGCTACTACGGAAACCTTGTTAGAGGGGAACTGAATTATTGAATTGATAAGTGGCCAGAAAAATAAAAACTAAGTTAGTTTGTGTCTTTGGGTGCCGAGTGCTTTGCCGAAGTAGCTAAGAGCCAAGGGAGACGTCAGGTTAGGTCCACTGAACCTGAGGCAAATTTTTCATTTGGAAAGGGAGGTTAGGTCGGTTTAGATCTGTGCATATATCTAACTAACAACAGGTTAGGTCGGTTTAGGTCTGGCCGATTTCCTCAAATACCCTAGGTTAGGTCGGTTTCAGGTCTCGTGAATTATTTCACGGCCCCAGGTCAGGTCGGTCCACAACGAGAGTCAGGGCACCAATAGCAGGGTAGTCCACAACGAGAGTCAGCGAAACAGGGCCAACACCGACCCTCACCTTGAGAAGAATTCTTGCATCTCCTACTAAAAAACACATTTTTTTACGTCGCTCGCTCTACCCTTGCCTTTACCGGACCGCGCATTGCATTGCCAATTGGTATTTAATGACATGACGTAATGGATCCAGCCGCTCGGAATGTACAACAAATCACCTGCAGCCAAGATAACCTCCGATGCTTGGGCTTTTGGGAAATTAGGATACTTATTAAGGTCCGGATTTGACCAGTCAATTTCTGAGTGCCTCCCACTGGGGTGGCTTTTTGGCAACAGTGCCATATGAATGCAATTTTTAGGGGCCGAAATGAAGTACCTTCGCAAGCCTCCGAGCACAGCGACAAAGTTGCGGCTCCCGTCGAAGTGAGCACCAGCGTTGATGCCTGCCATACCAAAGCGACAAAATATTCCCCGGGCCCCGCGAGGGTCTACGATGAAAAGATGATCTTTGTCGCCTTTGACGGTGAGTGGCCTCAAATCTTGAGCGAGCCAAGTCGACTCTTTCGAGTCCGTTCGAAAGTACCAATGCGGAGACTCAGCTGAGGCGTTGACGTTTTGGTCAGCAAAGTCTAGCCATTTGTCAAAGGACATGTGCACATTTTCCTGGGCTGGTGTCCAGCCTGCGGGGCCACTTCGTCCACTCGAATAGACGAAGTGATTGTTCTTCGAAGACTCTACCATGAACTTGCGGCCGTTGAATTTCTTCCTCAGGTACTCGCGATCAGCCCAATTGGTGACTGTCTCGGAGAGTGCAGGGATGTTGCTCACAATGAACGGTACTTCTGCTTCACGGTATGCAAGTGCGCTCTTCAACTCACTTTGGTAGTCAAAGCGACAAAGAGATGCATGGTGCTGGCTGGGCACTCGTGTTGAGTCTGGGTTCCAGTGGTCAACGATGTCAAGGATAGGCCACTCCCTCGGGTACTCAGCTGTAGGTGTAGGTGGGCAATAGCTAGCGTTAAATGCTTCCGAGCCGCCTCGCCGATGCCAACGCCGAGAGTCACTGCTTGTTTCGTGAGTAGGCGCGATATTTTGTGTTGTGCTAGCTGACCCGCCGCGTAAAGAACTTGACACATGAAGGCGTGCTTTGTTGGATGGCATGAATGCATAGGGCTCGGGTTCGGCTAAGTTTGCATCAGAAACAGTTTTTATGCTGCCTGGTTCCTCAGCTGCACTTTTAAGAAATCCTCCTTGCCACTGATAAGCGAAGTAAAGGAGGCCAAGAACCCACGCGGAGAATATTGTCAGCATCACACATTTGATCAGACCGCGGCCGTGCTTTACGCGGTGGCCAGGCACTTGCTTCATTACTGTTCGTAGAGCCAAGAATTAAGGCTACAGTTACACTAGATGTGGCTCAATTCAATAACTACCTAACTATTTGTATTAGGCTCCACTACGCTTAAAGCACGAAGCCTTTGTTCGACTCAATTGCACCTTGATTTGAGTGCGCGTTTCAAACATCTTCAGTGAATAAAACATCAAGCTCATCATGAGAAGCAATTCAATGACTTAAAATGAAGCCACCAAGAGTCTGGCTAGAAAACTTCGAGCTAGCTCTCGCTTTGCTTGTTCTGTTCGCTCTACTTCTACTTTGCCTTCGTCGTTCTAGCTAGGTATCTGTAGAGTCTGTGCGGTCTACAGCTAGCTAGCCTACGACCAGCGCAGCGTACAATAGAGAGCTAGAGCTAAGGAGCTAAGGAGCTAAGTATACAGATATACAGTACAGAGTACAGATCGAGGTATCTATTAGGAAGATGTCATTTGTCGCTTTTCCGAAGTCTTTTCTGGATCTTCTTCTCTGGATCGCGCTTTTTTATCGTGAACTGGACTGGACAACTCGTGGACTGCTGCTTCAAAGCCTTCAAGCCACCAACTTACTTGCCAGAGAAACCTGTTTGCGCTTTGCGCTGACCATAATGAGTTCCTCCTCATGGAATTGCACCATGTGCACGTTTGAGAACGGCGCCCTCGATCTTAAATGCGTCATGTGCGAAACGCCGGCGCCTGCCGCAGCTGCCGGCGTACCGGTTGAATCCGCGGTGGGAAACCCCACGCCGAATGCATCATCTGCGCCGGCTGTAGTTCGAATCACTGCAGAGCCCAGCGCAGAGCCTCAGTGGTTCCAGTCGTGGGACGAAGGCCGGCGTATGTTTTTCTACTTCAACCGGGCCACTAACCAATCGGTTTGGGAACCTCCTCAGGGCCTCCCTTTCGTGCCGCACGTTGGGCCCACGCCAGGCAAAGTCACGACGGTCGCTGCGCCGGAAGGCAGCCGCGCATCGAATGGCTTACCTCCTGCGATGCGCAACACTTCCCGATTTGTATCCGCAGCCGAGCCAGTTTCTGAACCAGTCACCACCGAGCCTGCAGTTGCACCAGTGGTGGATGTTGAGCCAGTGACTGTAGCTCACACTCCTGCTCCTGCTCCTGCTCCTGCATCTACTCCTGCTGCAGCCCCTGTGCTTCAACCAGGTGCTGGAATGCAGTTGTTGCGTAGTTCACTAGCTGAACAAGCACAAAGCAGCGATATCACCCAGAATTTGCGCCCAGAAAGTAAGTGACACTATGATTTCAATGTTTTCGTAGCCACGACTATTTGAGGAAGCGCTTAATTTTCCTGGCTAGCGAATACTATCTGGGCTTGCTTTTCAACCTAGAGCACTTTTTCACGACCCTATTTGCCGTTCACTTGCATCCTTTCACATTTACTGCCTCGTTGACGTGCGCAGCTTTTCCGGAGTTTGTGGGCGTGGGCTCCGCAGCAGCCGCGTCCATTGACGACATGGACTTGTGGAGCATGGACGACGACACCACCGCTCCGTTTTCGTCGCCTCGCGGTTCTTTCTCCAGCATGAGCTCCACGCCGCTGGAGAGTGATTTAACGCCCCAGCAGCGGTGGAAGAAAGCCCTGCGGAAAATCAACATCGTTCGAGCCTTCGGGGGGCGCCCAGGCGAAGCCAACGCCAGCATCGCACTGCCGCCGGACGTGGAGCGAAAACGGCTCGTGGCCCGGCAGGAGCTGCTCACGACCGAGCGGGAGTACTACAACCGAGTCAGCGGCCTCGTGGACGGGTTCATGCTGCCTCTGCTCCAATTCATGGACGCCGAAGCTCTGGCCCAGAAAGACGGCGGCGGGATGCTGACCCACCAAAACAGTGGGGGGTCCGGGGCCGCCAGTGCCGTCACCATTAACCCCGAAACCTGCGCGATGGCGAGGCGGGTGTTTGGCAACCTGGAGCAAATTCGCAACTTGACCAAGACTTTGTTGGACGATTTGACAGATGTAATTGCCACGCCCGACGGCAAAATTGGCCCGGTGTTTTGCAAGATCGCGCCCTACTTGCGCATTTACCTGGCCTACTACCACAATTTCGACGCCAGCCGCTTGGCGCTCGATCAGCTCCGGCAAGCTCCCTGGGCACATGGGTTCATTTCTGCTTGCGAAGCGCAGCCTGCCTGCAAGGTAGTGGGGAAATTGAACTTGCATTATTGTGAATCAGAACGGCGAAAAGAAATACGTTTTTTTTTTGGAATCCTTACAACCTATTCGTGTTCCACTTCAAAGAATGCCATCCATGCTGCATTGACTATAGCTTGATTCATTACTTCCCTGCTTCTTGTGCGCACAGGGGCGAACTTTGCGCGACTTTTTAATCGAACCCGTGCAGCGAGTGCCACGGTAATTGAGATATGAAGTAGTTTTACGAAACGTTGATTTCCTGCCGCATACCTCCTCTGTGCCCACGCTGCTACGAAATACTGAATTTACACTAAAATATTATGCTATATATTGAAACTCCTCTCCCATAAAAGGTACGAGATGCTGATCAAGGAGATCCTCAAGTACACCCCACCCGAGCACCCCAACAACGGCCCTCTGCTCGAAGCGCTGCGACTCGTGAAACAGGTGTGTTTATTTTTTCGTTCGCGTACTTATTCAAAGACTTTGGTCGCAACTGAAAGGACTGATTCTACTTGCTTTATTCTATGTTGCAAATCTTATTGCGGAACTTTTCAAGGATCGTTTTAGGGCACTTTGATTTAATCCAAAATCATACGCATGACCGTTTAGTACTCCCTAGACTTGTGCAAATAATTTGCTCTCTCATCATACCATCCATGCTTTAACTTTCACTGTTCCAAATTATTTTACGTTGAAATCCCAGGTGGCGGACGGGATGAACCTCGACTTGGGCGCCATGGACGCTCGGCTCAAGGTTGCAACCCTCTCCGTAGCGTGGGCGGGAGTCGACTTCACGGCGCCCCACCGGTTTTTCATCAAAGAAGGCGCTGTCCTCAAGACCGACCGCCACGGCTTACGCAAACAAGTAAGAGATCTGACGTGCTTCTATTCGAGGATGCGTATATGTTTGAGCTTTTTGTTGATGTACTTCGTAGTCAGTACGGTATAGAAGTCTTTCGACCTGAGGTTTCCATTTTCAATACTCCTCGAATAAAACCCTCGCTGTTTCTTAAATTCTTTGATGTTTTCATTTCTCCCGCAATGTTGCGTTGTTGCGCTAATGTTATACTTTACTTGCAGGTGTACTTTTTGCTGTTCAACGATTTGGTCGCCTTTGGCTCGAAAGTCGACGACTCGGCCCTTTACAAGGCTTTTGGTTTTCGGTCTTCGCATCAGAGCGCACCGAGCCCGGGAGCCGCCCAGTCGAGCAGCGACCGGTTCACGATTCGGTTCAAAGCGCCCCTGCTGGAGTGCTTGGTGATCGACGACTTGGCGGTGTACGGCAAGGAAGGCCGGCTGAAGTTGCGCGAAGACACGCCCATGGCGTCAGCCATGATGGAGGTACGAATGTAGTGCGAGCAAGAAATAATAACAGGGCTTATGATAGAATCTTGGGTAGGGCAAGCGCGCACACGAAGAGAGACGCGTGCTTAATTAAATGCACGAGCTCTCTGTTCGTATTTGCCTGGGAGTCAAGAATTCTCCTTAGCTCGTTATCTCGTGCGTCTATAATCCTCACCTTCCATCATCATGATCATCATGATCGTCATCATTATCAATGCTTACAGGCCGCCTCCAAATGCGGTGGGGACGTGCAGCGCTTAGCCACTGCGTTAGAGCTCACCAACGGCGGCGCGTCCGCAGAAGAGCAACAGGAAACCACGCGCGGCTGGGCGCTCCTGAAAGAGTGTGGCGCAGACTTCAACCGGATCCTAGAGTCGCAGCTGGACCTCAACAGCTTCATGATTCAGGTACTACGAGTAGTGTGCTCATTCTTTTCTCGGTGCGTCTGTAATTGAGTTGGCTGTGCACGCGTGCGTGAACGTGTCATCCTTGATATTTTTTCTTCTATTTTTTGAAGACCTTTTTTGATATTTTTTGTTCGGTTTGTCTTGCGTGTCGTGCATTTAAAACTTGATTGGCGGTCAATCAGGTGAGCGACCAAAAGACCTTGTTTTTAACGTGCAGTTCTCCGGCGGAGCGCAAGGCGTGGGTGGCGGCGTTAGCGAGCGCCATTCAAAAGTGCTTGGCCACTGAACATGTGTACAAGGACGGCACCAAACACCGTGCCGTGACGGGCGGCGCTAGCGGCGGGGGTGGCGGTGGAGGCGCGAGCCAAGCGACCGAAGAAGTGAGCCCTCGTTTGAGCTTCGGTCGGGGCAGCACTCGGTCCAGCGGGAGCTTTGGCAGTTATTCTTCCAGGCCGCACAGCAGCAGCAGCGACATGAGCAACAAAGTAGTGGCCAACAAGTCCGTGATTAGCAAATTGAGCAGCCAGTTCCGGTCTTTACAAGCAAAGAATTCGAGTGAAATGGACAATTGAGAACACTGCACACTCCGCGGGATGTGCATGGGGCTGCGTAAGAGAAAGAGGAAGAAAACTTTACACCGCGCACGAGTTTGAAGATCATATGGCAGGTCGCAGGAGTACTAGTACAAAGCCAAAGAAGTCAGCTGCCTTGCCTGGACCCGAACCACAACCAAAGCCCACCGCCCACTGCCCCAAGAACAATCATAACAAGTAAAGGGCAGTGGGAATTGGGAGGTGGAGATGAGAGATGTGCAGTAGGGATGTCCATAGAATAAGAATACTTCTTGTTAGTATTACTAGAATTCACATTTACTTACACATGCCTGATATCAACTGTATTACTTGCTCGAACTGATTAGGAGCAGTAGCTATTATTACTCTCGTCTCGTATTTATTTCGTTCTTATTCCTTATTCCAAAAGAGATCCAAGATGCCTTCGGCGTCGAGCTGTACGTCGAGAAGTTGAGAAGCGCCAATCATTTCCACTTCAAACAAAGGCGAAAAGCTGCCAACAAAGAGTACCACGGCCGTACGAGGAAACTTCTCAGTCTTCTAATTCCGGCCCTTCGGGGCCTGTCTCAAAACACAACAAAGAACTCCGAACCAATCACATCCCCGGTGACGAACACGCCTGAAGACCTGAAGATGATGATGACAACATGGCTACGGCTGACTATGACGTAAATGGAGCTATAGCTCTGAAGCTACCGCATACTAGTAGACGTGGCGTACGCAGTGCAATTG
>Ga0307979_1001901_pt1 | contig 14673 bp, 13 predicted proteins | sample OrgLakmetage1058_FD_201833 | JGI IMG/M metagenome (GOLD analysis project Ga0307979, IMG submission 201833) | Saline water microbial communities from Organic Lake, Antarctica - #1058 | ecosystem: Environmental > Aquatic > Non-marine Saline and Alkaline > Saline | place: Antarctica: Organic Lake...
GAAAGCGCGCGAAGCGTGAATGAACTTATTAGCTAGCTTCGTTTCAGACACAGTTTTAGCTAGCTGAGTTTATTGTTTTGTCTTGTAAATATTAGAGCAAGAATGTCATAGGCGAAACGACCGTGCACGAGCAAGTAATAAACTAACTTAGCTATTAGAGGTTCGCGCAAGATTCGGCAGCGACATAGTCCTCTTTCAATGAGGTCTTAGGAGGCACACGACACGGTTATTGGCAATTCAATATCGCGATTGAAACATTTTTGATATCTTCTTTTAAATCGGATCAATAATTTAGCTGAACAAGCACTTTTATCTACGATGTCGACGAGCGTATTAGTCGGTACCCTAATGGCAACGGCTTGCCTATCATCAGCGTGGCATCCCCACCTCGCACAGACCGCAGTGTCTTCGTTTGTGTCCAAGGGGAAATCCCCGGTTGTGCCCTTAATGGCAGTCCCGACACCCGAATCCTTTTCGCCTCGCGCCCACTTATATGGCGAAGGCGACGCAAGCCACTTGCCGTCGATTCTGCAAACGATCACTGCCAAGCGGCGTGAAGACATTGCCGCGGCAAAGCTCCTCGTGTCAGAAAGTGAGCTGCTCAAGAAATCTGAGGCGTTTCCTCCACTTGAGCTCCGGGCTCGCGTGGCAACTGAGAGTGCAGGGTCGCGTGGCATGGCCATTGCTGCTGAGTTCAAGCGCGCAAGCCCTAGCAAAGGCGACATCGCAGTGCACTTGGATGCAGCAGAGCAAGGCTTGAATTACTTTAAAGCAGGCGCAGCAGTGCTCAGCGTGCTCACCGAAAGCCACTGGTTTAAAGGTTCTCTCGAGGACATGCGCGCAGTGCGTGTGGCCACTGAGAAGGCAGCGGCGGAGGCATCGCCCGGTGGATCGACGATCAGGCCAGCGGTGCTTCGGAAGGACTTCATCGTTGATGATTATCAGGTAGAAAGATGGAACTTTAAAAAGGGCGTGTGCACTTAGTCTACTCAATTGAAATTATGGGTCTAAAAATTGCCTATTCTGATTCTTGCTTTTGGTGGTAGTTGGCCGAGGCTCGGGCTTTCGGCGCTGACACCGTACTGCTCATCGTTGCCATTCTCGAGGTGTGTTTGATTTGGAAATTCTATAGCGTTTGCGCTTGCTGGAGTGCTTCTTGCTAGCGTGTTTGTTTGGTATATATCTGAGCTTTGCTTTCGTGGTGGACCTTCTTCCAACCATTTTGTACCTTTCGATGTTCCTAGGTCCCCGAGCTCCTGCACTTGATCACGACCTGCCGCGAGAAGTGGAGCATGGAGCCGCTGGTGGAGGTGCACACCCTGGAAGAGCTCGACATTGCACTAGCGTGCGGGGCGCGCGTGCTGGGGGTCAACAACCGCAACTTGCACACTTTTAAGCTGGACCTGGCTACCACTGAGCGGGTCGCAGATCGCGTGGAAGAGCTGTGCGGGCAAGGCCAAGGTACCAAGCCCATGGTGCTTGCGCTCTCGGGGATTTCTGGACGAGCAGACGTTGACCGGTGAGTGTAGTGCTTGAAGCGAGGAAAGAAAGCACTGTAAAGTGTACACATCGCAAAGGCATATGCAATGCCCGATTCGTACCTTGCTTCGCCCTCTTCCATTTCCTGCAATTTGTTTACATGGATGTTGAAAGTATTCTACTTGTGCTCTCAAAATCTCTACCACTCATGCTCTTTAGGTACCGAAGCTTTGGCGTGGAAGGCGTTCTGGTAGGCGAAGCCTTGATGCGTGCTGCCGACCCAGCGGCCGCGATTCAAGACCTTTTGCAGGGCACCAGCACACCTTTACCGACAGTGGAACAGCCATTAGTGAAAGTGTGCGGTGTCACGAACCCAAATGACGCACTAATTGCGTGCCGCGCCGGCGCCAATTTGATTGGCTTGATTTTTGCCCCCAAATCGAAGCGCTGCGTCACCTCCGAGCAAGCTCAAGCGGTGGTGTCCGCGGTGCAGTCGTTTGGGGAAAGGGATTCACCCATTCGCGTGCAAACGCCTGCATCTGCTACGTCAGCGGCTCCTGCCAGTGGCGGCAACGACGACAGTGTTGGAGCTCGGCTGCGAGCGGGCGGCGCGGCGCTGCGTGCAGCCTCGGTGCGAACCCCCCTGGTAGTGGGGGTGTTCCAGGACCAGCCCTCCAAGGAAGTGCTAGAGCTGGCCGCTGCTTCTGGCATCGATCTCGTGCAATACCACGGCTCTGAGGACAACGCGTTGGTGAACGAGGTGGCTCTGCCCGCGTTGCGCGTGGTGCACCTCCCACCGTCTACCGAGGCCGTGAACAACAGCGACAAAGCAGCAGCCCGCGCCGCCGCGCTCCTGGGCCCTGGAGGTGCCCTGAGGGATGCGGTGGAAGGATCACCTTGGGTGGTGGCTGCGCTGCTGGACACGGCACTGGCCTCGGGCGCGCGAGGCGGCACGGGCCTGCAATTTGATTGGTCCACGGCGGAAGCATTGGGCACCAGCCACCACTGCCCAGTGCTCGTTGCGGGGGGTTTAGACGGCGACAGCGTCGGCGGCGCGCTAGAGGCCTGCGGAAGTGGTGCATTGGGCGTAGACGCAAGCTCAGGCCTTGAAGTGAAGCCAGGGATGAAAGATCCAAGCCGAGTAGAAGCTTATGTGAACGCCGCCAAGGCTCAGTGCTGATAGTTGTGAATACTAGTAGTTTTGATGTGCTATGTGCTTTGTGCTAAATCTCTTGTTGAAATATTTGAGTCGCGCGTCATACATAAAGCCGAGGCTCAAGGCACTTGTACTGCATACGCGTACGTCCCAGCTTTCCCAGCTCCCAGGCCGCGAGCCCCCTACCGCTAGCCGCTAGCCGCTAGTAACAAACCTGCCATCTTTTCCTCCAGCCATTCGAAAAATGGGCGTGAGGTGGCTAGAAGCACAGGGTCTTCTAGCGGCTTTTGATGGGACGAGAGCCCGAGAGCCCGAGAGGCCGGAAAGGGCGGGTGTTATTGGGTAAACGTACAGTGCGATCTTCCTAGTTCGGATATGAAATCCTATGTATATGTACAAAAAGTATAACGCGCTGGCTATTCCGCCACAGCCTTCCTTGCCCCTTCCCTCATTTGTTACTACCAGAACCACCGGCTTTAGCATTGCGGTTCGGAAGGATGCGCTCCACTTCATAGTGCAGCGTGTAATGCTTGCACATGTATGCCTGCTTGGTGGGGCCATCGAGCAAGTCGCCGTGGTGGTCGTACACCAGTACCTCGTCTTTCGGGCCCGGCGGCGGTTTCTTTTTGGCCTTGGGTGCAGCTGCGGCTGCTGTAGCCTCGCCGTCTTTACCTTTGCCGTCCTGGTCGCTGTCACTGTCACTGTTGCTATCGTCGTCGTCGTCTTCGCCGTCGAAGTCTAGCATTTGGGACTCATCCGTCGCCACGACCCCACCGGCCAGCCGTCTCACCCGAGTAGACTCCACCGGTTTGAACACCGTGGTTTGGTACGCTAAGCTCACTGAGTCCGGTAATTGTAGCACGTAGCGCAGCGCAGCTCGCTCGCCGCTGGCCAGAGCTTCGACGAGGCTAGGAGGGCCGAGGTGCCGGTTGTTGCTCAGGCTGATTGACCGGAGCACACGCAAGCCCGGCATCGAAGCTGGCAATAACCGAAGCTCGTTGAAGGAGGCCTGGGTATGAAGGCAGAAACAAAGTTGGGAGACAGAATCAAGAAGGGTTGCACTCAAGCCTATGGAGGATCGACCAAGATGCTTTTGTTCAACTTCTTGTGTTCTAGGGGGAAGGGAGTACAGCCATTAATGAGTATGCGCGTGCATAATTCACTCTTACCGAAAGCCGAGTTAGACTAGTGAGGGCGCCGATTTGTTCAGGCAGGGCTACGAGCTCGTTGTGGTCTACGTTGAGACTCTGCAACTGCCCTGACCCAAGACCGCTGCATAGCGTATCGGGTAAAGCGCGCAGCTTGTTGCGACTGATGTTTGGCAGGCGCATGAGAGAAGATAAAGTAAACGAAGGGAGTAAGAATCGACGAGGAGAAACAAGGCATACTAGATACGTTGCCACTCAACTCTAACCTCATTAGTGCACACGCATCCTCACACAAGTAAACACGTGCACTCTCTCTTTGTCACACAGTCCTATCGCACCATTAATCTACTCTGCAAGAACCCCCCCGTCCCCCACACCTGAAATCAATGGTGGTTAAATGAGGCGGCGAGCGAGGCGACCCAAACACCCGAGGGTCAATCTCTTGCAAGTGGTTCCGGCTCAAGTCAAGCGAAGTTAAGCCATAAAGGTGCGCGGCCACCAGCCCTAGTGGAACAAACCGCGGCGCCACTTTAGGCGTGCGCATGGCCTCATCGCCCACTCCCGTGTCGGTGCCGTCAGCGTACTGCGCGGGGCCCGGAAACGAAGAGAGGCGGTTGCTCGACAAGTTCAAAGTGACCAAACATTCGGGGCCCACGGGTGGTGCTTTTCGGCTCCGGCGGTTGGCGCGCTCTTTCTTCTTTTCCAGCCTCTTGAGCTTGTGAGCGGTGGCAGCCGCCACATCCTTGTCATTAGCACCGCGCCGCCCTCCTCGTCCTCGACCACCATACGCCCCACTTTTCGGTTGAGGAGACGCAGGGCCACCTTTCTTGACGGAGGAAGAGATAGACGCTTGCAATGACGACGAACCAATCGATGACGACGACGACGAAGTTGACGAGCTTGATGTGGAGCCTGAGGACGCAGAGGATGCTGACGACGCAAAGGACGCAGCGTCGGCCGTTTTCAAAGTGGCGAGCGACTGCGAAGACGACACGCTTTTGGACGCACTCGCGTCAGACCTGGCGGATTGCTGCTTCCTTTGTTGTTGTTCTTGCTGCGAGGACGACGCGTTGGGGCGGCTGCTGCCACTCTGCAAGCTCGCTTCGCTCCGGCTGCCGTCTTCCGTGGCCGTGTCCACGCTCAGCGCCGACGCAAGGTCATCGTCGTCGTCAACGCCAATGCCCTCTCCGTCGTCGTCATCATCACCGAGGCCAATCAGTGCCGCATCGTCTACGCCGTCATCGTCGGATTCTTCGTCCGAAGACGACTCGTGCAGGATTTCGAACCTTCGTTGCGCTTCGAAGATCTGGTACGCGGTTTCTGCATCGTGCCCAGCAGCTCCTAGGACGGCAGGCAAGCACGTGAGGCCGCACCCAGTCAGGTTTAGATGGGTGATGGGCGCGGGCTTGTAGTCGGAGGACAGCACTAAGCTGGCAGCGCTCACGGCGGCGGCGGGCGCGCCAGACGGCAAGAAAGGCGGCATCGAGGCACCTGGGTTGTGGGCAAGGTCGAGAAAGAGCAAACTCGACAGGTGCCAGATGTCGTCCTGGCACAAGTTGCGACAAAATCAAACAAGTAGAAACGCTGTAGGCTTAAGCAATTTCAAAAGTCACACATGTGTAGTTGCAACTAACCACTTCGATATCGAAATACACGAGCGAGCTGGTACAGGCTTGGTGGTGTTCTCACCGGCACGTAAGCGAGGGCATTGTGAGAGAAGTCGGCGTGAACAAGCTCCTTGAGCTTGCCAGGTTTCGAAGACACTGCTGCACCGAATCCGTCAACATCATCCAGCGACTTGAGGTCGTTGTGCTGCGCGCACGTGTATGCATGTCGAGACGGGATATGCGGTTTGATTGATAAGGTAGAATTACGCGCGTCTATATCCGAACATAATCTATGATGAAAGAAGGTGCCCAGAAATTACCTGCAGCTCGAGGCGTTTGAGGAAACTGCAGCCCCACACTTTGGTGGTGACGCGCGTTAAAGCGCAGTGGCTGGCATTCAACGACTCCAGCTTGGTGAGGTGGCCCAGCGATGACGGCAGCACTTGCAAATGTTTGTTGTTGGACAGGTCGAGCGACGTGAGGTTGTGGCACCACCTGAGAGAATGTTCAATGAGACAGACGGTATTGTAAGTTGGCGTAATTAGACGCCATCGAATAGGACCACATATGCTATCAATGGGGGCATAAAAACGAGACGTAGGGGACAACATCGTCTCTATATTTATCAACCACAACGGTACGGACCCGAAGCAATCGTCTGGGAGTCGGCCTGCAGCACCTCCGAAGGTCCCCATCGCGTCCTTGCCCAGTTGGTTGTTCGCGAGCACCTGTTGAGTGGGTAAGAGTAGGCGAAGACGAGCTAAAGAAAGCGAGCATATCTGTTTGATCGAAGTCAGTAGGCTTTATCTTAGGGGCGTTCTGAAAATAAAGCGGAGCAAATCGAAGGCTGAAATATGGGGAGTGAACCAAGGGCGCCACGAGAGATATTCTGTCTTCTTTTCCCGTCCATCTCTCGACTTACCAACTTCTTTAAGTGTTTCAGTTTCAGGCCTATTGGAGGTGACGATGGAGCCGCGCCATAAGCAGCGTAGGGATTCTCCTTCGTTTTGGGAACTGCCGCGGCTTCGCCTTTTGCTTCTTTGCTAACAGGATCGACGCTCAAGAGTTTGTTCATGTTCAAATCGAGCTCTTCTAAGCCCGTTAAAGCGTGCAAGCCCACCGGCAGTTGACCCTTGAGGTTGCAGCCCACGAGAGCAAGGGTGCGCACGGCGCCGCCCGCAGCTTTGAACAAGCCCTCAACGGGCTCTCGCCCCGCTTTCAGGTGCGGGCAGTTTCGAATGAAAATCGACGCAAAGGCGGGAATGTCGTCGTCATCGTCGTCCGCAGCATCCTTCTTTTTCTTCCCAAGTGCCGCGGCTTCTTTGCGCATTTGCGCCGCCCGCTCTTCTGGGCTAGGGCCGTTGGCGCTTTTGGCTTGCAGTTCGGCGGCCACTTCTAGTAATCGCCATTCCAGCAACGATCGTTCGCGCGACGTGGTGGTTGATGAAGAAGGCGCACGTTTGGAAGAGGATGAAGACGATGACGACAGAGTCAGCGACGAGGAAGACACCGATGAGCCAGCGAGCGCGTCACTGGTGTGCCCAGAAGATATTTGTAGCCTGGTTGCCGTGGCTTCTAAAAAATCTGCAGCGGTTTTGCGCTTCGACGGCGCGTCCTTCATTCTCATCCCCGCGTTGGCAGGCAGCATGTCCTGCGGCAAGTCCGGGTCTATCCACTCGGGGTCCCGCGCAATCCGGTCGCGCCGCGCTTTCTCCCGCTGCGTGGCCTGGAATGCTTGTTTAGTGTGCACCTGGCGCCAAAACTCGAGCTCCTTGCGGTTGAATTGCTCGTGCAAGCCGTTCGCCCACGCCACCGTGAACAAGGGCTCGGTGTAATCCACCACCACGCCAAAAGTAATTGCCCCATTGATTTCCTTGGCAACAGCTGTAAACAGCAGCTCGTGAGGGCTCGATACTTCAAAGATGCCAAGAGCTTTCTTGCGGCGTGAGTCAGCTCGCGCGGCGACGCCTTCCGGATCTTCGGAGTATGAGACCTTCATAGTCTTGAACAAGGCTAGATTCTCCTAGTACTGCAGGATATGTTAGTGTAACAAACGCCAAGCGCTACTCGCTTTAGGCAAAGCAATCTCTAGCTATTGACTACAAACGCACTTCTCCTATAATTTGCTTTGTTCGGGCCAATTCCGCAGCGCAGATGATCCGACTGTTAACTCGTCATTCAGCCACAGCAGCAACATCTTGCTGGACTTCGTTGTTGTTTCCGATGTCTCACTAAGATAACGGCCAACACTACAACTACGCTGCAGCATGCAAGCACTGCGCACTATGACTAAGATTCGTGAGCACGTGGGCAGGTGAGCTCGTCGGTTATAATAACCTATGCTTCGTATACATGGTTGGCTGCAACCGACGGCTTAAGCTTTACAGTAGTTAGTACACTGTAGATCTGTAGATACGTACGTATCTGACCGTATCTATCTGTAATCAATTTAATCAATAGATCAACGTACAGAGACGCCGCTGCAGTCTGTAGCTACAGCTAGCTCTAGCCAAAAGCTTGCTTCTTGTTTTACTTGCTACTGTAGCGTTTCAGTCGACTGCTCCGTATCCCCACTAAGTCAAGAAGCGAACATGTGGCCACGTAAAAGATTTGACGAGCTCAGTTCACAAGAAGACGACTCCTTGGCATTTGGAACTAGCCCAACCTGGGAATCTCATGATCTTATCGCCTTCGAAGCTCACGCCCCATACGACAGCAGTCCCTCAACAGTTACAAGAAACCGCAATGTTTTGCCTAGTCGTAGTCATGATGGTGCAAATAGTCACATCAACAAAGAATCAAATAAATCAGGCCGCTCTGGAAATCGTAGAATATCAAAGGGCAGAGGTAGCTCAGCCTGTGGTGGTGGTGGCGGAGGCAGGGGCCGAAGCAATGAGTTCAGAGGAGAGGGAGATTGTAAGCCTGCTAAAAATAACTCACATGAGGGCGATAGTTCAACAAAATCTCTTCAGAGGTCTAGCAGCGATTCAGTACGAAGAGGAAAAGAAACCCGCGCCAAGGAAGGTAAACCTTGGGAGAAGATGAGGCGTTCAAACTCTGCTTCTACCTTTGGAGCCTTCGGTGACCTTGAGTTTGAAAACAGTGGCCGGCCTTCCAGTGAACCCTCCGATGATGGTAAGAGCGATGAGTTGGAAGCTGCTAAGTGCTTGCCTGGGGTTATTCAATTGACTGCGCAAAATTGCAACGAAATGTCTGGTTCAGAGGAAACAGCATCCATCACCAGCGAACTTCTCCGCGGTGATGGAAGCCGCTTATTGGGCCTCGGTGCAATAGAATGCTCTGCGGCTCTAGACCGCACGGAAAACCGTGGGATGTTTATGGCTGAGCTCAATAGCTCGGCTTGTGGAACTCATGTACATCTTCCTGTAATACCCGTCCGTGCGGCCGTGCCTTCGCAAAATGATGGCGGCCAATCAGTATTTTCAGACGTGGAGGTTTGCTATGTGTTGCCATGGGCTCACCGCAATTTGACAGCCGTGGAAGACAGTTTGGGGCATATGCAAGGAATGTGGGGTCCGAGCGGCCTAGTTGAAGATTTTATCAGGGACGGTTCAGATGCCATTAATAATCGTCGGATGTTACCGCCGGGAGACCGCCGACGTCCGGAAGCGATTTTTATCAAACGACAACCATCAATGCCGCTGCTGCCTCATCCGCAGGAATCAATAAAGGCCAAAGAAAGCAAAGGCAAGAAAGGAAAGCAGCTAAAAGGTAACAACGTTACAATGCCTTCGAGCACGAAGGTTTCGCATATGCCTCGATCTTCTTCAATCAAATCGCAGGATCTCTTCAACGCTCTCACTTCAGTAGACCTCAGTGGAAATCAGATCGGTGGATGTTTACCTTTGTGGCTCTTAATTTTGCCTGAGCTGAAGTATCTTGACCTTACCGGCAACAACATAACAGCCATGCCTGTGCTTGCAAATAGCAGCGCAGTGCAATGTACAGAAGTCCCTTTAATTACTGCGAACCAAGTGTCTCTCATCGGTCCGAAGCTTCATCGACTCTCCTTGGCGCGTAATTCTTTCAGTTATTCTGAGGGCGTGCTAGAAGCAATAAGTTACTTACTTGAACTCCGAGAACTCAATCTTGACAATTTTATGACACAAAATGCTGCCACAGGAACCAGCTTGGGCTTTTCAGCAGCTCCATGGCAGCCGCTTGCCTCTCTAAATCACTTGAAAAAACTCAGTTTTGAGGGTCTAGCCTTGGGCTGCATTCCACACGTGGTTCTTAGTGAAAGCAGAGTTGAAGATCTCTGCGTTCGAGATTGTGCCTTACGAGTCCTAAATGCAGACCTCGTGTTGCTTGGCCAAACCTTAAGGCGCCTCGACGTCAGTGGCAATCAACTCAAGTCACTGGACCCGATTGTCGGTCCTGGTCGTGGGTCGCCTTCTACAATATTCCCATATCTCGAAGAGGTGGTAGCCAGTTCCAACGAGTTGGCTGACTGCTCCCTAAGTATACTGTCATGTCCGCGCCTAGTGCGCCTTGACCTCGAAAGCAATGAGATTCGCGTCTTCACTGATTTGGACACCTTCGATGTTACCTGCCTCGAGGTGCCACCGCCTGTTGAGCCAGATAACTCATGGAAAGCTCGAGTTACAGGCTGTTCCAAGCCCTCCTCCAAATCTCCTCAAGAAATTTTAAGGCCTTTGGAAATACTTGTCGGCCACAACAGCCCGGAATTGTGTCCACCGATCTCAGCATTTACGTCACCATCAGCCCTTCAAGTGTATTTAACGGATTTGAAATTGGTTGAACCATTTCTCGAGAAGCACCGCAAAAGCGCAGAAGTTCTGGCTGCCTCTGACGGCGTACTCACTAAACTTAGCCGGCTGCGTAGCCGTTGCGCTGCGCCACTCCTGCATGCAGTTGTGCCAGGCTTGAACCGTACTCACTCGGGTGCGTCCAGCGAGAATCTCTCCGATGCCTCTACAGCTTCATTCTCGAAGTTTTGTTCTATTGAAGGAATTCTCACCATGGCACCTTCTTCTACTGAGGGTCTACATCTAGACTTGCATCTTGTGGGAGGCGAAGCCTGGCCTAGGCTCACTAATTATATGCGCCGTGTTGCCGAAGACTCCAACAACCGCCTCGCGGTGGCTACCATTAAAGCAGTGCATAAGAACGGATCTGTAGATGCTGTTATAGATATTGCAGCTGATGATCATGCGTCGAATCAAAGTGGGAAGTCACCCGGCGGATCTACAGATGCTGCTGTAGGTAATGAAACCAACTGCCATGAATCGTACCAAAGTGGGAAGCCAACCTACATCGCGATGCATGGATGGCTGACACAATCGGAGTCACCAGTGCCCTACGTGGGCCCCGCACTTCAGCTCAACGCGCGCTTTACCATCAAAGAGCTTTCGCCTTCACTAAAACCTTTGCCGCCGCCTCTCTTCAGTTCTGTCGCAGCGGAAGCAAAAGAAGCTGCAAGTGGTGTCCGTGAGACTGCATCCCACAGCTTTTTAGAAAATCGAGATCATGATGTGGCTGCCGTGTCCCTTTCGCGCAAGAAAAAGCGACAAGAAAGGCAGATTCTGAAGAGGCAGAACTCCAAAGAAGTTGATGACGGCGAAGAAGATAGCTTCCGAGGAGTCCTCAGTTGGCTCGTTGAAGTTGAATTTGGAGACAGTACAGCCACAGTCGAGTTACAAACACCACTCTCAGCGCAAAAGCACTACTCGTCTGCAGCATCGAATTCTTCGACTCAATCGACTGCGTCGTCCCTCCCCTCTGCAGCTTATGAGTGGTGGAGCCCGCCAGCAGCCACCGTTGCTGTGCGTGGCTTGCTTGCCGCTCTGGCTGCAGCTGCCGCCCGACAATTAGGGCTGGGGAACTCACATTCAGTGCTTTTGCGCCACGCTGTGAGCATCACTCAGCGCACGACTCTCGACAGCGACATGGCCCTCGCAACTGCTCTCGTAAACCATGCCGTGCCCAGCCTTCACCGTGCGCCCTCTGCATCCCTAGTGGACGGAACGACTTCTTCGTCGCCGCGACCGTTTACACCTGGTACTCCTGAGCCTACTTCCAATGAATCGGGCCACAAAATGAAACGGTCCTCGAGCAAAAGTAACGTTGCCAGCACGGACACAAGTGCTGCTGCTGCGCGTTCTGAGGTGGAGGCTCAAGGAAAGAGCTCTGGTGCCTCTCCAATCAACTCTTCTGGCCCAGTGCTTGCGAGTCCATTGCCGCGCCGTGGCATGCCTCCACCACCGCCACGAATTCCTGGTGCAGCGTTCGAATCCCCGTTTGCATTGGATAGGCGAACTCCAACGCCTTCACCGAAGACGCCCGACGGAGGTCAGTTTTCGCAGCGCTCGCCCACTCTACGGCGGTCGGTGACGCCACACAGCCCGCCGCCCCCCAAGCAAGTGCCTCTTCGTGTGCTCATGTGGCCAGCGCGAGCCAACGCCTATGATGGTAACAATCGCAGCAACAGTGACCCTGGAAATAGTGTACTCGGAGCACCCTCTTTTCCATCCCCAGGGAGTGGCCATATTTCGTCAGCGAGTGTGGTGGGGCTGCTCGAGAACCTCTGCAGCACGTGCCGTTCGCGCGGTGAAGATCGACTGAGATCGCAGCCTTGGGATCCAGACGTTGAGCTCTTGGCCTTCTTTTGCGCGCCGAGAAAAGATGCCGCTTCCGGAAAGGGGCTTGATGACCTTCCTCTCGCGCGTGAAATCAAACGGCTCTTAACGGCTATTCGGCCTGCTGAGGTGGTTCCTGCCGCGCGCTTCCCCAAGGATGTGGCTGATTACCTCGTTGGTGTTGGCGACAGCGAAGATGAGCCCAAGCGCAATTATTCTCCGAGGTGGATCACCTTCTCAGGGCATGCTCGGACGCCTTCGGAGGATCCCAACGCATCGGCGCAAGCTTCATGCCCCTTGGTGTTTCAAGAGTACTCCGAAAAGAAGGCCCATGGCGAAGAAGTGCAGTGGCCGGCGACACCGTCGGTGGACGCATTCGTTGAGGCGCTGTCGAATTGTACCAGGCTCGAAGGCGTGTTTCTGAACGCATGCTACACCGAGAGCTATGCCGTGAACATCAATCGCCGGCTCCCCGAAGTTGCAGTGGTGGCATGGAGCGGTTCAATCAACGATAATGTAGTTCACTTTTACACGGAGAATCTTTTGTGTTATTTGCTGCTTGTTTTTTCCGACTTTGTCGATTAGCTGTCTAGCACTTTGTTACTTATAAGCTTTCTTTTTATTTTTGAAGTTTCACACCTTCGTCTTGTTATTTTGTATGCGTACTCCTTGACTTGCGTTTCGCAGGAAGCCTACAAGTTTTCTGAAGCGTTTTACAGTGCCCTCGGGCAGCAGTTCGGCCGTCCTTTCGAAGCAGCCTATGAGGAGGCTGTAGCAAACTATGAGGACTTCTGGGCAGGAAAAGGTGGTCAAGCAGACCTGAAACGCCGTGGGAAAACCAAAGCGGATGTGCCCATCCTTGTGTCGCGCAAAAATGGAGGATCGCATGACATTTCTTTCTCAGCTGCACCACCACCAGCGTCGCTTCGGAGACAGACTTCCTTGCAAGCCACCGAGAAGCCGCAGTCACTCGCCGGTTACAATTGTGCTTCGCTTCCTTCGAGTTTGCCTTCAGGGCTCGCACGGACGCTCAGTGAACCACTGCCTTCGCCGAGCAATACAACCCAACCGCCTCTGGAGCCTCTTGATAGCTGGTTGGGCGAAGATACAGACCCACTGGCGGTGCAACAACCGGACGCCCTCTCATTTGTCCCAGCACCACTCTCAGGTCACACAGTTGAGCCGCCTCCTCAAGCGTGGACTGGCTCGCTCCAGTGGTTTCGCGATGAACCAGCGAAGAAGCCGTAAGCAAAATAGCGCTGAGAAATGTTCAGCCTCCCTTCGCTTTTTCTTAGACGACCATATATATGGCCACTCAATAATTCGTGCCTGATTAGCCCCTCTTCTAGTCGATGTTATATTGCTGTTTATTTCCATTTGGGCCTGCTGGATCTTAGCTCCTAGGTCTCTATGTTTCAAGTCCGAAGTCCGGTTCTTTGGAGCTTTGGAGTTTAGGGCTCGTGTCTCATGCCAAAACATAAAACACTTATAGGGTATAGGGAGCTCGGGCCCCTATCCCTATCCCTATATCTATCTATATCTGCATAAGGAGCCTATGCCATTCACATCGGGCAATGTACAATATGGATTTGATTAAAACAAGGGAATAGCAGATTCGGTGGGGGTTTGAATGATGGCATTGGCAATGGCACGGCGCATTTCACTTTTAACGTACTTCCTAAACCCAAGGAATAAGGGATCTAGGCTGACCTAGGCCGCCATTGCGCATCACTTTTGCACTTCCACTTTAGTTATATTTCAACCTTTCTACTTCCATTGGCCAAGTGAGAATGGCACGGCGCTCTAAGTCGGCATACAAAAATTCAAACTCATGGCAACTGAGTATTTGGCTCTCACCGCGTTTCAAATCAAGTCGAAGGCCTGAATATACGCCTCGAGGCAGTGGTGTGCGAGCATCGATTGAGAGAGAAGCATGTCGTGCATTTGCATGAGCACCGACTCCGCGAGGCCACCCTTCTTGGTAGTTATCACGCCCAGTGCCCCATTAGCGCGTGGCTTCAGCAAGTAAACCACTCCAGGGCACAGCAGCGCTGCAGCTTCGTCTGTAGTGGTGCCATCCTCTTCGTCAACATCCACGCCCTCGCCTTCGCCCTTGGCAGCACATTTCACCGTCCGGGCGGTGTCCTTGCCCAGCTTGTCACCGCCTGCAGCAGCACTAGACGCCGCTGGGGGTGCTTTCGCAGAAGTCGATGGCGCTTTCCGCTGGCGAAGGTTCTTCCAAGTGCTCCCGACGGCGTCTCCGAGCAGCGCGGAGCCCATCCTCGCTGCAGCTCCCACGGCGCTTTGGTCCGACGAGCCTAGCAGGTTCGCGACCCGCACGCGCAGGCGCGCCAAGGACTGCAGCGAGCACCTCGCGAACAAATCGTCTCCGAGCACGAGAGAGGCGCAGCTCGGCAGCGGCAAATCAGCCCCCGCGCAGGGGCAAGGCCCTAGTGCCACGCAACTCACGGGACCAGCCAAGGAGTTCGCAAGATCGCCCGCCCGGATAGTGGGTGCATTGCTTCCTTCGGCGCCTTCCATTGCTGTTGCATGATTTCGCTGAGTGGCCTCATCTTCCAGATCATCTAAAGTGCCACCAAGCAAGCCAGAGAGCAGCGCTGCAACGGATCCGGAAAACGAGTGACCCACGCATTGCAACACCA
>Ga0307979_1001904_pt1 | contig 14653 bp, 7 predicted proteins | sample OrgLakmetage1058_FD_201833 | JGI IMG/M metagenome (GOLD analysis project Ga0307979, IMG submission 201833) | Saline water microbial communities from Organic Lake, Antarctica - #1058 | ecosystem: Environmental > Aquatic > Non-marine Saline and Alkaline > Saline | place: Antarctica: Organic Lake...
CACAGCCCTCACCCGTGCCGACTCCAGTTCCGTCATCACTTCCAACTTCTCTCCCAACGCCACAGCCCTCACCCGTGCCGACTCCAGTTCCGTCATCACTTCCAACTTCTCTCCCAACGCCACAGCCTTCGTTGCAACCGACGTCCTTGCCAAGTTATCCCCCAACTCCGCTCCCTTCGTCTGTGCCTACACACGCGCCGTCGTCTACGCCTCAGCCAACAGCGGGTACTTGGCTGCCAACAAGGGCCCCAACGGGTGTCCCAACCAATAACCCCATCCTGTCGCCCACCAGTGCTCCGTCGATTGCGCCGACTTTCGTGCTCCCCCCAGGAATCAATGTGACTTGGTCTGGTGTTTTAACCCTGTCGGAAAATGGAACTGACTACTTGACATTTAATATGGAACTGACAGCAGAGCCAGTTGCTACAGTCCATGTTTCATTTTCCTCACCTCAGAGCCGGCTTTCTTTCTCGCCTGCGTCCATTGGTTTCGATTATACTGATTTCAATGTGACGCAGAGTGTCCGTGTTAGTGGTGTAGACAACAGCATTCGTGACGGCGATCATACCGACAATATCATCGTCACTGCATCTAGCTCAGACGACTGGTGGGAGTGCGACGAGGCACTTCGCACCGGATGCACGAGGATGGCGAGGTATGATGGATTTCAGGTGCAAGGTGCAAATGTGACAGTGCTCGATGACGACGTTGTTGGCGTAGTGGTTAGTGCCGCTCAGGGTTTGAATGCGACGTACGATAACTTCGGTGACGCCCTCACACCTGCCGAGTACACTTTGGTCCTTCGATCGGAACCAATCAGCTCAGTCATCGTGAATGTGTCAGGGCTCACTGCTTTTGCCTCACCAGTGCCTTCCATGATATCGTTTACTGCTTCAAATTGGGATGTACCCGTTACAGTGAAGGTGTTTGCGCAGGCGCCTGTGCTTCGTCGCCCTGTCTGTCTCAATGGAAAGCGTTTTTGCGATGCCATACAGAATCGCAGTGAGCATGTTGTCCACAATGTGACGAGTGCAGATCCATTCTACAGCAACTTCGTGGTCGACTCAGCTTCAGTTTTGGTCACGGTGAAGTATGATATAGTGGATCCACCCGAGATTTCAGTTGGGCGTTTCGTTAACCTACTGAATGCTATCCAGGTGACATTCAAATTTGAAACCAATCGTGCGGAACTTTCAGGAAGCTTTGGGTGCTCGAGGGTTCTCGACTTAACAAGTGCTGAGGCGACCTACTACTTTGGAAATCGGCATTTTTGTTCGTTTACTTCAACCAGCATTCTTAAGATAACTTTTGGCGATACACCTCATGTCTTACCAGGAGATAGTTTTGCGCTGAAAGACTTATCTTTGCAGGCTTCTGCTGAATCATCGACTCTTTTCGCTACGAATGAGACCTTCACTGTTCAGGATCCATTGCTTCCTACTATTCCAACGACATTGTTAACAGCATCCTCAGAGTTTGTTGGCATCTGCGATGGTCTTATACTCGATGGCACTGGTTCTTGGGGCTCTGGCGGTCGCGATATGACGTACGAGTACTTAGTGCAAGCTGTGATTGGTGACGTTTCAAACATATCGTACGCGTTTTCGGTAGCCAATGCAGCTTCTGGCCAACGATCCATAAATTTGGACTCTCATTTGATGGCAGCAGGGTCCGTGTTTCAAGTGACACTACGAACTACCAATTTTATCGGTTACACTCACTCAGTGACCGTGACAATCGAAAAGCTTGGCTGGCCTGCGCCAGTGCTGAGTGTTCAGGGTAGCAATGTCCAGACAACATACCACAGCTCGTCATTTTTTCTCCAAGTCAATGCAGCCCTGCCTTCGTTCACTTGTATTGATGCAGGTATTTCGGGCACGAAATTGAGTTTCTCGTGGAGGGAAGCGACAGGCCATTTCAATGGCCAGCTTAGTGGTACTTCGAAGAATCCTCGTGTCTTGTATATACCAGCAGGTTCGCTCGAAGCAGGTGTGAACTACACTTTCATTGCAACTGGATGGATGCCGAATAACCCTTCTTTGAACAACACAGCAAGTGTGGTTGTCGAAGTGGCTTATCAAGATTTATTCGCTATTATAGACGGTGGTGTGCACAGGCAAGTTGGAAAAGACACTGGATTTTCGTTGAGTGGTAAGATGAGTTATGACCCTGATGGTGCTGCTGGAGACCTTTCGTATGCCTGGCGTTGTAATGCAACCTCTGCCTCAGCTTTTTGCGGTAGTATAGAATTACTGCAAGCCGCATCTATCGACATTGCAAGCGGAGCTCTCGACGTCGGCGAATACATCTTTACTTTGACTGTCAGTAAAGGCAAGCGAACCACTTCCACGAGGACATTCATCGAAATTTTGTCTGGATCGCCTCCGAAGGTGGAGGTAACTCCGCTCACATCCAAGAAGTACAATTCAGACAGTGATTACATCAAGGTGTCATCAGCGCCAGTTGGTTCAGCCCTGCCTGTTACAACTACATGGTCCGCACCAGATACTGACGTTATAGATATTTTCAAGTTAAGAGGCGACAGCGTTGACACGATCAGAAACGCGCGAATGGCTGTAGTTCAGCTCTCATTTCTGACAGAGGGTTTTACTTACACTCTGAAGCTCTCAGCTATCGATTCAGCCCTTGGAAGCAGCTATGCTACTGTCACATTTTCAATTAACGAAGCACCCAGTTCTGGAAGTATGACTGTTGCTCCACTTTATGGACGGGCTCTGTCTACGTTCTTTTCTCTTAGTGCCGTGAACTGGGTTGACGATGACTTGCCGATGGCTTATTTGTTTGGAACAACCAAAGTGGATACAAATGGCAGTCTCATGAACATATTGACACCATTTGGCGATATGCGCAGTGATTGCTTTTGGAATGACGTAAAGCTTCCTCAAGGTGACGCGGTGTCTAATTATACTGTTGGAACTTTTGTTAAAGTTGTTGATAGCTACGGCGCTGTGGGCAAATATACTGCTCGAACTCATGTACTCCCCGAAGATCTCACATTGGACCAGCTCCTCAATGAAACTCGCACCCAGAGTACCTCCGCACTTGATATTGGAACCGCAGATACATCTCGGCAGGTTATTTTGGCATGCGCTCTTGGGCTTAAGACGTCTGCTGTAGCAAATGAAGGGCGGCGCTCACTTCTCGGTGTTACTAGCGCTACAGATGCTCGAGCTGTTTTATTGGAAGATCTCTGGGCTACTTACGAGCTCACGGAAACGACTACATCCGAGGTGGCATCATCATTGTCAGTTCTTGGTGGCATTGTGGACACCCCGTCAGAAATTTCACCTGAAGTTCTTGGAGGTTCGTTCAATTTCATTCTAACAGTGCTTCAAGATTCACTCGCTGCAAGTGTGGTCTTGAGTGAGACTGCTGCAGACTACGTCGGAAACTCATTAGAGTCCCTATTTCGCACCGAAGTGTTCAATAACACCTTCGACTTTGGAGCAGCATCTCTGGATCATTCTGCAAACGTGTCGAAAATCCTACGTCTTGCAAGTACAGCCTTGCTTATAGATGCGTACGATGGCGTTGGGTTTTTGATGAGCGGACTTTCGCAGGGAGTGGAACTCTACAGTTACCGCAGTTCACTTGAAAATCTTGGTGGACACTATGTGACTTTGTTGGGAGTAGATTCAGGCGACACAATAACGAAAGTTTATTTCAATAAATCTTTTGTGAGCCGAGTTCAGGATACAGAATCACTCAATGAGACCTCCATATTGGACGTATACATTGCCACTATCGATACCAACATCTTGATGTACGCTCTACAAGGAACTGAAGGCAGCGCTGCAGCTATCGCCAGTCGCGCTGATCAAGCAGACATGACTGGAGTAACATTGCTGAGGTCTGATCTAACAGTTGTCGAATTGGCGCTCGTTGATGATCCCTCACCTCTTGCACCAGCGAATCTCACAGAGTCAATTGACGTCACTCTACGCGCCAACGTTCAGTTCACCGCCAACCTCACCAATTTTGATAAGTTATTTGCTTGTAATGTAGACCAGGAAATAGTAACCATCGATTGTCCTCTCGCGCCAACTAATCACACGTGCGATTTTGCAGTAAATGGTGACGGTGGGAAATACATCGTAGAATTTGTCTGCCCATATGTGGCTCCAGTTTGTCTTCGATGGCAGTCTGAAGCGCGCAACTTTTCAGATGCTGGTTGCCGTGTCTTATCCGGGTATACTGAAAATGAAGTGACATGCGAATGCATCTACCAGCCCACGTCGACGATATTTGCTCTATCTGGCGATCTCACTGAAGTCAAGACGACTGTGCTTCAAACATCAGAGCCGACGCTGTCTCCATCGCTTCAACCAACATCGGTCCCCTCACATACGCCAACATTGAGGCCTACGCCGTTGCCGACCGCTTCACCGAGTGTGTCGCAGCTACCAACACATAGGCCAACGCTCATGCCGTCTCCGATTCCCTCGTCAGTTCCTTCGGTTTCGAGCGAGCCCACCCCATTGACGTGGACTCCGTCGAGTGCCCCAACTCCAACACCGACCAGAGGAACGCCAATGCCCACCAGCCCCTTTCCAACTCCAACGCCATCGATGGCTCCTACACCTGAAGACACCATCCTAGTCTCAACCAAATTCAATATCGTTGCGACGAAAGCTCCATCGGAGGACAAGGAGAGGATCCTCAAAGAGACAATCGCTTTCGGTATTGGAAGGATGGAATCTGAAATCAAAGGTTTCTTCACGAGTGTGAGCTCTCGACGATTGTTGAATGATGATAAACTGAATAGCGGGACGAATTTGACCTTCCGTTCAGACAAGAAATCAGATTCTGCTCAGTTTCGAGAACTCAATACGATCGTAGTCTGGTCGGTTGATTTTATGGTGCAGTCAAGTACAATGGATGCGTTGACAGTGTCTGAAGCTTTGGCTTTTGACTTAGCAGAACCGTATTTCACGGATGCAATTTCAAGCAATATTGCTGGCGCATCGGTCGACACAAACAGCCTTGAAGTCGTGGTAATTTGGAATCCAACTCCTTCTCCTACGCCGCTGCCGTCGCCTCCGCCCACCCCCTTTCCAACACAATGCTTGGACAAAGGTTTGTTTTGCGAAGCCACCGCCGCCTACTGTAACATCTCGTACTGCGAAAGCTGCCCATTTGCAGGCCTCTGCGATAGAACATGGTTTGTGACCGTAGTAATTTCGCATTCTTATCATTTAACTACAAACTATTCATATTTTACTGTATTGTCCAAACTAGCTTGCTTCCATCGTTCTATATACTCAGTGTTTTATTCCTGCTGTACACTGCAACTTGTTCCTAGCGCACCTTTCGAGCAACGTTGATGCTTTCTTTTTCTCATCTATTTATTATCTCTACAGCAAAATATGCCTCAATCTGAAGCCGACGAGTCAACCTATGGCTCTACCATCGCCCGCACCCTCTTTTCTACCGACCCCACGCCCCACAATTCGTCCTACGAAGTCTCCTACGCACATACCTACCAAGTTTCCGACGCAATTGCCGACTTCGTATCCCTCCCTTGTGCCGACGAGCTCCCCCTCAACTTACCCAACGCCAGACTGTGGCAGGCCTTTGGCACTACTTCGTGTCGACACTCATGCGCATGATGGTGGGACCAGCTGGGGTAACCTCAACTTCAGCATTTTTGCGTGCTCCAACATAAGTCGAGCCATCTGCGATCGTGACACCGAAATATTCGGGGGTACACTTGCCCCCGGAAGCACGAGTGATGCTCATTTCGGATGCGTGGGCAACAGCAGCTGTTTTGCATTCGCCCTCGAGGGTACCAAGCCGGCACATTCCATCTCATGGGAGATCGCAGACATGTCCATCGATGCTCCCAAATTATTTGGTACGGGAGAATCCGACGAAACTCTCTTTTGTTTGAACAATGGTGCACTGGATAAGTTCCCAACGCCTCAGCCAACGACGTCAGTTGCTCCTATACCTAGGCCAACGGCTTTACCGACAGGGCTTCCTACGCTGCCACCTTCGCATATGCCTTTCCCAGTACCAACGAACGAACCCTCCCCAGTGCCTTCTCCAGAGCCCACGCAAATCCCAACACCATTACCAACCATTCATTGTGACCCAGGTCACTTTGTCAACACTGCGTATCAATGCGAAGAATGCGCCATTGGCACGTCTTCAAACCTCACCATGCCTCCTTTTCCAAAATGGGAGTGCCCGCGGTGTGCCCCTGGAAAAGTATCAAAAGTAACCGCTTCACTAGGATGCCAGAATTGTGTCAGTGGGAAATTTTCGTCAGCTGCACGCGACTCTTGTGGCGCGTGTGGCCCAGGAGAATTTGTCTTCAACGCAAGCTCGTGTGAAAACTGTCCCATGGGTTACTATGCACCTGTGGCACTCAACGATGAATGTTTCATCTGTAGCAGCGGCTCGTCTACTGGCGAAACGTCAGGTGCATACCTTTGCACTGACTGCTCTGGCGGTCGATATGCACCAACTGCGAGCATGAATTGCTCGTTGTGCTTAGCTGGTCAGTATTCTGGTTCGCGTTCGCCTAGTTGCACAAACTGTTCCGTGGGGAGCTATGCAGCTGAAGTCGGTTCCAGCCTGTGTTTTGATTGCAGCGCTGGTAAGCATGCGCCTGTTTTGGGCACAGCCGAATGCATCGAGTGCGAGGTTGGGTATCAGAGCAGTTCTCGAGCGCAATATTGCGAGGCGTGCTCCGTTGGCACATATGCAAGTAGTGCGGGAAGTGAATACTGCGATTCCTGTGCAGTGGGGAGAGTAGCTACCTCAACGGGTTCATTAAGCTGTCAATATTGCACTGCTGGTCGGTACCAACCAGCCTTCGGCCAGGGAATGTGCACTGATTGCGCGCCAGGTCGGTTTGCAGAGGAATCCGGCGCGAGTGTATGCGCAGCATGTTTGGTTGGCAAGGTAGCACCTTTGTGGAATTCGAGACTTTGTGAAGATTGTGCAGCAGGCCAGTACCAGTCTGCAGTAGCCCAAACCGAATGTGTGCCTTGCAAAGCAGGCGACTTCAGTCCTGAGGATGGATTGTCAACGTGCACTGCTTGCCCCGGTAAGCTATGACCACGGTAGTAGACTTGGTGATTCATGTTTGATATACTCGCAAAAAGTGTTGACCCCTTCAATTTGATTTCCATGTATGCCTCATATCTTGTTTTGTGCAGAGACGACGTACTCATCGACTGGATCAATGGAGTGCTTGCTTTGCGCGGCAAATTACTACCTTCCCAACGAAGTGAATGCCACTTGCACTGACTGCCCTGAAGGAACTGCCTGTAATCAAAATGGAGCAAATACACAATCAGCGCTTCAGCTGGAGCCAGACTTCTGGAGAGTTAGTGAAAATAGTGTTGACATTTTGATGTGTCCCATTCCAAACTCGTGCAAAGGTGACAACGGGTCCTTGGCATCCTTACAAAATCGCGAAGTCTTCGGTGAAGCCTATTGTGAGACCGGTTACACTGGTCCATTGTGCGGAGTCTGCGCATCGGGCGCTTATTTCGATCCAGCTGCTTACGCATGTGTAGCTTGCGAGGATGATGGTATACGAGGATTATTTAGCTCTCCTACGATTATCATTACAATTGCAGTGTTCCTCATTATGTTCTTATCAAAGCTATGCTATTGGATGGCCCATCGCAACAATTATGTCAAGCAGCGAAGCCTTGGAAAACTAGCGTTGGAAGAAGAAGAGAAGACGCTTAATATTGATGATACAGTCATGAGCAAGGAAAAGAAGGCAAACGAATTTCAAATTCTAAAAGAGAAGCTCAAACATCATAATGATTCTATGGATGTGGGTTCAGATGGAACGATCACATTCATTAAAAAGATGGACATGAAAACAGAACCTCCTACTACTGTCACCACATCCACTATCGTGACCGCCATCGCAAAAATTGAAAAAGTTGAAGAAAAACATAAAGGAATCCATAAGACAATAACAAAAAGGACATTCTTGAAACATTCTAATGCGACATTGCGTACTTTAACAGAACTTGAACACGCTGAAGTGCAGATACGAATGCTTTTAAGTTATGGACAAGTTGCTGTTCAACTTGGATTTGTCCTCGACATCGACTTTCCAAAAATATACGCCGATATTCTTGACATATTTACTTTCATTACTGCAGACTTGATACCAAGTTTTGGGTTCCAGTGTCGTATCGACGGTTACGACTACATTTTTCGGGTGTTACTCACGTGCGCTATCCCTACTATTTTGACGTTCTTCCTCATACTTGCTCTCGTGATTGCAAGAATGAAAATGCAACGCAAATTGAATAAAGAGCTTGCTATGAAGAAAAGACGCCTTGAATATCTCGACTTATCTATTCCAGAGAATTTGGTCGATTTGTTCACAACAACAGAACTTCGTGATTACAAGCTTGTTTTTATGGACTTTGATATCGATGGCAACGGCGTTGTCGACAAAAGTGAGTTGAAAACTATGGTAATGCAATTGGACTCCAAGACCTCAGCCAAAGAGGCTGAAAATCAGGTCGATGTTATGTTTAGCGAAGTGAGTGAAAATAGTGCAGAGATTACTTTTCCAGAATTTCTTACCATCGTCGAGAAGTCTATCCATCGATCTTATGGATTAGACGAAGGAAACATAGTTGCCAATGGCAATACAATTGCCGTTCTCGCAGAAACTATCGATGCACGCCACCGTAAACATGCAGGAAGCTGGATTATTTCATCGTGGCTCGTAGTAGGTTTCGTCTTCTTGGTTTGCACCAGTTCATCGCTGCTCCATTTTTTGCACTGCCATACCATGGAAGTGCCGGAAGTGGATGGTAAGATCCCCTCTACCCCTAACATGTACATCATTATCTCCTTGAGCATTCCTTTGGCTCATCATCATGCTTCTGTAACTGCTCATCATGCTCATACTTGATTTTAGGTGGTGGTACGGAATCGTACCTATACCAGGACTACAGTGTTAGCTGCTATGGGAAAAGATACAAGCAAAACATTCCTGTTGTACTTCTGCTCATCGCAATATTTCCTACTGGGTAAGTTCCAAACTTAAGCTGATTACTCCTTCTAGATTTCAATGAGAGCTTTAATTTTCTTTGATGACTTTCCGCACAGGATTCCTGCTGTTTACGGAACGCTGTTATTTAATCAGCGTCGCTTTTACAACAATCAACAAGCACTCGACCACGAAATTGTCATTGGGTCGCCTCATATTAGCCATCTAACTTTCTTGACATTGCCGTACAAAATTGAATTCTACTATTGGGAGCTCATAGAATGTTTTCGTCGACTGATTCTTGGAGTCGTTGTTGCATTTCTCGGTTTCAACACAGCTTTTGTGGGAGTTTTCGGCCTTGTTATCTGCTTCTTTTTCATCTTCCTGCATGTCGAATTTGAGCCCTACAAAGAGCTTGCTGACAACAAGCTTGGAATTGTTCTAGCTTATAGCCAGGCACTCCTATTTTTAGTTGGACTTCTCATTCGAACGAATGCCTTTGATGAGTCGCTTGATAATATGATTGGAATCTTTCTCATCGTCCTCTTCTTCGCAGGCCCAATCGTGATTGTTGGCAATAGATATTCATTACAGCTCAGCTTCCTCGCAAAGTTTTTTCAGTGCAATATGATTAAGATATACAGCTGCTTTACCTCCGCTAAGCGTAAGAACACTGAAGATGACGAAGCGGTAGTCCATAATTCCACTTCGAGCAGCGGGAGTAAACTAATGCAGAAATTGATGGCGAAGAAGACGTCTCCCAACGCCAAACAAGCAAGGGAAAGCGCGGGAAAGAAGCGAAAACATCGAAAGAAATTGAAAAGAAAAAGGAAAATTGGTCTTGATAACGACTTCGGTACTCTTGCGACCCTCATTATGAGTCTGGGGGTGAGCGAAGACGATGGACCAGTGCTGGACTTGGAAGTTAACAGCCTTTCGCCAAGCGCTACCCGAAACTTAGTATACTCCCTTGATCGGCCTCCGCAGAGACATTTCTCGTTGCAACGACGTTTGAATTTTTGGCCTCGTTCTGATCAATTGAGGGTACAGAACGCCAATTACATGGCATCCTTGGACCGACCACTTTCGGCGTTTGAGCAGCAGCAGGAAAGCAGCAATATCGAAAGTCCCACAGACGGATTCGACGTACTTGCAGATTTAATTCTGTTTCTGCCAGAATTCAACAGGGGATCTGATGGGATTATTCAAAATCAACGCCTGACCGTCGGCGATTACGTTTATTGGCGCAGCTCAGATGTCGAGTTGCCAGCACGCACATTAGGACGCGTCGAAGTGCTTTTTCCTGACAATTGCGTCGAAGTGCGTTTTACGCCACGTGGGCGAAAAGACGTACGGTTTACATTCTCGCCAGACCGTCTTGTGCACTTGGATAGCTCAGCGCTCGAAGATCACTGGGCGTACGAAAAGTTTCTCGAACTTGAAGCGGCAACACAGACTAAAATGCAGAAGACTTTAGCTGCTAATTACGGCTATAACGGTGATGTTCCTATTGGCATCCGCAGTGCTGTGTCTGCGGCGGATCCGATGCCACATCAAACGCTTGAACGTCTCAAAGATAGGCACATTGAAGAATTGGAGTATCGTTCCGAGGAGGTAGCATTTTTAGCGAAGTTTTTGATGTCGATCGGGTGTGGCCCCGAAACTGGTGCTCTTGCATGCCTGGAAGATCTTGGGGTCGAAAGCGTGCATGACTTACGAGATCCTGAAATTGGCGCAGAGCGAGAGCTTGGCCGGCTCCCGGCGATTGGCCCTGAGAAGGCCGCAAGGATCGTTGAGCTTACAATCGGCATGTCCATTCGGGAATTCGTTTAAAGGCAAGTATCATTACCCGCGAATCTAATATGCATCCGTCGCCGGCGACTTTAGAGCTCCAGGATGCGCGTTAACTTCAAGGGCGCGTGTGTTGGGGGTTTCAAAAGAATCGGGCATGTGCGCTTGATTGCCCTCCTAGATTTTGTTTACGCCGCTTTCTTTTTATCTCTACCTCCTAGCCTTCTAATTCCGGCCCCTCGGGGCCTATCTCAAAAGAATGCTTCTATAATTTTGATAAGAATCACTACTCCACTCGCCACGGCGATACTTCGAGTCAAGTAATTTAGTATCATAGCTCGCCCGGGTATCGGAAATTACCTTGGGAACTAGCTCCGAAGGGAAGGAGGAAGGTAGAAAATTAGCTGGCGGGCCCTCTTCTAGATACTAGATGTCTAGAAGCTAGAAGGAGAAAGATTAAAGGGTAGATAGCAGATAGGCAGGGCACAAAGCCATCAAACCACGAACCACGATGCTTAAATCTGTTATCTTTCAATCCAAATGGCCATGCCCCATGCTGCTACTCGCTTTGGTACACAGCTCTCATCTTAAGTGCACATCGCAGTAGCAGTATACAGTCGCAGTGCGCGGCCGCAGTAGCAGTAGCAGTAGCAGTATGTAGTACACGCAGCTGCAGTCGCAGTGCGCCGTCGCAGTGCGCTGTGCGCAGTGTACAATGCATGGTAGCGCAGTTAGGGTCTTCGGTCTTCAGGGCGTAAGCGAGGGGCAGCTGTATACCTTTGCCTTTTTCTTGCGATACTGAGACCAGCTATTCTCCTGTGATAACGCGATCATAGTTCAGACGACCTGGAAATGTACTTACCAGAACCAAAAACCCTTCGAGCCAGTGCCAAAAACCTAAAGAACTGCTCTTCGAATTCTAATAACTCAAAAGATACAGTTGCATGTAAGCTCCGTCACCCCGGTCGGCTCGGGTTACCGATCTCAACACCACAACAACCAACGACCAACGACCGTATACTTGCCCAGTGCACAGCCCGCCGGTTCTCACGTCTGCGCTCTCGACTCCAAAGAATTGAGATTGTGGGGGAGATATGGCGCGAGTATGGCTAATGATCTTGTGTGAATTTATCGTCGCTACGAGATTATGCTGCGCTGTTGTCTCTGCTCAACAAGCTCAAAGCATCCACGAGTCAGCAGCAACCTCAACGGCATCTTCAGCCAAGGCATCTATTTTCAAGATGGAATTCTTGGATTCTAAGAATTCTGACCGAATATACCGGTAAATGTAGCTACATGAGTTGTGTAAAATATTCACCGGGGCTGAAGCCTCATGCTCTTGAATCATCGCCGGTGCGCATGGATGTGACCGATATAGAGCTCATGAGCGCGCATGATAGAGAGAAGTCACCGCTGAAATGTTGGACTTCGGTGTTCCTTGGTGTAAATCGGTTAACTGCCCTAGGCCAGTTGAAGGACTTGAAGACGATGACGGTCGGAGCGAAAGAGCCCGCTGCTGCCTCCGCCAATTCGAACTCATCCTCTGCCGGCACTTCCTCAACAGTCTGGAGCTAAAATTTTCTAAGGTTCCGCACGACGATTTGCCCCCGTGCTCGTGGGCTTCGGCACGACTTATGGCCGCCACAAGCCAAGAAAATCTTCGGCCTTTCCATTTTGCTGGCTCCTGGAGTTCTGTTGGTTGGTGGCAGTTTTACCCTGGTGCACGCCGCGGGCCGCTGCATCATCGTCGTTGCAAAGCTGATGCTGATACTGCAGTTGCACCTTCGCTGCAGAGCTGCCGTCGTTGCCGGTCGGCGCTGTTGGAGCACTACCGGCGGGAACAACGATCAATCTGCGTTGTGACGCAGCCGTGCGAGCTGAGCGCACGATCATGCTGAACGTACGTGAGTTGTAGCACTGGGAGGCTGCTGGTACCGGATGCGCCGATGCTGCTGCTACTTCTGCTACTGTTGCTTATGCTGTACCACGACAGCTACACAATACCGGTGCAACTGGGCTGATGTCGCCGACAAATGTTTTACCACACCCTTGAGGCTGATCTACTGCCCAGCAGGTGCTGCGTAACAGCAGCTCCGCGGCAGGGTAGCTGGCAGTATATGGTATCTATCAAGAGCGACGAGCATTGTCACTGGCAGGATCAGAGACTCTGGCAAGGTTGGGCCAGTAGTTGAAAGGAGATACTGGGCTCCTGGGCAGCTGCAGCAGGAGGAGGAGCAGCAGCAGGAGCAGCCTCCGCTGTGCCTGAATTTCCAAGTACTGCTACCGCTACAGATGCAGAAGTGCCGCCGCTGCCAACCACTGTTGCTGGAGTATGCTGCAGCTGATAAATTCACCGCTCTTACTGCGAAGAGCACCCGTGCGGGCTGAGCGCCGTCATTCTGGGGGCGAATAGTTTAAGCTGCGCTCGGGTAATGCTGGGTTGCCGATGAAGGATCGCAGGGAGTGCGCATTCGGCGTTTGCTGTATCGCTCAACTTCTCGTATAGAAACCAAGGTGGCATCATTTGCTGCCGGACAAGCTGGCTACAGGAGATGTCTCGAAATAACTGTGACGTAGTTGAACTGCGAGGTTTAGCACCAAAAAACTCAAGACCTGCCTGGATGTAAGGGCGGCACCCAGCTAATAAGGCATGTAGAGTAAGCTAGGGGAGATTAACCAATCGAACACAATTATTCTATTGCTGGCGATGTCCCAGGCAATCAGGCACTTCTCGAAATTTTATATCTTATAACTTATAACATACAATTCGAAATTTCTCTTGGTTTTGGATTATAATTTAGAAGTCTGAGGTGTGCTATTGCTATTGGGTATTGGGCACTTAACTCCCGGCGATTCGCGCCGCGCGATTCTAAGTGGCAACGTGAACAAGGCAACGTAATTTTGGTTGGAATATTATTTTTTACGTGATTCACACTCGGTTCGTGCTCCTCAAAATTCGGAGCTAATCAACTTCAGTAACCAGACAAGGCGCATTGGGACAAACAGCAGGACCCCAGTCATGATTCCCCAAATTGAGTAGAAAACAAAAAAAACGAGTCACCAGTCTAGAACTAAAAAAAACATTGTTTAAAAAACAAAAATACCTTAGAGCCCAAGGCGGCCTGTGATCGGGGTCGAGGATGGTGAAAGTAGCGTGAGAGGCTCAGATACGACAAACACACCAGATCACGCGCACTTAGTCGCAGAAAAATGCACCTAGCACGCTAGCAAATGCGTCGAAAGGCACATGCGTGCATGTCTGCAAAAGCTTACCTCAATCCGATTCGAAGAATTGATCTTTGTGCCCGAGGCGGCCTGTGATCGGGGTCGAGGATGGTGAAAGTAGCGTGAGAGGCTCAGATACGACAAAGCGGCGTTTTCTAGTCGAGGACATGTCCGTCTATTAGACAATCCAATATATCCTTTTCTTCATCTTCTACTACATCTACCATCTTTACCGTCATATATTTTTTTACAGTGATATATAAAAATCTACCCTGTAACTTTTTATAATCACTGTCGATCATTTTGAATGATGAGTTAGACATAAAAAATTTGTTTGTAAAATATTTCTAATATAAAAATCGAAAAAAATTGAAGGGTCAATGAGATTTTATATTCTAAAAAGAAAAAAAACATTCACCCTTCAGAATTCAAGAACCAATTCATCCGTCTAAGAATGAGTATTAGCGCATTATGATTGGTGCTACACTTTTGAAGCCCATTCATAGACATCGACTTATTTTTTGAAGTCCCTTTCTCGAAATCGATTTCAAGAAAAGTTTGAAGTCGTCCATCTAAGTACCTCGAATGAAGCGAGCTTCTTTCCTTGCTAGCTAGTTATGCTAGGTGTTGGTATTG
>Ga0307979_1001905_pt1 | contig 14650 bp, 21 predicted proteins | sample OrgLakmetage1058_FD_201833 | JGI IMG/M metagenome (GOLD analysis project Ga0307979, IMG submission 201833) | Saline water microbial communities from Organic Lake, Antarctica - #1058 | ecosystem: Environmental > Aquatic > Non-marine Saline and Alkaline > Saline | place: Antarctica: Organic Lake...
GCAACACAGGGAGGGTTCCTGCTGCTGGCTTTTAGTGATGCTGTTCTCTTCCTCCTTAACAAGACTTGGCTTTCAAGTCTCACCAGATCAGCGGGTTATTGCTCGTAGGTACACACCCTGCCGTGGTGTTATAACAGACCGACGTGTTGAATTCTTGTCCTTTCGGAAGGGAGGGAGATGAGGAGGAGCTAAAAATTGGCGTGAAATGGGATCTCTTCCTAAGTATTAGCTATCTCAATCCGGCCCCTCGGGCCCTCGGGGCACGTGTAAAGTCACTTAATTCCGGATTTCGGTATCCACTTCATTTTCGAACCATTCCATGAAAACTTCAGCGAATGAAGGTTTCATTATTTCAATTCCTTATAACATTACGAAGAGTATCATGAAGCCCGGGGGAAATGGGAGAGGCAAGGCTAGGGCTTGGAAGCGATTTACCGTGGCGGTTAAGAACATTTGGCACAGGACCCGAAGGACCGGAATTAGAGAGCTAATTGGCATTTCAGGACCCCTCAACCCTCATGCCGTGGCTCCTCATCCACCTGGTATCGAAACTCTACGGGATTATAGCGCAATGCGGCTTCTGCTAGAAACATTTGGATACCCTCATTATGCGAATCGCCCGAAAGCGACCCGCCTCGGGCATATGTACCTGATTAGCTTCCTAGTTTGACTACTATGCCTTTTACCTTTACCCGCTAGCCTTCTAATTCCGGTATTCCCGGGTGTTCCGGGCTCTCGGGCCTGTGTCAAAAACAGGTATGTCTTAGTGACTCATTATCGGTTTCGAACTTTCGGACCGCTCTTAGTAACTACTAGCATTGCTAGCTTAGCTGTTAGTTATTTCGCCTTTCACATCTTGTGTTTAGAGTTTATGGAATTTATGATATGCAGTGCTGAGGGAGATCGGATTATTTAAAATCTTGGAATATCAGGTTACGGACAGGGACAGGGCGACAGGGGGCCGTTCTTCCTTCTTCGTCTTTTAAACTGCCAAATTCGCACTGCTCACGAACAGTTCACTATTCGCACGCACAACTCGACTGAAGACACTGATCCTCCCTATGAGCGGATTGGTTCATCTGCGCGCTGACCTTGGCCTTCATTGCTTTTTATTTTCTGTTCAATGCCACTCTAGACCTCTTATATTTCTCCGCTGCACAACCCAAGCCGAACACCCAACACCCCAACTCACATGCCAGGCGCCCTGCCTACCTCGCTTTGCTGCTTTTTACAGCGGCCATCGAGATATATCACGCGATTTCGTTTCGATTTCGTCTAATGAGGTGGTATCGGCTAAATTTCGTTTGCCAAAATCCACTGAAAGCTAAGAGGAGCCATATGTTGCCGAAATGGGGGGAGGGGGGGGGGGGTCGAAGGCATAGAAGGCACAGAAGGAAGGCAAGGTAGCAACCGGATACCTAGCCCCCTGCGCTGCAGTATCTTCTCCAGGGCACTTCCTTGCGACGGGCCTAATTCCTTCATGCGCCGCTTTCGACATGCGACAAGCCTTAGATGGTCGCGCTTGGGCCTCGTTGCTCGTCGCTGATATCGCCCCTGTCGTCCGTCGTCGTCGCTGTTGTCGTCGCCAACTGCTGACTGCTGACTCAGCAGGTCAGAAGGAGTACAAAGGCGAGTTCTGGCGAAATTGCACTAAGAACCGAATTTCGTCGAATCAGGGAGCCGCATCAAGATCTCGTAAATTTCGTCAAATTTGCACGAGGCGAAGTCCCGTAGAAAGCAGCGAGGACCTACTGGCAGCTAAAGGGGGGTCACTTCTTAAAAACCGTCCTTTCTGACCTTAGTTTACGCAAATCGTAACGGGATTCCCCCTAACCGAGCTCATAGGGCCAGGGCCCCGGGCCCCGAAATTTTGGCCGTATCGAGGGGGAATCCCGCTATGAAGAACCACGATATTCTATTGAATTTAGGGCCTTGAATTGGCCAAAATTGCTTGAAATATATTACAGTACAGGGCCACCCCATGCATACATGCATGCCACATGGGGTTCGCGGTTCGCGCATACGTTTTAGGGTGGTTTTGACATCTTGTCGGTGCGTAAGAGCCAAAGGAGTTTAAAATTACCGCTTTTGCGAAAAGTAACCCCCTTTAGCTGCCGGTCCGTCCTAAGCTACGAGCTACCGTCTACCGTGGCGTTGGCGTTGGCGGTTGCCGAGGCAAATAGCAAATAGATTAGATTAGATTAGATTATACTCCCCAATTGCAAAGAAACAACAACAAATAGCATGAGTATGCGTTTCGGTGAATCCTCCAGAACAAGTCTGACTGGACTGAGTGTCCTTTTGCGTGATGCAATGTTTATCTTTACTCTTATGAACCCGGCAGGATCAATTCTCCGACGGAGAAGGAGGCATAGGTTTCGAGTACGTCCGCGATCTCCACTCTCCACGCCATTAGTTGACCGGTAGTCCTTCGCACTTCAGAGCCTCAGAGCCTTCTTTAATTCCCGACCCCATGTCATCTCAGGGCACCCATTCGGCCTTGAGTGTGCTACCCAACTGTCACGGCGGTAGTATGAATCTCTACTAACCATTACCAACCCATACCACCAATAAGAAATACCATAACCCATACCATACACAATTTCCAATGAAATCCCAATAAAATCATATAGGAAGATAGGTAGAAAATTATGTAGGATTTAGTAGTAGTATGAATGGTGGTAGATAAGTGTCGTCCGCCGTGACACCAACGCCCACCCAGTAAGCAACTGCCGCGGCGCCCGAGTCATAGACACATAGGAAAAATCTAGAATCACTTTTTACTTCAACTATATCTTTTATCTTATATCAACTATTAACTATTTAAATTTAACTTAGAACTTTAGGCGGCTGTGGCATGTGGCTGCATGCTGCGCGCCTATCTCGTATCTCGTGCATCCCGGATATTAACCGGGCACATGCCAATTGTAGATAAACTGTTAAATGTTAAATGCGGCAGTGGCCATAAATGCAGAGCGAGACGCCAAAGGTCATCGACACAGCCCACAAGCCCTTCAGCCTTCAGGATTACCGGGTGGTTCTTGCAAAGTTACAAATCCCACAGCCAATTGGAACGTAGCACCAAGAGATATTGTGGAAGATTAAGCGCCAGTTTCAACCTTGTGGCTCATGATCTGCTCGTGGCCGCATGCTTTCCACACCGTCACGATGAGCGACTTGCCCTCGTCGAAAAGACCCTGAAGTTCAGCAGCGTAGGTTTCAGGGTAATCTGGCAGCTTCAGGTCCTCACGGGTTTCTCCTCCTTCCGACATAAGAGTCACGAAACCATCCTCCTCGTTGATGTCGACAAGTGTGTATTCAATGCGAGACACAATTGGCACCGAGGTGCCCTGCGAGGAGGGCATCATGTCTTCCAGCTTCTTGTTGTTAAAGATGTTGTAGGCTGAAAAATTGCATTTGGCGCTACCGTGCTTCCCGGTCTTCGAGTGCGATACCTCAGACACTTTGCAAGGCTGGTCTTTGATCATCATGAGGCCTCCCTTACGAATCTGGCCAGCCTCGATAGGGACAGTCTCAGCAGAGCCGGCATCCCCGCCCTGGAAGTCGTAGTCTTCAACGGAGGCCATGCTGTAAAACCGGAATAGGTGTTTGACGGACAAATTATTAGATACAGCGCAGCATGGCGAGGAGGCTGAGATTAAAGGGAGCAGGGGTGAAAGCCTGTCCTGCACAGCAGGCAAGAAAGTCCTTAATTCGAGGGTATACCTTTCTACTCAAGAATAACCTCAGATCCTCAGACATCTAAAAGAAACGAATATGATCGTCTAGCTCACAACAAACCGTTTGCTAAATATCGAATTGATTACAGCTACGGCAGTGGTTGAGGTGTTCGAGTGGGGAGGGAGATGAGAGACGGCACGCACCTTCAGCCTTTAGCGACGTCTCTTATTTGATTTGGCTGGTGAGTTTTCCTGATACGAATATGGGAAATTCGCCGAATTATGGCCCTCGCTGTAAAACCCAGACATCCCACCCTCGTTGGGGGGTCCGAAAACTCGCGTAGTCTTTCCTGAATTGAAGCCATCATTGCATTGAAGCACAAGCGTACAGAGCACGAGCACTGAACACTGAAGCACTTGTAATACTAGGGCATCAGCGATGGCAACCGATGCAGCTCGTACTGGAGACTGGAAGGTGAGAAAAATTCATCGACGTGCTATCGTTCCTGGGTGCGCCTCTGATGCAGCAATTTCTATGTCATATGCTTTCTTGCCTATTCGGTTTTCTACGCGAATGTGTTCGTAACTAGAACCACCTGGACAAGATTGCCCTTCACGCTCGGAGCTTATGCAAGAATCGGCCAGGGCTCTTGGTGATTCGCCCAGGGCAGCTTACAGTGCCGCAGAATGCTCAAGCTGCGGAGCTTCGATGCGAGTATTTTAAAGGTAGCTAGGATGCAGTTTCCTCGTTGTCTTTCGTTACTTGACCTTAGCATCTGTTACACTTGTTGGCTTTGATTCAGCTGACCGGCTGATCAAGTGCCTCATTCCGGAAGTTGAAGCAGAAGGTGAAGACACATCATCGAAAAAGAAGTCTAAACGCCCCGCGGTAAGTACACTATTGCCTTCAAAATGTTCTTCTCGTCATGATAATTAACCTGAATGCGTATACTACGATTGTTGCAGTTCCTAGAAAGTGTTGTGGACGAGGCGGAAGCAAACCTTGTGGCCGCTGCCCTTCTCGAAATGAACCAGTAAGTCTTCCATATAATTTATTCGCGAATAATTTGAATTGATCCAATCTCGTGAAATGTATGGCTCATCAGGGCTGGTCAACCTCGGTACATGTGTCAGACTATGAAGCCTGAGAAGCGGAAGGGCGATATCCCAGATATACTTTTCATTGGCACTGGAAAATCCGACATTCCAGGAGATTGGACTGTGACCAGTTGCGTGAGCAAGGGGGACAAGGTCGAGAATGCAGGCTACTATGTGTGGTTGTGGGAGGGGGACCAAACGATGTCCAACTTTATGTCGGGCCTCCTCATCTTCGCTTTCGTGGCAATCACTTGCTTCCCACTTTGGCCGAACATATTGAAACTTGGCCTCTGGTATTTGTCTTGCACGCTGCTAGTTATCATAATGGCAACGATAATTGTTCGTTGGCTCCTCTTCCTCTTCGTTTGGATTTTTGGGTACGAGTTCTGGATTTTGCCCAACCTGTTCGATGAAGAGCGCAGTGTCGCTGACTCCTTCCGGCCGACCACATCCTTCGAAAAAACTGGACCTGGGCAAATTTGGTGGCGTTTGGCTGTACTCATGGGGTTCATTGGATTTTGCTACTGGGCCTACACGCAACCTACAGAGTTTGACGACTTCTTGAAGTCGAACCGCCAGTTCGTAGATGACCTGTACGACGGAAATCTCATCTCGGACGCGTCGCAATTCGTAAGTTGATGTATTCGTGTGCTCACATTTCTCAATCACCTTTATGACTGCACCAAAACCTCCTGCATGCGTGTAACTATTTTTAAATCTTGCATACTGTCTGGTTCTTTAGTCGAAAGATCACATGGACAACCCCTATAAAATTCCTTCGATCGAAGACCTCCTCGCAGACGCTGATTTGGGGGATAAAAATGCTCCTCCAGTTGAAGAGGAGCGCGTTGAAAACGTTAACTTCCTTGAGGAAGTGGATGAGGATGCCAATGTTGACGCGATGCTGGATTCTCTCTTTGACGATGAGGAATAAGCTGTTTTGTACACAGTCCGCGAATTGATCATTAAAATAGTCCGATGCCGATACTCGCCTCTTTTGTTTATTTCGCCACCTTCGAAATTCATATCCACGAGAGCTGCCTGCCGCAGCTGCCTGCGGGTGAAAGATCCCAGATCTGCAATAGGAATTCGGATGTGATTCCCGTCAACCATATATTAGCACAAACAGTTCCATATAACCAAATACACAATCCGAATCCGAAGTCCGAAGTCGGTTGAAGTTGAAGTTGAAGTCGAGAAACGAGAATTCAGACGCCAGGCGTAAACGGTAAACGTAGAACGTAGACGTAGACGCTCCTGGCTCCTATAGAAGGCACGCTTATGAGAATACGAACGGAGCTCGTTCTTCCGTCTTAAAATTTAGATCCTTCCACTTCCAACGTCCATGCGGCTAGCGCCGGTTTCTTGATATCTATTATCGAATACTAGATTACAATTATAAGATACTTATAATGGAAACCAATACGATAATACGAACTCCGACGAAGCAAATTCAACTAGTCTGCATAAGTGGAATGGACTGTAGAATGAGCGAGAGGAAGGAACTCATACATGGAAGTGAAGAAATCGAGATGTGTGGCTAGCTCGCGCGTTGGTACCACGAAAGAGGAAGGAAGATCCAATCAACCTTCTGCTCGTTCGATGTGGCACTGCGCATGCTGCAATTCCTAACCAAAATACACTCAAATCATTTACGCTGGTTCGCTTGGAGAGATGCAAAGTACTCCTCTTTGGCCTGGCGTTCTAGGTCTGAATCAACTTTGCCCGATACTGGGTCAGTTCCAAGGGGACGACGAAAGAGGAGGATGTGTGGCTCCGGGCTGCGCAGGCAGGGGGCAGGATGACGGAAGGTATGAGGTTTCCAATGATAATGTGTGCAGCTTTACATGACTACAATTTTTAAAAAATATGGAACCCCTGAGCAGATCCATGTTTACCGGTGGATTGCGTAATGGCCCCAGCCGCGACTTTGCTGAACGCCAATACCCCGCCACTCCTGCTCGCTCAGCAAGCGAGCCTTGGGGAGCGTCTTGGCGAGCTCTTTTGGCAAGATTACATGACTAAGACATCACAAATTACCCCGAGCAGTGCATAAGATATTAGCTTTGTCAACTAACAAGGCAAAAAAATATGCGATTGACTGTCTCTGGCAATATGGTAATGGTTCGTAGTACATGCAACATCAAATGCCAACAACGGCAACTTTTTGATCGTTCGAGAGAAGTGCAATTCGAATCAGTTTCTCAGGGTCATGGGTTCTAGGTTTTTAGGCCATTTACCGGTATTCGAATGAGTCATCCTGATATTTTTCGCTATACTCGATGCGGGCAGCCTGGACGGCCCCGCAGCAAACAAGATTCAGTAAAGGATGAGCGTAGCTCAAGGACCTAAATGTGCCTAACTTTTGGATTTCTATCAGGACCACGAGCGACCCTCCCATTAAAGTAGATGGCGGACAGGTGTCAGGGCATTGCACAAGAGGCAGGTATACAACGAAGAACGGGAATCACGCACCATTTTTGTATTATTTTGGTCTTCAAACGGTTTCTGCTCCCAGTCCTACAGTACAGGGTACAGATCCAGATTTTTTTTTCCCAGGTTTAGTTCGAAATCGTCGTTTTGCGTACTGTACTGCAGTACACATCGGGACGAGGGTCTTGATGCTCCTTACTGAGACCAAGTGAGGACAATCAAGGCCGGCGACTGCACCACAGGAGTTAATAGAAGCACACACAGGAATAGACTGCGCCCAACGGGATCGACACGAGAGAGTGGCCGGGGCAATAGCTTAGAGCCCTCGCGTGTTGACGCTAGCTAGACGCCTTAAGTCACTTATCTGTATCGCTACTGTAGCACTCTTTTTCAAGGGCTCAATGTCATGGACCTTGATAGCTACTATCCCAATCGGATTCTTCATTGGGCTGGCCACGTTGCACGGATGCCTACGACTCGGAGGCCGCGGCAGTTGCTTACTGGTTGGGTAGTACACTCTCGGCCGAATGGGTGCCCTGAGATGACATGGAGTCGGACATTAAAGAAGGCTTCTTAGTGCAAAGGGCTTCCAGTAAACCTCAAGGAATGGCGTGCCATAGCAGAGGATAGGTCAGAATGGAGATCGCGGGCGAACTCGAAACTTATGCCTCCATTCGAGAGTTGATCCTAAAGGGTCCATGAGAGTAAAGATGAACATTGCATTACGAAAAACGACACTCAGCCTCAGCCAAGTCAGACTTACTCTGGAGGATTCACAAAAACGCAGCTTTGTGCTACTTGTTGATGTTTCTTTGCAATTGGGGAAAATAATCTAATATAGCCCAATCCGGCAGCGGAACGAGACAAGAACAAAGAGAATAAGGCGCTGTTTATTCCTGTTTCTTTCTTCATTTTAAAATTATTTTTGTCTTCAAACGGTATCTCACCCAAGTCCCTCGGTACCACAGGGCACATATAGAGCCAGATCGCCCCTTTCAATGGCTTCACAGACCCATACTTCTACTACAACACGTTTCCCGAGTAAAATAGTAACACCTGTACTGCTGTTGCATGTACTGTAGTACTTACTGTGGATACTGTGCATGGTATGAATAGCCAGCATCCAGCATCCCCGACCTAAAAATGGCTACGACGAAGAGGCCGCTTTTGATTATCAAATGAACCCGTGCCTGGTATTCAGTCTGGCACGGGAGACTCCGTGGACACCGACTAGACTCCCTTCTCTTTTGACATAGGCCCCCGAGGGGCCGGGATTAGAATCTTAGCAGGCAGAGAGATAATTTAAGGAAGCTTATACAAGAAGTGTCGGGTTTCAATAACCCAACAGGAATGGCTTATATTTTAGTTACTACTAGCAAAGTAAAGTCCATACTCCCGGGACCTTTTTAATCATAGGGGCCTGTAACGAATACTGAGCCAAGTACGCTCCCAGTCCGGCCCGGGGTTGTGTAAAGAATTCTAAGCTAGGCTTTCAGCCCTAGTCAGATGGCGAGTAGCCCTGCTGGCAGCCTAATGACGCCAACTGACGGAACTCAACTCCATTAGCTAATGATATACACCCCCATGGGGGTTGCGAAATACTTGATAGGGACTATAGCTCTAGCCTTGTGATTCTTCTGACGTCAACTAGACGGCGCCCTGCTCCACTGCTGCTTCTACTTCCAGTAATCAGTAGACTATAGCTGTCTTTCACTTTTCGACTTATTTTTATTATTAGCCATGGCAGACCCCCATGGCTTTTTCTGTCACCCCCTCGAGAAGGCACTGGATTTAGTTATGGACAGGCAGTACTCCATCTAGTTGGCGTTTACAGGGGCATCCAGGCCAGAGTGAAAGCTAGACAAGGGGTTCATAGTTCATATAACTGCTAAAAGCGGCCTCTTCGTCGAAGTTTTTGCGAGTGCGGGGGTGCTGGCTTTGGTCCCTTGATTCGAAGCTTGTACGAAGCCTAGGCGATCGAGCATATGGCGCGCCCACCCACGATTGGCGGTGGGCCTCTACGTGCAATGGAACACCCGGCGCTAATCAGTCTTGACTATCTTGGAGCCCCTGTCGCCATAACAGGGGGGGGTTTCGGCTGTTATAGCTTCCACGATAACGCCAATAAGGTATTTGGCGTGCGTTGGCATCTCCCCGGACCTGATCCGAGGACTATCCCTTTTTGCCTGAAGGTACTCAGTTCCGCGCCGAATCCATCTTTCTGGTCTCCTCTGTGGCGAATGCCGAGGTCTTTGTGGCTTTCTTGTTATAATCTTTGTTGACGTACACACGGCGGGCTTTAACAGCCGCGTTGGAGTCATCGGCACGGCCGTCGGGATAGACGTATCTTGGTGAGGGACGAGTGCCTTGCTATCGATAAGAGTTCCCTTGCAGCACGAAGGGGCCTCATCGCCTGTGACAATTTCCTTGGCGGTAACGTCGGGAATAATGAGTTGAAGCACCCCGAGTACTTCTTTCGAAGTCTGGGCTTCGACATCGTAGCATTGAGAGATCGATAGGAGAGCCACGAGAAGAGTCCTTTTTTGGTGCGGGGCTCGCCGTTGCTGCCGCTCAGGTTTGGTTTGCGTGCATGGTTCTGTCGCGTGCTGTCATTCTTGAGCCCTTGTGCTTTTTCTAAGCCCCCCCCCGAGGGGACTGGATTTAGTAATTATAATAGAAAGGGTGCCGGTGCCATCTAACAGGCATCAGCAATAACCTCGGTGCTTTCTCGCTTGGCTTTTTATGCTATTATTAGTAGCTCCGTCACGCCAATTTTTTTGAAGGCTTCGTCATTGTTTGGCCATTTTGCCATTCCCAAACCTCCTGATGCATGATGGCTTTTATTGACACTACCGCTGTGACAGGCTGAAGGCCATCTCGTGAGTAAATGATTGCAATTGCTTTACGCAAAAGGGCACTCAGCCCAGTCAGACTTGCTCCGAACTTTACAATTGTCTGTTGTTTTATGTCACGGTGGGTTTCCTCGTATTTGGGGAGTACTAACTAGACTAGACTAGCCGTTGGGAAATCTTCAATTGGCTTCTGTGTCAGTTGGGTTTGTATAAGTCCGAGTCCGAGTTCGAATACACGCGTTCACCGGATTCATCGCCGAAGAAAATGCTTTATGTGTTCCTGGTAAGATAACCTTCATCACAACCCAGAGCGATAATAAAAGCTCGGAAAATCATCAGATTGGCATCGAAGCCAGAACGAGAAGGAGTTTTATGAATTAAGTGGTGTAGTTGGCAGGGGGCAAAGAACCCAGCATCATCGCTCATTCCTGAAAACGTTCCTGTGGCGAAACTATAATTCGCGAAAGCACATGGCACTTTCTTTCGTCGGCTCGCCGAGTTAAATACATGTGACCCAATCCCTCGTCTCTCTCCCCTTGCTGAAGACCGTGGCGCAGGGCGTGGAAACCCCTGTGAAAGTGAATGTAGGGTAAATCTTGGATTATTTTTCTGAGCACTCCCACGAGGGGAGGGAGCTGGATTTAGGAACGAACAGGCAGGGTGCCATGTAGTCGGCGTCTACTGCAAGGAGTCTCTCGAGTTAGACTGAGATTTTTTTTATGGGCGCTAGGAAATTCATTACCGCAGTAGCTTAATCTTGGAGGTTGAAACCGGGAGGTGGGCGCCCCGAAACCAGCTCCGTGGAGCCATGCTTTCGGCTCCAGGCACCATTTCGGTGGTCATTCAGGTTTCCGCGGTTGCACTAGCTCAATCCAAATGGCACCTCGCATGCCAGGTACTAAATTCGGTCCTTTCTCCGGGCTGAGGAGGGCTCAGAAAAGGCGATGCTACTTACTTCGGGTTGTTTGTGTTTGTTATTGTCAGTATTGGTGTTTATGGCAGGGTTATGATTCCCATTTCCGCGAAATTCCTGCGCGAAGGCTAAAAAATTCACTTCACGTAGTACTTCCGCGTTCCGTGCCGTGGTCATCAAGGCACTGCCAAATCCAAAAGTCCGTCGCGGAAATCACGTCTGAGTGGTCAAATTTCCCTTTCCGCGGGAAATTCCGCAGAATTTCCCGCGGGAATCCTAACCAAAATTTACGGTTTACGCGCCCTACTTGGTACTCGGATGCTCTTCGAGCTTCGCGGGCACATACCTGAACTCTACATTTGCAGCTCAAGTGCATTCTTTATGTGCCTCTGTGACTGCTGTGTACTTGTCTTTCTTTGTTTTTGGGAGAGTACTAACTAGACTAGACTAGACTACATTTACACAGCTAAAATCTCAAATGGCACTGACTTTATAATCAATTATGTTGATGACAAATCAATTGACATTTAAACAAGCTCGCCCTGGCCGTTTGGCTTGGGCCTTTGGCCTATCTCTTACTATCCGAAATCAGCGACAAGAGCACGCACAAGACATGCACATATGCACTCTCGGGTATTTCTTTGCGTTTGTTCCAGGAGCAAAAATAACTTCGACTGGATTTAGAATTGGGAACTATATGATCAAATGGGCTGGAATAACATTCGGATTTAAGCCCAGGTACTGGACCTGCTAAGCACTGGTTTTTGCCTCACATGCTCTTGGAGGGCTGCACGAAGATGGAAGTTCTCGGCTTGTAAAATGGTTCCGTTTCGCTACGACAGAGAAAAAAATGGCAGCGGCTGATTAAAATACTTCCCTGAAAAATAGAGAATGATTCGTCAATCCTTCTCACTCACCTCCACTTGGCTTCGAAGTTCAGGGCAGTTTAAGAGTTGACCAGCGCTCGGGCGATCGTTAGGATCCACCTGAATTTTTAATGTGATATGAAGAACATACGGCCATATTCTTTAAATCAATAGAAGCAAAAGCTGCTTACCTGCAGCATCATTTGGACTAAGTCCTCGAGCTCGGTCGGTAGCAGTTCAATTTCGCCTAATCTTAATTTTCCCTCGCGAATTGCGATCCATTCTTTGCCGTTCTTAGGCAGCTTTTCGCCCAGTATTATTTCATAAACAGTGCAGCCCAGGCTGAATACGTCACATTTGGTCAAATCTCGATTGGTGGACGGATTTAGCAGCTCAATCGGCAAGTATCTTGAATCTAAAATCCAAATAAGAACAAGATCAGGTGGACTGGTGACAGTTCTAGTTTTTACACAATTCCTTTTTTTTGAACTCACCGCCTTCTTCCATCACCTCTTCTCCATTTTGACATGCAAGACCAAAGTCTCCCAGTTTGTAAATATTCTGCTTCGTATAGATATTTCCTGGCTTGACATCGAGATGAACCATCTTATTCCCATGAAGTGCCTTGGGAATGATGGCAAGGTCAACAATTATTGTCATTGAAGGGACAGAATATATGTGTGTTGGAGTGATTCTATTATCGAGTCTTTCAATTTACCTCGAGAGCGAGCACCATTTGCCGCAAAAATGAAAGCACTTCTACAAAGGGCATTTGCAGCCCAGCTACGAGCTGATCTTCTAAATTCTGTTCGCATAATTCCATGGCAATGAAGAGGCGCTCGTCCTCCACCCACGCTTGGTGATAGCGCACGATGTGCTGCGAAATTTCGCTCCCGGCTGAAAGATGTGCTAACACGTGCACCTCGCGTAAAAGGACCTGAAGTTGCCCTCGAGATTTGAATCGTTCTTTCGATACTTTCACCTACCCATCAACACATAGCAAATGTATTATCTTAGGGATTATATGCTTACGGGTACTGTTCGCACATGTACAAAAGTTCAAGGCAGAGGTAGTTCGCAGAATTCGAGCAAGTTGACGTACAGCGTAGTCACATGCGTCCATTTTGTTTCGGCACTTTAATACGTGTCCAAACTCTCCGGATCCAAGGAGTGCAATTGTATCAAAATCCTCTGCGAACCGACCGCGAGCTGCAGGGACTTCATGCGCATGGCTGCATGACGGAGAGCTACTAACACCCATATCTTCGACAAACGAATCCGATCTTCCAAGAGGAGCAAAGGGCTTTGTCGGGAGAAGTATAGAAGGATTTCTCAATATGGATTGGTCGGTGAAGTTGAGACCAAGGCATGGCGTAGGTTCAAAGAAAAAGCCATCTGCTCCACTTTCGGCGACGGCGTCCCCGCTAGAATCGCATCGCTGTACATATCAGAAATTTGAACATCAGCGAACAACAGACCAATTAGGACCTTTGATGAATGCTGTTCTACTAGAAAATATCAAGATATTTTGCGTAATTTCCCAAGCTATTAGCAGTGGAACCCACGCGTGGTACTTGAATCCTGGATGTTCTTCTTCTGCGAAAGACCTAGGAGTATATTTGCACTTACCTTAAAGCGCTTTGGCGATGGAGATGACATCTTCGTCAACACTGGTTTTAAGGCTCGATTATTGACCTCGGATCTTCGCAACTTTCCGACCGCCTTACTGTTGCTGTGGTTAGATCCGCGCATCATATGATAGTCTGTCTGATACACAACATTACTTCTTATGTTGTGATTCAATCAGAGAAGATCATGAAGGGTGCGGGTGCGGGTACGTACGTACACACAGATTCACTTGAATTCGGAATTGCTGCAACTTCAACAACTCGAATATATGTTGTTGAGTTGCTGAGTGCGTCAGAAGGTAAGTACTATGCGAGCAAGTGACACTGCGGGGGGAGGAAAAGCAGCTGTGGTGCGGGGCGTCATCTACGGCGTGGTCTGCAATACGATGAGGATTCTATTAACGTACGGGCCAATCGGCGATCTCGGCGAATTCCGAATAACCGAACAGATGGCGGATGGCTGATGACGCGGCCGTCGCCGAAGCACATTCAGCCATCAAAACATCGAAAGTTACTTGCTGAAGAAGACAGGGCTCCTTCGCTTCGGCCTTTCGGATCTGTTCGCCCGCCAAAAGAGAAGGACATTTTTTCATTCCTCTTACCCTTCCGGGATGGGGTGAGGCTCAAATGGGCCTCTTCAGCTTCAGCTATCGCTTTCGCTTTTTATTTGTAGGAGCTCAAGCCGCCTTCATCGAGGTCTCGGTAGACCTTGCTTCTCTCGTATTGCAATGCGACGGACAGAATTTGTCATCGAAAGGAACGGGTGGTTCGCCGGCTCATGAGACTTGACTGGGTTAGGCACACACTGCAGGCAGCTCACACTGGTAGCGGTTTGAAACATTTAGATCACACGGGTGCGCGATGCCTTGCCTTTCGAGCTTTGGACATCTCTCTTTGAGGACGATTTTGCACTTCTCTTCAACTCCCATGAGGATCTCATTAGAGGCTCTAATCACATTTTCTCTCATCTTCGAAAGTTTGGTCTCCTCATGCATGTTGGCCGTGGTGGTACAGCATCAAAAACTGAAGCGATGTATTTTCCATCTCCTCGTCAGGGCATCAGGGGAGGGAACGGATTCCTAGGAACTTCGGGCCACCGACAGATGATGAACCCTTCCGTTATGAATTTGCAGCACCGCTTGGTACTTGAATTATCCGTGGGACTCTCGTTTGATCAAAG
>Ga0307979_1001913_pt1 | contig 14618 bp, 4 predicted proteins | sample OrgLakmetage1058_FD_201833 | JGI IMG/M metagenome (GOLD analysis project Ga0307979, IMG submission 201833) | Saline water microbial communities from Organic Lake, Antarctica - #1058 | ecosystem: Environmental > Aquatic > Non-marine Saline and Alkaline > Saline | place: Antarctica: Organic Lake...
TTGCGCTTGGCATTGTTGATTCTAGTGTTGTTGTTGTTGTTGTTGGTATTGTTGTCCTGGTCGATGACGTCACCGTTATTGTCTTCGTCGTCGTCGTCGTCGTCAGAAGCAGGAGCGCTGTTGCTGCTGAAGCTTCCCTCACTGAGGCTGTTGTTGTGGCTGCTGCTGTCACTGCTGGTGTTGAAATTGTTGCTCTGCTGCCCGTACACATTGAGTTTCCCAGGAGCTGGTGGTGTAAATCGAACCAAGTCGTTAGAAATGGCATTGAACGGCCCACTGGCATTGATGGCTCCTCTTTCTCCTACAACGGCGCTGGCCTGGCCTGCTTCCTCTTCTTCGGTCCTGGAGATGGTTTGCTCAGCGTTCTTGCGGTGCTGGCAGAGAAGATCGAGGCGAAGTGCCCCCTCTGTGGATAGCAGCCCCGCGAAGGGCAGAAAGATGGCATCTGACGCACCGAATATCTGCAAACGGTCAGGATCACTGCTGCTGCTGCTGCTGCCACCGATGAAGTTACCTCCACTGCCGCGGCTGCTGCTGCCCCTACTCGTGAGCAATCGTTGAGATGCCACGGGCGACGATGGCGGCGACATGCGTTGAGAAGCTGTTGTCACGTCCTGCGGGGCAGCAGTTGCAGCAGCTGCTGCTGCGGCCGCGATTGCGGCCGAAGAAGGACGAGGCGACGAATGTTCCCGGAAACGGCCACTCCGGCGAGGCGTGCTGTTGCTGCGCTGAGAGCCAGGCCGCGCGTTGAGCTTGGCGCGAGTCGCCAAAACTGGCAAGAGATACCACGCCCACTTTTCAAACTCAACGAAGCTGAGCCTGTTGCTGCTGCGATTGTTGCCTGAACGAGTCATTCCGGTTGCAGTGTGCTCTGTAATAATCACTCTGGTTGCTTCTCTTGCTTCCGGGGCCATCACGCCAGGAGGTGTACCTGCAGTAGCCTTTTGTGAAAGCCGCTTCTCTGTCAACAAGTGCGGAGGCAAATGGGGCGTCGCCAAAGCCTCTGATTGGCTCGCAAGCAGTAAATTGAAGGTGCCTGTGTCGACCAACTCATGCATCAGTCTGGATTCACCCAGGAGCGCAGCAAAATCAACAGCAGACAAAGAGCCTGCACCCGTGACATCCAACAAAGCAAAGGCGCGAGCTACTTCTTCTTGCCATATTGCTTTTCGGTTCAGAGCCGTGGTGGTTGCAGCATCAGCCGCTGCCGACGCTACAATCGCTTCTGGAGACATCGGCCGCTGTCCCTGGTAAGCTCTGTGAGTTGCAAACGGCAAATCAGCCAAGGTACCAGCCAACTCCAGAGTTTCCGCATTCGCTCTGTTACCACTGTTTCTGTCAGGACTGCCGCTGCTGCTCGGGCGTCTAAGACTATCACGGTTGCCTTCACGGCTGCTGCTGGCAGAAATGCTTCGACGACGGATGCTACTGCTACTGCTGCTCTGAGGCTTCACTAGCGCTGCAGTCCATTTGCGTGTAGCAAGAGCATCCGCCCGAGCCAACAATTTTCGCCTCGTGGCAATTCCTTTCGGTTTACCCCCCATCAGGGTGTTGGCCAGCTTTTCTCGCCTGGCCGCACTCACTTGCACTCCCAGGAAAGAGAGGGCTTCGTCGCGAAGCGCGAAGCTTCTTCTCAAAGTAAGCACCCGGGATTGCAGGAATGCACGGGCGGCAGTGCGAGGCGCTTGAAACGCTGCCTGCTCTTCTCCCAATACGAAAGCACCCACTCCAAAACCAGCGTCCGCAATCGCAGTACGGCGCAGAGAACGAAAGGTAGCCCATTGCCTTGCGAAATGTGCTTTGTATCGTGCTAATGGCGTGTTTATTTCGCTGTAGTCGTGACCTCCAAGGTTGTAGGCTTGGCCTTCATTACGGCTGGCAGAAACTGCATAAGAAGTCGAGACAACTGGCACATTCAACTCACTGCCCATTCCTTGTTCTAGCAGCAGCAGAGGGCCCACAGGTGCCGCAAGCCACGCAAAGGCTTGCGCACGCTTGGCGGAGAGGTCAAAGACACGCTTGGCAGTGCCTCGGAGCCAACCTGCGGCATCGTTGCGTTTGGTACGGTACGCTTGGCCCGCGTCGAGGTAGGCCTGCGCTTTCTTGATCTTGCGCCGTTTCTTCTGCCGCCGCTTCCGCTGCTGCTGCGGGGTTAAAACAGCGGTGGAAGCGGCTGCTGCTGCGGCTGAGGTAGACTCATTCTGAGGGGATTCCAACTGAGACGACGGCGACTGCTGCTGGCCTTCTATCACTATCATACCTCTGTCCTCAACGCTGTCCTGGTTTTTGCCTTCGATGTTGACTTCATCGTTCTCGTCCTCTTTATCGCCGTCGTCATTGTCGGTGAAGGCACTGTCGCCACTGCCTGACAATTCGTCTCCGCTGCTGCTGGCATCACTGCCACTGTTATCGTCGTCATCGTCGTCACCCTCCGTGCCTAGCAACAGACCCGGCGCATGCGCTGGCAAGAACCCTCCTGGTACTGAAATAGGCCTTCCTGTGACATCATAGCTGACAGCAGCAGCAGCAGCCTGTGACGTGCCCCCTGCACCGCGTTGCGGACTGCCAACAACTGGAGACGACGAAGAAGGACGCAACAAAGAGGCCAGCCCTGATCTCCCGCCCCCGTTTTGTTCTGGTCGGCTTGGGCTGCCTCGAGAAGCGGCTCTCCCCAGTCTCAGTTGGCGCTGCCTGGACCCGGGTCTTACAGGGTGGTACGCATCCACAGGGAGGGGAACTTTAGCCAGGGCTTCCTGGGCTTTCCGCCTCTGCAAACTGTACAGCAGCAGCTTCGCTCGGTCCAAGCCATCCATGATTTCGGAAACCCCGACAAACTTTTGCGCAGCAAAGGTAGGCGCTGCTAAAGCCTGCCAAGCGATATCGTCGTCGTCTTCGTCATCGTCGTGGTTCGTTGCGATGCTTTCGTCACCCTCTTGATTGGGTTGCGTCACAGCTGTCTCAATGTCACTGTCATCGTCGTCGTCGTCGTCTTCACTTTCCACATGTTCTTCTTCTTCTTCTTCTTCTTCTTCTTCTTCTTCCTCTTGCACGCCATATTCTTCCCCTTCACCATCATCCTCTCCTTCCTCGTATTCACCGCCCTCCTCATCCCATCCGGCACCGCCCTCTTCTTCATCTCCTGACCTGCTTCCATTCTCGTCGAACTCTCCATCTTCTTCTTCTCCCTCTTCTTCGTCCATAGATACAGCTGCGGCCGCTGCAACAGCAGGCCCTGGGCGCATAGATCCTCGACGGTTGATGCCTCCTTGGCCACCATCGATACTGTCGTCATCATCGTCATCCTTGGTTCCAAGCTTGTAACTCTTAGCTTTCGACAACAAGGCCACTCCTTTTTTCTTCTTTTGCTGCAGCGGCTCTTCTTCGGAATCGTACTCATCGTCGTCGTCGTCGTCGTCAACACCGCGCAGCGCTTTCGCCGCCCGCCGCCCCACCCAAGACAAGGTTTTCCCCAGCACCCCTGCTTTGGCCCTTCTCGCCCGGCGCCGATGGCGCGCCGCTCGTTTCCGCCCTTGCTCTGCGGCTCGCACTTCGGCTTGCTGGGCGGCAGCACACTCGTTGAAGAGACGGTTGACCCAGGCTTCGAAGACAGACACGTCAGCGACACCTTGAGACCCTTGCACTACAGCTAAAGTCAAATCGGGCGGCGATGTATCCTCATTGCCGTCATCATCACCATCAATGCCGTCACTGTTGTTCATATCACTAGGATTGCCCACACCAAAGGGGGAAAGTGGGCCCATGCGGTTCTTTGGACTGTGCCCCAAAGGCGACAAGTTTTCAAACGAAGAAGATTGATTTTGCTGTCGTTGCAGCACCACTAACGCACCGTCTTCTCCTTCTAGTGTTGTTCTGGGCGTCGTCAGCTCTGCAGGCTCTACAGGCGGCGATTCTTTGACCCATGATTGCGGTGCAAAACAAGCGCTTCGCGTGCCCAAGCTGTAGTGCCCCCCACCCGCAAAACCCCAGTGTGGGCCGAAGCTGGCAGACGGTACCCCTACCGGGGGTGGTAGCGGCCAAATGGGGGCCTCCTCGTTTTTGTTCTTTTTCTTTTGCTGTGCACTGCTGCTTTCGGGATTGTCCCTGCCCAAAGCCACAAGAGGAGGCGGAGGTGGTGGAGCTCTCATGCCCGCTCGATTGGTACGCGTCTTCTCCTTGAAGTCAACAACTTCTCGAGGAACTTCATCACCACCATCAGATCCTTCTGTTTTGCGCTGTTGCTTCTTCTTCTTTTTCTTTGGCCTCGGTAGCAAGCCAGCCGTAAAGAGAGCGTCGACAGCTTCGCCCGTCGGAGCGGCCTGTGCACCGGTCCGAGTCAGTTGTGACTTGGCTACTTCGCTTTCCGCTAATGCTAAGACTTGCGCGTCTTCGGCTCTCTCCTTCTCCGCAGCAGCGTCAGCTTGTGCTCGAGCTTCTTCCTCTTCTGCAGCAGCCGCAGCGGCAGCCGCCGCAGCCATCTGCCCTAGCTGATCTTGCATGCTCGACGCTCGTCGTGAAGCAGATCTCCCCAGAGGCTGCGCAAAGTCCGAGGGTTGGTCCAATTTCTGAGGCACTGCAATGGAAGACCGTCTCCGTGCATTGGCCGTCATCACTACATGGGAGGTTGGGTTGCGCGGACTCTGCAATGAGCCTTTGGTTGCTGGCGTGGCTCCAAAGTTACCCTCCGCTACAATCGACGACGAACGACGACGTTGCGGGGTAGGCGCACCAATGCTATTACTGCTACGAGCAGAAGAAGGCTGCGTACTCATACCGTCACCACCTCCTTCTCCATGGCCTTCTTGACCGCTTCCCTCCGATGTCAACTCCAACACAGATTCCTTCTTCACAGAAGCAGCCAACATGGCCGCTGCTTTGGCTGCTGCCTGCCGTTCTTCTTTCAGCCGAGCGGCTACGGTGCGCGTGACCAGTGCACCTCTTCTCTGTTTCAGAACGGGGCCTCGCAGTTTCCGCATCGCAGTGCCTCGCAGAAGAGCGCCGATTTCGATGCTGTTCACGGCGCCACTGTTGTCCAAGTCAAGCTGCGAGAAGAGCTCTAGGACACGCTTGCGCCACTGTTGAATGCGAGCATTGGCTGCAACAGCCGCCACTGGCTCTGGTTCAGCTTCTTTGCGCCTCTCTTCTCTGGCCGACGCCTTCGTTGCAGCCACCTCATCGGTTTGGTTCAGCCAATCTTCTGCGTCCGCCAGTGCCTGCGCTGCCGCTGCTTCTTGATTCAGGCACTCTTGCAGCTCGGCCGCTGCGAATTCCTCTGCTCTGACGGCGGCTGCCGCCATGACCAGATCGTGTTCATACGCCACGCTCAAACTCCGTCGCTCCACCATCTCGACCATTTCCCCTACTACGGACGCCACCTCTATCGCCTCTTGGTTGCTTCGGGCGCGTACTTTTACGGTCAAATTCCGGAGGCAAAACGCCACCTCGTCCTCGGGCTCGCCTTCTTCCACCCCTTCCGGGTAAAGCTCTTCGCCTTCTTCCTCGTACCTCCTGGCCATCCGCGCCGCGAAAGCAACGTCATCTTCATCCTCATCATCGTCTCCAGACCAATGCGAGGAGGACGTTTCCACGGTGTCTAAGTCCCCGTCGTCGCTGACCCGATCCCCCAACTCCTCCTCTTCCTTGATCCGCCGCCTCGTGGGCACGCTTTGCAAGCTGTTGCTGGCCCGAGTACTCGCGCCACGAAGTTCGTCAAAATGGCCAAACGATTCTTCTTCAAGCTCGCTGATGTCGTCGTCATTGTCGTCGTTATCTGCTGCTGCTACTGCTACTGCTGCTTCTGCTGTTACAGCCGTTACCCCTGTTGTTGCGGATAAAGCTCCTGCTGAACTTTTGTCGTTGGGCTTTCCTTGAGATTTATCCTTCGGTGAATTTCTCGAATGGCTCGAGAGGTGTGTTACAGTACCGCCCACCGTTGACAACTCATTCTTTCCTGTCGCCTTTGACTCTTCTTCTTTGGCCTTTTTCTCTCGAAGATTCTTCTTCATGGCAGCTACAGCGAGATCATGGTCCGGCACCACTACGGCATGTTTCTCGTCAACTTTCTTGACCGCCGCGGTCAACTTCGCAGTCACTACTTTCTCCTCGCGCTCCCGCAACTCTTGGTCGTCGTAGGGTTCTTCCCACCCGTCTTCAGGATCTTGTAATCTCGCCAAACGCGCTTCGAATTCTTCCGAGAGTTTGGCTTCCCATGCTGCTAACTCTTCGGAGGCTAGAGTGTATGCTTCTAGGCGCTTTTGTTCGATGTCTGCGGCACGCAACTCAGCCTCCCACACCAAGACCTGAGAAAGAATAGATGGAACAACATAATTTTTAAGTGTGTAGGGTACGAGTGTGTGAAAATGTTAAACGCATAGTATGTTGAAATAAAGAGCGATATTCTAGACTCATAGAGTCCCTTTTCGACAAGCAAGAAAAGTGATCTTTAAGCCATACTCACACGGAATCATATAGGCACACTAGCGAATATTACTATTTAAGTATCTATCTAGTCATTCATGTTTACCTCAGCCTCTACATCCTCAACCACTTCCTCTAGAGCTTGTGCGCACTCGGCTCGATCCGCTGCCAATGCTGCTACCCGCTCGCCAGCGCCGGCTGCACATCGCGCCCTCCACACGCCCGCTAAGCGGTCGTTCTCAGCCTCGATCTGCCACCCTGCCAACTCCACTGCTGGCACACCTGCCACTGCGGTAGCTGCTGCTCCGATTGTATGATTCTCGTCGGTAATTTTGTCGCTGTTACCGTCGGTAATTCTGGCGGGAAAGCCGTCGGCGTTAATTCCGGTCGAAGAACTGCTGCTGCTGTTGCTTCCGGCTGCTGCTCCTGCTACACTGTAAACACCACCGCTGGTGAATACTTGACCCAATGCACCGCCACCGATAGCACCAGCACTACTAACATTAGTACCACTACTAACACCAGCATTAATGCCTATGCCCTCTTCTGTGGCTGCACCAGTAAGCATGAGCATTCGTGCGTGCGCAGCAGCATCTGACCCCGGCGGCCCGGGAGCTTTCGGGAATGGTTGCACGGGGAAGGTCGCCTCTCTGGGAGCATCACGCCTTGCTTTCGCCGCTTCCACAGCTTCCAACAGGGCTGGCTTCTGGTCCTCGAGCAACTCCAGTTCGCGGGTGTAGTCCATCGCCAAGGCCCGCTTTCTCCACCCACCCTGTAGTGCGGCCGCAGCCTTCGCGGAGGCTTCTTCGATGGATGACTCCAACTCCACAAGCTCTCGTTCCGCTCGTGCCACGGCATTCGCGAGGGTATACGCTTGTGCTTTTCCCACAAATTTCCGTTGCCTCTCCACTGCCAATTCTCCTTCAGCGGTAACACTCACTGCTTCATGGTCTAAGCTTGTAGCGTCCTGGTAGCGTTCCTGAAACAGCACGTGGGTGCCTGATGGGGGCCTTTTCGGTGGCTTGGGTTTCGGCGGTTTGGGGGACACCAGAGAAGGGCCCCACACCCGACGGGATTTCGGCCCCCACCCCCCTCGCGAAGTCCACACCCCTTCACGCGGCCAGGTGGGCTTGTAGGGGGGGTTCGTAGGCTTCACCACTGGCTTTGGCTGCGGCGGCGGTGCTTGTGCACCTTCTTCCAGTGTTGAGGATGACGCACCATCAGCCACCTTGGAGTCCACGAGTGCTTTGGTGGCAGCCTCCTCTTCAGCTGCGAGAGCTGCAGCAGCGGCAGCGGCCTCAGCAGCAGCGGCAGCCTCCGCCGCTGCAACCACAGCCGCCGCAGCGGCAGCTACACAGTAAGCTTGCTGTGCTTCCCACAAGCGCATGTCTTGCCAAGCAGTCACTTGCACGTCCACTATCTCCACTATCTCGTCTAATGTAGTACTGCACACGGCTCGAGCTTCGATGTCGTAGCGCTGCTCAACCTCAGAGGTGATGGACTTCAGGACAGACGTCACTTCTGCAATCACTTCTGCCTCGTATGCCGCTGCCGCAGCCGCTGCTGCTGCGGCAATGTCCATCTCTTCTTCCGCTCCCTCTGCGGCTTCCGCAGCTGACTCTAACTCCGCAGCGAGGCCTCGCGCGTTTCCTCCATTCAAGCTCCCACCGCTAGTGCCACTTCCCGGTGAATTGAGCTCCCCACCAAGGCCTTGTCTCGAGGACGCGCGTCGCCGCATGGTCTTTCTCCGTGAAGCACCGGGACCTGGAGAAGCACCGGGACTCAAGGAACTGTTCCGCCTTGACGCTGCTTTGCTCAGCCGCCGGCCCGCGTTCTTCTCCGCGGGCGACAGAGGAGTCATCGGGCTGTCGGGCTCACTGCCACTTCCTCCACCGCCACCATTGGCTTTCAAGCGCGACTCACGACGTTTCCGGAGCTTGGCGGCTGCTTTCGCCACCATGAAAGGGTTTGCCATAGCAGGACTGGGTGGCTCTCCTCCTCCTTCCGAGGAACCATCCACAGGGCCGCTGAGGCGAGACGACCGCCGTGACGTGGCCACTCGACTGCTGCTGCCGGTGGGACCAGCTCCACTGTCGTAGGGCGCCAGAGCCTCTTCGGCCACGCGAATCGCCTCGTCGGCAATGGCAATCGCGCATTCGGTCAGGGCGGCTTCCGCTCTCTCGGCATCGTCTTGTGCTACCATGGCACGGGCTAATTCGGGGGAGGGCTCTTCCTTAGGCTGGCGCTGCCAGGCTTCTCGCAAAGCATGCTCCGACGCCTGCGCATGCACTGCGGCCAAATCCAAGTCTTCGTCTCTGTCCCGATGCACCCGTTCCTTAGCTTCCCTGTGCGCTATCGCAACGGCCAACTCCTCTGCGCGTTGGTCGCGTTGTACACTAGCCTCAGCGGCAACGTCATCTGCTTCGCTGGCTTCAGCCACTGCAGCTGCTAAATTCTCATCGGCTAGTCTCTGGGCCACCTGAGGCTGCTGCTGCCAGAACAAAGCGTCTTGGCGGTCCTGATCCGCAAAGACCTGGTTGAAGATTTGCAGCTGGTGGCGGTACGACACGGCAAGCCGAGAGAGGAGCCGTTCCCGAGCTGCGTGCGCGACGTGGCGCGTCAACAAAAAGGACGCTTCTTTTCGGAGCCACGCGTGCGCGCCTCCTTCGGGTGGGAGTTGCTGCTTGCCACCGGAAGAAGAAGAAACTACTATATTAGTGCTAGTTGTAAGAGGTGGCATAGTCGTCAAATGTTGATGCCAAGTAGCCACGATGTCGCCGCGCATGACGCAGGTTAAATTGACCCGAGCTGCTGCAGCTGAAGCTTTCATCATAGCTGCCTGGCGGGCTGGTGATGCCAAACCAACCTCTTTGTCCACTGCAGAAGGTGCCTTGGTTGACGATGCATTTTCGTATGGCCTCGACCGCGGATATGTGAAGGCGCTACCAGAAGATTGAAAAGACGACTTTGTCTCTGTTGCTGGATTCCCTTGGTTGTCTGCTCCATCACCATCTTGAAACCTTGTGGGCTCCTTCCGGATTTCATCCAGAGAAGTGATGGCATGCGGTAAAAGGGGGGCTTCTTTTGGTCCCCACCGCAGTAAAGCAACACGCTTGCGCAAGAACGCCGTCGCGTCTCTTCTTGCTTTGGTCTGCTCCAGATACACGTTTTGCCATGACACGTCCAGCAACGACGCACTCACTTGCGCCGTGTGCACCAGAGCAGTGAAGGCAAGAGCTGTTCTTGTAGGGTGGCCCATGATCACCAACTCTTGTCGGGCAATTTTCGCTCGTCGTAAAGCTGCTTGAGCGCGCGCAACAATCCCAGGCCCTGCTGCTGGCTTCACTACTGCCATCGCTGAGGATGACGACAATTGATCAGTAGAGCTGTTGCCACTGGGTGCAATCGAGGACCGGCGCCGACGCCGCAGCGCACCGCCGCTGCCACCTCGCACGCTATTTCTTCGCTCCATTGGCTGTTTGGGGCTCAGGGGCGATTTCGGCGACAGTGGCTCTATGTTATTGTCTTGAGAAGAGACTCCGGAAACTAATGAGCCACCTCGCTGGCCTGGCATTGATAACGACGACGGTGACGATGAAGGAGCTGAACCTGAACTTGGCTCTGGTCTACTGAACGCCTCAAAAGCGGTTTGCCGCGCGTGCCACACTTGCACGCTCCAGGCCCCTTTCGCCAACAGCCACGCTGCATGCTCGTCGCGCACGTTCGCGCTGGTGGGGTCGTCGGGAAACGCTACGGCAAACTCCCAGGCCTCTCGCTGAGCCTCGACTTGAGCGGTGTGCACCGCGCGCTCCGCGGCATACGCTGCTTCTCTTGCCATGCGCTCATACCTTTGGGCAGGGGTCTCTTCTTCTGCCTCGTCTTCCGAAGACTCTTCGTCTGATGACGGCGCATTCAAGGGCGCGATATCGGACGACAAGAAAGCACCCAGCACTTTATTCGAAGTGTTTGTCACGGCGGCGACACTGCTTGTAGGACTGACGATACTACTGCTGCTGGCTGCAAAGTTGATCAACAGGGCGTCGCTGTCGCCTCCACGACGGCGGCCACTGGCGCTTAAACTTCTCTTGTTGGCATCTTTGTTGAACTGCGCTCGTTCTTGCAACAGGAGCGTGTCCCGCGCCACGTGCTTGTGTCTGCGCAACAACAGTAGCGTTGCCCGCTCGTTCACAGTCATGAGCTCGATGAGTGCTTTGAAAGGCGGTGGCGCATACACGCCGCCTTGTTCTGCATCGTCACCACCATCTCCTCCATTTTTCGCAGCTGCACTGTTTTTGGATCCACGGTTGCGCCGGTTTTTCTCCAGCCTGGCTTTTTGAAACTCAAACACTAGCCATTCTACAAGCTCTTCAAATTCCACGCCCCCACTGCCGTCCTTGTCAACCACATGGAAGATTTCATCCATGGCACTGTGCGTCAAAGGTCCACCGATGGAAGCCGTCAAGACCCGGCGCATGAGTCGACCATGCAACAAGCCACGAAACTCCAGCTCGTCAATTTCTCCACTGCCGTCAAGATCCAGCAACGAAAACGCTTCTTCCAATTCTTTGCGCCACATTTTCTCGCGCACTACGTGCAACAAGGCTGCTCTCTGTTGCTGTTGCCTCTTTGCTCGCTTTTCCAACGGCTCAATTACAGCATCACGCTTGGCTCTAGCTTCTGCCCGCGCAGCTCGCCGTGCTTCTTTCTGCTGCCGAGCTTCGTCACTGTCAATCTCGACGGTTCCTTCATCGCCGTCGTTCTCTCCACTATTCTTGAGCAGTAAAGGGCCTCCAGATTTACCCTTTTGGTGCGTGACCATCCCTAATGTGAAGCCTCCAAAGAATCCTCCTTGACCTTTTCCTTTCTTCTTCTTCTTGCCTTTCTTTTTCTTCTTCTTGCCTGGATTCTTGCTCTCGTTCTCATCCCCACTGTCTGAACTGCTCTCCATCAAGTTCACGTCCTCATCTTCGTTCCCAAGGAGCAACAGTTTGGCTTGCCGGGCCTTGTCCTTCAACTTTTCTTTGGCGTCGTAATCGCGCAACGCATGCTGTTCCGCCAGCACCCATGCCCGGGCTTGAGCCTTGTCGCGACGCCTCGTTTGCTGCAGGAACACTTTCAGTTGGTGTGGGTACTGCAACGCGAGTCTGACGCCTGCGCGCCGCCTGCCAGCATCCTTGACATACAGCGCCAGGCGTGTTTTGGCTGCGGTAGCGTTGGCAACGTGCCCCGCGCGCAGTGCTTTGACCCTTCCCTGTAAGAAGCTGGCCGCCGCCGCACGCGCCTCCTTTTGGGGGGAAGCATGCCAGGCTTTGGCGATGATCCGGCGGTTGTGCTTGCTGCGCGACTGCCCAGCCCCAAAATCTGCATCAATGCCCGTGCGCCGCAGCAGCCGCCACACTCGAAGCCTCTCTGCCAGTGTCCTTCGGGCAAAAGCAGCCACGCCTAGGGTTGCCAGTGGCAGCTGTAGCATACGTGCCACGCGCAGTGATTCGGTGCGATCCGCTACCCAGGCAGGCACCGGCAACAGTGCATCTCCGGTGGATTCCCCTGCTTTGACTCCATTAAAAGCACCCCACTCCCGGTTGTTAGGGTCGTCTTGCTTCGCTTTCGCGGCCGCTGCTTCCGCTGCGGCTTTGGCGGCCAGGGCTTTGCGAGAAGGCGGCAGTTTACGGTTCACGAGCTGCGAGGAACGGTCCACAAACCTTTGATTAAAGGGCATGGCGGTGGTGAAGACGAGACAGAGGAGATCAGAGGAGCACTAGACGGTACAGATTGACTTGCGAAGAAATAAAACTGTAATAAGATCAATATCAAAAACATAGATGAGTCAAATCCCAAATATAAGTTGAATTCATGTCCGTTACCGTTCGAGAGCAGCCAAGCTGAGCAGCTCGCAGAAATCCGCTGCCAAACCGGGGTGCTGCTTGAGGAACCATTCCGGCGAAAACTTGGCGCCCGGCGCAACGGTCTTTTGCAAGGCTAGTGCATGCTCACCGTCGTTGCTTTCCGACATGCGGTCGCGTGCTAGCGGCACTCCTGATCAAGCATTCAATGACGACATGTTGAAATGAGTGAAATTAGTGATGAATTATTTAATTCGAAGGGACAAGAAATGAGATATCTTTCCCCTTGAGAAAGTCACCTTCAAATAAAGCACCCATTCAACCAAATCTAGTGAGGCGCTCTGTGCTCTTAAAATCAGACAAGTAAGAAGAAACGTGGCCTCATCATATGCAAAAGTAAACCTTTGGTGTTGAGCATGACGTCTTCATCATCGGCTGACAGCCAAGCAAAGGCCGCACTTCTTCGCATCGCATGGTGCAGCGCGCTCTGCCCTACTTTAAGCAGCCACGCGCTGTCGATGGGCAAATCCACGCAATGCTTGAACCGGTCAAAGACCCGCTTGAGGCCCGCCCGAGCCGCTAGGGTGCCCGGCACGCAAGCCTGGGCTCGTGCTGCCAGGTCGACAGCCACGGCATCTCGCTTGGCAATGGAATGGGTGTGGGCGGCCGGCACAACGCGCCGCTGAAAATGGTAAAACACCTGGTGCTGTTTGTCCCGCTGTACGAGCGCTTTCTTGGCGTGGGCGATGAGGTGCCGGCACGCTTCATTCCTGAACGCCAGCACTGATACCATGTAATCGCCCAGCTCTTTCAGCTCTGTGTGCCCCTGGCGACGCGCGAAGCTGATCAGCACCGCGTGCGCAACTAAGCCTTTCACGAACTGGTCGTGCGAGCGCTGCTTGCGCCCCCGCCGGGAGAAGGCTTTTCGGCTGAGCCAGCGCAAGGCCGTAAATGCCGAGCTGCGCGCGAGGTACACGTCACCCGGGGCACCGCCACGGGAAGTGGGCACTAAGATTGTTTCTCCGCCGCTGGCGACTGCAGCGGCCAGCGAAGCTTTCACAAACTCGTTATCGTCGTCGTCGTCGTCAGCATTGTAGCCACTGCCACTGCTGCTATTGCTGCTGCCCAGGTAAGATTTGTTGTCCGTTGAGGCCATCACTGAAGAGACGAGCATTTTGCGCCGCAGTTTCTCAGCTGGGGTAATGGCAAAGGATGCCGAGGGGTAGAAGTTGGAAGAATGGTAGCCAATGAGCGCGCGCCGCTGGCAGGCGACTCCCGCTCGAGCAGCAGCACGGTGTAGAAAGGCCGCAGCCTGAGCATTTCAGAAAGAAAATGAGATGAACAAATGAAGAGTTGAGTTTACAGAAAGAAAGAGAGACAACGACTTGAAAAAAAACATGAATTTCTGGTGTCCTAATGGTATCTACATCTGAGGCTGCAGATTACTCCTAGCAAAATGCTTCCAATGATCAGTACCTCCCAGCGTGGATGCGACAGTATGTCTTTACTCTTAGCCGCCAGTAAACGAGCAGTAGCGTTGCGCTTCTTGAGCACAACTCTAGCTTTGTCGACCAGATCGTGGACCGCGCGCATTGCGTGGTACACGTTCATCACCTGTGTAGAATGAACATAGTACATTAGGCGGGTGAGCACGTAGGCTTTGAAAAAACAGTGAAATGAAGCAACGACAAATGTATCAGTACATGAAAGAAACCAAAAGGATCTGGTAGGCATAAATGAGGTCTCATTCCATTGACGCGACTGCAAAACACAAGATTGACGGCTAATCATAAACACGTGGGTACTGTCTCACCTGTGTCCCGGCTACGTTGATGCCCACCGCCTGCACCACTGCCCGCTGCTGTTCCCAGAGGTGGGCAGATCGAAAGGAAGGGTCAGTCACCCCACTGGCCGTCATTTCAGGCGCTGACGTCCATGGCAGAGACGCCAGGGCCGCACGCGCACGAGCAGCAGGTGGGCCGTAGACCTACAGTAGTAGATTAGGACGAGGGAAAGACGAGAATGGTGGATAAAGGAAAGAGAGAGAGAGATCGTGCAAGAGTAGCAACGAGAAGGAAGAATGCAGTACCTCTGTGTCTATACCCACAGATTCGCCATGAGACTCAGGAGCACAAAACAAAAGGATATTATCTAAAATAAAAGCGAATTCCATCAGCAGACGAGCGCTTCTAGCCTCTACGTCAACATTCATTCTTCACCAACCTCTAGGGCAGCCGACTCCGCTTGGTCACGGGGACTCAGAGGGTCTCTGGGTTTGAATTTGGGGGGTTCCCAGGGGGACAGCTCGGGAGGGCCAGCGTTCACGCCTGGAGGCCGCCCACGAGGCCACGAGTCGGGGTA
>Ga0307979_1001915_pt1 | contig 14608 bp, 18 predicted proteins | sample OrgLakmetage1058_FD_201833 | JGI IMG/M metagenome (GOLD analysis project Ga0307979, IMG submission 201833) | Saline water microbial communities from Organic Lake, Antarctica - #1058 | ecosystem: Environmental > Aquatic > Non-marine Saline and Alkaline > Saline | place: Antarctica: Organic Lake...
CGTGCACGAATTACTTGCGCTATCATCATCATCATCATCGTCGTCGTCTTCTTCGTCGTCATCCGGTGACAACAGCGGTGGTGGTGCTCCTACCATCATCAACCAAACGGTCGTCAATTTGTTGCTGGCCTATCAGCGAGAAGAAGCAGCTGATCCGTTTGGTTTCTTAACCAGTGCCAAGTTGATTGGAGCGAGCTTGCATGCCAGCCTCTTAGAGCGCTGCGAGAATTACCGCAACGCGTGCGTTTTGCCAGCTAGCCACCCGTTGTTGACCCTGAAGCCCACGGCGGAGCCTCCTCGCCGTGCCAAGCGCCGACTTCGTGCCTTGGGTGACGGTCAAGACGACGATGACGACGGCGAGAACAACGATCCGAATGACGGCGGCAAGGGTGACGATAACGTCGAAGGAGAAGCAATAGACGAAGAAGGAGAAGACCTTCCGCCTTCCACCGAGGCAGCGGCAGCTGCAGCTACTCCAGGTTTAGAAGCGAATGTGGTGTGTTTACAGTGGTGCGACTGCGATCCTACCGGTGGAAGCGGTGCAGGGGCTGAAAACTTGCGAGCTGCAGTGCAAGGGTTCTTGCTGCTTGGAGCTACTGCAGAAACCACGTCGAAAGAAGAAGATGGCGGTAGTGCAAAAGCAGCAGCTGCTGCGCCCTTTGCGTCTTCAAGGCGATTGGTGCCGGTAGGACCTCTGCCAGCGAGTGCGAGCCGCCGTTTGCAGAAGCGCGCAGCCCACTTTCGGTTCGCGCTGCACCGCGCTGAGGAAGATGGCGTGTCCGACGTGCCGGCGGCTTTACTGAGGGGATTTGAGCTGTGGCTCTGCGAGGTGTACTTGCTTCTCTTTCCCAACGCCAACAACGCTTTCGTGGAGCGAGGCGAAGCCAAACTGTCGGACGGTTCCCCCTGTGGAGCTGTCTTTGCCCTGAGCACGCTGCGCTTTCTCGAGACTTTTCTGAGCTGTAAAATTGGCGGCGCTGCGCGGGCGGACCCAAATCTATGCGCGTGGTGGCGAGATGCTCTTGACCCCATCGCTGACAGTCGGGCAAGTACCTTGGTGGAGTCGGAAAAACAGGCAGAAGTGGCGTGAGAAATTTCGAGGAGGTCAATGGATGAAAACGACGGGCGCCGCTCGCCTCCCGGTACGTTGGTCAAAACGCATGTGTGGGCCGTAGGCAAAGCCGCTCAAAACACTTTTGGTACTGAAGATCCCAACTCCATCTGAATTTGAATTAGGCGATTTGATTCCGGTAATTGATCACTCAGCTACCACGGCTCGTAGTCATATACTTGATTCGAATTCATTTACTATTTAATTCTCAGTTTTGGAACCAAGGAGCCGTAGCCAGTAGCACCTGCAGAGCCAGCAGTGCCGTGCTGCGAGGCGCCTTACTACTAAACTCTCTCTTATATGCCCTAATCTTATCTCATTTGAATTCAGTTATCTGAAGAACTAGAACTTGAGATGGGACTTAGGACTGCGACACTTCCATCAACGAAGACAACAACAACGACATACACACCATGGCCTCGAAACCCAGAACAAAAACACATTTCATGGCAGGGTAGCCCCGGTCTCTGATAAAGCATAGAAACCAGAGCTGCATCATTCTCTCAGCTCATAATGCCATCAATCATCAGGCGCATGCGCAAAACGGCACACTGTTGGTCACACCTCGTTCCAGGTGCATAGCGCTTGGCTAGTGGATCCAAAGGCCTTTGCTGACACCCAACGATTTAAAAATCAGCTGGGTTAGTGTCTGCGGAATTTAACCCAAAGAGTTCGCTGAGCAGGCCGCCTCGAATGAGGTCCAGCACCACCTCCACCACAATGAGCAAAATCACGATGATCTCCAGATGGTGCGACGATTCGTTGGCCAGCTGCGTGGTCAAATTGTCGAGCAAGTTTTGAATCACGGCAAGACGGCTATTAATGATGCGCACGCGGTCTTCCAGGTCCAAATACGCCGAAGTGCGCTTGTAAATGGGCTCGTACTCGGAGTTTTCCCAGAAGAAATCGGGCGAGTCCAAAATGTCACTGTACAGGTTCACAGCGGAGCTCAGCAGAAAAGTGCGACCCATGAGCTGAGCCACGTCACGCCGTTTGAACTTCATGTGGCCATTCTGAGAGATACCCACCAGAGAAGAACACGTAGGCACATTCAAGATAGAGCAAAAGGGACGGTAAGAGGGCGAAAGATAGAAAGCCAAGCGAAAGGAGAGCAGCAGGAGGGTACAAATATTTGCAAAAATCGGAAGGGCTCAAGGGGAAGAGGTCAAGGACGCGATATGGTGCCTGTAAACTTCTGTCGCACCTGCGCCATTGCTTCGGGAATCGGCCGAATGGTCTCCACCAACTCCTCCAGCTGATTCTCCAGCACCGACAGCCTTGCCGACTGCGCAAAAGCAAAGGACACCGAGAGCTTGGTAAACGGGTCTCTCGGGTCGTTGAGCACGAAAGAAGCTCCGGTGCGCGCAAAACTCACACCAGGCATGGCCGACGCAGCCAAGTTGGCAGAGGCCACTGCATCGAGAGACGCGGGGCGGCGCTGCTGCGCACGCTGGGCGTGCTCTTCTTTTTGGTCGGGCACGTTGAACATCGATTCGCCCAGAGAGCTCGCGCGCTGGAGCCCTAGACTCGGAGGAGCCACCGACGACGTCGGGGACAGGTTCAGGCGGTCGAAAGGTTTGCGGTACAGGGCGCCGAGGCCATCGGACTCCGTGGCTGCTTTGCTGGCGGGCGTAACGGTAAACAGCGAGGAGGGCCCAAATTCCAGCCGGTCTTCGTCGTCGTTGTTCGTGAGCACGTCCTGGGAAAACTCCATCGCCAAGTCCAGCACCTATATTTTCAAAAGTATTCAGCAACCCAATTGAATGGAAAACAAATGATTCACCTGCCTAAGAAAGACTGCTGAAATCTGCCAAACAACCTCAACATGTTGTTGTATCGCGCACCTCTTTTTCTTCGCCCTCTGTGAAGCCCCACAGCACGCAAGCTCCGTACGGGAAGAAGAACGCAATTGGAGGGCCGTACGCGGCCAGTTCCCCCTGTAGCCTCGGGTCACCGGACCCTTCGCCATCGGAAAAGGTACCCTCGGCATGGCTGCGGCTCCCGTCTTCGTCTTCGCCCACGGCACGCCCCGGTAAGCCCATGCACACCACGTCACCAATCAGCACCGCCCTGTAGGGCAGTGAAGCAGCGAAGGCTTTGGTGTCGAAGGACTCCACCACGCATTTCGCAAACATGGCGTTCCGCGCGGCTTCCACCTGCGACTGGAAGTCGGTGTCGAGCGGCAGGTTGAGCTTCTGCCGGACCGTGGCTACACGGGCAGCTCGGAGGCGTTTGGCAGCTGTCAGCTTTTTGTTAGGGGCCGCAGCGGACGCCGCCGCGGCAAGACCGCCGGCTGGCGCCACCGGAGGTGCCCCTTCCGGGCGTACTTGGCCCCGCTGCTGCAAGCTCGGCGGAGCCAGCGAAGGGAACCCGCGGGGCGGTGGGATGGCTTGGTAGCCTGAGGACGCTGGTATAGCTCCATCTAACGTGTGCAGGATTTCGGATTTATGACAGGAGAAGCGGGGTTTAGCCCAAAAGGGCGAGTCTTGTGAAATTACAAAAATGCCACTCACAAGGTGTCGTTTCCGGCGCTAGTTCTTCATGATCAGAAAGAATTGGTTGCCTGGGTTTCGATGAACTGCGAAACATATCCGCGGGTAGTAATAGGATGCCCTTGAGTTGTAAGCTTGCGAGGGTACACTAAATTGCAAACAAATTGCAGAGGAAAGAGGAAAGCTGCGCACAGGAACTGCGATACAAACTAGTGATGATAGAACGGCAGGGAAGAGTTCTGTCGATTGAGCTTTCGTTTCCGAAATCTAAGACTAACGAGGGAGTAAACAAGCTAAGCTTTGCTAGAGTTATCCAGCAGCCCGCAGGTGTCAGGAATGCGTGCGCGCCCGAGAAGTTTTTTTTCTTTTTTTTTCGTCCTTGCTTTGGTCACTTCGTCGTCGCTTCGTGCTATATTCGAGCAGTGCAAGTCGTGATCACAGAGGTATCGAAAATTGTGGAGGTGGCCAGAGGTGGCGTGGTTTCGTTGGCAGGGGGGTCAACGAGTTTTGTTTGTGCTTTTTTACCTTTGGGCTACGACAGCTAACAAGGGCATCTGTTAAGGACGACGTTTCGCCCCGCCGACAGAGATGCCTAAGATAGTAGGTTTACACACAGTTGTTCAATGATGCCATCTACAGTAGGCTTCATCTAATGACAACACTCTCTTGGTCACTGATAGCTGACAAAGCTTGCTCTAATTCTTACACGTACTTCAGTGGTAGCGTGTAGTCCTCATGACTAAGACTGCGGAGACTACTGGAGTGTACATCGTCATAAGTATATTGTTCTTTGTACTTTTTGCTGGCATCTTTGGCCGTGCTATGGGGTGGACGGATCCTTCAGCCCCGTCAAAACCATGCTGCATAAAGCGTAGCTATGACGTTGATGACCTAGAATCTCAACGAGTACGTCGTGTAGGTATTGAGCGGGAATTGAAGAGGAAGCGTGAGCTCGACGAATTCAAACAAAGGCATATGCAAGCCTTATTGGTCAAAAAGGAGAGTAGCTCAAGACTATCGTCCTTGCCGAAGGCAGCAACTGTGGACTCTTTAAACGGCAATGTCCTGAAGAAAGCAGCACTGCCTGCTGGATCTAGCAAAGGCTTTCGGCCACCCTCGCGGAGGTTCTTCGAAAGTCTTCAGAAGTTCTCCGAACATGTGAGTTATGCACCAGTTGATGGTACGCAAAATCGAATTTCGTCAGCGATCAATCGAGGCGTCTCGTCATATGGTAACCCACCAAAAGTTGACTCATCGCCATTTAATCAGACGCATAATAGAATTTCTGCATCGATCAATCGAGGTGCCTCGTCATATGGTGACCCACTGAAGGTAGATTCATCGCCTGTTAACCAGTCGCTTAATAGAATATCTGAATCCATCAATCGAGGTGCCTCGTCGTATGGAGCCCCGTTGAAACTTGGGCAGCAGCCTCTAAAGCTAAGAGGATACACTCGCCATTCTAGCAAGTTAGCTGGAACGTCTTTATTGAGCTCGCTTGTGAAAGCATCGGCTTCCGAGCCAGCGGTGACGAACCCGATGTTAACAAGCTTTTAAAGCAGGCACAAGATTGAGCCCATCGTTCCTATTTGTTGAGACGATGGAAATTTACATAATCAAGGTTGGCGTTGTCACGGCGGCACTGTCTCCCCATACCATCCTCCACGCCAACAACAATACCATACGCAAACTCCATCAAAACCCCAAGACCAGGCGTCAACGGACCTTCAGTGGTGATCAAATTCACCCTCATAGAATTTGGAGTGCACAGGAATGACTGAGTAACCGTGCACATCATTCTATTTCGCAGTGCAAGTACCATACTTAGCATGGGCAGTTCATTGCTCAATCTATATCCTGAAATCTGCTTTAAATTCGAAGCCAAAGGGAATTTTGATTTATAAACCCCAGTATAACTGAGGGGATTGCGCATTAAAAGGCTGCATCTGGGGGCTTAATAGGCCATATGCTTTCTAGTCCTTACAGTTCACAGCGAGCTGCGAGTTCCAACTCCCAGCATTATATTTTATTCGTTTGAGGTGTGCTGTACTCATCTTGGAGGTTCATCAAGAGAAGACTCTTTTGCTATCGATAGACAGCCTCGGAGTCTGTGCTGCTGACAAACATCTTATCAAGAGAAGACTTTTATACTATCGATAGGCGGCCTCGGAGTGTGTGTGCTGCTGGCCATAATCCTATCTCCTAGGAATAGGAATTCTCTTCTTGAGAACGATTATCATGGCAGTTAAATTATACTATTTTGGATTAGACCGGATAATGCCTACCAATTGCAAAGAGACATCAACGCATATCAATGTACTCGTTCTTGGTAGAGGCTTGAGTGATATCAAACAATTGAACGGTTATGGCCCAGGTTCTTCAGCTGGAAGTACTTTGCTCCCTACTACTCCCTGCACATTCCTTTCTATGGCTTTGAGTGCAGTATGCCTTCTTCGCATCGCTGGCTTCCGTGATTTGACGTGGCCCCGAGAGAGGCGATTCGTGTTCGTGAGGTCCGCAAGTTCGATCATTCATCACTGGCCCCACGTCTAGTCTAGTTTAGCTAATACTCCCCAAATGCAAAGAGATACCACCCTGTGACATTTAGCATTCAGAATTTCCAGAAAGGTTTATTTTTAGAAGAAGTCTGACTGAGTTAAGTGTCGTTAACATCTTTTGCTCAAATCAGTTGAAATTGCTTAGTTTTGAGGTGCCATTCAGCCATCAGCCATCAGGAGGTTTAGGATTGGAGTGAGTCTCTGCTGTCTCCACTTCGGCCTGTCCTTGGCAATGGCGGTGCCATGCATCAAGAAAAAGGACAGGCGGTGATGAGAGCAGCTGGCGCCAGCCTCTTGATAAAAGGTTTAAGCTAATGCCCCGCTACGGAAACACTTGTTGAATTCCTTTTTTTCCTCATACAGAAACAGAAGCAGAAGCGACCTTCGCGCGGCATGGCTCAGGGGCAGCTTGCTTCGTTATCTGCACGGCAAGTGCGTGTTCTTAGCGCCTTAATGCGCGTCCTTGACGTGCCCGTGGGTGAGTGCCCCTTAGAGTGCCCGCGGTGCGTGTTCTTTCTTGTGCCCGTGGTCCGCTTTTTATATTTCGGTATCTGTACGGCATGTGTGTGTTGTGTGCTCTTAGTGCCTCAATGCGCGTCCTTGACGTGCCCGTGGATGAGTGCCCCATGTGGTACCCATGGTGCGTGTCCCTCCTTGTGCCCGGGGTTCGCTTCTTCTTTTCTACTGCACTTGTACGTTGGAATTGTACTACAGATATAGTGCTGTTGGTACAAAAAAAAAGACGATCACGAACGAACGACAGACGTACGAAATTCCAGTCTTGCACACAACGCAGGCGCGTTCACTATACTGCACGCAGCAAATATGGCTCCTGTGTCGTTTGGGTTGGTATCAGTTCGAGTTCGAGTTCGCATAGAAAAATAATTCCTGTACCCAGGGTGAGTACTGAGACACTACCGAGACGCCATATAGTTCCATGTGGAGAGCGCGCATCCATTTATGCCACATGTTCAATGATTTGGCACATTGGCACCTCTTATATTATGCTGCTCTGGTAATTTATAAGACAAGAAATGGTCTGTTGGGTTGGTTTGTAAATCCTTTCTATTAATTGCTGTTTCATTCGTTCGTTCGTTCGTTCGTTCGTTCGTTCGTTCGTTCGTTCATGATTCGTTCGTGTCCGCCCTTTTTTTGTTACAGCACTACAGTACAATTCTGTTGTACATGTGCTGTAGATAAGATAAGGAAAAGCGGAGCACGGGGGGCACAAATAGGGCCACGCGCCACGGGCACTACACGGGGTACTCATCCACGGGCACCTCAAGGCCGCGAACAAAGGGCTACGGTACCAGCAACAATGCACAAGGTAGCTGGGTTGTTCCTGGGTTTTCCTTCAGCGCATTTAATAATTACTGGATCTTCACCGTAGTCCGCACCAAACTACACTGCGCTTGAACCGCGCATCGCGCGGGTACCTGAACCTGTAATGTTTGCAAATACACTTTTTTTGCAGGAACGCAATCAAAAAGAGAGATCGTTATCTTCTTATCTTCTTTCTCTTTGTCTCGGCATTTCGGATTCAGACGTTTATCTTTCACTGCTTTTCACATTTTCGTAACAATTTGGAACATCATCTTTACTACTAAGCTCCCAGCGCCATGTTCTTTGACATGGATAATGACGGTGAGACCGTGGGTGTTTACTTGGTGTTAGGGACGTTAGTTTTTGCGCTATTCGTTGGTATGATCGGCCGTGTCATGGGGTTGACTGATCCTTCCGCGCCGACGATGCCCTGCTGCGTCGACGACAGCGAAGCCTCAGATGATGAAGAAGCTCAACGCGAAAAACGCATAAGCTACGAGCGTGAATCAAAACGGAAGCGCGAGCTTGACGATTATGAGCGAAAGCATAAAGAGGCGGTTCTAGTTAAAAAAGGAGATGTCTCGAAACCTCCTCCGAGGCCTAAGGCAGCAACGATGGAGTCACCGAACGGCAAAGTCCTGAAAAAAGCAAGGCTGCCAGCTGGATCTAGCGCAGGGGCTCGTCCCTCTTCTCGAAAGTATTTAGAAGAAAAGAATTCTCAGGGGCTCCCATCTCAACGGGGGCCCTCTTCGCTTGGGCGGTCACAACAAGCTCAAGGGAGCAGGAACTCCCAAAGAACTAGCGGTATACCGGGCTCGACCTCAACAAGCACGCAACAAATGCCTGACTATACGATAACAACAGGACCGAAGGGGACAACATTTTAGTCTCAAGATCGTGGAAGATGTGCAGCTAAAAAAATGTGTCCGCCTCGAATACGAAAGCGAGCCCCTTCGTTTGACAGAAGTTTATTAGCTTTCCAATTGAGAATAAGACCAACTTTGAGTTCCAATCCGTGGGCATTCGCTGCCAGTCAGACACCTCGTTTCGGATACTCTTCTTAGTAATACCCAGTAGCAAGAGCATGGTTCGTGTAGCAATAGCACTCAGCACATGTGTCGATTGTCCGTTCAATAACACAACACCTCCCACATACATCAACAACATGGGGTAGTGGAACGTGGAATATTTGATATCAACGCACGGTTGGTGAGATAAGAGATAAAGGTGATTAGTAATTAGGGCCACCGGGCACCGTGATAAAAAAATGAAATAAAAAATAACACAAACATAGCATTATATTATATCATAATAAATAACTATATAACGCTACATGAAAATCTAAAGAGAAAAACGATGCTTTTTAAGCGTATGATAGAAGGTAAATAAAGTATAATACTAACGCGCTATAAGGCTCTGAATTCCGCGTAAAGCGTAAATCAAGCGTAACTCACGCGGAAACTGAATTATTAAAGATAACGAAGTGATTCACGTTCGCACTCGAGAATTCCACAGACGTAGATTTAGCGTGTATATCATGTGCTAATCACTCTTTTTAATCGCGCGTGAAGTAAATTTAAAGCCACCGCACGTGAATCATGTGTGTACATAAACGCAACTTTGATTAGCTAGTCTAGTCTAGTTCAGTCTAGTCTAATTAGTACTCTCCCAAAAACAAAGAAAGGCAGGTACACAACAGTCGCAGAAGCACATGAAGAATACACTTAAGCGGCACATGCGCTAGCAAATTCGCTCCTGAAGGCCAATTAAGGCTCCAACTGGCGCCTTTCCTGTGCTCGTTCGTGTGTCACGTCCCAGGTCCACGAGGAAAATCTCTGGGCTATTTTTGCCCCAGCAGGGCATCGTCTCAATGTTTTATGTTTTTCTCAAGCGCCGGGCGCCAGCCGATCTTAGCATCGCAAAAATCGCTTTTTGAGCCATATTCCCCATATTCCCCATATTCCTGGCCCGCAGCCGCAGCCCGCAGTACAAATGAATCACCCACAGCATCTAAAAAAAGCTCCACACTTCGTAGCTATCTGCGCCCCGTCACCATGCGGCCATCCGGCGCATCAAAATATCTAGCAAACCAATCTGGCTGAATGCACTGGCCTAGCTGCGTTGTTGTATGCTAGATATAACTGTTTAGGAAGCAGGCTGCGCTGCTAGCTTGCTGTGTTCTCGTCTTTGACACTGGTGTGTACCGCAGTCATCCAACCTCTGCTGCTCTTCAACAACCACGCCTAGCCAGGAATGCTGGTAGGTAGTTGGGTTAGAATCATTTGATTTAAATCTACATCGACATTTTCACACTAAACCGCATTGCGTGCTGACGCCGCACCAACTGCTGACTAGTGAGCGGCGTGGTGGGAGCGGCCGTCTGGCACCAGGAGCTTTTCCAACAGTGGTAGCACGGGCCAGTTGTCTTCCAAAGCGCTACCCTCAGCAGCTTCTGGTGCACCTGAGGACGGAGCACGCTCAAGGCTCAGCCTCTTACGGGAGCGCTCTCGGCTACCAGGAGACGACGCTGGGCTTGGGCTGTGGCCGCCTCCGTCGTTGGCATACACAAGCGCAGGAATGTCGTCGTGGTCGTCTTCATTACCGCCGTCGTGATTATCAGGAACATGGCGATCCAAGGCACGCGGAGCGCGACCTGCACCGAGACCCTTAATCTGATGTTGCGGGTGGTAGTTGTGGCGCGCACCGGATGGAGTAGCTACCGGTGACAGCAAAGGCGACGACGGTCTCTTCACTTTCCTCTTCAACGGTTTCTCGTTCCGAAGCGCAGCGGTCTGGCGTAAACGCTTGGGCAAATTGATGGGCAACGTGACGAGCTTGATGCCCCACTCCCAGACCGGAGTCCAAAAAGCGTACAAAAAGTAGTTGAGCACCCAGAGGAACCGAGAAAACGGCACGAACAAGTGTAAGAGCGCTGAAGCAGTCAAAATTCCAGCCACCGCCAAACACCTGCAAGGAGAACAGTGAAAATTGACGAAAGTGAGAACCAATCTAGAGATAAACGACGCTTCCTGAGCAATGATTCAATAAATGTACTTTGTAAGTACGTTTTCTAGCCTCACTTAGTAGGGTTGCGCCAGTCGAGGAGACCGTGCAGCGCGTCCAAAATGCCATTAATTTTCAACAGCAAATTCTCCACAGTGTCCATCCAAGGCGCTCGCAACAAATTGATGAGCTGATCGAGGAGGGCTTTCACCGTCTAAGTAAATATCGCATAAAATAGGAGCGCACATTTGTTTCAAGATCATTATGTTCATGGCCGCAAAATAAAGTGCACATGTAAGAAGTAAGAGCACGAGGTCAGGTAAGTGAACACAGAAAAGGTGACATTATAGCGAAATAAAAGAAGAGATGATATTCTTATTGGTGTGTGCGATTGCTAGCATCTGTGCGCAAATGTAAAACCACTAACCCCGCCAAGGCCAAACGCGCAGTCTTGGTAGTCGTCTTCGGGGCACCAGTTGAAGTTGGCGTCGTTTTCAGCTTCGCTGTCGAACCGCACCGGCACCGCTTGGTTGTACAGGGCGTGCTCTTTCAAGTCGGGCGGGCGGCCGTAGAAAGCTGGCTCGGACATGGGCTACAGGGATGGGCAATTATGTGAAGAGGGAGAACACGAAACAGAAGAAAAGACGAAACAAAGCAAGAAAGATTTGTCGAGCAACGACCAGAAGTTACTCAACTAACAGGGGCACGCCTCCGCCATCCATGCAACAATTATCTTCCTTGTCCTACATTCTTCATCAACCTACCTGCCACAGAGCTTTCGCCACCACTTTCTCAAGAGATGCCCACCGGCTCGGCGCCACAGGGCCGTAGCGCGCCGCAATGGGGGGGCGCCCCACCACGGCCACATTTGCTTCGCCGCCTAAGGTGTTGCCCCACACGTCTTCCGGGTGATGTCCCTCGCCGCTGCCGCTGCCGCCACTAGCGCTGCCGCTGCTCTTCTTGCAGTCCACACCCGCACTGCCAGAAGATTTCTCGTGGTCGTCGTAATGAAGCGAGAGCTGGGAGGTCGATCGCTGAGTGGCTGAGGCTTGTGCAGCAGCAGCAGCGTCACTTAACGGCATGGGGGCACCCTTTGCGAGGGCTTCAAGGTCTTGAGGAAGCAAGTAACCCGCCTTGGGTAAAGGATAAATGAATGTGCAAGAAAAGTCAAAGTTATCCAAGTCGCCATTATATTCAACAAAGTTCAGGGGTTTGAAATTGCTATTGTTCGAGCAAAGAAAACTTTCTTCAAGGACAAATTAGGTTCAAGTACACTATTTTTTCAAACATTCCCCTGACCTCACGCGCCAGCTGTGGCGGAATAGGATTTTTGTTGGGGTCGGCTGGGTCGGCCGGACCTAACTTGTGCTGTTTCCGCAGCGCTTGCCCGATGCGGTACTGCATCAGCAGGTGGCGGCGGCGCCAGTAGCCGTTGTAGGAGCAGTACACCAGGTACAGCTGAAAGAAGGACCAAATCGCGTGGGGGTGTTGGGCGTACAGGGTGGCCATGAACAAACACCAGAACGCCGACCGAAACGGGCGCTCCCAGTTCCAGTGGTTCACCAAGCCTTTCTGGTCGTCCGAATTGAAAAAGTCAACGATGGGGCCAATCAACCGCAAGAGCTTGAAGATCTGTCGGTATTTATTTTTGTAAAAATGCAAAATAAAAAAAAGAAGAAGAAAAAATTGGTAAACCAACGCAAATGACTAAAAAGTTCAAATGAAACACGGCCAAAAATACACAAGAAGAAGACAAGCGGCGAAGGCTGCAAAATACGCCGCTTACACACAGTGGACGCTGCAAGTCTACCACGAATGCTTTTCGTCTATTTTCTAGAATTACCTCCGTCAGCGTGCGCTCGATGTCGAATTTGGAAGGCACTTCCACGAACTCGTCTTCGGGCCACACCAAGCCCGTCAACGCCTCCCCCAGGGGGGAATAATGCAATTTCATGGCCACTTTCACGCACGCGTGGTCCCCAAACTTGCTGGCCTTGGACCCGCCTCCATTGCGCAAATACTTGCTGACCCGGCCCGTAAACGTCTCGATGAACCCATGCTTTGCGCTGGCTTTGGCCGACACCCTTTCCTCGACGTGCCAGTTCTCAACGCCATCGTCGTCGTCATCCTCGTCTTCGTCGAACTCTACCACGGAGGGCTGGGAACTCAATTTAGGCGACGCATTGCTGTTGCTTACGGTGCTACTGCTCCAGCCGAAAGGCTCTCGGAAAGAACCTGACGACAGGCCCCTCGGCATCCTCGTACGCCGCGGATTCTCTTCGTGAGTTGAGCTGGCTTTGTGGCCGTGGTGCTGAGAGCGAATAAAAAACAAGACAAAAGAGGAATAGAAGGTTAGTTTAGGCGCGACGTATTGAGTACATAAGTTACACAGAATAATCATTCAGAAAATATACGTGCGTATCGTAAAGTCGTTCATTTGAAGTCAAGAAACTGCTCAAATATTATCAATGAAACACACACCAACAACCCACCTTGAGGGCCCTCAAGTGTTTTCGAAACTGTGCAGCGAGCACCAGCCTCAGCCAGTGCTCTTCCTTGCGCCCTCCTAGCAAAGATTCGACTGGCACTTCGATGAAGCCTAACCGGTCGTCCGCAGAAGTGTTGTCCTTGTCAAACACTTCTAACCGCAGCACCGCGCCGGCCCTAACGTATTTAATTATTACCGATGAATGATAAGAATATGCACACTGGTGAACCATTAAATTCGTGCATGGAGACGGGTGGTTCTTGAGACACACACAGCTTTAGCAGAAGTGGTTTTGCGGGAGGTTGCTAGCCAACTCACCGTGGGATGTAGAACTTGCAGCTGGCATTCCATTTCGGGTACAACGTCGCCTTCTTTACCGAAGTTTTAAACTCTGAACGCATGCGAGGCGCCCACTCTTGGCCGTGGCTCCAGTACCTGACAGAAATGAAGCAACAGGAGTTGAATCAACGTATACAGTAGTACGGGAAATGAGAGGAGAAGCGAATCTGATCACATCGTAGGTAGTATAATCTTGTGCCATCCTTTCCCTCAAGCACACTTAAGCACCGCCCTCCTTCCTCCAACTCTTCTGTCCCCACGCTCACGCCAATCCGCTCTCTCCACGCCATATCAACTCCCACACCCATTTCCAAAACCACGAGCAACAACAAGAAGACAAACACACACCCAGTGAGCGTAGCTACGAGATAAGGGTCGGACGAAATGCCCATGTCCGACGCGGGCAGCCGAAACCCTTCAAAGATGTCCAGCTCCAGCAAACCAATGGGCTGGCCGTTGCGAGAAGGTGGCGGGCACATGAGAGTGCGGCACATGGTCGACCAACGCCCCCACCGGCTGTACACGTCGGAAATCGACGCCGGCGTGGGGCCGTCGTGCACCGACGGAAAGGGCGACGAATGCACCTCCTGGGGGAGTTTACCGTCAAGCTGTGGAACACCACTGCCACCAGTTTTGGCTTCGTGGTGGTTGCCGTGGGCTGCTGCACTGGCTGTGTGGTCACTTGGGGAAGTCGGCGCCGCATGCAAACTGTCATCGCTGGGTTGGTCGCGCACGTCTGAGGTGAAATGGTGGCTACTACTGTCCTCTTTGACGCTCAAGTCTGCTTGCTTTTTCTTTTTCACGGAGGTCCAACCGCTAAAGATGCTCTTCTTTTTAACACCGGTGTTTGCGTCGATCGCTTTCGTCGAGGACGCCATCACCAAATCAAGTTCCGACAAAACGGAACGCTGTTAGTTAGGTAGACGAGGCGATCCTTCTAAATTCGCTTCGAATGAAAAGAAGGCCCAGCGGAGCAGTAACCGAAATTATCCTTTTGCTGTGCCGATCACTGATGATCTTAGCTTACTGTGGAGCTTTGGATCACGCATTCAACATCGTCGATGTCTCGGTGCACCTTTTTGACGAGGACTTAGCTGATTGGTTGAAAGTTGTTATATACTTAAAAATAAGTAGTTTCCTCCGAGGAAAAGAACCAGGTAAGCTGCTTGTCTAGTCTAGTTAATACTCTCCCAAAAACAAAGAAAGACAAGTACACAGCAGTCACAGAGGCACATAAAGAATGCACTTGAGCTGCAAATGCGCTAGCGAATTCGCTCCAGAAGGCCAATTAAGG